>Ga0194119_10002445_pt1 | contig 31451 bp, 43 predicted proteins | sample TA2MahC100mmetaG_FD_148620 | JGI IMG/M metagenome (GOLD analysis project Ga0194119, IMG submission 148620) | Freshwater microbial communities from Lake Tanganyika, Tanzania - TA2015018 Mahale Deep Cast 100m | ecosystem: Environmental > Aquatic > Freshwater > Lake | place: Tanzania: Lake...
AATTGGTTATATTCGAGGTAGAATAAATGAAATATATTATTTACAAAATAATAAACAAAATAAATGGTAAATTTTACATTGGTGCACATTCGACCGATTGTATCGATGATGATTATATGGGTTCTGGAAATATTTTGAAAAAAGCAATAGAAAAATACGGAAAAAATAATTTTGAAAAGGAGATATTAGAAGTATTTGATAATCCGGAAGATATGTTTAAAATGGAATCTGTATTGGTCGATTCTGATTTTGTTTTGAGAAAAGACACATATAATCTCAAAGAAGGTGGTAATGGTGGATGGAAATATATTAATAAAAATAAACTATACGATACAGAAAAAAGTAAAATATCACGACTTAAAAATTTAGAAAAAGCAAATGAAAAAAACAAAGAACTATTTTTACTTGGATTAAATCGCCGTGGATTTAGACATTCTATTGAAACTAGAAAAAAAATATCATTAGCAAGTAAAGATAAACTGTCTGGTGATAAAAATCCATCATTTGGGAAAATATGGATTAATAAAAATTGTAAAAATGTTCTAATTTTAGAAAAAGATTTAAATGACTATATTGCACTAGGTTGGTCTGTTGGCATGGATCAAATTAAAAAAGATAGATCCGGTGAAAATAATCCACAAAAAGGAAAAATTTGGATAACGAATGGTATAGACAATAAGATTCTATTTGAATCAGATGCTATACCATTCATTGATCAAGGGTGGATAAAGGGTAGAACAGTAAAAAATAATTAATTTTTATCAATCTGACCACTAAATATTTTTTCAGCCCATTCTGTAATTGGTCCTCTTAATACTTTATTTAGTTGAATTGCAAACATATTAACTTCTTTGTATTCCGTTTGTGTTGCCTTGAGCATTGTAGTCAAACCATTCGTATGTTTATTAACATAAAAACTATCAATCTGAAGATTTGATCCCAATATTATAACTTTACATAAGGCATCTAATCTTGTAAGAACAAGTTGCATTGTTTTATTAGACATATTTTGTGCTTCATCAATAATAACAACGGCATCAGAAATTGTACGTCCTCGCATCTCTCCAACCCAGGCAGTTTCTATGTTGTATTTCTTGATCGTTTCCTCAACCTGTTCCTGAACACTGATCTGGTTAATATCAGATTCTTTTCCGCCGGATTTGTTGTGAATTGATTTTTTCATTTCGCTTCTAACAATAAATTCCAAGCAATCCATCAAAGGATGGTTGTAAACTCTGAATTTTTCAGTATTCCCTGACAAGAATCCAACTTCCTCACCTTTATCAAGGGATTCAATTGAGTTTCTGATATAGACTATTTTGCTGTATTCTTTTTTCCTTACCATCTTCATAGCGCCGCTTACAGCGAGTAATGTTTTGCCAGAGCCAGCTCTTGCATCTGAAACCACGACTTGATACCGCTTATCAATGACAGCATTTGAGAAAAACAACTGTTCTTTATTTTTTGGAGTAACCGATTGCCTTCTGATTTCATCTTCATTCAGACATTCTACTGTTTTACCATAAATTGCTGTTAAAATTTCTCTACCGTCAGGCAATTTGAATGAATAAGAAAAGTTATAACACTTATGTGCTGGATCAAGTTCAGAAATTTCTTTAGCACAGATTTCTTCTGGTGTCATTTCTTTATCTAATACTATTGTTTTATGAAATTCATAATCGAATTTTTTATCGGTATTTCCTCTCAAGGTATCTGTTGGTATTTGAAGACTTAATGCTCTTGTTCGTGCCATTATGTCTAATGATAAAAATACCATTCTAGATCCAGGGTTTGATTTCAAATAATGATCTTGTGCGAATTTGGCAATTTCGATTATTTTTCTGTCATTTACGATATTTGGTGCAGACTGATGTGAAGAATCAGCTTTATACATTTCTTTTGAAATAATATCTACACGGACGTTAAAAGAATTTTGAATTTTCAATTCAATAATCTTATAGTCACCAGATACACTATTCATTGAAAGTACGGCTGCATCACTTAATAATCTACCAAAAACTCTTGCTTGATAATTTATTTCATCATAACCACTCTTTTTTTGATCAATCTCATCTAACACCGTTTCTGGAATAATAATAAGGTTTTGTGAGTTATCTGAAAGTGTAATAATGGAATGGGCATCTTGTAAAATAATATTTGTATCAATTACATAGAACTTATCAAACTGGTTGTTATTCGTATCAATCATATAGAAATCTCCTGTATTGAGAGTTAATTGATTTGCGGGAATAAATATCCTCGAAATAAAGATATTAAACTTATTTATTAAAGGTTTGTTACCTTAGAATTATTTGAATTATTTTCATTTTTCTATAAAATAAATAAGGTTTATAATGCCGAAGGAATAATGTGTAAATGACTATTTCAGATAAAACTTTGAAATTGCTGAGTAAAAAAATTGGTAATAATTTTGCAACCACTACTAAACAAACTCAGCAGTTGAAAAATAAAAATGAACCAACGACTAAACAGACATCAGTACCTACAATAAAAGCACCGAGTGTTCAATTAGAATTGGTTTATGATGTTGATACTGTATCACTTAGGTCATAATTGATATTATTTCGTTTTAGTTGTATCAATGTTGAATTGGATCATCTCCATTTTATCGACTTCAAAAGGATAGCGAGCTTCTTTATAGTATTTTTTCCTATTGAGAATATGCTTTCTATCGAATCTAAGATTTGAAGCTAGATCAACGACATTTACATGTTCTTTCTGTCCTTCTTTTCTGCGAAGTCCACGACCTATACTTTGTATGCATCTGACAAAACTTCTACCTGGTGTTGGTGCTAATACCATATTATTAATATGAATAATGTCAAGACCTGTTGATAAAAGAGAATACGTACCAACAGCAATAAGATTACCTCCAAAAACAAATTCCTTAAACTTTTCTTTTCTTTTTGCGACACTTAATTTTGAATCAATATATGTGCAATTAAGAATTTTTGCTAATTCTGCAGCAGGTTCTCTATTTTTCATCAAAATCAATGTATTGTGTTCCAGGGTTCCAAGTAATGCTGACATAAAAGTTTGAAACATTGTGTTTTTCTGAAGAAATACTGTTTCATCATCCCAATCTATAAAAGCATTGACATAATTAGTTGGATAAATCAATTCAAAAATACTAATATGAATACTCGATAAAATTTCTCTTTGTTGTAATTCAAAAGCCTTAATATCATACGTTACTGGACCAAATGCTGCTGTCAAATTAGCTTTATCGAGTTTTTCTTTTGGAATTGTTCCAGTAAGTCCAATTCTCATAAACGAATGCAATGCATTCTGCATGATTTGCTGTGCCATCCATGCCTTCGCTCCATGCACTTCATCCCAAATGATACACTGAAAATCTTTAATATACAACATGTTATTTTGAAGGGTTTGCCATGTTGCAACCATATTCATTGCGTCATCTCTAATACCACCACCAAACATACCAACAGGAATCTCAAATTGTGCAATGTAATCATGAGTCTGTGTCAACAATGAAGAGGATGGAACAATAACAATAACTTTCATATTGAGTTGATTAGCATACTTGATAATTGCAGATGTCAATAATGTGTTATGGTGTATGATTCCAAGAGCACAGGTGTATAAATGGGATTTATTACTAACCTCGATGTCATAAACTGAGTTAATACCTTGTGATTCAATATCGAGGATTGTGTAATTATTGATCTTATCACCAACATTGAGATCCTGAGCAAAAACTAGACCACCGGCAACGTAAAATTTATGCTTATTAGCACAAACCAATTCTTCACCATTGTCGAATGATAATTCGATACATTCAGAATTCTTTTTGATCATTCCCTTGATAGACACCCAGTGGTCATATTCATCGGTGATTTCTAATGGTGTGTTCTGATAATATTCGACATCATCGACAAATTCAATATTTTCTTCTTGAGAAATTAAATTGAATAATTCCTCATAAGTTATTTCCACTTCTACCATTTCCATAGTGAAACCCAATCAAAAATGCTAATATCTTTACTACTGAATTTTACATTTTTTCAAAACCGAATTTTTTGTATAATATAAATAATGGAAACACGTTTAATAATTCAAGGGATAACAAGATGATTATTTTATTTGATAGAGCTATTGATGCTAATATCACAGAAATCGTAACCAATGATGAAATAAGTACGGCCTTTTACTGGAGATATGATTTATCCAACTGGACGGTTAATAGAACAGGTTTTACCATTTCAATGGGAGCCGATGGAACGAAAATTTCTTTTAATAGTCTCGCTGCAATGCAACCATACATAGCACAATTTGAAGCATTGTATCCAGATATTTATAGTCCAAAAAATGGTGTCAAAACTGATCCACATTATGACAGAATGCCACCTTCTGGTGAAATTGTTCCTCATACCTATGTAAATACGGATATTGAGAAAGATTTGATAAATGGTTAATAATAAATGAAACTCAGGGAATTAAATGAGGAAATCAGAGTCAGGTCAACAAGACAGAAGACATCAATAACTTTTATTGATATTGACGAAACTCTATTCAATACGAATGCAAAAATTCACGTTATAAAAGATGGAAAAATTCTAAAGAAACTCCATAATACAGAATTTAACACGTATGACCTTCAAGATGGTGAATCATTTGATTTTGTTGAATTTTCAGATGCAGAAATATTTGTCAAAACATCTGAACCTATTACTCCAATGATTGATACCTTAAAAGTTATGTTCAAGAATATCAAATCTAAAGGTAGTGGAGACATGTATCTTCTGACCGCCAGAGGAGATTTTGACAACAAAGAAAAGTTTTTAGACTTTTTGGTTTCCTATGGTATTCCGGTTGGTCATGTAAATGATGGGGATATTCACATAATTCGAGCTGGTAATACTGTTGGATCATCAAGTGCTAAGAAGAAACAGGTTATTATTAGAAAATTTTTAGATACTAACACATATTCAGTAGTTCAGATATTCGATGATGCTTTAAGTAATCTGAATGCTTTTCTAGATCTAAAAGAAGAATTCCCAGATGTCACATTTAAAGCATATGAAGTCAAACATGGTAAAATAATAAAATATACAAGGGAAAAACAAAATGAAACTTAGAGAATTAAATGAAGCTGCAGATATACAAGCAAAAAAAGGTCTCGGACTTTCTTTGTCAAAAATCAAAGTATATGAGAATTGTCCATACAGTTATTATCTCCAGCATGTAATAAAAGAACCATATGATAAGGAAGATTTCAATCCAAAGTTTTATAAAATCGGACAATTTGCTCACAAATGGATTGAGAGTAAAATTACAAATACAGCATGCAACTTCGACTCAAAAACCTTGACCGATGAAGATAAAGATAAAGTAGTTGGAAACTGTTCTAAAGTTTTTGATGATCCATACATCAAAAGTATTTTGGGTAATGGTGAAGTAGAAAAAGAATTTTCCATGTATATCAATCCAGAGGAATCAGATGGATTGGAGGCCAGAAATACATTCATCAGAGATGCCGATTTTCATGGGTATATTGATTACTATGCAAAAATTGGTGATACACTCCACCTTGTTGATTGGAAAACTGGTAGCAAAAGAGGAAAAGATGATGATACCTTTATGCAATTGTTTCTTTATGCCAAAGCTTGTCAAAAATTGCATGGTGGTTCAAAATTCGTATTAACATTTTATTATGTTGATCAAAAAAATCCTATCGTTTCGAGAGAATTGAATCTCGCTGAATTAGATAGCAAAATTGAAGCAGTTATAACCAAAGCTGTGAATATTCCTACACAAGCAAATGAAGCATTATTCCCTGCAACACCTGGTTGGGTATGTAGATTTTGTCCATATTCTAAAGAAAGAAAAGCTGATAAAAAAATATTCTGTCAGTATTTTACTCCACCTCCTGAACAGGCTGCCGAGCTTCCGGCTTCCTAATTGTAAAATGGATAAGAAATATATGAAATCAACTGTTAAAAAAGGCAATTCACTGTGGATCAAATTGATGATACAGAAAATGATGATGCTTCAATAGAATACGAAAACTCAAGGAAAAAATCTCCAAAAAAACAACGTGAAACAAGAGTTATTGACATAGAACATAGAGAAAGAATTCTCCTTGCACAACTATTGAATAATAAAGATCTGTTCATCAAAGGAGTAGCTTTTCTTGACAAAAAGTTTTTTGAATCTAAAGTCAACAAATTAATTGTTGAATTTATTAAAGATTATTACGAAACTTACAAAAGCATTCCACCAGAGGATGCGATTCTTGTTGAACTTGGTTTAGACGATGTTAAATCTAATTGGCTTGATATCGATAAAATTTGGCCAACTCAATATTTGGAAGATCACTTAAATGCTTTTATTAAAAATATGAGCATGAAGAGTGCTATTGAAGACTCTATTGAATTATTAGCTGAAGAAGATTATGGTACAATTGAAAAGAAGATCAAAGATGCCGTAAATGTTGATATTGATGTCAACCTCGGTGTCAGCTTTGATAGTAATAAGGACAGCTTCAAAGCATTATTTGAAATGCTAACTTCAAATGAAGAAACCATTTCAACTGGTTGGGAAAATGTTGATGAAAAATTGGATGGTGGTGTAAACATTCCAAGTTTGAATTATGTATTGGGTAAGTCAGGTGGTGGTAAATCAGTAGCACTTATCAATTTAAGTTGGAATTACGTTCAAATGGGTCGAGATGTTGTTTACATCTCATTAGAACTCAAAGAACCCAAAATCATGAAAAGGTATATCACGCATTCCACTAAGATACATGGGCGTGATATTCCAAAAAAAGAGGTTGAACTTTACAACCATCTGAAAAAATGTGATGCAAAGGGTTATGGTCGTTTTACAGTCCATTTTTATCAACCAAATACATTGAATTCGAATAAACTTGAACTGTTTATTAGGAATTACATTCAAAAATACGGAACAACCCCAATTATCATAGTTGACTATGCTGGATTGATGGTTCCGAATGGTAAAAACTGGCAAGGTTTGTTTGAAAGAGACAAATATGTTTCTGAAGAGCTTCGAGGTGTAGCAACATTGTATAATACTGTTGTATGGACGGCTGATCAATACAATAGATGTTGTGAAATCAATGAATTAGTAGAAACAACTGCTGGTAAAACTGCAATTGGAAAACTCAAAAAAGGTGATACAATTCTTGGCACTAATAATGAATGGCGAACAGTTTTAGCCGTATCCGAAATTGAAGAACAAGAAGTATACGAAATTACAACCAAATCAGGTAAAAAAATAATGGTTTCAGCAAGACATATTTTTCCAAAAGATGTTAATGGAAAAATGGTCGAAGACAATATTTTGACATCCCTGAAAGTTGGTGACAAAATTTATATAAAAGAGGAGGCTTAACACTTCTTTTTTTGTATAATTGGTTTAACTCATATCAAACGTGTGCGAGGTTAATTTACTGTGATGAACGCAACAACTCAAAGAAATGTAGATGAATCAAATACTGCAACCACAGAAAAGAGAAGTAAAATTTTTCAATGTCGTGTATGCAATAACAAGGAAAGTAGTGCATGCACTGATGAAATGATGGATGGTGCTATTGCTGGCGATTGTCCACAATACACTTTTGATGGAAAAGGATTTGAATCCTCTTATCCTCCTCATGTAATTTAATTTTTAGTAGGAGAAAGATTTTAATCATGGAATTTATGAAAGTATCAGCGTCATTAATGTCCGCAGATCAATTATTGTTATTTGAAGAAATATCATCGTTGATCAAAATTGGTGTAGATTATTTACATATTGATGTTATGGATGGTGTATTTGTTCCAAACATAACAATAGGTAGTAGATTAGTACAACAAATAAGGAAAGAATTTCCTAATGTTGTATTAGATGTTCATTTGATGATTAATGATTACAATACGTTTATACCACGATTTATAGATGCTGGAGCAAATTACATAACAGTTCATGTTGAAAACTGTAATAATTTGTATAGAACATTGCAGACAATCCGTAATGGTGGTTGCAAAGCTGGAGTAGCATTTAATCCAGCCACTTCTATAAAGAATATCAACTATTGCGAAATGATAGATTTGGTTTTACTAATGGGAGTTGATCCGGGATTTGATGGACAGGTTATGGCACCTTGGATACCAAAAAAAGTAAATGATTTTTGTAAAAAATACAAAAGTTTATGGCCAGACATAGAACTTATGGTCGATGGTGGAGTAGATGACAAAAATGTCAGCTCAGTAAGATATGCTGACGCTGTAGTAAGTGGTAGTTATCTGCTAAATTCATTAGATAGAGAAGACGCTTTATCTAAATTAAAAATTCAATGTTTTAACAATGTTTTTAGTTAATTTAATAAAGTGTATGACAATTTTTGAAAGGGCAAACCATGGAAATCTTTCCAACAAGAGAAGAAAGAAAAGTATTAGAAGACTTTGAACAACAAAGAAAAACAGAAATAATTCCGATGTATTCTGCTGAATGGCATTACAGAGCACAAATCAAAAACAAATACTATCGGAAACCATTCTGGTTATTGCGTTTACGTTGTTATTTCTTCAAACATTCTTTTACCGAGCTCTTTTGGAATAAACAACTTTATCGACAATGTGAACATTGTGGTTTGCTTGATTTCTAACAGAAAAGCCGTGGGGTTGAAACGATGAAACGGGCAGAAAGACGACATCATAAATGGAGAATGAAACAGAAGGCTAAACGGCTTTACAAGTATGAGGGTTCAGAAGTCCTTGCTGATAATTTGGCAGTATGTTCATGCCCAATGTGCGGACATATACGGGAACACGAAGGACCACCGATAAGAGAAAAACGACAACCAAACATTGATGATTTTTCTAATGACTTTTAGTTTATTTTTGTAAAATAACAAATGAAAGGTGATATTACCTTTCATTATCCGTTTCTTATACAATATAACGAGTAAAAATAGAGGGTATAAAACTATGATGAGTTCAAGTGTATATGTTAATAGCAAGGGTGAATCGGTTACTGATGTTGCAATGCCAACGAACGATAATGAAGTTGAAATTTTCTTTACAGAGTATTTTTCTGGTTGGGCAGAGGCGATGATTGGTATTTTTAAGTGTCATCGACACCTCGGAAAAGACTTCGGTGATGCCTTCAGAGATACATTGACAAGTACTTCTCAAGCAACCATCAACAAAACACCTGTTCTTGCAACTTGCTAAAGTAGTATAAATTTTGACTTGGCGTTGGACATGATATTCATTGTTTAACGCCCAAGTATTGGATTTTTCTCATATTATTCTTTTTTGATAATTAGACATCTTACAAAATAAGAAGTCTTATCATAAATATTTTTATTCAATAATACATCTGTTTGTTAGATTAAAGTATTGATAAATAAGGAAAATTCGATGAGATATGTGTGGCGATGTGATTTTTGTGATTACACTGTGACTACAGATCAACAACATTTAATGATACAACATGAATCAAAATGTATCTTTAATCCAATGCAACAAAATTGTTATTCATGCAAATTTATGAATAGTGAAAATGGATGTATACGTGGAGTTACACTTGAAATTTGTGAAGACATAAAAATAGGTAAAAAAATATGTCTTGAATGGGAGAGAAAAAATGAAAAAGAATATAAAAAAGACAATATTAGTTGTCGATGATGTCATTGAGAATATTGCATTAATAACTGGTATTTTGCATGAAGAATATTCAATTATTCCAGCAAATGGTGTAATGCAAATGTTAAAACGGATAGAGAAAGAAAAACCAGATTTGATTTTATCAGATATTATGATGCCTGGTATTGATGGGTTTGAAGGTATTCAGCGACTTTATGAAAATAAAGAGATGAGAGACATTCCAGTTATTTTTATGTCCGCGATGCAAGATACTGAAACTGAAGTAAAAGCCTTCGATCTTGGAGCCGCAGATTTCATTACAAAACCAATTTGCCCACCAATTTTACACGCTAGAATTAAGCGATTTATGAAATAAATTAACGAGATAAATAAAGTTAGGAAATTGTAACAAACATGCAGTGAATGTAGCGAATGTAGCAAAAGTAGTAAAACGTAGTAGGAGTTTAATACTATGTTGTTTGATAATTTTATAAAACCACACAAAATTGGTAAAACTCACAATAAAGGTGAAATCATTTATTTACAAAATGATTCTGGCAATTCATTGTATAATATCAATTCTGGTGGTGTAGCACTTATAGTGCAAACTGTGACAAGAACAGTAAGAATATGTCTACTAAAACAGCACGATATTTTTGGTATACCACATCTATTTGGTCGTGAAAAACGATGCTGTACGGCTGTTGTAACCGAAGATAACACTAATTTAATCAAATTGGATAAACAACTTATCCTAGCAAAAATGCACACAGATCCAAGTTTTATGTATAATATAAGCAAAATGCTAAATGATCGTTTTATGGACATTATTGATGAATGCCCATGCGAATGCGATGACTTGGGGGAATGTAAATCTTAAAATGACAACAAAAAGACAATACCTGTGTGGAGATTTAGTCAAAGTTTGGTCACTTCAATCTTTCTTTGGTGGTGGTTTTATTAACGGAAAATTTGCAAGAGTAAGACAAGATGTTTCAACGACTGGTGTGTCTGTACTATTGATCGTTGAAAGAAAAGTCATAATAGATGATGCAAGTGTTGATTGCATTGATTTATCCTATGAAGTGTATTGTCAACAAACTGAATTTGTTAGAAAAGGAACTGAAAAAGATATAGAAAACATTGATTATTTTGTTAAATTGAACACAATGATAAGAGAATATGAGCAACAAAAAAATATTGAGCAAAAAAAGGGTGCATCAACTTCTTTCAGTTATGCACCCGAATTATTTTTTGACGAAAATACATTGTTGCAAGTAAATAGAGACTTATTGCAGTATCCAGAAATATTTATTTAACCGGCATTCTGTGTATCTGTATCGGTTTTATTTTTGTTTTTGTTTGAAAACAAAAGACCAACCAAACTTCTCAAACCATAAATTGTAACAACAATACCAGAAACTAAATACACATACCATTCTGGCATAGATGTACCTAAAATTTTAAAACCTTTTTCAACAATATCTTGCCATTGTGGAATGAAAGCTAAACCAATTGGTGTAAATAAAAGAAACATAACGATTTCATCTTTATAACTTTTTGACATTTGCTGCATTGCCAACAAATCGAGATTTTCCTCAAATTTTGGTTTTCCTTGTTCTGCATGTTTCATCTCAATATCTAATTTCTTCAATGCAATTTCATGCTTTTTGTTAGTAACTTCAGTTTTTTGCTGAAGTTCTAAAATCTTTCTTTCTTCTTTTTTAGTCAAATATTCGTTTAGTGATTTATCTAGGTTAAACATATTAATATTCTCCTTTTTATTCAATATTTATTTTTTATCAAAAAAAATGTAAAATAATACAATAAAACATAACTGGAGAAAAATTATGGAATATACTCCTGTAAGGGATATTAGAACACTTAGATGGGCTGACGATGTATTAAAATTTCCTTGTGGTGTGACAGTTTCGATTAACGCAGAGAAACTAAAAAAACTTTTCACATTGTTCAAAGTTCCAACAGCAGCAGATGAATTGGTTACAATTGGTAAAACTGATTTGGTGAAAGGAACAGCATTGCAAATCAAGAATCATCTTACTTGATCCATTTTGTAACTATTTTGACATTAAAAGTGTAAATTTTTGGTATAATACAATCAAATTCAACATTTTTTAAGAGGGAGTACACAAAATGGGTGGTGGTTCATTTAATATGAGGTCGTACACATCGTACGCCGCAGCACAAACGCTGGATGCGTCAACCGGAGCACGAAAAAGCACACAAGAAGTTTTCACAACCCGACATATTCACGAAACGCTTAATCCGACAAAAGTGGCATTTCGTGAGTCTTGTGATTCAGCGGATAACCCTGAATCAACCCCGATCATCATTGCTTTGGATGTGACTGGTTCTATGGGGTATCTGGCAACCGAAATGCTGAATAACCAGCTGGGTAAGCTGATGGAAGGAATCCACAACTGTCCCTTTATCACCAATCCGCACATCATGTTTATGGCCGTTGGTGACTACTCCTGTGATGAGTCGCCTTTGCAGGTTTCTCAGTTTGAAGCGGATTTGAGAATCGCAGAGCAACTCCGGTTGGTGTTCAATGAACAAGGTGGTGGTGGAAATAACCATGAGTCGTATCACCTGCCTTGGTATTTTGCTAGCCATCACTGCCGGTGTGATTCGATCACCAAGCGTGGCAAGAAAGGCTATCTGTTTACCATTGGCGATGAGGAAATGCCCCAAATTCTCCATCACGAGAAAGTGAACAAACTTCTGGAACATGCTCATCTTCAGCAGGATGTGACCATCCAAGAGCTGTATGATGATGTCAGCAAAAGCTGGGAAGTTTTCCACATGGTTATCGAGCAGGGCAGTCACTATCGCTACCATGGTAATGCTGTTGACAAGAGCTGGAGAAAGGTTCTTGGTCCCAGAGCTTTGAACATCACCGATTTCAACTATGTCGCAGATGTTGCAGTTGCGGCCTTTGACATCGTGAATGGAACCGATCCGGACACCCTTATCCGCAACACCGAGGATAAGCAGAAGAGAGAGGTGTTCAAGAAGGCTTTCAGAGAGAAAGTGGTGAAAACCGCACAAACCGCCTAACTAAGGAAATGTGTGATGAATACCAAAAGAGTTCTAGGAGTAATTGGTGCTGGTTTTGGTGATGAGGGGAAAGGTAAAACTGTCAGCTATTTGTGCGAGAAAAATCGCGGAAGTAGACCCCTCGTCATCAGATACAATGGTGGTGCTCAAGCAGCACACAATGTTATCCTAGATGAAGGTATTCATCACACTTTCAGTCACTTTGGGTCTGGAACTTTTTATAATATTCCGACCTATTTCAGCAACCAATTCATTGTGAATCCATTGCTGTTCATGCAGGAATTCAAAAAACTGAATGAACTTGGTGGCAATTCATTTTGCAAATCATTGACTCCAGTGACTTATTTCAGCCCGAATTGCAGAGTGAGTGTTCCTTATGACATGCTCTACAATCTGGCTTTGGAGTACAGTCGCGGTAAAAATAATCATGGTACCTGTGGTGTTGGTATTAATGCAACTATTGTTAGATATCGTGAATTAAAAGACAATCTAAATCCATTAAGTCTAAAAATTAGCGACCTTTTTCTCGCAGACAAAGAAGAATTTTTTGCCTACATGGATGTTATCCGTGACTACTACAGGAAAAAACTGCAAGAATTGGATGGTGTTGATGAGTATTTAGATGCATTGGAAATCGAAAACACCAATGAAAATTTCTGGAATACTGTCAGTCAAATGAAACAACACTGTAAAATCTACATACTTCAGTATCTCGTTGATGATCATGATGTTTTCATCTGTGAGAGTGCCCAAGGATTGATGCTGAGTGAGAAATTTGGAACTTTTCCTTATTTGACTCCTTCCGATCCTGGAGCAACAGAAGTTGTTAAAATCGCAAATGAAGTATCAAAGAAGTATCCTTGTGTGCTTGAGTTGAACTATCTCACAAGAGCCTATACAACACGACATGGTGCGGGTCCGTTGCCGGGTGAAGATACTGCTGAAAATTTGGGTATTTGCACAAAAGATGAAATCAACGATAATAACGGTAATCAAGGTGTGTTTCGGTATGCTCCGCTTGATGTAGATCAACTTGTTCAAGTGGTCGAAACTGATTCCTTATCATCATTGAAAGGGATACAACCACAGATCACATTGCGCCCACTCAATATCGTGATCAATTGTTGTGATCAAATATCTAATAGTGGGGAAACAGTAAAACGCATCATGGATACGTTTGAAGGATTCGGTATGACTTTTCTGTGTGGAACTGGTCCGAGAACGAATGATATGTGTGTTGTATTCAGAAAGTAAAAAATGAAGAAAGTTTATGTAATCAATACAGGTGGGACATTTTCAAAATTGTACAACATGATTAGAGGTACACTTTATGTCCCATCTTGTACAAATTTTTCTGTTGAAACAATCATTCATGCTGCATTCAAACAAAATGCTGATATTATTACCATAAAAAATATCATCTTTAAAGATAGTTTGGATTTTACAGACTATGATCGTAATTTTTTATTAATGACGATAGCTGCTTCTGGTTGTGATGATATTATTGTTGTTCATGGTACTGATACAATGGATATGAGTATTGATTATCTATTGAAAAAGAATGTATTATTGGACAATAATAAAACAATAGTATTTACTGGAGCAATGCAACCTTTTTCTATTGATCCAATAGAAGCAACGGCGAATTTGTCAATGGCTTATGGATTTATACAAGCAGATCCAAAACCAGACATTTATATTTCGATGAATGGGTTAATAAAACATCATGCACGAATCTTCAAAGATAAACAAGTAGGACAATTTTTGTATAATAACACAGAAAGTAATTAAAAGGAAAAACAAATGCAAGTACCATCAAAACGACAAATTTTTTCAATTCCCCTTAATCCGTATACTACTGCGGAAGATTATACTAAAATTTTTGTTCCATTCTTAACCAGATGTAAAGATTGGATTTATGATGTTTATTTTACATCACGAATTCCTCCATTTTTACAAGATGCAATGGGAGCAACATTCAAAGAAGACCAGTTGGTTCAAATATTTCGAAATGCGTTAGCTCTTCAACAAACAACAGGCGTTAGAGTTTCTGCTACTTTCAACAACATCAATGTTCCCGCAACTTATGAAAATTTGGATATTTTTGTAAGCAATCTTAGGTTTTTGTATGATGCTGGTTTGAGAAGTATGACTCAGCCACATAACCATTGGATGATGACTGGAGTATTCAAAAAAGAATTTCCAGAAATGCAAGTAAAAAATACTGTATTGAATAGAGTTGCGACATCACAAGATTTTTGGAACGCCTGCGAAGCTGGATATGATTATGTGAATGTTGACAGAATTTTACTCAGAGATGAATCTACTTTGAAAAAAATGAAAGAAGCTCAACATAAGTTTGAAGTAAAAACAGGTAAATATGTACCATTTGCTTTGTTAGCTAATGAAGGATGTCGTGGTAAATGTCCAACCATGAATGAGCATTATACCATCAATAATGCTAGTGGTTCACGCCAGCCCGGAACTGATAAACCATATTTCTTTCAGCAGGCAAGTAAAGTTTCTTGTCCAAAATGGCGTTTGAATGATCAATCTTATGTTCTAAAAATAGCTAACCTTCCTCCATATCGTGAAGATGTTGAAAGACTTCTTAAACATGTTGATATTATTAAAATGCATGGTAGAGAAGGTTTTAGTCTGCTAAATGATACAATTAAATTTGTTGAAAGTTATATCAACGGCGATGAGGAACTCTATGATATTTCTGTCAGAAATCAGATTGCAGAGTTAGAAGTCAGACCACAAGTTTTGGAAGCATGGAGAAATAAAATTCGAGATTGCAAATTTGAATGCTGGGATTGTAATTTGTGTGAAAATCTCGTAGACTCAGCTCAAAAGAAAAAAGATGAGTCTGAAGGACACTCCATTGAAGATTTGATTGCTAATTTTGAAGGATAAAAATCATATCTTATAACCGAATAAGAAGAAGATAGAACATCTTCTTCTTATTTCATTTTTTTACCAAAAAACTCAATAACAGATTTTTCATTTCTAGCAATAGTATCGGCTGTTAATTTTTCTACTTCATTTGCACCCATATTAAACATAGTGTCAATTGGTGTATCATAATCAAAGTCATAAAACCAACATTTAACAAGTTCTGAACCATAAACTTTACAAACGCTTGGTCTTTCATTATAAATCAAACATCTTCCGTTAGATAAAAAAATGCAATTAGTATCATTTAGTGATTTGATTGGTTTCGATTTTTCTACTAAATTAAAATAATTCTGTTTTTCTGGTGATAATCTGACTTTAGCAGCAATACCAAGATTTTCAGCTTTAGTTAATAAATCAATTACCTCCATTATATTAAAAGCAATACTAGCTTTGCAACAATGATGTTGCGTTAATGCACAAGTTTCACAGTTTAACATGTATTCAATCCTTTTTAATTTTATTTATTAGGTTTTGGAAGAGCAATAACAAAAAAATGTATAATGAAAAGTAAAATAAATATCAGGCAACTCTTAATTAAAGGATAAAAAAATTATGGGAACAGTTATTCAAAATATCTTCAAAAAGCTCGAATACAAATTGAACATGACAGATGAAATCAAACTATTTAGATGGTCTGATAAACCTGTTATTGAAAAGATTTCAATTTTGATGGAATGGAATGAGCAATATGGACCGGAAGCAGTTCTAGTTAAAGCTGCAGAACAAATTCTTGAGTTGAATTACCCAAATGAATATATGAGATATTCTGCTGCACAGCAAAAATTCAAGCATTCTCACCCTTTCTATATTGAGAATGAAATTGAAGATGTTGGTGGTTTTATTGATTGGTTAAATGGAGTCTTTGATAAGTTTGAGGGTCTTCAGGAAGGTCTTTTAGGTGGTTTGGTTGTTTCACCAGCTATTGAAGGTTCTACCGTTTCGTGTGAATACGAAAAAGGCAAACTTATGAGAGTCCTCAATAAAGGTGATGGTGATGATGCAGAATTGATTGTAAACATGATGGATTTGGGTTCTATTCCAAATGAAATTTCTGTCAAGAAGAACATTACTGTAAGAGGTGTTATTACTCTCAAAGATCCTTCTAAAAGAGCAAAAGGTTCAACCATTACGGCATCAGTAAATCAAGTTATGTTTGACGAAAAAGCAAATGATACTGGATTGGTTTTTATTCCTTGTGAATGGTTGAATGCTGATGGTGTATGGCAAAATACTTCAAAAGCATACCAAATTATGAAGGATAATGGTTTTCTTGTTCCAGCATTCTTTTTGGCACCAAAAGTTATTGAAGCACTGGACAAATATGAAGAATACATGGGAACTGATTTTGGTTATGAAGTAAATGGTACGAGAATCGAGGTAGAAAAAGGAGACACAATTAACAGTTTGGTTTCTTTTATGAAAGATGATCAATCTGCCAATTACTATCACAAAATCATTCTTCGAAAGGATGGTTAATTTTCATATCGAGGATTAAATAAATGACCAGTAGTGAGATGAAATCACTAATTTTCTTAGTTGATGATGACATTGCGTTTTTAGAACTTATTGGAACATTTTTAGAACAACATGGATACCGTATTGAGAAATTCAATAATGGTTCAGATGCTATCAAGGCATGTGAAGATCATTTACCAGATTTGATTCTGATGGATGTAACCATGTCAGATCTTCCTGGTTATGACGTTTGTTTAATCCTCAAAAATAATGAAAAAACACGCGATATTCCGATCATTATCGTAACTGGCATCAGCAGTAATGATGAGGAATCAGTTAATAACGCTTTCAGTTCTGGTGCTGAAGAGTACATCACAAAACCTATTAAATGGCCAATTCTTCATCAACGTATTCGTATTTTCTTAGAACGCAAAAAAAATCTTTTAGCACTTCAAGCCAGTGAACAAAGATTTCGTGATGTCACTAATTCAACAGCGGATGCTATTATATCTATTGATGAAAATGATGATATTGTTTTTTGGAATGATGGTGCCATCAATGTATTTGGTTATTCCTCTGCTGAAATCATTGGAAAACAAATTACTGATCTCATATCTCCTCATTATAAGAAAAAACAACTTAAAATTTTTGAAAATTTTCTGAAAACAGGAAAAGTAAATAAACACACTGGCATTGAATTAATTGGATTGCGAAATGACGGTGGGCAAGTTCCTATCGAAATATCTATATCACCTTGGGCTGTAGATAATAAAACATTTGTGTCTATTGTTATTCGTGATATTACAGAACGAAAAGCAATGCTGGACAATAGTGATAGTATTGATTTGTTTGATAATAAAATTGTAAAACAAATATACTCTTTGTGGCGCAAAAACGATACAAACGACAACAAGGATTCAGTATCATTTAAAAATCTAAAGACTATTTTGGAAATGGTTTTTCTTGCTAGCATTCAGAAAGAAGAAAATGAAGCAACAAAATTAACAGTTTCATTTATTGATTACAAATATTTTCATGAAAATGATATTGATAATACAAATAGGGTGTTTAGATTCAAACAACCATTACCATTTACACTGGATTCTTTAGTAAAATTGGCACCGGGTTTTGACCCAGAAACTACTAGTTTTGCCGTCACTACTGATAGAGATGATCCAGATGATTTGGAAATTTGGGGATCAATTTTCACCAGTATGCGTGGAAAAAGTCGTATCGAACCTTATCCATTTCCACCAGAACCATTAGATGTTCTTACGGTAACATCAACCAACCCTGGGTCATTGACAATTTCGTGTGGAAGATATGCTTTAGCTATTTTTAATTCCGGGCGGTTTTCAGAAATTTCAACTGGTAAAACTGTTGATTGTCCACTTGTGGGTAGTATTTTGCAGGGAATAAAACAACATAAGGAATACAAAACAGAAAAAGAAGGATATTCAACGATTTATAAAGAACTTTTGCATTTCTTGGTAGAAGAAACATCAAAAAGAAGTCATGGTGCTACGATTATTTGGGTTCCTGAAAAATACATAAACAAATCCAAGTCATCACTAATAACAAAGTATCCATTAACACAAGAACAAAATATACCGAAAAGTATTGTTGATCTTTGTAATTTGGAGAAAGAAAGATTAGCACTTTCTTCTGCAACCAAAAAAGCCTGTTTGGTTGAAAATGTTGCTAATGGTAAAATTCTTGGTGATACCATCAACGAATGTAAAAAGCGATTGATAGATTATATCACTTACTTGTCCCAGCTAGCAAGAATTGATGGAGCATTGATTATTTCTGATAGATTAACACCAATTTCTTTTGGAACAGTTCTTTCTGCACCGAATTGGAAGCATGGAGTATACTATTGTCGTTCTTCTAATCGAAACAACACAAAACAACCAGTAAATATGACAAAATATGGTACTCGTCATTCTTCAGCAGTGAATTTTGTTGGAAAATATCCAGGAGTGATGGCATTTGTTATTTCACAAGATGGTCCAGTTTCATGTTTAATAAAAGCAAATGAAACTAGTGTTAATTGGGTACCGGAATATTTGAGTTATCGAAAAAAGGAACTGTATGATCAGGAAGATAAGTGTTAATTAAAAACAAATAATTCTTCAACACTTTTTACAGAAGACAGAAAATCCGGATTTCCTTCTGAAAGTAATTTTGCTACAATCTCTTCACATATTTTGATTGATTTTTCAAAATAACCAGTACACTCATTAAAGAGTTTTGGAAGTTGATCTTTGTATGGCTTATTATTAATCGAAAGTTTATAGAAGTTAAATCTCTCTAATTCTTTTTCTTGACTAATTGCAGTGAACAACTTTAATGCTGCTGGTTTGAGTTCCGGTTCTACGGCAGTTTGTATTTTCAAAGTCCGTTTGTCATCAGGAGGTTGATTGCGAAACGCAACAGTTAAGAATAATAACACAATTTGCATGTTTATTGTGCATATATCGTCTATATTTTTACTTGTTTTGAAAAACATACCTAAATCAAAGTTAATATCATGTGCCATATCAGAAATTTCTATTTCTTCTGTTTCACAACCAACCTTAGCAAATATATTATTGCAGTAAGGAAGAGCCATTTTATACACTTTCTCACCTTCAGCATCATATAATGGTTTTGATCTATGTTCTTCTGTAATATTAACTGTTATATTCATTTAAGATCCCTGAGTAAAAATAAACAAATCCACAACATCAGGTAAAGAAGCCAAAATATCTATATCACCTTTTTCAATTAAGGAGTTAATTGTTTTTCTGTATACCTCGATTGCTCTTTCAAAATGACCATTGTAATCATTAATGAGTTTTTGCATTTGCACATCATACGATCTATCTTTCACGTCATCATTATAGTTAGTCCAAAAATTTTCCGATCCACCAAATGCATTGGATTCTTGATAAACTTTTTGTAATGTTTTGAATGGAAATACTGGCATGACAACTGTGCTCATATTTAGAACACGCTCATCTGGTTTTAGATACCCTGCACCCAAATTTGAAAAAACTATACGTATTTTTAGTCTCAAATCAAAAATTTCATCAACGTTTTTGACAGTTTCAAAACTTATTTGTAATTCTTTTCTTGATAGCTCATCACCGAATACTATTTCTTCTGTTTTACATTCAACCTTAGAAAATACTTGATCAATATAAGGAAGCATTAATTCAGGTGCTTTATCACCTATTTTACTATGTAGTGATTTATTGTAAGTTGTTTCAACGGTTGTTTTCATTTTTTCTCTTTAGTATTATATTTTTATTAAATCAAAAAATAAACAAATCATTTACATCAGGTAATGCAGTCAAAATATCTGTATCATTTTTTTCAACTAATGATGCAATAGTTTTTCTGTATACTTCAACAGCTCTCACAAAATGATCATTATAAGCATCAAAAATTATTTTCATTTGTTCATCAAAGGATTTATCTACCATTCTATCAATATCATGATAAGTACGAAAATTTTCTGATCCACCGAATTGGTTAGCCGCCTGATAAACTTTTTGTAAGATTTTGAAGTCAAATGCTGGTATGACAGAAGTTTCCATATTCAAAACACGTTCATATAGTGGTATAACCTTTGCACCTAAATTTGAAAGAGTCATAGCCACTACCAACTTTAGATCAAATACACCATCAACATTTTTAATAGCTGTAAATTTTATTTGTAATTCACTATCTGGAGAATCAAAAGTTGCTATTTTGTCTGTTTTGCAATCAACGGTAGAAAATATCCTGTCAATGTAAGGAAGCATTGCATTGACTGCCACTACACCTATTTGTTCATACAGTTTTTTATTTGCATGTGTGTTATTTTCTATCTGCATTTCTTTTCCTTGCCCATCCTTTGAAAGTTTTGGCAAGTGTTGCTCTTTTCTTTTTCAAAGCCCATTCTTCATATTCTTCTTTGCTGATTTCACCGGCTTCAAATTGTTGTTTTGCTTTAGCATATCCTTCTTCAACTTTTTTGATGCAAGCATAAGATGACTTCTGAAAACCCATGTCTTTACATTGCTGGGTAAAGGCTCCTACTGTTCCTTTGGCATTCATTGCTTTGGCGACATCTTGAGCCCACCATTCAAGCAATACTACCTCGTTTAATTCGGTTAAAGTCATTTTATTATACCTTGAAAATACTGTTATCTAAACGATACTCGTATAATATTACTATCTGGTTCCAATTCGATCACAAAGTTTTTACTAATAATACTATGGTTGTTCAATTGCTTATACGCATCCAATGCAATTTCTGGATCATCCATTTCAAAATCTGCACCGGTTTGGTCATCTCTCATATTTTTAATATAATTGATACCGCAAGCAGTAAAATATTCACAAGGTGATTGAGCATCATCTTTTTTCTCTAAACTTACAGCTTCTAATAATGTCTTGAGTTTCATATGTTTTTCTCCTTTTTCACCTTATTTATGACAAAGTTTTGTAAAATAATTACATGAAAAAATAAAATCGAGGATTTATAAACTATGAAATATACTTGTATTAAAGAGTTCCCTGGGTTGGGTACTAAACCAGGCGAGGTTATTGATGTTGTTAAACTTCCGGATGGAGATTATGTTATTGATGGCGCATGCAAAACATCAGGAGATATTGTTTATACCTATTTTGAGAAAAAACGCTTAAAAGGGTGGCATTACAGTCCATATTCTCATTCAAAGATGGAAACATGGAGAAGTTGTCAGAAAAAATTCGAATTCACTTATATCATCAGACCAGAAAAAGAAGATATTCCTCATCCAATTCTTGAAAAAGGAACTCTGTTCCATTCTGTTTTAGAACATGATGTTACAGATGATCTTGAAAACTTTAGTTTAGAAGAAGAATTTAAGGCACTAACACATCAGGATGCTGAAGCGATTGTTGATCAGGCATTGACATTTACTCAAACTTCAGAAATGTATAGTAAAATCAAAAGAACTTTAGGAAAGAAAGTTTCTGAACAAGAAATGTTTTTGGGCACAGATTTGAGTCCTATTGATGATGAAACAGAAGCATTGGTTAGAGGTTTTATTGATCTTATCATCTATGACAAAATGCACAGTAGATGCTTTGTGTATGATTGGAAAACGGGTGGTCAATCAAAAGATAAATTGGTGAAATGGCCAAAACCAATTGAGCAATTAGAACTCTATGCTATTTGGGCAGTAGAAGTGTTTGATGTTGATACTGTTGAAACTGGTTTTGTTTACGTTGAACATGATCACATAGCCAAATATACTTTCAAAAGAGAAGATATTCCTGCTCTAAAGAAAAAGTTCAAAGATAAAATTAGTCAGATTGAAAACGAAAAAGTTTTCAATAAACATTTGACGAAACTGTGTGGTTGGTGTGATTATCGTGAACTTTGTCTCGGTATTGACATTAACAGAGATCCACGGTCAATTACAATTGAAGAAATTAAGGCATGTCAATGATAACAAAGCCTATCAAAATTGAAAAACTTAGTTCATCAACATTCCAATTGACACGAATTTCATTAAGTTTAGTTGAAAGAATTGCTACTGATGATAGATTTAGTTTTTTGCCGCCTGGGTATCAATATCAACCAAAATTTAGGTTGTTAGGTTACAAAGGTGTAAAAATAAAAATGGTTCGCGCAGATGGAACATTCCCGGCTGGACTTTTTAGTGCAGTTGTTGATTTTATTACTGAAGAATTAGAACAAGAAGTGGAAATGTCTACTGAAATTATGGAACATTTTTTACCACTTGACGACCTTATTGAAAATGGTATTAACGATGATGTGTTTTCAGATTTTGAAATTGATGGTAATCCGGTTATTCTCAGAGATTATCAACTTGAAGCGGTTAAATCTGCATTTGAAAATCGTAACTGTTTATTGAATCTTTCAACTGGTGCTGGGAAATGCCTTGGACCAAAAACAAAATTGAAAATTAGACTACCAAAAGAAATAGCTGATAAATATGAATTGGAGGCAAGATGAAACTTTGGTCTATTGCTTATGATGAGGAACTAAAAAATATTAATTTTCCACAAGTTGTTTATAAAAGTTTTTCAATTCCTATAGAACTTGAAACAAAACTTGTTAATAGAATATTTCAAATTTTTTATCTTACTCATCAAGATGCAAGAAGAGAAATTGAAGCGATTGCAAAAAATAAAACTGAATTACCTTATAGAAAACTGTATAATCTAATTTTCCATAAAACCGAGAATTATGAATTTGAAACAGAATATTTGGTAGCACTGTTAAATTTTTTTAATATTGAACTCAATGATGAAGGAAATTTTGAGATAATTATAGGATAATAAACATGTATGAATATGTTAAATACAATTGCCATGTAATGCAAAAGAACGATGTTGGATCTGAAACACCAGAAAAAATTTTTCAAACATATTTGAGAAATAGAAGAAAAGGTGTTGATTATGTTTTTCAAAATACTGATTGCGTTGTTATTTCAGTAACATGGGCAGCAAACAGAACTGCTATCATTACCAAAATTATGAGGAAGGATTCATTACCAAATGAAGAAATTATTTGCACAGAACAAGAAAGCTAGATTTCTATATGAAATTCTTGATACTTATGAAACCGGTATAATTTTGCTTGGTGGAGAAGTTAAATCCATTCGTAATGGTCGAATTTCTATTAATGAAACATACGTTCGTATTCGAGATGGACGAATGTGGCTAATTGGTAGTCATGTTCCAGTTCCTACTTATGTTCCTGTCTTTGCTCGGTTTGATGAAAGACGTGATCGTGAATTGTTGATGCACAAAAGAGAACTGACTCGTTTGAAATCTCAATCTGATGAAAAGCGACTTACATTGATTATTACCAAAATATATCAACCAGAAGATAGTGGAAAAATCAAGTGTGAAATAGCTTTGGCTAGAGGTAAAAATACTTATGATAAAAAGCAAACCTTGATTGAAAGAGATATTGCTAGGGAAATGGATAGAAGTATTAAAAATATTCGACTCTAAATAAATAATGTAAAAAGTCATTTTATCAATCTAAAGGAGATTATAGTATGTCAACATTATCAGATTTTTTAGCAGCTAATACAGCCAATAAAGCTAATGCTCAGGCAGTTGTTGATGCCCAAGATACCCTAAGTGATGCTGCTATGGATGCAGCTATTGCAACAACAGAATTAACAGCGGCTCAAGATGCCTTAACAGCAGCAGAGAATGCTGACCCAGTAGTACAAGATGACATTGATGCTGCTCAAGCAGTTGTTGCTACTAAAACAACCGCTAGAGCAACTGCGTTAACTGCATTAGGAACAGCTACTACTGCTCTATCAACAGCAAAATCCACTCTTGCTACCGCTGCCGCAACTGCTCTTGGTAAAGCAGCAAAATTAGATATTACTGATTATTGTATGGTACCAAACAATGAAGCAAGAATTTATATTCTTAGTAAAGGTCAGGAAGTAAGATTAGAAGAACCAGAAAATATTGTATCAAATCACGCAATGGTTCCTCAGGCTGGTACTGTTAGAAGTAAATTTGGAACATTGTAATCCAATTTTTTACCAACAAACAAAAATTCTTAAAAAAGATGGAGTCCTCTCCATCTTTTTTTTTGCTTTTTTGTAAAATAAGACATAAATAATATTTGTCAACCCAATTGACAAAAATTGACTTTAAATGATAAAGCGTTAGTCAATCGCTTATTGAAAAATTTCAATTTTATCATTACATTTTTGAATTTGATGACCTCTCACATGGTGTGAGATCCCTCGTCATAACTTCCGACTTTAAAATTTATTATGCTAGTCGGACATAAACAAGGAGAAAAACAATGTATTCGAATAAATTTGTAGCATGTGTAAAAGCAAACGGTAAAGTTCTTAGAGAAAAAGGTGAACAGGTTTTCCTTCCATTTGGAAGTGAGTACACGCTTTGGTTTAAGAACGAACACACAAGAAAAGTCCAAATCTCAATTGAGATCGATGGAACAGATGTCATGTTTGGTAGTGCCCTTCTGGCCCTTCTGTTAAGTCCGGGTGAATCTACTGATTTGAAAGGATTTGTAAGAGATTTCAGTGGAAGTGAAAACAGAGCATTCCGCTTCATTGAAAAAACTCAGCAAATTTCTGATTATCGTGGTGATAAAATCGAAGATGGCTTGATTAAAATCACTTATCAGTTTGAAAGAGAACAACCGGTTTACAATCCAAAGCCTATTGTCCATGAGCATCACTATCATCACAATCATTATAACTATAATAGACCATGGTCTTCACAAATTTTTGGATGTTCTACTCTCGGTAGTAGTTCAACGAACAATGCGAATATGCGAAGCATGTCAGTCAATTCTGTCTATTCCGGTTCTGGAGATTCTGCTTCCTATACTCTTGGATGTAGTAGCGATGGAGGAGATATGATGCTTGGTGCAACAGCATCAGTGGCAAATGCCGCAGCGACTTTCAATGATGCCGGAATCACCGTTGAAGGAAGCGCAACTGGTCAATCATTTGCACATGGACACATCGGACCGCTTGAAAATACAAGGCATTCTATTATCTTTCAACTGAAAGGTATTGACGCAAATACAGAAATTGAGGCACCAGTGACCGTCAAGCTAAAAAAAAAGTGTTCCACATGCGGTAAATCATTCAAAGGATCTTTCGAATACTGTCCCAATGATGGAACATATTTGAGAAATTAATTTTAAAATGTTTGAGAAAAACCACCAGAAATGGTGGTTTTTTGTTATAATAAATTGTAGAGGAAAACTTTTCAGGAGATAAAAGTATGAAATTGATTGATATGGAAAAATTTAGACTCAGTTTGTTTTTTAACGCCAAGATTGTGCACTGACTATGTTTGGTATTTACATTTCATGGGGTGAAAAAATTGCTGAAGCCGGCAAAGTTGAGAACATTGGTGATATTCATAATGAATCTTTGTTTTTTGGATTTTCCTATGCAAACCAAAAAACTTTGCGAGAAATAATGAAGCAAAAACAAGAAGCAAAAACCTAAGATTTAATTTCAATTGAGAAGGAACAACAGATGGCTATTGTTCAAGTATCAACTAATGATCCAAACTTTGGTTTTATCATTAGAAAAAATCCAGCAAGTGGAATGCAAATAAGAGAAATACGCCAAGGTGTGGCATTTGGTTGGTACTCCAATGGAGGAACATCTTTCAATATTTTCTTCAAAGACGCTGACAATGCTGTAAGTTTTGGCGATCAAGAATTTGAATTTCTGAATACCACCAGATACAACTCACCTGTTTTTGTTCTGAATGCTATGAGTGAATACTTCAGCTCGACTGTCAAAGAACAAATTGATATGGACAAAGAAGGAACCGAAAAAACATTCATGATCAATATGATGGATGTTAAGGTTTTGAGCCAGATCATGCATTTTGAGAAGTATTTCCCACAGTTTCAAATTGATTGTTCTCTTTATGCAGCAAAGTCTTACAAGTTGACAATTACAACGACAGAAAGTTTTCATCTTCTGTTCAATTATATCAATTTGCTGGCTTTGTTCATTTCTTTGACCAGTGATGAATACATTCAATTGGATACGGGTTCTATTGAAAAATACCTTAATTCAATCGAGCGTTTGGATGCGCCATTCTTCATTCGTTACCTGTTTAACAGAAATATGTTCAAAACGCGTAACCAGTTCAATCAATACAAGAAACGTATGGAGACAACCAAACTTTACACTTCTGTGCAAATGGAATTTGGTAACACCGCCATGCAGCGCAGAGATAAGATCAGAAAATTGATTCCATTCACCAGACCAATTGTTGACGTTGGTTGTGGAGAAGGTTTTTACGCAATCCCATTTGCTTCCAATCTGACCAATGGAACTCTGTATCATGCAATTGATATTGATGCTAATTTGACCGAACATGTCAGAAGTAAAGCCAAACAAAAAGATGTCGAAAACATCAAAACCTACAATCATATTGATGAATTTTTGGCAGCTTATGACCGCACACAAAGTGATGTTATTCTTACTGAAGTCATTGAGCATATGCCTCTTGACGAAAGTAGAGCATTGATTCAAAAAATCATCGGTGCTATTGACTTTGATAGATTGGTCATCACAGTGCCGAACAAAGATTTCAATCAATTTTACATGATTGACGATGATGCGTTCAGACATCCAGATCATAAGTGGGAACCAACTGAAGCAGAGTTCAGACAATTGATTGCTGTTGAAATTTCTGATACCTTTAATGTAGAATTTATCAATATTGGCGATACTGTCAACAACATCGCAACCAGCATTGGTTGCATCGTAACGAGGGGCTAAAAATGGAAATATGTCATGATTGTGATGCAAGAGCAAATGAATTTCATCAAGATGGGTGCGATGTTGAAAGATGTGCGGAATGCGGCTTTCAAAAAATAACCTGTGGTTGTGAAAATGTCGAAACTCGGATGCCTTGGACTGGAGAATGGCCGGGACTGAAGGAATGTAGAGAATACGGATTCTTCGTAAAAATCGTAGAAGGACAAGGTAGAGTATCTTGTGATAAAGATGATCCTGATATAACCAAAAGAGAAGATTTGAACCGTCTTGTATCCGAGGCTGTTTGGGACAAAGTACAACAGAAATTTGTGTTGGAAGCATAACCCATATCATGGGACTAACTATTTAATGAATATTAAAAGTCGATCTGAGTCATCTTCGTCAACACCATTTACGTGGCCTGAATGGATATTTCCTCCTTCATTTATAGCTGGAGGAATTTTATCTTTGGTGTTTTTTGCATCTGGTATGCTTCCATGGCAGGTTGCAACAGGTTTTCTTTTTATCGCAATGTTGTTTCTTTTTATCGTTACTCTGGTTGCTACACATCTTAGCACTGCACAAAATTTAGTAACATTGCTTTTTATGTTGGTGTTGTCATTACCAGGAACATTTGTTCCAATGATACATGATTATAGAACTGCAGAAAGAATTGATGAAGTATTAAAAGTTGAAGATCATAAATTAGTCTATTCTGATAATACTCTTACTTTTATACTTACGATAGAAGGAACACAACAACCTCTTATCCTTGCGTTTAGTTCTGATGATTCAAAAAAGTTTTATCACATAAAAGCCGATTTTCTTGATGGCACTTTGAAAGTTGAAAAAAGACGAAAGAAAGCATGGAATCAGGATACCGCAAGAACAGTTTATGAAATTAGTGGTTATGAATTTAAGTAATAATTCTCGTAAAATCGAACATAAAGGATACAAACCGTGAGAATCACAAGCAATTCATCAAATAATAATCCATTCGACATATCAGAATGGATATATCCATGGTCAACCGTAATTGGATCAATCATTGCAATAATTTGCTTTGGATCTGGCTTGACTGGTCTGGGATGGGGAATGGCATCACTTTTGAATGGTCTTCAACTACTTTGTTTTGTTGTTGTATTTGCCTTTGTAGTTGACGGTGATCTTGAATGGGGTAACATTTTGCGTTCACTTTTTATTATGGCTCTGTGTGCTTCTCCCGGAACAGTTATCCCAATGATTCATGATTATAGAACATCCGCCAGAGTCGAAGAAGAAGTAACAATTGAAACCACCAAAATGCTGTATTCTGATGCAAACCACGCTTTTGTGCTTCTTATTGATGGAGTGCAACAACCTCTTATGCTTACATTTGGAAGCAATAATACTTCTGCATACAATCATATAAAAGCCGGCTATCTCGATAACACCCTCCAGGTAAAAAAGAAACGTAAAAAAGCTTGGCATGATGATGAAGTACAAATAGTTTACGAAATTGATGGTAGAAATTTTAAGTAAAATGTGGTAAAATATCGTAAACACTTTTTGAAAGGATTTCACAATGTGGGACAAAGCAGAAGAATTTCTTAACCTTTTTAAAACCAGATTTCCAAAAGCTACCGTTGAGATAACGGATCACTCATTTGAGTATTTGTCTGGAAATCCAGCCCTCTATTTTCAATGTCGTTTTGACGGTATCGAGGATAAACTATGGGGACAATATGATATGATAAGCAAAACCATATTGTTCCAACTGTTTAATCCGTTTGATACATCGAAATAAAATCTCATCCAATCTTGTTACTAATTATCCGAAAATCTATAAATTTTTGGTATAATGAAGTATCAAACAGAAGCATAATTCACTTTAATTGTCAAAGGCAATGTAATGAACAGTCTAAAAACGCAGGTTCACACAATTTTCATGCTGATTGGACCCAGTGGGAGTGGAAAGACCACATTCGTTAATCAAGTTCTTATTCCGCAATTGAGCAAGACTACAAATGCGAAGAAAAATTACCGCCCGAATATTCAACATTTGAGTTCAGATAATATTCGTAGAGAAATTCTTGGACTTGGTTATGGTAAATTTGACAGTGTGATGACTGAAAGCAGTGAGCAAGCATTTGATTTGCTTTTCGCAAAATTGATACTTGTCACTTCCTACCCAATCAACGCAGAATATGTAATCCTTGACACGACCGGATTGAGCGATGAGTTTCGCAACAAAGTGTTGGAAATTGGAAAAGCCAATCACTACAACGTGGATGCAATCATCTTTGATTACAAAAAGATGGATGAATACACGAAAAATTTCAAACAGGAATTTCAAGGTCAAGTAACTCCAAAGCGAGTTGTAGTTGCTCAGGCAAAACGGATGAACACTGAAGTCATGCGAACCATCAAGCGTGATCTGTACCGGAATATTACTAGAGTTCAGTCTAAAGATTTTGTCATTGAAAATGAAGATGGCACATTGACCTCCAATTTCACAGTCAATGTCTTCGATGATACCAGATATGAGTCTTGTATTCTTTCCAATGACTACCAATGGTTTACTATTGGTGATGTCCATGGTTGTATTGATGAATTGAAGGAGCTGCTTGTAAAACTTGGTTTTGAGATCGATGGTTCGACTATAAAGGATACCGAACATTCCAAGAATATCGGGTTGATTTTCATTGGTGATTTGGTTGATAAATCTCCTGCTGAGAAAATCGAAGAAACCATTCGTTTTCTCCATAAGAATATGGATGTTTTTGGTGATCGGTTTCAATTTCTGTTGGGGAACCATGAAAACATGGTTTGGAGATGGATTACCAATGATCCTACCTTGGAAAGAACGGAAGAGCGTGTTGCCGAAAAACTAAAGTGGTATGGCACAACTACCATTCTTGAGCAAAATGATGAACTCAAGCAAATGTTTTTCGACATTTGTGCCAGAATGAAAGGTTGGGTTAAGGTAATTGGAACCAACAACCGGAGTTTTATTGCTACTCATGCTCCATGTGAGAAAAAATTCTTGGAAAAGATGGACAAATATGCTTACAGATGGCAGGTTAAATGTACCAGCAGAAGCAAAAACAAAGACAAAAATATTGATGAACTGACTCCGTACTTGATGACTGAAGCTGTCAACAATCATCCAGTTCATATTTTTGCACATTTGGGTCAGTCAAGTATTCGGACATACAAGAACAAAGTATGTATTGATACCGGATGTGTGTATGGTGGAAGTTTGACAGCATACCAAGTGACTAATAATCAACCAATCATTCGGTCTGTCAAATCCAAAAATGGGCAATTCATTTCAAATGATTTTGCATCGACATTGTTTGGCTTTGAAAAAAGACAAGAAATGAATGCTGTTGACATTAGCTCATTGGATGAACACAGCCAGAAAAGGCTTAATTACATTGTAGAAAATGGTATCGCCTACATTGGTGGAACCATTTCACCTGCTGGTAAGGATGTCGAAACTGGTGAATTTGAATCTTTGAAATCTGGATTGGATACGTTCAAAGGTCATGTTGACCGTGTTATTCTGGAGCCAAAATACATGGGTTCTCGTTGCCAAATGTACTTGAATCTTGATTTGAGTAAATGTTACGCAACCAGCAGAAATGGTTTCAAAATCAAAACTGTAGATTTGACAGAAGTTTTCAAGGCAGAACTTGAAAAACATAGAGCATCTATGGAAGAGGATGGTATCGTAGAAATCGTATTGGACGGTGAATTGATGCCATGGGCTGCTATTGGTGATGGACTTATTGACAAACAATTCCGAGTGATCGATCATGCTGTTAAGGCAGAAATTGATTTTCTCAAAGAGAATGGTTTTGATGAGGCTTTTGGTGTGTTGGTTGACCAATGGCAGGCTACAGACTATGAGCGTGATAAAGCCACTTTGAATAAGAAGGATTTGGCCGCAAAGTATGGTCATAATCATAATAACTTCAAATATGTCAGGGATGAATCCGAACGGTGGCAACCTATTGGAGTGCATGAAAAAGCTTGGGAAACGTACACC
>Ga0194119_10002449_pt1 | contig 31387 bp, 44 predicted proteins | sample TA2MahC100mmetaG_FD_148620 | JGI IMG/M metagenome (GOLD analysis project Ga0194119, IMG submission 148620) | Freshwater microbial communities from Lake Tanganyika, Tanzania - TA2015018 Mahale Deep Cast 100m | ecosystem: Environmental > Aquatic > Freshwater > Lake | place: Tanzania: Lake...
GTTGGTTCGCCACCTCCCGCCCGACGCGATGTCGATATTGGCCGTGGTCCGCCTTGGGCTCGTGAAAACCGAGGCTCACGCCCAGCAGTACGCTGCCAGAGCTACGTCCTACTCTGTTGTTCGATTTCTTGCCAGCCCCTAAGGCAGGAAGCAGCCTGATCCGCCCGCTTATTTCCTGTCTGACTGTAGGAGGTCTGGAAGCAAGGGCCGCCAAGGGTGTCCGAGCAGACCTAAGCTTGCGTGGCGGAGCCGGTTTCGCGCGCTCTGCCGGTTTTGGCCGCGCCCGATCAAGAGTAAGTGGCATAAGGCCCATGCGCTCATCGACCTAAAGCTTTGAAAGCTTTAGGGGTAGAGAGCCCTTCCGGTTAAAGTGATGAGCGCCGGGGCTCTGACGATTCGAAAACACACCACCCTTGCGTGGGGCTTACACCCTAAAGGGTCTCCAACAGTATGTAAAAAAAAGAAGTTAGACTGGGGAGACCCTTAAGTAACATTCTTGCACACGAAACGAACCATACAGTCCTATGACCGCTGCTTACTGTTGCGGCGGCATGCCGCCTTGCTCTTCCTGCAACTGCTTCAGGCGCTCTTCCTTGCGTTTGCGGCGCTCTTCGGCGCGCCTCACCAGTTCGGAGCCCACCAGCTCCAGCATGCAGATTTCGGCGCCGTCGCCCTTGCGCCAGCCGAGGCGAACAATGCGGGTGTAGCCGCCGTTGCGCTGGCTGAAGCGCGGACCGACCTTATCGAACAGCTTCTTCACCGACTCGGGCGTCATCAGGAACGACGCGGCCTGGCGGCGCGCGGCTAGGTTATCCTTCTTGCCGAGCGTGATGAGCTTTTCGACGATCGGCTTGATCGCCTTGGCCTTGGGAATAGTGGTCTGAATGCGCTCGGCGTCAATCACGCTGGTAGCGAGATTGCGGAGCAGAGCGCGACGGGCACTAGCGTCGCGCTTGAGTTTGTAACCGGCAACTCCGTGTTTCATGGTCTTCTTACTAAGTCCTTCTCTCTAGCGCTCACTACGCCTGGGCGTCATCGCCCAGATCCTCAGCGTCATCACCGTCATCATCGCCAACGCCGGAGTTCTTAGCGCCGCCGAGGTTCCCGCTGGCAATGGCCGCTTCGGCCGCGCCCAGGGCCACCAGGGTGCCGGACAGAGAAACCAGCCGGCCCTGTGAGTCGAACCGCATGCCGAAACTCAAGCTGAGGTTACCCAGGATTTCCTTGATCTCGCTGAGCGACTTACGGCCAAAGTTCTTGGTCCGCAGCATTTCCGGCTCGGTCTTCTGCACCAGGTCGCCGATCGTTTGAATATTGGCGTTCTTGAGGCAGTTGTAGGAGCGCACCGACAGTTCGAGTTCTTCGACGCTGCGGTTTAGCACTTCGTTCATCTGGTTGATGGCGCGCCCGGCCGGCTCTTCGGCGGCCTCGGGGACCTCTTCAAAGTTAATGAAGATGGACATGTGATCTTTCAGGAGTTTGGCCGCTTGGCCAATCGAATCCTGCGGGGAAATGGCGCCATTCGTCCAGACTTCGAGCGTGAGCTTGTCGTAGTCCGTCATCTGGCCGAGGCGGGCGTTTTCCACCGAGTAGTTCACCTTGCGCACGGGCGAGTGAACTGAGTCGATCGGAATGTAATCCACCGGCAGGTCGTCGTCAAAGTTCCGGTCCTGCGCGACATAGCCGCGGCCGGACTTCAAACGCATTTCGATGTTGAGCCGGCCGCCTTCGCTCACCGTGGCGATGTGCATGTGGCGGTCGAGTACTTCCACATCTGCGTCCGTCTGAATCTGCGCGGACGTTACCTCGCCGGCGCCTTCCACAACGATGCGGGCAGTGTGAATACCTTCGCCCGTCATCTTGAAGGGCACCTGCTTGAGGTTGAGAATGATATCCGTCGCGTCTTCCACTACCCCGGGAATGGGGCTGAATTCGTGGGAAACGCCGTCAATGCGCACGGCCGTGATGGCGCAGCCTTCGATTGAGCTGAGCAATACGCGGCGGAGGCTGTTGCCGATCGTGGTGCCGAACCCGCGTTCGAAGGGCTGGGCCCAGAACATGCCATAGCGGTCCGAGAGCGATTCGGTATTGGCCACCAGGCGCTTGGGTTTTTGAAAGCCTTTAAACATTGCTGCGATGGTCTCCTTTCGGGCACTAACTACTGTGGTGTTGACGGCGGCTACTTGGAGTACAGTTCGACGATCTGCTGTTCGTTGAGCTGGATCTGGACGAGTTCTTCGCGCTTGGGGTTCTGGATGACGCGAGCCTTTAGATTCTCGCGGTCCACTTCGAGCCAGTTGGGCGCGGGCGAATGCGCCGTGGCGTCGCGCGCGGCGAGCAACCCGGGGTGGTTCTTGCTCTTCTCACGGACCGACACCACGTCGGTGGCCTTGACGATGTAGGAAGGAATGTTGACCTTGCGGCCGTTCACTTCGATATGTCCGTGCCGGACCACCTGACGCGCCATGGGGCGCGAGGTGCCGAGGCCCATGCGGTGGACTACGTTATCGAGGCGGCGCTCGAGAAGGCCCAGCAGGTTTTCGCCCGTGATGCCCTTGGCGCGATTGGCCTTCTCAAACAGGTTGCGGAACTGTTGTTCGAGCACGCCATAGATGCGGCGCGTCTTTTGCTTTTCGCGCAACTGCAGCGCGTAGCCGAGAATTTTCGGCTTGCGATCCTTGCCATGTTGTCCGGGCGGGAAGTTACGCTTTTCAATCGCGCACTTCTCGGAATGGCAGCGTTCGCCTTTGAGATACAACTTCATGCCCTCACGCCGGCAGAGGCGGCAGACCGGGCCAGTATATCGAGCCACTTTTTCGCTTCTCCTTGACCTGAATGAACTTCTTACTTACTCAGGTGCGGTTTACAAACCAGATACGGCTTTTCGTCCCGCTTTCAGATGTTGAGTATCTTAACAAACAACGAGCGCCGCCGGCGCCCGGGGAGGGCGTAAGCGGCGCGAACCAACCAAAAATCAAACGCGGCGGCGCTTGGGAGCGCGGCAACCGTTATGGGGAATCGGCGTGGCGTCCTTGATGGTCCGCACTTCGATGCCCGCATTGGCCAAGGCGCGCACAGCCGACTCGCGGCCGCCACCCGGACCGGCGACAAACACATTCACGGTCCGCATGCCCGCATCCCTCGCCTTGGTGCCGGCGGTGAGGGCGGCCTGCTGAGCGGCGAAGGGCGTGCCCTTGCGCGACCCGCGGAAGCCGAGCGATCCGGCGCTCGACCAGCACACCACGTTGCCTTGCGGGTCCGTGATGGTGACGATGGTGTTGTTGAACGAGGCCTGTACAAAGACCACGCCCACCGGAATGTTTTTCTTTTCCTTCTTCTTGAAAGACTTCTTCTTGTTGCCGCCAGCGGCCTTTGCTTGTGCTTTCGCCATTCTGCTTCTGATTCCTTACCGGCTACTTGACGCCGGCCTTCTTCTTGTTGGCCACCGTGCCGCGGCGCGGACCCTTGCGCGTACGGGCATTGGTGTGAGTGCGCTGGCCGCGCACCGGCAGACTCCGGCGATGGCGGAGGCCACGGTAGGAGCCCATTTCGATATGGCGCTTGATGTTGAGCGAGATTTCCTTGCGGAGGTCGCCTTCGACCGATCCCTCTTCTTCAAGCAACGTACGAATGTGACTGACCTCTTCTTCGGTGAGATCGCCGATCGTCTTATTGAAGTCAATGTTGCACCGGTAGAGGATGCTCTTGGCGCGGGTGCGGCCAATGCCGTAAATGTAAGTGAGCCCCACTTCGGCCCGCTTCCGCGGGGGCAGATCGACGCCAACCAGACGTGCCATGTTTCTTTCGTTCTCCCTCTTAGCCTTGCCGCTGCTTGTGTTTGGGGTTGGTACAAATGACGCGCACGACGCCGTGGCGCGTAATCAATTTGCACTTTTCGCAGATCGGCTTTACCGAAGCTCGCACTTTCATTGCATTCAATCCTTCAAACTAAAACTCGTGTCATGCGGCGCGCCCCGTGCGCCGCCGCTCTACCGCAAAACGCCACGGTCGCGCCCCGCGACCTGGGGGTCGAGCAGCCGGACGATGCGGCCGCGGGTTGGATCCCGCTGCGCCAGCACCAGCGCTACCTGATCGCCCGGACGAAGCCGGACGAAGTTGCGCTTCACCGCCGCTGCCGGATGCGCCGTTACGCGCCGCCGGTCTTCCAATTCAATTCGGCACTGGAGACTGGGGAGTAACTCCACCACGGTTCCCAGCACCTCGGCCGTCTTTTCGAGGCCGTCTTCTTCCGGCACCTCAGGGCCTCGTCAGCACCCAGGGACCGTCGGGCGTTACCGCCACGCAGTGTTCGAAGTGGGCCGAGTAGCTCCCGTCCTTCGTCTTCGCGGTCCAGCGGTCCGGCGCCACTTTCGTGTCCGGCTTGCCGGCCGAAATCATCGGCTCGATCGCCAGCACCATGCCTTCTTTCAGGCGCGGATTTTCGTGGTTCCGGTCCACATAGTTGGGAACCTGCGGTTCCTCATGCAACTGGGTCCCGATCCCATGGCCCACGTACTCCTTGATGATGCCGAAGCCCGAGGCCCGCACGTGGCGCTCCACGGCACCGCACACATCAAAAAGCCGGTTGCCCGGCCGCACCTGCTCGATCGCCCTTTCAAGCGACTCGCGCGTCACATCCAGCAGACGCGTAATCTTCGGGTCAACCGGACCGATCGGCACCGTAATGGCCGAGTCGCCAAAATATCCGTTCAACTCCGCGCCCGTGTCGATGCTGACGACGTCGCCCACCTTCAACACGCGCTTATCCGACGGCAAGCCGTGGACAATTTCATCATTCACCGACGTGCACAGCACATACTTGTAGCGCTGGCCCACCGCCGGCACAAAGTAGTTCTTAAACGCCGGCCGGGCGCCTGCGTCCTTGATCATCTTTTCCGCCACCACTTCGAGTTCCATCGTGGTGACGCCTTCAACGACCACCGCCTCAAGCGCCTTGAGCACTTCGTAGACAAGCATGCCCGCGGCTCGCATTTTTTCGAGCTCGGACGGTGTTTTGCGAACTACCATATGACTCGAGATATGCCCGACTAACAGTTTATCAGAATCCCGAACGGCGGCCACGGATGCGGCCGGCACGCGGGGTAAAGCCTTCATAGTGACGCATAATAAGCTGCGCTTCGATCTGGTTCACCAGATCCATGGCGACGCCCACCACAATCAGCAGCGACGTGCCGCCGAAGTAAAAGCTCACGCCCAACCCGTCAAGTATGAAGCGCGGGAAATAGTTGTCAATCCAGTTGCCGATGAGCGGCAGGTGGTTCAGCTTGATGCCGCCGATCATAATGTCGGGGATGAGCGACAGGATGGCGAGGTACAAGCCGCCGGCGAGCGTAATGCGGGTGAGAATGCGGTTCAGGTAGTCCGCGGTGTTGCGGCCCGGACGGATGCCCGGAATGAACCCGCCGTACTTGCGCATGTTGTCGGCTGCTTCGTTCGGGTTGAAGATGATCGAAATGTAGAAGAAGCAGAAGAAGATGATGCCGGCCACGTACAGGATGAAGTACAGCGGCTCGGAGTGGTTGATGGTTTCGAGAAGGCCGCGCAGCCAGCGGTTGTTGCGCACCAGGTCGAAGTTCATGAAGCCCTGCGGGATCGCCAGCAGGCTCGAGGCAAAGATCACGGGGATGACGCCGCCGGCGTTCACCTTCAGAGGGAGGTGCGTGGTTTGCCCGCCCAGCATCTGGCGGCCGACGACGCGCTTGGCGTACTGCACCGGGATACGGCGCTCACCGCGCTCGACAAAGATGATGAAGGCGACGACGGCGACCATCATCGCGATGATGACGATCACGTGGATCACGCTCCAGTTGCCGGTGCGGAGGTTGGTCCACATTTCCATGATCGCGTCGGGCAGACCGCGCACGATGCCGGCAAAGATGATCAGCGACATGCCGTTGCCGATGCCGCGCTCGGAGATCTGTTCGCCCAGCCACATGATGAAGGCCGTGCCGGTGGTGAGCGAGATCATCGTCATGAAGACGAAGCCCCAGCCCGGATTGACCACAAAGCCGCCCTGCGCGTTTTGCAGCGCGGTGGCGAGTGTGACGGATTGGAAGAACGCAAGGATGACCGTCAGATAACGGGTCCACTGCGTGATTTTGCGCCGCCCGAGTTCGCCCTCTTTTTGAATCTTCTCAAGGGCGGGCACGGCGACGGTCATCAACTGCAGAATGATCGACGCCGTGATGTAGGGCATGATGCCCAGCGCAAACACGGTAAAGCGCCGGAACATACCGCCGCTGAACATGTCGAGGAAGCCGAACAGCGACCCCTGGTTCTGCGCAAAAAACGCCTCGAGCTTGTTGGCATCGATGCCGGGTACAGGAATCTGCGCACCCAGGCGGTAGATGGCCAGCAGGCCCAGTGTAAACAGGACCCGGGTGCGAAGATCCGGAATCCGGAAAATGTTCGCGACGGCTTCGAGGAACTTGTTCATCGTTGTTCTATTGTCCCTTAACGGGCGACTGCAAGAGTAACTACTTCTTCTTCGCCGCGGCCGAACCGCGCACGATCGGGGCCGGGGGCTTGACTTCGATCTTTTCGCAGGTGCCGCCGGCAGCCTTGATCTTCTGTTCGGCGCCGGGCGTGAAGTAGTGGGCCTTCACATGGATGGCCTTCTTCAGTTCGCCCGAACCAAGGATCCGCAAACCATCGCCGAGCTTGTTGATGACGCCCGCGGCTTTGAGCGAAGCGGGGTCAAACGTGGTGCCTTCGATGCGGTCAAACCGGCCGACGTTGAGCTCAGCAAAGTGCTTCTTGAAGGGGCCGTTGGTGAAGCCGCGCTTGGGCAGGCGGCGATGGAGCGGCATCTGGCCGCCTTCAAAGCCGCGCATTTTGCTATAGCCGGAAATGGACTTGGCACCCTTGGCGCCGCGGCCGGAGTACTTCCCGCGATGCGAACCGATGCCGCGGCCGATACGCTTCTGCGTCTTCTGTTGTCCAGCCGGGGGTTTCAGGTCGTTCAGATTCATGGTGTTCTCTTGCTCTTCGCTTTTGCGTGTAACTAGTCGACCAGCGCCAGCAGATGCGGATACTTCTTGACGAAGCCGCGGAAGGCGTCCGAGTCCGGCTTTTCGACGACCTGGTTCATCTTCTTCAGACCGAGCGCCGCGACGGCCCTCTTCTGCAGGCTGACCCGGCCGATGGGGCTGCCGACGAGCTTGATTTTGATCGTTTTTGCTTGCGCCGCCATGATAATTATTTCTCTACCTTAGCCGTTGAGCTTGTCCATCGTGACGCCACGCAGGTCGCTCATTTGCGTCCGGTCGCGGAGCAGGTCGAGCGCGGCCATGGTGGCGCGGATGACGTTGTGGGGGTTGTGCGAGCCGATGGACTTGGTAACCACGTTCGGCACGCCGGCCGCCTGCATCACCGCGCGCACCGGGCCGCCGGCGATCACGCCCGTACCAGCCGGGGCGGGCTTGAGCAGCACCTGGCCCGAGCCGAAACGGCCGAGCACGGCATGCTGAATGGAGTGTTCGAGCACGTGGACCTCGCGGACGTTGCGCTTGGCCGCCTCGATGCCCTTCTTGATGGCCGAAGGAACTTCGCGCGCCTTGCCGGTACCGAAGCCGACGACCTTGGCGGCGGGGTCGCCCACCACCACCAGAGCCGCAAAGCTAAGGTTCTTACCGCCCTTCACCACTTTGGTGACGCGGTTGATGGAGATGACGTGCTCTTTCAGGTTCAGCTCATTGAGATTGAGCTTCTTCGATTGTGCCGTGGTTGCAGCCATTAGAACTCCAGGCCTCCTTCGCGAGCGGCGTCGGCCAGAGCCTTGACGCGTCCATGATACAGATAGCCGCCGCGGTCAAAGACCACACTCTTGATTCCCTTTTCCTGGCAGCGGGAGGCAATCAGCTTGCCGAGAGCTTTGGCGCCGGCGAGGTTGCCACCGTTCGGCGCGTCCTTCTCCTGCGAGGAGGCCGCGACAAGGGTGTGGCCCTTGCGGTCGTCAATCACCTGCACGGTGATGTGCTTGATGCTGCGGAACACGGCGAGACGGGGACGGGCGGCATCGCCCGCCACTTTGGCGCGGATGCGCTTGTGAATCCGCAGGCGATGTGCATCGCGTGAGGGCCGGTTGATCATTCCTACTTACCTCCCTTGCCCGCCGCGCCGGCCTTGCCGACCTTCTTGCGGAGCGTCTCGCCCGTATACCGCACACCCTTGTTCTTGTAGGGATCTGGCGGACGCAGGGCGCGCATGTTGGCGGCCACCTGACCGAGCATCTGACGGTCGTGACCGGTCAGCACCAGGTGGGTCTGCTTGTCGATCTTGCAATCGACGCCGTCGGGCAACAGAAATTCGATAGCGTGCGAGTAGCCGAGCGTGAAATACACAACGCGGCCCTTGACGTCGGCGCGATAGCCGATGCCGACAATGTCGAGTTCGCGCGTCCACCCGGTGGACACGCCGACGACGGCATTGTTGGTCAGCGCGCGCGTCAGGCCGTGGAGAGCGGCCATTGAGTCGTTCTCACGCTTCAGCTCCAGCGTGCCGTTGTTGTTTTCAAAGCGAATGCCGGCGGGCACAGGCACCGAAAGGCTGCCCTTGGGGCCTTTCACTTCGACATGGCCTGCGGCCACCGGCGACACCTGGACGCCTTTGGGGAGCGGGATGGGCTTCTTGCCAATTCGCGACATCGTTAGAGTTCCTTTACCAGATCCGGCAGAGCACTTCGCCGCCCACGCCGTTCTTGCGCGCGTCGGCGCCGGTCATCACGCCGCGCGAGGTGGTGAGAATGTTGATCCCCAGGCCGCCGAGCACGCGAGGAATGTCCTTGCTGTTGGCGTAGATGCGGCAACCGGGGCGCGAAATCCGTTCGATCTCGCTGATCACCGGCTGGTTGGCCGGCGTGTACTTGAGATACAGGCGGATGGTGCGGGCCGGGCCTTCCTCTACCAGCTTGTAGTTGAGAATGTAGCCCTCTTCTTTGAGGATACGGGCCACTTCCACCTTGAGCTTGGAGGACGGCACGTCCACCTTGGCGTGGCGGGCGGCCAGCGCGTTGCGCACGCGCGTCAGCATATCTGCGATGGGATCGGAGATCATCGTCGTTCCTTGTCCTTATCGTTCCTACCAGCTCGACTTGGTGACGCCGGGGATTTGCCCTTCAAGAGCCAGCTTGCGGAAGCAGATCCGGCAGAGCTTAAACTTACTCAGGTAGCCGCGCGGCCGGCCGCACACCATGCAGCGGTTGCGATGGCGGCACGCAAGCTTGGGGGTTTTCTTGGCCCGGGCTTTGGCGAGCTTTTCGTCTTTGGCGATTTTGGCGGTAGTGGCCATCGGGTATTCCTTCTTCTAATCCTTCACTCGCCGCCTACTGGCGGAACGGCATTCCCATGTGCTTGAGCAGCGCGAGCCCTTCGGCGTCGGTTTTGGCCGTGGTAGTGATGCAGATGTTCATACCCTTGGCCTTGTCCACTTTGTTGTAGTCGATCTCGGGGAAGATCAACTGGTCTTTCAGGCCGAGCGTGTAGTTGCCGCGGCCGTCAAAGCTCTTCGAAGATACGCCGCGGAAGTCGCGCACGCGGGGCAGGGCGACGTTGACGAGGCGGTCCAAAAACTCATACATCTGGTCGCCGCGCAGCGTCACCATGGCGCCGATCGGCATGCCTTCGCGGACCTTGAAGGCGGCGATGGATTTGCGGGCCCTCGTGATCAGCGGCTTCTGGCCGCTGATGGCGCCCAGTTCGACCGCCGCGCCGTCGACGAGCTTGGCGTTCTGGGTTGCTTCACCCATACCGATATTGATCGAGATTTTTTCGATCTTGGGCACTTCCATGGTGTTCTTGTAGGAGAACTCGGTCTGGAGCGCCGGCTTAACTTTCTTGACGTAGTGATCTTTGAGACGGGCAGCCATCGGTCTACTTCCTTGCTAGGACTTCCCCAGGATTTCCTTGTTCTTGCGCGCCACGCGGGTTTTGGTCACCACGCCGGCGGCGGTCTTTTCCATGCGGTAGCCGATACGGGTCGGCTTGCCGTTGGAGGTCACCGCCATCACGTTCGACACGTGAATGGAGGCTTCCTTTTGCGCGATGCCGCCCTTGATTTGGCGGGCCGGGTTCGGCTTCAAGTGGCGCTTCACCAGTTTGACACCCTCAACCACCACGCGGCCGCGGTCGCGATCCACTTCCACGATCCGGCCGGACTTACCCTTGTCGTTACCGGCGATTACTTTGACCATGTCGCCTTTTTTCAGGCGAATCTTGTTCGGCGGCGTAGCCTGTTTCTTTTTAGGCATGAGTTACTAAATCACCTCCGGAGCGAGGGACACGATCTTCATGAAGCGCTTGTCGCGCAGTTCGCGGGCAACCGGGCCGAACACGCGCGTACCTACCGGCTCGCCGAGTTCGTTGATCAGCACGGCGGCGTTCGAGTCGAACCGGATGTAGGTGCCGTCCTTGCGGCGGGTTTCCTTGCGCATCCGGACAATGACGCAGCGCACCACCTTACCCTTTTTGACATTCGAATCCGGGGCGGCTTCCTTGACGGCGGCGGTGATGATGTCACCCAGCCCAGCGCGCAGCCCGAGATCGCCACCGCGGGGCAGGATGCACTGAAGCTTGCGGGCGCCGCTGTTGTCGGCCACCTCGAGGATCGTTCTCATTCCGATCATGGCAGTGTCTCCTTGTTTCCTTGGCGGCCGTTAGGCCTTCTTCTTCACCGACGGCAACGCTTCGCGGGTCTGGTCGGCGGCGGTGGAACCGACCTGGACGGCCTGGCGCAGAATCGCGTCGAGCGTCCAACGCTTCAGCTTGGACAGCGGGCGCGCTTCGACAATGCGCACCGTGTCGCCGGCTTTGGCTTGGCCCTGTTCGTCGTGCGCGTAAAACTTCGAGCGCTTGGTGATGATGCGCTTGTAGATCGGGTGCGGCACGCGGCGCGTGACTTCGACCACGATGGTCTTGGCCATTTTGCTCGCCAGCACCTGACCGGTCTTTTCGTTCTTGTTGTTCGGAGCTTTCTCAGGGGCAGACATCGTCGTTACCTACTTCTTGGCCAGATCGCGTTCGCGCTGCACGGTCAGGAGCCGGGCCTTGTCCTTGCGGAGTTTGCGGTACTTATCCAGGCCTTCCATCTGGCCGAGGCGCATCTGCATCTTCAGGCGGAACATCTGCTCGTTGTTTTCTGTGAGCTGTTTGTCGAGCTCGGCCGGATCGGCCTGGCGAAGCTTGGAGGCTGTTTCGGCTTTCATGGCTTACTGTTCTTCTTCTCGTTTCTACTTCTCAGCCGGTTAGGCGGTCATCTCACGCGAAACCAGTTTGCAGGGAATGGGCAGCTTCTGCGCGGCGAGGCGCATCGCTTCGGCCGCGGTGGCCTGATCGACGCCTTCCATCTCAAACAGGATCTTGCCGGGACGGACAATACACACCCAACCTTCCGGCGCGCCCTTGCCCTTACCCATACGAGTTTCCTGCGGCTTTTTCGTGATCGGCTTGTCCGGGAAAATCCGGATCCAGATCTTGCCGCCGCGCTTGATGAAGCGCGTCATGGCGATACGGGCAGCTTCAATCTGGCGGTCCGTCACATAGGACACGCGCATGGCCTTGAGACCGAAGTCGCCGAAGGCGAGCGTCGAGCCACGCCAGGCGAGGCCTTTGCGGCGGCCGCGTTGCTGCTTGCGGTATTTGACCTTCTTGGGCATCAACATGGTGGTTGATCTCCTCGTCCCTAAAAACTAATTCTTATCCCCGCCGCCTTCACCCGGCTCGGTCTTCCACGAGGGCGTAGGCTGAGCGATGGGCGCGGCGATGGGCTGTGCCGCCGGGCGGGCCATTTCGGCAGGCGGTACGCTTTGCGTAGGCGCGCCACCGGCGGCAGGCTGTTGTTGTTGCGGTTCGCGCTGTTGGTAGGAGCGGTCGCCGCCCCCGCCGCCATAGCCGCCACCAGGGCCGCGGCCACCACCGCCGCCGCCACCAGGACCGCGGCGGTCTCCGCCACGACTGTCACGGCGCGGAGCGCGGCGCGGCTCCGGCTCACCGGCGCGGAGCACCTGACGCGAACCGTGGCCTTCGAGAATTTCACCCTTGTAGGTCCAGCACTTGATGCCGATGATCCCGTAGGTGGTGTGGGCTTCAGCAAAGCCGTAGTCGATGTCGGCGCGCAGAGTGTGTAGCGGCAGTTGCCCTTGCAGATACCACTCGCTGCGGGCGATTTCAGCGCCGTTCAGGCGGCCCGACACGCGCACCTTGATGCCCTTGCAGCCGAAGCGAAGCGCCGAATCGACGCTCTTGCGCATGGCGCGGCGGAAGGCGATGCGCTTTTCCAGTTGCAGCGCGATCGACTCGGCCACCAGTTGCGCGTCCAGTTCCGGCTTGTGCACTTCCTGAATATCGATAAACACTTCGCGGCCGGTGCGCTTGGCGAGCTCGCTCTTGAGCTTTTCAATTTCCGCGCCCTTGCGCCCGATGATGATACCGGGGCGCGAGGTGTGAATCGAGATGCGGAGCTTTTGGCCCGGACGGTCCACTTCGATGGCGCTCAGGCCGGCGGCCTTGAGACGCTCGGTGAGGGCCTCTTTCAGGTCGAGATCTTCCTTGAGGAGCTTGGCGTAGTCGGCCTTGGAATACCAGCGCGACCGCCAGGTCTTGGTGACGCCCAGCCGGAAGCCGTAGGGGTGAACTTTCTGACCCATCCTGATCCTTTTCCTTACTTCTTCTCTGCCACGGTGAGTGCGATGTGCGCGGTGCGCCGCTGATAGCGGTATGCGCGGCCCATCGCGGCCGGGCGGATACGCTTCTGGCGGGGGCCTTCGTTGACGTAGGCCTCGGCGACAAACAACTTGTCGGCGTCCACTTCGTCTGATTTGTTGACGGCGTTGGCGATGGCGGACTGGAGAACCTTCTCCACCACCGGCGCAATCCGCTTGTTGGTAAAGCGTAGCGCGTTGATGGCGTCACCCACGGGGAGACCGCGGATCTCGTCGACGACGAGCCGGGCCTTTTGGGCCGAGATGCGCTGATTGCGGGCTTCTGCTCTTGCCTCCATGGTGGCTCCTTACTTACCCTTGGCCTCGGCCGCTTTGGCCGCGTGGCCCTTGAAATGGCGGGTGGGCGAGAATTCACCCAGTTTGTGGCCCACCATGTTTTCGGTGACGTAAACCGGGATGAACTTCTTGCCGTTGTGCACGGCGATCGTATGGCCGATAAAATCTGGCAGGATCGTCGAGCGGCGCGACCAGGTCTTCACCACCGTGCGCTGGCTCTTTTCGTTCATGGCCACCACCTTTTTCACCAGGTGGTCGTCAGAGAATGGTCCCTTGGAAAGTGAACGGCCCATACTATCTCGTCTTCTTCTTCCTGCTGACGATCATGCGATCGGTCCGCTTATTGTTCCGGGTCTTGAAACCGCGCGTGGGCTGGCCCCAGGGCGTAACCGGGTGGCGCCCGCCCGAGGTGCGGCCCTCGCCGCCACCGTGCGGGTGGTCAATCGGGTTCATTGCAACGCCGCGGTTATGCGGTTTGCGGCCCAGATGGCGCTGGCGGCCGGCCTTGCCGAGCGTGACGTTCTCGTGGTCGACGTTGCCCACCTGGCCGATGGTGGCCTGGCATTCAACGCGGACGCGGCGCACTTCGCCTGAAGGAAGCTTCAGGAGCGCGTACTCGGTTTCGCGCGAAACGAGCGAAGCCTGCGCGCCGGCCGAGCGGGCCATCTGCGCGCCCTTGCCTGGGCGGAGTTCGATGCAATGCACAATGGTGCCGGGCGGGATGTTCTTCAGCGGCAGCGCGTTGCCCACCAGAATGTCGGCGTTGGGGCCGGATACCACGGTCTGGCCCACTTTGAGACCCACCGGGGCGACGATGTAGCGCTTTTCGCCGTCCGTGTAGTTGAGCAGCGCGATGCGGGCCGAGCGGTTCGGATCGTACTCGATGGCGGCCACGCTGGCCTCGACACCGTGCTTGTCGCGCTTGAAGTCGATATCGCGAAGGGCGCGCTTGGCGCCGCCGCCGCGGAACCGCATGGCGAGCTTACCGTAGTTGTTGCGGCCGCCCTGGCGCTTCTTGCCTTCGGTGAGCGAGCGTTCGGGGGTTTGCTTGGTGACGTCCGAGCGGTCCTCCACCGTCATGTAACGGCGGGCGGGGGTAATGGGCCGGAATCCTTTAACTGGCATGGCGCGTGTTATACCTCGGCGAACTCGGGGAGCTTTTCGCCCGCTTTGATGCGGACGTAAGCCTTCTTCCAATCGGATCGATAGCCTGCAAAGCGGCCACGGCGGCGAAGTTTGCCTTCGGTGATCGAAGTGCGAACATCTTCCACCTTCACGCCGAACAGCTTCTGCACGGCCTGGCGGATCTGGGTTTTATTTGCGGCGGCGGAGACTTCAAAGCAGAGAGTCCGCTCGTCGTCCTTCTTGATGACGGCCTTTTCGGTGATGAGCGGCCGGACGATGACTTCGTAGTGATTCATTACGCCAATCCCTCCGACAGCTTCTTGGCAGCGGTCTCGGTGAGCAGCACGCGCTTGTGGCCAAGCAGATCGTAGGTGGTCAACTGTTTGGAGTCGACAGCCTTGACGTGCGGCAGGTTGCGCGAGCCGAGCGCGAGGTTCCGGTTGTCGCCGGCATCCACCAGCAGGCAGGAGTTGGCGGCGCTGAATTTGCTGAGCGTCGAGTGCATGGTCTTGGTGCGATGGTCGGCCAGAGCCAGATCGCGCACCACCGTGATTTCTCCGTCGCGGAGCTTGGCGCTGAGTGCCGACTTGAGGGCACCGAGAATCATCTTCTTCGGCAGCTTGTAGTCGTAGCTGCGCGGCACCGGACCGTGCGTGGTGCCGCCATGGCGCCACAGCGGGCTGCGAACCGAACCCACACGGGCGCGGCCAGTACCCTTCTGCCGCCAGAGCTTCTTGCCCGAGCCGGCCACTTCACGGCGAACCTTGGTCTTGGCGGTACCCGAGCGCTGCGCGGCGAGTTGATGCTTGACCGATTCCCACAGAAGCGCTTCGTTTACAGCGGCGCCAAAGACGGCTTCGCTGAGTTCGACGCTTCCCACTTTTTCGTTATTAAGATTGACAACGTCTACGGTAGGCACTTGCCAATCCTCCTTACTTCGCCCGCCGGACAATGACATAACCGCCATTCGGTCCGGGCACGGCGCCCTTTACTACGAGTAAATTGTCGTCGGCGTCCACCTCAATTACTTCGAGGTTCCGCACCGTGACGCGATCGGTTCCCATGCGGCCAGCCATACGCATGCCGGGGAAGACGCGCGAGGGGAAGCTGGAAGCGCCGATGGAGCCGGGCGCGCGGTGGAACATCGAACCGTGCGTGGACGGGCCGCCACGGAAGTGGTGGCGCTTGACAAGGCCGGCAAAACCACGGCCCTTGCTGATGCCGATGATGTCCACTTTGGTGCTGGGTTTGAACTCGTCCACCAGGACGCGGTCGCCTTGCTTCAGGTCGCCGCCGTCGCCGGGCTGGAGAAGAAACTCACGCGTATACTTGACGCCTCCAGCGCCCGACTTTTTCAAGTGGCCCTGCGCCGGCTTGGGGAGCTTCTTCGTCTTGGCGCCCTCAACGAGGCCGAGCTGAATCGCATCGTAGCCGTCTGTGGTGGGCGTCTTGCGCTGCACCACCACGCAGGGGCCGGCCTTGAGCACGGTCACCGGGACCACCTGGCCGTCCGGGCGGAACACCTGCGTCATCCCTAACTTTTTGCCGAGAATTCCTGGGCTCATAGTTCGCATCTGAAGCTTACCGGGGCGCGCTCTCCTTCAAGGAGTCTCAGCCATTTCCGGCAGCGGCTTGCCGCTCCTACCTACCTCTTTCCAAAGGCCTTGATTTCAACGTCGACGCCAGCCGGCAGATCCAGCCTCATCAGAGCGTCCACGGTTTCCTGGGTGGGCTCGAGAATGTCCATCAGCCGCTTGTGCGTACGAATTTCAAACTGCTCGCGGGACTTCTTGTCCACGTGGGGTGAGCGCAGCACCGTGTACTTGTTCTTGACGGTGGGCAACGGAATGGGACCGGCCACCTGCGCGCCCGTGCGTTTGGCCGTGTTGACGATCTCCGTGGTCGACTTATCGAGCACGCGGTGATCGTAGGCCTTCAGCCGGATTCGGATTCTTTCTCGAATTGCCATTCTGATTAACGCTCTTTCTCGGAGTGGACCGGCCCGGTGAGGGGCCGGCCCCGCTGAAACACTGCTCGGACGGTGAGTGCTACTCGATGATCTCGGTCACGGTGCCGGCGCCCACGGTGCGTCCGCCTTCGCGAATCGCAAACCGCAAGCCCTTGTCCATGGCCACCGGGGTGATCAGCTCGATGGTGAGCGAAACGTTGTCGCCCGGCATCACCATCTCGGTGCCCGCCGGCAACTCGGCCACGCCCGTCACGTCCGTCGTCCGGAAGTAGAACTGCGGACGGTATCCCTTGAAGAACGGCGTGTGTCGGCCGCCTTCTTCCTTGCTCAGCACGTACACTTCGCCCTTGAACTTCTTGAACGGCTTGATCGAGCCCGGCTTGGCAATCACCTGCCCGCGCTCGACGCCTTCCTTTTCGATACCGCGCAGCAGCAACCCGACGTTGTCGCCCGCGCGCCCTTCGTCAAGCAGCTTCTTGAACATTTCCACGCCCGTCACCGTGGTCTTCTTGGTGTCGGCAAAGCCTACGATCTCGCATTCCTCGCCCACCTTCACAATGCCCCGCTCGATACGGCCCGTCACCACGGTGCCGCGGCCCTGGATTGAGAAGATGTCTTCAATCGGCATGATGAACGGCTTGTCAATGGCGCGCTCGGGAATCGGAATGTAGGAGTCAACCGCAGCCATCAGCTTGTCGATCGCTTCTTCCCACTTCGGCTCGCCGTTCAGACCGCCCAGGGCGCTCACGGGCACCACCGGGATTTCGTCACCCGGGAAGCCGTAGCTCTTCAGCAACTCGCGCACTTCGAGCTCGACGAGCTCGAGCAGCTCGGGATCTTCCACCATGTCGACCTTGTTCAGGGCAACCACGATGAACGGCACGCCCACCTGACGGGCCAGCAGAATGTGTTCACGTGTCTGGGGCATCGGGCCGTCGGTGGCGGCCACCACCAGAATCGCGCCGTCCATCTGCGCCGCGCCGGTGATCATGTTCTTGATGTAGTCGGCGTGGCCCGGGCAGTCCACGTGCGCGTAGTGACGGTTCACCGTCTCGTACTCCACGTGCGCGGCGGCGATCGTGATACCACGCGCCTTTTCTTCCGGCGCGTTGTCGATGGAGTCGAAGCTCCGGAACTTGACCTTCGGATTGTTCTTGGCGAGGCAGCGGGTGATCGCGGCCGTCAGCGTCGTCTTGCCGTGGTCGATGTGTCCGATCGTGCCCACGTTCACGTGGGGCTTACTGCGGTCGAATTTCTCTTTCGCCATTGATTACTTAGCTCCCTGCACCTTGCTGATGATTTCTTCGGCGATGTTGCGCGGCACTTCTTCATACTGCGAGAAGTGCATGGTGAAAGCCCCGCGGCCCTGCGTCTTGGAACGTAGGTCGGTGGCGTAGCCGAACATTTTTTCAAGCGGCACCATCGCCTTGATAATGTGTGTACCGCCGAGAATTTCGGTGCCTTCGAGACGGCCGCGGCGAGAGATAAGGTCGCCGTTGACCGAGCCCATGTATTCGTCCGGCACCACTACTTCCACCCGCATGACCGGCTCAAGCAGCACCGGCTTGGCCTTGCGGAAGGCTTCCTTCACGCAGATGGACGAGCAGATCTTGAACGCCATTTCCGACGAGTCGACGTCGTGGTAGTCGCCGTCGAACACGGTGACCTTCACGGCCGCCATCGGGTAGCCGGCGAGCACGCCCGCGTCGAGCGACTCGCGAACGCCTTTTTCGATGGCCGGAATGAATTCTTTCGGCACCGCGCCGCCGAAGACTTCGTTTTCAAACACGAACTCTTCTTCACCCTGATAGGGCTCCACGCGAAGCTTGACCTTGGCGTATTGGCCGCTGCCGCCCGTCTGCTTCTTGTGGGTGTATTCGGCTTCGGCCTTGTTGCGAATCGCTTCGCGGTAGGCCACCTGCGGCTTGCCGACGTTGGCTTCCACGTTGAACTCGCGCTTCATGCGATCAACGATGATTTCCAGGTGCAATTCGCCCATGCCGGCGAGAATCGTCTGGTTGGTCTCCTTGTCGGTGGAGACCTTCAGCGTCGGGTCTTCGGTGGCCAGCTTGTGGATGGCAACACCGAGCTTTTCCTGGTCGGCCTTAGTCTTCGGCTCGATGGCGAGCTGGATGACCGGGGCCGGGAAGTCGATGGCTTCGAGAATGACCGGGGCCGACTCGGCGCAGACGGTGTCGCCGGTGATCACGGTTTTCAGCCCCACCGCAGCGCAGATGTCGCCCGCCAGGATGTCCTGGATTTCCTCACGCTTGTTGGCGTGCATCTTTACCAGGCGTCCGATGCGTTCCTTCTTGCCTTTGCCTGCGTTCAGGACGGTGTCGCCTGAATTCAGCTTGCCCGAGTAGACGCGCAGGAAGCAGAGTTGGCCGACGTAGGGGTCGGTCATGATCTTGAAGATGAGGGCCGAAAACGGCTCGTCGTCGGCCGAGCGGCGCTCGAGCTGCTTGTCTTTGTGATCCGGATCGACGCCGGTGACGTTGGGCACATCGAGCGGCGACGGCATGTAAGCCACCACGGCATCGAGCATGTTCTGAACGCCTTTGTTCTTGAACGAAGAACCGCAGATGACCGGAAACATCTTCTGAGAGATGGTGGCTTTGCGGATGCCGGCGATCAGTTCAGCTTCCGAAATCGGCTCGCCGCCTAGGAATTTCTCCAGCAGCGTGTCGTCGCATTCGGCGACGGCCTCGATCATTTGTTCGCGATACTTCTGGGCGGTTTCAACGAGGTCGGCCGGGATGTCGACATCGTCGTACTTGGCGCCGAGCGATTCGTCGCGCCAGATGCGAGCCTTCATGGTGACGAGGTCTACCACACCGGCGAATTTGTCTTCCGCGCCAACGGGGATTTGGATCGGCACGGGCTTGGCATTGAGACGGTCAACGATGGTCTGGACGGACTTATAGAAGTCCGCGCCGACGCGATCCATCTTGTTCATGAAGCACACGCGGGGAACACGGTACTTGTCAGCCTGGCGCCAAACGGTTTCCGATTGCGGCTGGACGCCGGCAACGGCGTCGAACACGGCCACCGCACCGTCAAGAACGCGCAACGAACGCTCCACTTCGGCAGTGAAGTCGACGTGGCCGGGCGTGTCGATGATGTTGATGGTGTAGTCCTGCCACTGGCAGGTGGTCGCCGCGGAGGTAATGGTGATGCCCCGCTCTTGTTCCTGGGCCATCCAGTCCATGGTGGCAGTGCCTTCATGGACTTCGCCGATCTTGTATGTCCGACCGGTGTAGTAGAGGATTCGCTCGGTTGTCGTGGTCTTACCGGCATCGATGTGGGCCATGATGCCGATATTGCGCATTTTCTCTAATGCAACGGTGCGGGGCATAATCTCCTGGGCAGGTTTCCTAAAACGCTTCTACTACCAGCGGTAGTGGGCAAAAGCCTTGTTCGCTTCTGCCATACGATGGACTTCGTCCTTCTTCTTGATGGCGCCACCGCGGAGGTTGGCGGCATCGCCAAGTTCGCCGGCGAGCTTTTCCGCCATCGACTTTTCCGGACGGCTTCGGGCATTCTGGAGAATCCAGCGGATGGCGAGACTGGTGCGGCGGTTGTTCGGCACTTCCACCGGGACCTGGTAGTTCGCGCCGCCCACGCGCCGGGTCTTCACTTCGAGGACCGGCTTGGCGTTTTCGACGGCTTTCTTGAAGATCTTCAACGGATCGTCGTTGGCGCGTTCGCCCATCTTGGTGAGAGCACCGTAGAAGAGGCGCTGCGCGACACTCTTCTTGCCGTCCCACATCATGGAGTTGACGAACTTTTCAGCTAGCGTCGAACCGTACACCGGATCGGCGGCAACTTCGCGGATTTCTACTTTGCGGCGGCGCATGGACTACTTCTTCGCTCCTTCGGCCTTCGGGCGCTTGGCGCCGTACTTCGAACGGCTCTGTTTACGGTTGGCGACGCCGGCAGTGTCGAGCGTGCCGCGAACGATGTGGTAGCGAACACCTGGCAAATCCTTGACGCGGCCGCCGCGGATGAGCACGATCGAGTGCTCCTGCAGGTTGTGGCCGACGCCCGGAATGTAGGTGGTCACTTCGATGCCGTTGGTCAGACGGACGCGAGCCACCTTACGAAGTGCCGAATTTGGCTTCTTCGGCGTGGTGGTATACACACGCGTGCAGACGCCTCGCTTTTGCGGGCACGACTGCAGCGCGGGGCTCGCCGTCTTGAATCTGGTCGGCTTACGACCCTTGCGGACAAGCTGATTAAAGGTAGGCACGGAATCTCTTCCCTTTATCCTTTGCTCGAAACAAAACTTTTCGCGAGAGAAAATCAGGAGGCACGCGCACGGCGCAGCCGCCAAGTATATCCCCAACCCAACAGTAGAAACGAGATACTGCGCTGTATCTGCCCGGGAGGACGCTCCCCTTGAGGAAGCCCTTTCGCCGCGGCACGCAACAACCAGGAACCTGTTGTCTTTATTACGTTCCCGAACGTTGGAGCGACAGTGATGAGTCGGACACGCCCATGCTCCAAAACGCCGCTATGTGCGTTGAAACCTCGGGGCGGGCTCCCAGACCAGCTACCTTAAACTACAGGCGCAGACGAGATGGGAGCAGAACACACTTCTCGCCAAACCTTCCTAGTATCCCGGATGGCGGAGCGTTTGTCAAAGGGCCTGTGGAAAAAAGATGAAAAACCCCAGATGGCTTAGCAATATTGACTAACTAGTTAACCAACTAATTTGAAATTGTTCGCGAGCCTGGTACAGCGCACTAGATTCAGCGGGCCCAGGTATCCCAATCTCTCCGGCTGAACCTCGATCGCCATGCGGAGTGTTTCGAAGTCTAATGGATTGTCATGGATAAGGCCTCGCCTTCCTGCGCATGAAGCGGTATCCGGAGGCCGTACGATTTGGCGAAGAGTCGCTGGCGAAGATGCATGAGGTGCGCCGGATGGATCCGGTGAGCGCCGCGGCCGCCACCGAGTTTTACTTCAGCCTCATGGACCTCGCCAGCAGCTATGCAGCGGCAGGCCAGCGCAACCGCTGCCCGCTCGCGCGTGAAGCCGTAGCGCTGCTGGACAGCGGCTCCATCCGCCAGTCTGAACTCGCATACTCCAACGCCACCGGGCCGATGCAGAAAATGGCGGCCGAGTGTGCGGAGCGCAAACAGTGGCAGGGGCGTCGCCGCCGCTATCGATCGAACGCGGGCAGGGCAAATGCGAACACCGCGGTCTTGGTACAAATCGCGATGTACTGCCGCCCGTCGACAGAGTAGCTCATCGGCGAGGCGCGAATCGTGCCGCCGGTATTGAAATTCCAGAGATACTTGCCGTCCCGGCCGTCAAGTGCGATCAACTGCCCGTCGCGCCCGGCCACAAACACCAGGCCGCCCGCGGTCGAAAGTGTCCCCGCGTGTGCAACCAGCTCCTGATTGCCGAGGAACGGATACTCCCACCGCACCTTGCCGGTTCGGATATCGATCGCCTTCACCGATTGCTTCGGCTCGATCTTCTCGTGGTCGTTGCTGAATCCGGTTGGATAGAAATAGCCGCAGGCATCGCGCGCAACCAGGTAGAAGAGCCCGGTGACGGGATTCCACGAAGGGGACTGCCAGTTCGTGCCTCCGTGGACATCCGGGCAAACGTAGTTGCCCTTCGTGGTGGGCGTGGTGCCGGGCAGCCGATCCGGCCGGCCATTGGGCAGAATGCGGCGCGCCCACGTTTGCTGCGCGAACGGTTCGCCGAGCAGGAACTCCCCATTCGTGCGATCGAGCACGTAGAAGAACGCATTGCGATTGGCGTGGAGCAGCAACTTGCGCGGGATGCCTTGCCACTTCGAGTCCACCAGCATCGGCACCTCGTTGGCGTCCCAATCGTTCACGTCGTGCGGTGTGAACTGATAGTGCCACTGGAGCTTTGCGGTGCTCGCCTCAAGAGCGATGACCGAGCAACTGTAGAGGTTGTCGCCGGCTCGATTCGAGCCATCGTAGTCATCCGGACCCGGATTGCCGGTCGTCCAATAGATCAGACCGAGTGCGGGATCGTAGGTTCCCGTGGTCCAGGTGGCGCCGCCGCCAGCCTTCCAAGAGCCGTTCTGCGAGGGCCAGGTCTCATGTCCCCTCTCACCCGGACCCGGAACCGTATCGAACCGCCAGGCGCGCTTCCCCGTTTCGACATCATAGGCGTCGAGAAACCCGCGCACCGTGCCCGTATCGCCGCCACGAACGCCGAGCAACACGAGATTCTTCACCACCAGCGGAGCAGCGGTCGTCCCATACGACAATCCCGGATCGGCCAGTTGCACGCGCCACAGCAGGCTGCCGTTCCGCGCATCGAGCGCGATCAATGAGCAATCGCTCGTTGCCATGAACAGGCGGTTTCCCGAAAGCGCGAAGCCGCGATTCCAGTTGGTGCGGCGAAGGCCGCGCGTGGGCGGCGGCGGGCCAGCGGGCGTTTCGGCCGGATACTGAAAGCTCCAAATCACGCGGCCCGTGCGGGCGTCGAGCGCATGGGCCTCTTCGCCTCCTACGGTGACGTACATGATGCCCGCGCGTACAAGAGGCGTTGTCTCGCTGCGGGCGGGCAGCCGCGGAGTCTGGAACGCCCAGGCCGCCGCCAGCCGCTTCACGTTCGCCGTATCGATCTGCCTGAGAGGGCTGTAGCGCTGACCTGTGTTGTCGCGATCGTGACTCAGCCAGTCCGCCGGATTGGCAAAAACAGGATCGATAAGTTGCGCGGGTGCGGAGAGAGCACAAAGCACGGCCAGGAGTCGCATGGATCAGTAATTTTGAAAACCGATTTCGGATCGAGCGGTAGCCGCGCGCTGGCGATCGAGGAAGGCCAGAAGGTTCTGGAATTGCTCCGGCGAAAGCCGGCTTGCCAGACCGAGGGGCATCAGCGATGGGCGGCTCTTCACCGCCGTGACTTCAGCCCGGGAAAATGCGTGCGGTTCGCCATCCATGCCGATCAACTGAATTGAGAAGTTGTCCTCGTTCTTGAGGATGCCCTCCACGGAGCGGCCATCGGCGAGTGCAACCGTGACAGCGCGATAGCCGGGCGACACCCGTGCGGCTGGATCGGCGATCGACTCGCGAATCGCAGCACTCGAACTCTGCAGCGCGATACCGGTGAGATCGGGCCCGAGCACTCCTCCCCGTCCTTCCACGATGTGGCAGCGGAGGCAGCCCGCTTCCTGAAACACGGCGCGCCCCGCGTGGGGATCGCCCGGCACGGGCAGTCCCATGCCGGCCTTCGCAATGCTCTGAACATAGGCGACCACTTCCCAGATCGCCGCATCGGGCCCAGTGAGCGGAGGCATGCCGACTCCAGGCACGCCCTCTTTCAACACATCAAAGAACCGCTGATCGGGCGAAAGCATGACGATGCGGCTTTTGTGCAGACTCGGCGCCTCGCCTCCTTTTCCGTCGCGCCCGTGGCATCCGGCGCAGCGGGCGGCGTAAGTTGTTGCGCCGCTTGCGATCGGCTCGCGGTCCGCAGCCAGCGGGTTCGCGCCACGCCGGCCCTGGGCGGCCAGCAACGCGCAGAAGAATACGCCGGCCCAGACCCTAGCCCGCATGTGTCGCATCCCAACCGAACGCCGGCATGGCGGATTCGGCTACAAACGGCCGGTGGCTTCGCGGCCTTGTCCGACGGCGGCCACCTTCGGATCGGTGATGGCAAAGCGGATCACCGGGCGGCTGTAGCTGGCGCCCACCGCGCCATAGAACGACGCGGGTGAGGACTGCAACAGCACAAAGGAAATGTTGCGGGTGGTCTTGCCTTCGATGAGGCGCGCCATGCCCGTGCAATCCGGCTGGATCGAATAGCTCCCGCTGATCTGGAGGAGCTTTCCAGCGGTGGTGTCTTCAATGAAGAGCTTCCCGTTGCCATCGGATACGATCCGTCCCACCATGGAATAGATCGCAAGCGTCTGAGGCTTGGCCTCTTCCTCAGCGGTCCACTCCACGCCGTTCGCCGCGAGTGCAAAGCCGCCGCTCATCGTGGCGTTGCTGCAGTTGTGGGCGACCGCGGCGAGACCGATGGAGAGGGTGACGCCGTTACCGCCGCTGGTTTGAATGAGCGTGGATTCACCGCCCCGCGCGCCGAGTAAGCCCGTGAAGCGCACCGTGCCGGTGGTGAACGGCTCCAGCAGGTCCGGCGTGAGGAAGCCGTCGGTGATGGTGAGCGTGAGCGTGCATTCCGTGGTGACCGAGTAAGTTCCTACCCGGGTGGTAACAAATACCGCATCCGGCGCGGAAGCAAACAGGCTGCCCTGGCCATCGGCCACCAACCGGCCGGTGACGGCAAACGGTGCGGTGTCAAGCGCGCCCTTCAACAGCGCGCCTACCGGCGTGGAGCTAAACCGGGGCCGGGCGTTGGTGACGTTGGGCGCTGGTGGCAGGGGCTTGGAAAACAGCATCCGTGAGCTGGCGAAGACGTAATAGCCGGAAAAATCGGCCGCGCCGCTGCAAGTGGAAGACTGGGCAAAGACCGAGCCGGCGATCAGAAATAGGGGGAGGATTTGTTTGTAAGTCATTGGGTATTCGAGTCTCCGTGTGTTATCTCAAGCATAGTGCCTTCCACTGGCGGCAAAGCGCGCCGCCGGCCGCAGGGGGCAAAACCACGGCGGCGGTGGCCAAGGCGTCCGCCAGCGTGGCGGTGGGGGCAATCACAGACACCATGCCTGCATTTTGCAGTCCAAGCCCGGTACGCGGGTCGACGATATGGGCGTAGCGCGTTCCCCCGATCTCCACGCTCTGCTCACCCGGACCGGATGTGGAGACGCCGCGGCGGGTTACGCTGTGGATGGCTCCGCCGGTGAGCTCCACGCGCCAGCCCTCGGGGCGCGCGGGTGGCGGGTCACCCACGGCGAGATCGCCCGACGCGGCAACCAGACCGCGGCGATGGCCGAGGCGCTGCTCCAGGACGGCCAGCATTTCATCCGCGGCAAATCCCTTGGCGATGCCTCCGAGATCAAGCTGCATATTCGGCGCGGTGAGACGGATGCGTCGGGAACGGCGGTGGAGTTTCACGCGGCGCCACCCGGTGCGGGCGCGCGCAGCGGCGAGCGAAGCGGCGCCGGGTAGCGCGCCGGTACGGACGGAGTTGCGCCACAGGCGCGTGAGCGGGCCGACGGTGGGATCGAATGCACCGCCCGAGGCGCGCGCGATGGCGAACGCTTGCTCCAGCACGCGGAATAGATCCGCGCTCGCGGTGATTTCTCCGGCGCGGCAAAGATAGCTCAACTCGCTGTCTTCGCGATAGTCCGACAGGCGCGCATCGAGTTCTCTCACGCGGGCGAAGGCGGCATCGCAGGCCGACCGGGCTTCGGCGGCAGAGGCAGCGAAAACGGTGATGCGAAACAGCGTGCCCATTGCAGGCTCCACCGCTTCAAAGCGCTGCGCTTCGGCCCCCGCCGCGAGCGGTGCGGCGAGCAATACGCGCCGTGTTATTCCCGCTCGACGCCGTTGTTCCACATCTTGTACATCACATCTGGCGCAGGCAGCTTGCGCGGGCGCACCAGACGGAAGCCCAGCCACTGCGCGTCGGTGTGATACCAGATGCTTTTCGGCAACTGCGGATCCTGCATCTTCCAGGACGCATCAGACCCGGTGCGCGACGTGCACGCGCATTGCTCGGCCGGGCTCGCCCACCCGCCGCCACGCACGGCATGCGGGTACGGTTTACTCGAAGGGTTCCACGGGTTATCGAGCAGCGCGGGCGTGGCCGCAAGCGGCGTATACGCATCGAGCGTCCACTCCATCACGTTGCCCTGCAGATCATGCAGGCCCCAGGCGTTGGGCTTCTTCGTGCCCACCTTCTGATACTTTTCGCCCGCATTGTCAATGAACCAGCCGTTGTCCGGGAGTTGCGCTTCGCTCGCACCGCTGCCGCCCGCGCGGCAGGCGTATTCCCACTCGGCTTCGGCCGGTAGCCGATAGAAGTGGCCGGTGCGCGCGCTCAGCCACTGTGCGTACTTGTTGGCCGCGTGCTGCGTCATGCTGATCGCCGGAAAGCCGTTAATGCCCATGCCAAAGCTCATCTCCACGTACGGGCGCGTGGGGCGGCTGACGGCGTCCACCAGGTCGTCTTTCGGATCCTTGGGAAACATGAAGAGGCGATACTCTTCCCAGGTCACCTCGAACTTCGCCATCCAGAAATCGTCCACCTTCACGCGGCGGCCGGGCACGGTCATTTCAAATTCCCCGCCTTTCACGGGCGCCATTTCAAACGCGACGTCCGTGCCGGGCACGGTGTGCTTGTAGGCTGTGAACTCGGGAGCGGGCGTGGCCGTGAGACGCGCATGAATGCGGCCGGCGAGATCCGCGTCATCCGGCGCTTTGGCGGCCGGGTTGCGAGAGGCGATGGCGAATCCAGCGGGCCACGCGGAGCCTTCGGCAATCCACGTCCGCAGCGCGGCGGACTGCGCGGCCGTCAACGCCGGACCTCCCGGCGGCATCGCGCCTTGCTTGCCCACGGGAAGCTGCGTGCGCGTGAACAGTGGACTCGCATCCGGCTGGCCTGGACGCACGGCGCGCGCGATGGCTGCCGCGGAGTCAACCCGCAAACCGCCGGCGGCGAGCGCCGGACCATGGCATGCGAGACACGCCTGCTCCAGCACGGGCGCTACCTGCTGCTCGAAATTGACCGCAAAGGCCAGAAGGACGGACGAGGCAATCCCCATGGAAGCTATACGAACTTAGTGATGCCCGGGCGCGCGAGCGGGGGCGGTTCAAACGAGCCGTCCCACTTCAGGTTGTCCGGGAAAAGCTGCTCCTGCGAACCGAGCGCCTGCTCCCAGGTGATCTGCTGGCCCGTGTACGCGGACATGCGGCCCATGATCGCCAGCATCGTCGACGTCGCCATCCACGTGCCGTTGTTCAGCGGCTCGCCGCGGCGGATGGACGCAAACAGCGCATCGTGCTCGGCCTGGTACATGTCCACCTTGGCGCCTTCAAACGTCCACTTGTTTTCGCCGGTGATGCGCGGCATGGGACCGCGGCCGATGAGCGCGGCGCCCTTGGTGCCCATGATGTAGTCGGAGTTTTCGTTGTGGCAGCCTTCAATCTGACGCTGGCCGATGAAAGCGCGGCGGCCGTCGGGCCACACGTAGTTGATTTCCATGTGGTCGAAAATGTTGCCGGCGTTGGCGGGAATCTGGCGTCCGCCCACGCCCACGCAACTGGCGGGCGGCAGGTCTTTGAAGGCCCAGGCCACCTTGTCGACGCTGTGTACGGCCTGTTCCACAATGCCGTCGCCGCACAGGTACGTGAAGTTGTACCAATTGCGGATCTGCCACTCCACGTCGCTCATGCCGGCGGGCCGCTCAGTGGCGGGCGGCATGGGCTTCACCGGGCTGGTGTAGTAGGTGGCGTAGTAAGAAACGATGTCGCCGATGGCGCCGCCTTCCACCCGCCCCATGATGTCTTTTATCTGGTTTGCATGCCGCCAGCAGAAGCCGGAGACGAGCGAGAGCTTCTTCTCCTGGGCGAGCTGGGCGGTTTCCAGTACGCTGCGTACGCCGGGCGCGTCGACGGCCACGGGCTTTTCGCAGAATACGTGCTTGCCCGCTTCGATCGCCTCGCGCAAATGCTGCGGGCGGAAGCCGGGAGGCGTGGCGAGCAGTACGACATCGACGCCGGAAGCAATGACCTGCTTGTAGGCGTCGAGGCCGTTGAACATCATGCCGGGCGCGACCTTCACTTTGTTCTCGGCCACTTTTTTGAGGCGCCCGAGGCTGTCGTCAATGCGGGACTGCTCAATATCGGCTACGGCGACCAGCTCGGAATAATCGTCCGCCTTCAACGCCTGCGCCGCTGCGCCCGTGCCGCGCCCGCCGCAGCCGACGAGTCCCACTTTGATGGGTTTCGAGTCGGGTGCGCCCTTCAGAAATGCGGGGGCCGCGGCCAGCAAAGCGCCGGTTTTGAGGAAGTCTCTGCGCAAGTCCATGTTCAACGCTATTCTATCTTGGATGACGGCTCCGGGCCGCGCGAAGTTGCCTACTGTCGAAAGGGCAGCAGGCGCGTGAAAAATCGGGCGGGCTATTTGCGCTTTCTGTTTTGAACCGCAAAGGAGGAGAAGCAGATGGCAAGTGGAATCCTGCAGGGTGAATACAAGGAATACCTGTGGAACGTGGACGCGCACGTCGGACCTGGGTGTCCGAATAAAGTGGACGACGTGAATCGGGTGCAGATGGGGCTCGTCGCAATGAGCAAGAAAGGGACGGAACCCGCGGATAAGGCCGCCCTCGCCGGCGTCAAGCTGGGCGCGCCCTACACGGGCAGGGCCGCCGACCCGTTGACGCTGGCAATCAAGTACATCCAGAAGAGGCGCAGCGGTCCGCAGGATGGGCGCGCGAGCCCTGCCCGCTACGTGGCCATGCTGGGCGAGGCGAGCGGCACCTGGATGATCACCGTGTTCGCGCGTTACATACGCGGAGAGCTGAAGGACAACTGGCCGCGGTTGGAGAAGTGGCCGGGTTGTCCTCCGGCACTACTGGCCGCCAGCCGGAAAATGTTCATTGACCGAATGGACATCTAGCCGCGGCGCTAGCCGGCGATCGAATACTCCATGCGCGGGAGCTGTCTTCCAGACGCCACGGATGACGCGATGACGCCCACCCTTCGCGCGCCGCGGCGAAGGTAGAAGGGCTCTCTGCGTACGGATCGGCAGTGGGAGCCAGCTTGGCGTAGCCCAACGAGCATGCGGTTTCCACGGCGTGGCTCCACGGCGCTGAGCCGAGCCCGCGGCCCATCGCGGCCGGATCCAGGCCGGGGCAAAACGCTCGGCGCGGAAGGTGAACTTCGGCGTCGCCGCCCGCATGAACTCGGTATCGTAGCCCCAGGAGGCTTTGGACCGCAATGTAAGCGCGGTGAGCGCATCGGTCTCATCAGTTCGGGCTTGCCTGATGACGTAGTTCATCGAAGTGCGTGCACCTTCTTTGCCAGCGCCGACTCAAATGACCGGCGCGGCACGGCCAGCTTCTGGCGCATGGCGGGGTCGCGCAGGTCTTTGCGCGAAGCCGAGGGTATGAGTTCGGCGGCTTGGTCGAAGGTGCGCGCGTTGGTCTCGCGGAAGCCGGCGAGAGCGCGAAAGTAGCCGGTCTGCCCGTCGATTTTGCGGCAGCCTTTCACCAGCGCGTCTATCACCTCGGCGCGTTCGGCGAGATTGAGGGCTGCATGCGTGGCAATCGTCGAGCCCCAATCGTCAAAGAGCGGGCCGATCGGCAGCAGCAAGTCCGGCGACTTGCGCAGCGGCTTCACGGCGCGCAGCGGGTAGTGGCGATGACCCTCGGCGTTCACTTCGAGGTAGAGCTTAACGGCTTTCTGATAGACCCCGCCGTACGGGGTCTTGTCCTCGTGCGCGAGCCGGGCGAAGCGCGCGCGACGCTGCCATCTTAGCGGCTGAGCCTTCCCAGAAGCTGATGCCCTGGTCGAGATCGCCGAAGTTGTGCGTGAGGATGCAGGAGAGGCGCAGCGCTTCGATTTCGAGGCCCGGCTTGCGCAGCGCGGTTTGAAACGCCGCGGCCTCGCGCTCCAGCTCGGCGTGGATTGCGCCGCCGGTTTTCTCCGCGTACTCGGCATCACCCAGCGCAAGAAATCGCCCGTGCGCGCCGGCCAGCACGCCGAACCACTCGCCGTGATGGCCGCTTACGGGCGTGGATCCGGGCACCAGGCTCCAGCGCTTGGAGACGCGATCCGTGCTCCACGACATGGCAGCCATCGCGAGGTCTGCCATCGGCCGCAACGCCTGCGCATCGCGCGACTCGCGCCACAGCAGCCCGCGGATTTTCGTGTCCACATCCGTCGGCACGAACGTTCCCACCGTGGCGTGGTGCGCGGCGACACAGAGGGCGAAGTAGTCCTGCAGTTGCTCGGCGCGCGTTAGCTGCACGCCGGTTTCACCCAGGCTACGCGCGGCCGAGAGGATCTGTAGGTACGACGGCTGCGTCACCAGGCGCGCGCCGGCCGACGCCGGCAGCTTGTCGAACAAATACGGGGCGGTGTTGCGAATCTGATCGAGAATCGTGTCTGGGTGAATGAAACCGGACCACAGGGGCGGTGCGAGTTCTTCCAAAGAGGTAAGATCGCATCTATGCGAAAGCTAAAGCTGCTGCTGATCGTGGCCGCCGTCCCGTTGTCCGTGTTTGCCGAAGAGATCAAACTCCCAACGGGCGCGGACGACTTGAAGCGCGGCAAGTCGCTCTACATGGGCGCGTGCACGTACTGTCACGGACCCACGGGCGATGGCGGCAAAGGAGCCGATCTTTCTCGCCGTGACTTACGTTCTGCGAAGACCGATGGCGACCTGGCCCGCATCATCGAGGTTGGCCTGCCCGGTACGGAGATGCCCGGCATGATGCACATGACTCGCAATGAAGTGCTGCAGACCGCGGCGTTCGTCCGCACGCTGGGCCGCGCCGAAACGCCAGCCGCCGCACTGACAGGCAACGCGGCTAAGGGCGAGGCGCTGTATGCCAAACACAACTGCGCGGCGTGCCACACCATCGATTCAAAGGGCGGCTTCATGGGACCGGATCTTTCCGTGATCGGTTCGCGCCGCAGCGCCACGCATCTGCGCGAGGCGATTGTCGACCCCAGCATCACCGTGCCCAACAACTTCCTCTACACCACGCTCACGCTCGAAGGCGGGCGCAATATCACCGGCGCGCGCTTGTGGGAAGACAGCTTCATCATCAACGTGCGCGACTTTGCGGGCAACAACCACTCGATCGACAAGAGCCGCGTGACGCAAGTGACGAAAGAACAGAAGAAGTCGCCGATGCCGAGCTATAAAGAGAAGCTCTCGGCGGCGCAGATCGAAGACCTGGTGGCTTACATGGCCGCGCGCAAGGAGGCCCGGTAATGATCCCACATTTCCGTTTTGAGCCGCGCGTGCGAGTCTCTCGGATGCTCGTCCGCATCAATATCCATGAGGGTTTGAAGGCAGTGAAGACCCCTGCGGAGGACAGCACCCAATGGGTGATAAACAAAACCAGCCTTTTCAGCTCTCTTGCAACGGCCGTCTCAAGATCGACTGCCAGGGATCGCGCGTTACCTACGATGGCGGTCTGATCCTGGTGCGTGAGTTGGACGAGCGGCTGGGCTTCGGTGATCTCATTGCCCAACACCTGACCGACTCACGGCGCGGCAAGAATACCCAGCTTCCGCTGGCGGACTTACTGCGCCAGTCCGTCTACAGCCGGATTGCTGGCTACGAGGATGTCAACGATGCCGAGCGGCTCTCGCAGGATCCAACCTTCCGGCTGATTGGCTCCGAAAAGACCTGGGAACGTGGCGCAGCGC
>Ga0194119_10002458_pt1 | contig 31282 bp, 35 predicted proteins | sample TA2MahC100mmetaG_FD_148620 | JGI IMG/M metagenome (GOLD analysis project Ga0194119, IMG submission 148620) | Freshwater microbial communities from Lake Tanganyika, Tanzania - TA2015018 Mahale Deep Cast 100m | ecosystem: Environmental > Aquatic > Freshwater > Lake | place: Tanzania: Lake...
GACTGCCTTCAGCTCGACTTCACCGTCTTTGACCTTGCCTTCGAGTTTGTCCTTCTGTGTCTTCACCTCGAACGCCTCGACTTCCGTCCAATCGAAGGAAAACGAAGCGCCGCGATAGCGGATCACCAGTTTCTCGGTGTCGAGGCCGCTCTGCGAGGGCTTACCTTCCTCTAGAAGACCATCGAAGTTCACCTTCGACTGAATCGTCAGCGTTCCTTCACCGTGCAACGGCGAACCGTCGTCCGCGATCACCGCGCCGCCACTGATCTCGATATCTGACATCTTTATCCCCTTTACGGTTGGTTTCAAACGATACGCGCAAACGGGGCGCGATAGGTGCACGCCTCAAGGCAATTTCACTCCGCCAAAGTCTGGCCGGGCCAAATAAGTTGCGAACACCTGGTCAGGCCATGCCCGCCGGAGTTCTGTGAGAGCCGCCTGTTGCGCCGGCCCATGCTCAATGCCACCACCCAGCGCGCGCCAGCACCGCCACACGGCCTCCCAATTCCGGTGCGACTCAAAGAACGTTCGCGCCGCGGCCGCTTCCGCGGGGGCCGGCATCGCCTCCGCCAGCCGCAACCGTGCCATAGCCACGGCGTGCGCGCTGCCCCCCGATTTCTCCAGCGCTGCCACGACGTTTCGGGCGGTGGCCGCGGCGCCGGCCGCATGCCGCAAATGCCAATCGCTCAACGCCTCTACTGGCGCTGCTTGTTGAGTTACTTCTTCGTCGCCATGCGCTGCCCGCGATTGCCGGGCGTGCCGCAACGCCTCCGCCCAGCGTCCCTGTTGAAACGCCACCTCCGCTTCCGTCATCGCCACCATGGCCCGTACCTGCGCAGGATTTCCTTGCAGCCGGGCCGCCCATTTCTCCGCCTCGGCCAAGTCGGCTTGCGCCCGCACGTATTTGCCCAGCAACGCGTGGAAAAAGGCGCGGCTGGAAATCGTATGGGCCGCCAGGTATCCACCCCGCAAATCCCCAAATAGCTCCAGCGCGCGTGTGAGAGCGTCCACCGCTTCAGGTAGCCGGCCGGTTTGCTGGAGCAGTCCGGCCAAATAGGCATGCGCCAAGCCGAAATTGTCCCGATCCTGCAGGCCCTTTCCCCGCTCCACCGCCTCGCGTAGAGTTGCCTCCGCCGCCTGATACTCGGTCTCGCGAGTCTCAATACTGCCTTGTAGCAGCGAACCCTGCACCGCTTCCCGGTGATGGCCGCCAGACCGGAAAAACGGGAGCGCGATATTCGCGATATTGAGGAATGGCGTGGCGCGTGCGGGCCGCTTGTACTGGACATGCAGCGCCGCCCATTGCAGCGCCGCGCGCGCCTCGGTGAAATCCGCCTGTGCGCTCGGGGCAAAACTCAGGCTTTGCTCCAAATACCGCTCGGCCTCTGCCGGCTTACCTCCCTGCAGATACGCGGCGCCCAGATCGCTCAGGCCTACGGCCGCGATGGCTTCCTGCCGGTTGCCTTTCGCCACGCGAACCGCTTCCTCCGCCACGCGCTGCGACTCGGTCAAGTTACCCGAGTTGCGATGCGCAAACGCCCTGACCAATTGCAGCCGCACTTCATGAAAGTGATTGCCGGTGCTCCGTGCGATCGGTAGCGCCCGATCCACCAGCGCCAACGCCTCGGCCGGGCGGTTGGCCCGCGCCTACACGCGTGATTGCTGCCACAGCGTTTCCGCCACGCCTTCGAGGTTGGTGGCCGCGCGGAAGAGCGCCTCAGCTTCTCCAAACGAAGCGAGCGACGCGGCTACCTGTCCCGCAGTTTGAGCCTGTACAAGTGCCATCCGGAGCTTCACGCCCGCATCCGAAGGTGCCAGTAAAGCGGCGGCTTCACTGTATTTGCGCGCTTCGGGCAAGCCTTGCCTGCGCTGGCTAACCCAGGAAGCCTCCACCAGCGCCCCCGCTTTCTCACGACCGTTCGGAGCGGTCTCCACCAATCGCGCAAACCGTGCTGAGGCAACATCGAATTCCCGGGCAATCATGTGCTGGATGCCCTCAACCGCAAGTACATCGCGTTCGTTGGGCGAGGGAGAGTGCCTTGAGAATTTCATCTTGAGCGGCCGAGGGACGGTCAAGTTCGCTCAAGGCAGCGGCATGATACGCGCGCGCAGTGGCGTAGTTTGGGTCCAGCGCCACGGCCTGCTCCAACGCTTTTCGCCCGGCTTCGGAGGTCAGCGCATGCAACGCTGCGCGTCCCTTTTCCACCCACTCCTGTGCGGCTGGCTTCACCGCGTACGTCCGCGCCCCCGGCCACAGCATGAACGCCGCCGCCGCCACCGTCCCCGCTCCCATCCACACCCGCCGCGCCGGCAGCCGCGACGGCCACGCCGCCCGTCGCTCGTCCTCTGCAAAATGCGCCGCAATCGCCGCCGCCGACGCAAAGCGCTTCGCCGGCTCCGGCTGCAAACACCGCTGAATCGCCGACTCCCACCGGGCGTCGATATCCGGCACCTCACTGCGAATCCACGGAATCTGCCGGCTCGCCCGCTGCACCGCCGAGTTAATTAAATGCTTCCCGTCAAACGGGAGCCGCCCGGCCGCCATCTCAAACAACACAATGCCGAACGAATAGATATCCGACGCCGCGGTAACCGTGCCGCCCGTCAACTGCTCAGGAGACATGTACCCGACAGTGCCCGCCAGTTGCCTAAAGGAAACGGCGGTATCGCCCGCCTCTTGGCGGCGTTCCGCCCGCGCCAGGCCGAAATCCATAATCGCCGCGCGGTCGCCCGTCAACATCACGTTGCCGCTCTTGAAATCGCGATGCACCACACTCGCCGTGTGCGCCGCATGCAAGCCCTCGGCCATCTGCCGAATCAGCGGAACCGCCTCCACCGCGCGCAAGCCGCCCTCGCGCTTTATGCGAGCGGCCAGCGTTTCGCCTTCCAGCAACTCCATCGTGAAGTAAGGAAGACTGCCATGCACGCCTACCTCAAACACGCGGCACACGTTGGGATGCGTCACGCGGCGAGCGGCCAGAATCTCTTTCCGGAATCGCGCCAGCATCGCCGGATCCCGCGCCAATTCCGGTTGCAGCGTTTTCAGAGCGATCGGCTCGCCGCGCAGCATCCGGTCGCGCGCGGCGTACATCTCGCCCATGCCGCCACGACCGATCAGGCGCTCGATCTCGTAGCGTTCGTTCACCAGTTCGCCTGGTTGCAGGGATTGGGTCGATGGAAGGACCGGCGAATCGAGAAAATCGCCTGCCGAATCGGCTTCGCGTAATGGTCGCTCTACTTCGTGGCGCAACGCGGCGTCGCCCGCGCGCCGCAGGTCCAGGACACCGGGAGGGTCTCCGGGCGGTAAATCAACGGTGGCGTCGAATACCTCCTTGACGCGCTCCCAGTTTTCAGGGCTCATCGAATTGGAGTCAGTTTACCCCATTTTCGCGCGCGAGCCGTTCTTAAATTATCGGTTAATTGTTTAATCGTCGAGACCCACAACCGTCGGCCGGTCCACCTGCGGCACCGGCACGGGCGTACTCTCCATTGCGGTCACCGTAGTGACAGCCGCCGCAGCGGGCGCCGTCGCGGCTTCGGCGTTCGCCACCGTGCACACAGGCGCCATCTGCGTGTACTTGCCGAGCACCCGCCGCACGTACGTCCGCGTATCTGAATAAGGCGGCACGCCGCGATACCGGTCCACCGCGCCCGGCCCGGCATTATAGGCCGCAATCGCCAGCGCCACCTGATCCGGGTGATGCTGGAACTTCACCAGCATGCTGCGCAGATACCGCGTGCCGGCGTCGATGTTCTCCGCCTCGTCGCGCGGGTTGGCGCCCAACTCCGCCGTCGTGGACGGCATCAACTGCATCACGCCGATGGCGCCCACCGGCGAAATCGCCTTCTGGTTGTAGGCAGACTCGGCCTGCGCCACGGCGTGCACAATCGCCGGGGGCAAACCATGCCGCCACGCTGCCTCGTCAATCATCTTGCGTGTCGGGTTACGGTCTTTGGAGGATCGCGGCGGCGGCGGCGGCGGTGGTGGTGGCGGAGCAGCAGCAGGCGGCGGTGCAGCCGCCGTGGATTCACCTGGTGGTTTGGTCTCCTGAATCGATAAAACGTCCGCCTTGGCCACATTCTGAATGCTGCCGTTGCGCAAGTAGAGCCACACGCTGCCATCCGGCTCGCGTTCGCTGCGCTCCACTTCGAGTTGGACCCCGTTGTGCAGACGCACCCGCTCGGCCCCGTCCGCGAAGGTAGCGGCGGCAACGACACCGGTTGCGAGAAGACCAATCGTCCGCATAAGTCCGTAACTCTATTCGGCCTGAAATGCGCCATCTTCTCAATTAGGCAAACGCCTGAGTCGTCCTCGGTTTCGCCGGACTGGAACGAGAGGTTGCCGGCCATCCCCCCCCGTCAGGCCTCCCCAAGCCCCGCCGGTTCTTATAGAATGTGGACACGCCATGCTACGCCTGCTTTTCGTCCTCGCGGCGGCCAGTTCCGCGCTGGTTGCTCAGTCCGTGGATGCTGCATTCTTCGAATCCACCATCCGGCCCATTCTGCGTAACAACTGCCTAGGCTGCCACTCGGACCGCAAGCTGACCTCAGGCGCATCGCTCGAAACCCGCGAGTCAATCCTGCGCGGCGGCAATCGCGGCGCGCTCATCAATAAGGAAAAGCCCGCGGACAGCTTGCTGCTGCACGCCGTGCGCCACACCGGCGACGCGCCGAAAATGCCGCCAGGCGGCAAAACGCTCACTGAGGAACAAACAGCCGCGCTTGAAAAGTGGATCGCCGGCGACGTGCCGATGCCTGCCGCGCTGCTGAAGACCAAACGCGCGGGCGCCAGTCATTGGGCGTTCCAGGCGCCCACGAAAATCGCCCCGCCGGCGGTATCCGATGGGGCCTGGCCGAAGAATCCAATCGATCACTTCATCCTCGCCAAGCTCGACGCGGCTAAACTGAAGCCCTCTGTCGAAGCGCCGCGCGAGACACTCCTGCGCCGCGTTTCTCTCGATCTGGTGGGCTTGCCGCCCACGCCCAAGGAAGTGACCGAGTTCCTGGCCGACCAAAGCGGCAACGCCTATGAAAAAGTGGTCGACCGGCTCCTCGCTTCGCAGCACTACGGCGAACGTTGGGGCCGGCACTGGCTGGACCTCGCGCGCTATGCCGATTCAGACGGCTACACCATCGACGCGCCGCGCGAAATCTGGAAGTACCGCGACTGGGTCATCAACGCCATCAACGCCGACATGCCGTTCGATCGCTTCGTGCTGGAACAATTCGCCGGCGACCTGCTGCCCAATGCCACCGACGATCAGCTCACCGCCACCGGCTTCCACCGCAACACGCCGTCCAACTACGAAGGCGGTATTGACTTCGAGCAGTATCGCGTCGAAGCCGTAGCCGACCGCGTAGCCACCACCGGCTCGGTGTTCCTCGGCCTCACCGTTGGCTGCGCGCGCTGCCACGATCACAAATTCGATCCCGTTTCGCAGCGAGAGTTCTATCAACTCTTCGCTTTCCTGAACAACGTGGACGAAGTCGACAAAGAAGCCGACCGGTACCTGTTCAACAAGCCGTTTCTCGAATTCGGCAAGCCCGATGAGATTGCCAAGAAGGCGGCCGTCACTGCGCAACTGCGGCTCATCGAAGGCGAACTGGAAAACTACCGCCTCACGCTCTCGACTTTAAGCGAAGCAGAACGCGCCAAAGACATCGGCATCAAAGAGCGCCAGGCAGGCATTCGCGCGCTCCGCCAGCGCTTGCCCAAGATCGACAGCACGATGGTGATGCGCGAACTGCCGAAGCCGCGCGAATCCTACATTCACCTGAACGGGGACTTTCTGCGCAAGGGCGCACCGGTTCAGCCCGGCGCGCTTGGCGTGCTGAATCCGCTGCCCGAACCCGCGCCCGGCCAGCGCCTCACGCGCGCTGACCTCGCCCGCTGGCTCACGCATCGCGACAACGCCCTCACCGCGCGCGTCACCGTGAATCGCATGTGGCAGCGCTACTTCGGCAAGGGCATCGTGGAAACCGAAAACGACTTCGGCATCACGGGCGACAAGCCGTCGCACCAGGAACTGCTCGATTGGCTGGCTGTTGAATTCATGGATCGCGGCTGGAGCCAGAAGGCGATGCACAAGTTGCTGGTGATGTCCGCTGCCTATCGCCAGTCATCGCTCGCGCGCCCCGACGCCGTCGCGGTGGACCCGGACAATAAATTGCTGGCGCGCCAGGGGCGCCTCCGGCTCGATGCCGAGATTGTGCGCGATTCCTCGCTCGTCGCCGCGGGTCTGTTCCATCCCGCCGTGGGCGGCCCCAGCGTGTACCCGCCGCAGCCCGCCGGAGTGTATCAGGTGACGCAGGTGCGCCGCGAGTGGAAGACCTCCACCGGTGGCGACCGGTACCGCCGCGGCATGTACACCTTCTTCCAGCGTTCGGCGCCGCACCCGTCGCTGATTGTGTTCGACGCACCCGACGCCACGGTCACCTGCACGCGCCGCGTACGGTCCAATACGCCGCTCCAGGCGCTCACGCAATTGAACGACGAAGCCACCAAAGAGTTTTCAGAAGCCATGGCCAAGCGCATGGCGGCCGCCGCGGACGACCAAGCCAAGCTCGAGCAGGGCTTTCTGCTGGCGCTGAATCGCGCGCCGCGCACCGCCGAATCGGCCCGGCTCATGCGCTTCCTTGCTGTGCAGCGCGACGCCCAAGCGGGCGAAGAACGCGCCTGGGCTTCAGTGGCGCGCGTGCTTCTGAACCTCGACGAGTTTCTCACCCGGGAGTAGATGTCAATCATGAATCCTGAACAGCGCTACCTGCAAGGCCGCACCCGGCGTCACTTCTTCCGCGAATGCGGCATGGGCGTCGGCAAGATGGCTCTCGCTTCGATGCTCGCGCGCGACGGCTTTACCGCCGGTACGCCGGTGCCGCGCGGCCTGATGAAAGAATTCCACGTGCCGCCCAAGGTGGATCACGTCATCTATCTTTTCCAGTGCGGCGGCCCCAGCAACCTCGAACTGTTTGACTACAAGCCCGAACTCACCAAGTATCACCAGAAGGGCGTGCCTGAGTCGCTGATGAAGGGCAAACGCTTCGCGTTCATGGATACGTTCGCCAAAGAGCCGCCGAAACTCCTGGGGCAAACGCGCAAGTTTACTCAGCACGGCAAGAGCGGCAAGTATCTCAGTGAACTGCTGCCGCATATCGGCAGCGTGGTGGATGACCTCACTTTCTTTGAAGGCGTGGCGACCGACAACTTCAATCACGGCCCGGCGAAGCTGTTCCTCAACACCGGCTCCGTTCGCACCGGCCGCCCCAGCATAGGCTCGTGGGTCACCTACGGCATCGGCACGCAATCGCAGGATCTGCCCGGCTTCGTGGTGTTGCAGTCCGGCCCGCGTGGTCCGCGTAGCGGCGCCGCTTTGTGGGCTTCTGGCTTCCTGCCCACCGCCTACCAGGGCGTGCCGTTCCGCTCTACCGGCGACCCGATCCTGAATCTTTCCAACCCTGCCGGTACCAATTCCGACCAGCAGCGCCAGACCATCGACATTCTTCGCGACCTGAACGAAATGCGCTTCAAAGAGACTGGCGACGCCGAGATCTCCACGCGCATTTTGCAGTACGAGATGGCGTACAAGATGCAAACCTCCGGACCCGAGTTGATCGACTTCAACAAGGAGTCGAAGGAGACGCTGGAGATGTACGGCGCCAAGCCCGGCGACGCGTCGTATGCCAACAACTGTCTGCTGGCGCGGCGGCTCGTCGAGCGCGGCGTGCGTTTCGTGCAGCTCTATCACGCCGATTGGGACCACCACAACGATCTCACCAAGCCGCTGGATGACGTGACGAAAGAGATCGACCGTCCCACCGCGGCGCTGATCAAAGACCTCAAACAGCGCGGCCTGCTGGATCGCACGCTGGTCATCTGGAGCGGCGAATTCGGCCGCACTCCGATGGGCGAAGTGCGCGACGCGGGCAAGGTGGGACGCAACCACCACATCGACGCCTATACGCTGTTCATGGCGGGCGGCGGCCTCAAACCCGGCATCACCGTCGGCGGTACCGACGAACTCGGCTTCAGTCCCACGGGTGACCCGATGCACATCCACGACGTCCAGGCCACCATCCTGCAACTGCTGGGCATCGAGCACACCAAGCTCACCTTCCGGTTCCAGGGCCGCGATTTCCGGCTCACCGACATCCACGGCCACGCCATCAAGCAGGCGCTGGCGTAGGCCGTAGAATCCCGCCGGGCGAAGAATGCGGCCGTGGACACACGATATAATCGAGCTCCATGGGGCGCTACCTATTCTTCGCTTGCGCGATTACACTGCACGCTCAGAACTCCGTCGAGCCTGGCAAATTTCACGTTGAACATCCCACGTTGAACAACCTCGGCTTTGAGTGGCCAATCAAGGGCGACGCCAACCGCAACGCCACTGTCGCCGTGCAATACCGCGAGGCAGGGCAGCAGCAGTGGCGCCAGGGAATGCCGCTGGTGCGAGTCGGTGGCGAGAACGTTTATCGCCGCCGCGAGAATCTCGACTACACCGTGCCCGATGGCTTCGCCGGGTCGATCCTCAATCTCAGGGAGGGCACCGAATATGAGTGCCGGTTCGAGATGAACGACCCCGACGGAGTTGGCAACGGCGCTACTCAAACGGTGAAGGTGAAGACGCGCTCTGAACCGCAGCCCTTCCAAGGCGGCCGTGTTCTGCATGTTTATCCGCCGGATTATGAAGGCAAGCGCGAAGAGCCCAGTTTCACGGGTCTGCTGCATGCCTACTACGGCGCCGGGCTCGGCGATTGGTCCGTGGTTTGGGAGCGCCGTGCGCAGCCCGGCGACACGATCCTCGTGCACGTCGGCATGTATCGTTCCGAGCGGTTGAGCTACGTCGATCCGTTAATGGCGCCGTTCGATGGCGTCATGTCGCTGGCGTTGAAAGGCACCGCGGAAAAGCCGATCACGATCAAAGCCGCCGGCGATGGCGATCCGGTCTTTGACGGCGATGGCGGCTCGCGCATTCTCGACGTGATGGCCTCGCGCCATCACATCATCGAGGGCATCACGTTCCGCAACGCCGATACGGCGATCTTCGCGGGTTCAAAGGAAGTGCTCGGCGCGGTGGGTCTTACGGTGCGCAACTGCCGCTTCGAGAACATCGGCTTCGGTGTGTGGACCGAGTACGCCGGATCGAGCGGCTTCTACATTGCCGACAACCTCTTCATCGGCCGCGATGACCGCTTTCGCATGATCGGCTGGGGCGGGGCATCGCGCAGTCCAGGATCGCCCGGTTACAGAGCGCCCGGCGACTACGGCCCGCTGGGTCATCAGATGAAGAGCTACTACGCGGTGAAGGTCTACGGGCCGGGCCACGTCATCGCGCGCAACGCGATCGCTTATTACCACGACGCGATTTCCATCTCCACCTACGGCACTCCGGAAGAAGACCCCGACTTGCGCGCATCGTCGATCGACATTCACAACAACGACATGCATCTGTTTGGCGACGATTTTGTTGAAACCGACGGCGGCGTACACAACATTCGCGTCTACAACAACCGGGGTGTCAACGCGGCGCACGGCGGCTACAGTTCGCAGCCGATCTTCGGTGGCCCGGCCTACTTCATCCGCAACATTCTCTACCACGTGCCGAGCGGCGTGGCCTTCAAATTCTCCGGCAAGCCGGCGGGTCTGTTCGTCTATCACAACACCATCATTGGAGAGAACGTGATTGGCGACCCGTCGGCCAACATGCACTTCCGCAACAACCTCTACATGGGGCGCGGCACGGCGGACCGCGGGGTTTTGCGCCTAGCCAACTCGACGGCGGAAAACACGACGGACTATAACGGCTTTCGGCCAAATCCCGGCGTGACGGATCAGTACGCGTTTTTCATGCCGCCGAAAGGGCAGCGCGTCTACGAGCCGCGGCGCGAGGATTGGAAATCGTTCGCAACGCTGGCCAGCTATCAGGCAGGGACGGGGCAGGAGGCGCACAGCATCGAAGTCGGCTTCGACATCTTCGAAAGTTTGCAGCCGCCCGACCACGCCAAGCGGCACCGGATCTATCACGCCATGGATTTGAACTTCAAGCTCAAGCCCAATAGCAAGGCCGTCGATGCCGGCGTCGTGATTCCGAATGTGAATGAAGACTTCGCCGGCCGCGCGCCGGATCTGGGCGCGCTCGAAACGGGCAAACCGGAAATCAAGTACGGCCCGCGCTGGTTGACCTGGCAGCCGTTCTATCGCTAATCGATCCTGGCCGGCGTCACTCGCTGCGCAGCGCGGTCAACGCGCGAAGATGTCAGAACGCGTGTCCACCGTCTTGTTCTGCACCTGCTCGGGCGACATATAGCGCAACGTGCCGAGCCCGCCGACGCCGAAGCTGGACTCCAGGTCCGCCGTGCGCGTCTTCTCCAAATCGCCCGGCCCGCCAAGCCGTTGCGCAATGCCAAAGTCCAGCACCTTCACGCGGCGCTTTTCGGTAACGATGATATTTGCCGGCTTGAGGTCGCGGTGCGTGATGCCCGCCGTGTGCGCCGCCACCATGGCATCGGCGATCTGAATGGCATAGTGCAGCACTTCATCGAGCGGCACGGGCGCGGCGGCCTTGATCGAGTCATGCAGCGTGCGTCCAGGCACAAACCCCATCGCAATGAAGTCAATCTTGGCGTCAGGCTCCATGGTCTGCCGTCCTACTTCGTAGATGGTGACGATGTTCGGATGATTGAGCGCCGCCGCCGCGCGCGCTTCGTTCAGCAACTATCTCTGCTGCGGTTCGGTGCTGGTGAGGACCTTGATCGCCACCCAGCGACTGAGTCGCGTGTCCCAAGCCTGAAACACGGCGCCCATACCGCCCCGTCCCAGGCGCTTTTCGATTTTGTATTGGCCCAAACTACGCCCGATGAGTTGCGTCTCTTCCATGTGGTTGCGTAGTTTCGGTCAGTTGACCGGTCTGCTTTCAGCGACAGACTCGTAGATCTTGAGGTATGACTCTGTCATCGCTTGCCGGGAAAAGCGGCGGCGGGCGTGGCTGCGAACCTGGCTACGTTCCATCCCCCGAGCCGCCGGCAGTAGCGCCGCCAGTTCTTCGGGCGAATCGGCGTGGTAGCCTGTGATGCCAACGTCAACCACCTCCGGCACCGAGCCATGGCTGCAAGCCAACGCGGGCGCGCCGCACGCCATCGCTTCGATCATTACGATACCAAAGGGCTCATCCCACTGAATGGGAAATAGCAGCGCCGCGGCGTGGCGCCGCAAATCGTTCTTTGCCGCGTCGTCTACCGGCCCCGCCCAACGCACTTGTTCTCCGTCGAACACCGGACGCACCCGCGCCTCGAAGAACTCTTCGTCCCGCACCTCGTGCGGTTCGCCGGCGAGGATAATCGGGAGCCCGGCGGCGCGCGCCATGTCAATGGCCTCCAGCGGTCCCTTCTACTCGGCAATGCGTCCCAGGAAAAGCAGGTACTGGCCGGGAGCCTGGGCCAGCGTGTAGCGGTCGAAGTCAACGCCGTTGTAGACGACGCCGATGCGGTTCCGGCACTCTTCCGGCAGATCTTCAATCTGGTTGTGCGATCGCGCGGTGATGTGCGCGCGCGGAAATCGCTCGATCATCCATTGCACGTCCGGGTGAACGGTGGAAGGGAGCGAATGCAGCGACGGTGCGCGGCAGGCGGCCGCAAACGGCAGTGAGAAGCTCCCGAGGTGAAAGTGAACGATGTCGAATCCGGCGCTCTCCTTCAGCACTTCGCCCACCAGGGCCGCTTGCGCCAGTTCGCCGCGCCAGGGCTCGCGCGCCCAGGTGGCAAATAACGGTTCGTTCCGCATGCGGCGTAACTCCGCGCGGGTGCGTGAACCGGCGGCGGCGAACAGAGTTACTTGGCGGCCCTGCTCCACCAGTGTTTCGGTGAGGGCATGGACGATGCGCTCGGTGCCGCCGTAAGTGTCCGGGGGGACGCAGGCGTACAGCGGAGCAACTTCGGCGATGCGCATCGGAGAGCCTATGCTATCAGGCGCCCCAGGCGCGTTTCAGCGCTGCGCCAACAGCCGGAATGCCACGATAATCTCCGGCTTTGTTCCGATTGTTCCCAACGCAGCGGATGGCGGCTTGATGCCGTAGTCCGTCATCTTGAAGCTGGACTCGCCGTCCACTTCGAGCCCCCTCGGCTCGGGCTTCACCGTCAGCGTTGCCGTCACCGGCTTGGCCTGGCCGCGGATGGTCAGCGTCCCCTGCACATCGAACTGCCCTGCTGCCGCGCCCGGCTTCACGGCTGTCGACTGGAATTCTACCCGGGGATGCTTGCCCGATTGCAGCGCGACGTCGAGCGCTTCCTTCATGATCTTGCCGAGACTCCCCTTGGCGGGGGACCAGTCGTCGTGGCACTTCAGGCTCGCAGCTTCAAACGTCACGTCCACCTTGGTGGCCGCGGGGTTCCGGGCATCGTACTCCACCGTGCCCTGGTAGCGCTCAAACGTGAAGACGTGGACCTTGCCGGACAGCAGGCCCGTCTTGTACACCTCCAAGCCGAACCGCGCGCCTTGCGCCGGAGCAACGGTCAACGTCTCGGCCGCCAGCGTAGCTGCCAGCGTCGCCAGCACGAATACACGAGTCATGTTACACGCCCCGGTCCGCCGCCAGAGCTTCCACCTGTGCCGCGCTCAGCGTGGTGGACTCGTTGTACTTCGGGTGATCCACATACAGGCGCACGCCGTCGCGCACGGACTTCAATGCCGCCTCGCCCGTGGGGAACTTGATGTACTGCACGCTCGAAATGCGGTCCGTCGCAATCTGCCGCGTGTCAAACCGCGCGCGCGCCGGCGGGTGATTGCCGATCTGTACCCACACGTGATTCTCCAGGCCCAGCAGCGCGCTCAGCCACACACTACGTTCTTCCGGCGAATCGTATTCAATCAGCAGCGAGGTCGAAAGTTCACCCGGCCCCGGGATCAACTCGTTGTAAGTCTCCAGTTCATACCGGACATCACGCTCTTTCACGATCCGCTCAATCCGCATCATTTCCTGCACCTGATACCGCACCGTTTCGCGGTTCTCAAACAGAAAGGTGAGGTGCCCGCCCACGCGCACCCGCCGCGCCTCCTTGATGGCCAGCACGCGCGGACGCCACGTCTCCCGCTCAATCTCATACTCGGCGATGTTCTTGATCTCTTCGTACGCTACGGCTTGCATGGTTTGCTTAGTCCTTCTTAGGTTCAACAGGCGTCGGGAAGCCGCCCGGCCGGTAGGCGCGGGCCAGCACTTGAATCGGATGAATCGGACGCGTGCCCATGGCCTGATCAAATTGGATGGCGGCCATCGGGCAATCGGTGGCGTATGTTTCGGCTTCGGCTTCTTTCATCTCCTCGAAAGCCTTCCGTCCGGCCAGCATCGACAGCGGGAAAAACTCTTTCTTCATGGCCCAGGTGCCGTCATGTCCGGAGCACTGCTCCACCAGACGGATCTGCGCGCCCGGAATCAGGCGCATCATGTCGCGCGAGCGGAAGCCGATGTTCTGCGCTTTCAGATGGCACGGCACGTGGTACGCCACTTTGCCCGGCGTCGATTGGAAGTCCCGGTTCAGTGAGCCTTCCTGCTTGCGCTGCCACAGAAACTCATTCATGTCCATCGTGGCGGCTGCCACGCGCGCGGCTTCGGGCGTGCCCAGCAACTCGCCGTACTCTTTGCGCAGTGTATAGCTGCACGTCGGATTGATTGCCAGTACTTTCCTGCCCGCGCCCACTTCCGGCAGCAAAGCTGCGACATTCGCCTCCGCATTCTTCTTCGCCAGTTCAAAATCGCCGGCATCAAGCGCGGGCATGCCGCAGCAGTTCTGCTTCGGGCAACCGAGCGAGATGCCGTTGCGCGAAAACACTTCCACGGCGTCTTTGCCGATCTGCGGGTTGTTGTGATTCACAAAGCAGGTGAAAAACAACACGGCCTTTGACGGGTCGCCCACGGGCTGCGGCTGGTTGCCGTACCAGGTCTCAAAACTCTCGGCATGAAAGTCGGGCAGAATTTTGTCGCGATGAATCCCCATCGCCATTTCCATGCCCGCGCGGAGCAGCGGTTGGCGGTTGCCCCAGTTGGCCAGGTCTGCGGTCAGCCCTCCCATCGTGCCCACTTCATTGGGGCGCGAAAGCATGCGCGAACGCAAATCGATGCCCGTCTCTTTGCGGCGAATCGCGTTGGCACGCATCATCAGCCGTGGAAAGTCCAGTTGGAACGAGTGCTTGTCGTCGGGCGTGTAGGGGCACTTCACGTAGCAGAGCTTGCACTGATAACACAGGTCCAGCACGCGCGTGTTTTCACCGGGCGTGAGTTTGCGCACGTCGCCGTCGTGTTCGTCCACGGAGTTGAACAGGGCGGGGAACGACGGGCAGAGGTTGAAGCACAACCGGCACCCGTGGCAAATCTCAAAGACACGTTCCACTTCCCCGGCCAGCGCCTGCGGATCCCAGTACGCAAGATCGTTCGGATTGTAAGTGAGTCCGGGCGTGGGTTCGCCCTTAATGACGGCCATGAATGCTCCTCATCGGAACGCGGCTGACCATTCGTGGTCCGCCGCAATCCGTCCTCGTATCGAAACCTGGAAACCCGCGCACTCGGCGTCCGTGTAGGGCGGGCTTTAGCCCGCGCGGGACTCTCCAGGAACTCACCGCCAACCTGTTGATTCCAAGGGAACGGGCAAAGTGCCCGGCCGTGAGTTCCTGGGACAAGAAACGCGCCCCCCGCGTTGGCGCTTCAGTCCCGCCCTTCCGCCCGTACACGAATGCTGAAAAGGCGGGACTTGCCCACGGGGTCCTGGAGAGCTTGCGGCGGACTTCAGCTGATCGACTGCAGACCCTGCGTAAACCGCCCGGCGTGCGACTTCTCAGCCTTCGCCAGCGTCTCAAACCAGTCAGCGATTTCCGCGAAGCCTTCTTCGCGCGCCGTCTTGGCCATGCCCGGGTACATGTCGGTGTACTCGTGGGTTTCACCCGCGATGGCCGCCGCCAGATTGGCCGTCGTGTCGCCGATCGGCAGGCCCGTGGCCGGGTCGCCCACTTTCTTCAAATAATCCAGGTGGCCGTGCGCGTGACCGGTCTCGCCCTCGGCGGTATCGCGGAACAGGCCCGCCACATCGGGGTAGCCTTCCACGTCAGCCTGCTTGGCAAAGTACAGGTAGCGGCGATTGGCTTGCGACTCGCCGGCAAAGGCGGCCTTCAGATTGTCGTGGGTCTTCGACCCATTGAGTGCGGACATCTTGCTTCTTCTCCTTCTATCTACTTCTTCAACGCCGCGCAGGCCACGCACAAACCCAACACTTCAACACTGAGGCGCTGAACTTGAAACGGCTCTGGGAGCGGCGTACGAAATTCAATCGGCGCTACCGTGGCCTCGGGCAGATCCGTGACCGACTTGCAGCGCGTGCAAATCAAATGATGATGCGGGTCTAGGTTCGCATCCCAACGTTGCGACTCGGTGAACGGGTTCACTTCGCGCAGCAACCCGAGATCGGCAAACGTCTTGATCGACTTATAAACGGTGGCGAGCGAAATGTCCGGAATGCGCGCCCGGACGCGCTCGTAAATCATCTCCGGACTCGGATGCTCCATCGACCCGGCCAACTCTTGATAGATTACCGCGCGCTGATGCGTGACGGCGAGGCCATGCGACAGGCAACAGTCGCGAAAGCGGGCCATCCGCTGTTCGAGAGGCTGTGGCAGAGTCTCCATTGGATAATGATTATTTGTACCAGGAATTATTCTCTCCGTCAATGGGCGAGCAAGAAGACGCCATACGCGATATCCGGTGATGGGCTTTCGGCGGTGTTCGCACAGTACGAGAAGAAGCCAATTGGCTCCTCATAGGAAAAGGAGACTTCGACATGTTCAATCTACTCGCCACGGCCGCGGTCATCATCCTGGTCACCGCTCCTGCCGCCAGCGCTCAAACAGATCGGAAGATCGTCAGCGGACTCGTGTGCCAGCCCGAGAATCCGGAGGACCGTGCCAATCTGCACTACTTCGCACGCGGTGTGCACGCGCGAAACAAGGCCGTTTTGATTAACTGCCCGATCACCCGTGACAGCACCTTGAGCGGTCTCAAGTTCTTCCAGGCGCGGTATCAGCGTGGCTTCGAACCACCTCCGCAAGGGCAGTCCGGCGATCAATTCGTGGGGGAATTCACGGGCACGCTTTTCAGTTGTAGTGACAAGGAGAGGGGCAACCCGTGCGTTGGAATCAACGTCAGATCCGACCGTTCGAACGACCCTACCAGCGCCGCGGCGACCGTCATTGACTTGCCACACGAAGACGCCCGCTACTACGTGTTCAAGACGCTGCTGCGCAAGAACGCGATCCTGAAGAGCCTTTACTACATTAAAAAGCAGTGAGACTACGCCAACCCGCAGCCCCATTCGCGCCAAATAAAAAAAGGTAGTGAGTTCTGGTGAACCCACTACCTGGAGGAGTTGAGGGCAAGCTTGGAGGAGATACCTGCCCTCTCGGAGGAAGAACAAAACGACGATTGCCGAGAACTTTAATTTACGTTACGGTTCGGTTACGGTCAACCTGTATAAGCCCAGGTATACCCCATTCTTAGGGGGTACGCAAGCGAAAAGTACTAAAACTTTTTCGAAGATTTGTCGCCCTTGATATGTAAGGTAAATCGATACCTATACAATCTGTTGGGGTGTGCCACCCGCAATATGGGGTGGACTAATGTCCGAGGGCGACCATAACGCGTTCGGTGATTTCTTCCACCAGGCGGGGGAAGGAGGCGTCAAGCGCGAGGGTAATGGCTGCCCTTACACGTTCCTGGTCGATGTTCGGGGGCTTGGATCGTTCCTCGGCCACCGCAGCCGCAATGGCTGACTCCACGGCCGCCTGCTGGTTCGCCATGTGCGCCCCGAACAACCCGCGGGCAAAACGGGAGGCATCCACCAGCGGCTTGATCGTTTGCACCACCGATGAGGCTTCGAACGGCTTGCGCAACACGGCGTCGCAGCCCGCCTCCCGCGCCGCCGCCTCATCGAACGGCTCCAGCACGCCAGCGGTCAATACGACGCCAATGTGACGCAACAGGGCTTGGCCCTTGATGTGGCGGCAGATGTCAAAACCGGAGCGCGTGGGCAGGTAGGCGTCGGCCAGGACCACGTCCGGCATCACGTCGGTCAGGCGGACAAACGCGGTCTCGCCGTCGGTGACGGAGACCACTTCAAAGCCTTCTTCGGTCAGGATTCGCTCGCCCATCCGCTGGGCGTTTGGGGAGTCGTCGGCCAGCAGAACGCGCCGCGTCATTTCTTGGGCGGTTTGGGCGCCTTTTCCTTTTTCTGCCTCTTGCCGTTGTTTGTGGCAGCAGGCGCAGCGGCCGGCGCCGCCGCAGTCCCCGCCGCAGCTGCCGTGCCTGCCGGCTTGGCGGCCGCCGCCGCACCGGGCGCGTTCAACCGCGCGTCGGGCCTCTGGTCAATCGCCTGATTGCCGCCCTGAATCACTGTCGCGCCCACTTCCGCCGTTGCCTCGGTTGTCTGCGCCGCGCGGGCCCGTTCGTTTTCGGCAATCTGCTCGGGCGTCGGCACGCTCACGGGAATCGTCGGGCGGATGCCGGCCAGGGCGGGCGTACCGCTCTTGGCCGCCGCGTGCGCATCCGGCCCCTTGCCGAAGATGCTCTTCATGGGCGCCATCATGCCCGGCTTCACGTAATTCTCCTGCTCAAACTTCATGCGAGCTACCGCCGTCGGATCCGGTTCCGGAATGTCTCTCTCCATCGACTTCAGCCGGTTCTTCGCTTCCGTGGCCCACGTGCTCAACGGATAATCGCGCACAATGCGCTGGTAGCTGGTGGCGGCGCGGTCCTTAAACCGGTCGCCCAGCCGCCCGTAGCTTTCGCCCGTCAGCCACAGCGCGTAGTCGGCTTGGCTGTACAGCGGATAGGTATTCACCATCGTCTCCAGGCGATTAGCCGCCGAGGGGAAGCTTCCCTTTTTGTAATAGAAGACACCCACTCTGGATTCGCCTTCGGCCAGCGCTTCCTGAATATTGCGGAGCTTCTGCGCCACGCGCGGCGCAAACTTGGAATTGGGGAACTGCTGCAGCAGGTTGCGGCACTCGTCCTCGGCGCGCATGGCGTGATTCACATCGCGGTCCGGCTTTTCCATCTGCCGGTAGTGGATGTCGCAAACCTTCTCCTGCGCTTCGGCCGACTCTTCCATCGTCGGGTAGAACAGAATGAAGTCCTTGTACTCGGCCTCGGCCTGCGCCAGCGCATGCGAGCCGCCTTCGCGCATCCAGCTATCGGCGATCGCCAGCTTCGCCTTGGCCATGTACTCGCTCGAATCGTAGGTGTTCATCAACGTGTTCAGCGTCAGGCGCGCCACTTCATAGCGGCCCTTCTCCACGTCTTTGATGGCCTTGTCAAACAGCGCCTTGTCCGGTTGCTCGGTGTCCTTGCCGATTGGGTTTTCGTATTTCTTCCGGCGGAACCCGCAACTGGAAAGCAGCGCGGCCACGGCCGCGGCCACCACCAGGGAGCGTACGAACTTGCTTGCTTGGTACATGTTTTTCTTTTCCTACTAGACGCGGACGGCGGTGGCCGCGCGCGTGAGCTGGTGCATTTGGCGGATGGCCGCCGAGGGATCCTCGTTGCCGAAAATCGACGAGCCCGCGACGATCCAGTCTACCCCGGCGCGCGCGGCGTCGGCGGCATTCTTGTGCGTAATGCCCCCGTCAATTTCAATTGGAAAGTGCAGGCCCAACTCGCGGCGGCGCGTATCGAGCTGCATCACCTTGCTGAGCGTGCGCGGAATGAACTGCTGGCCGCCGAAACCCGGATTCACGCTCATCAGCAGCACAAAATCGGTGAGCTCCAGCACTTCGTCCAGCACACTCACGGGCGTCGCTGGGTTCAGCACCACGCCCGCCAGCACGCCTTCGGACTGGATGGCGCGGAGGGTGCGATGCAAATGGCGGCAAGCTTCATAGTGCACCGAGATGGAATTGGCGCCGCACTCAACAAACGTGCGCAGATACCGGTCCGGATCTTCAATCATCAAGTGCACGTCCAGATGCAACTCCGTGATCGCCCGGATGCTTTGAATCACCGGCGGGCCGAAGCTGATGTTGGGAACAAACCGTCCGTCCATAACGTCCAGATGGAGCTTGGTCACCTCGGCCTGTTCGGCAAAGGCAATCTCGCGGTCCAGCCGCGCGAAGTCGGCGGCGAGCAGGGAAGGAAGGATCTCCACCATGGGCAATTAAACACTACGGGGAACACTCGATTTTATCACCGCGGCGAAGAAGCCGTCGCCCGGCTCCCTTCCCGGCAGCCGCTGTACCGTCCGACCCAGGGCAAATGAGGGGCCAACCCGCATCAGCGCCTGCCTCACCACCGCTTCGTTTTCCTCGGGTTCCAGCGAACAGGTGGAATAGACCAGCCGGCCGCCCGGTGCCAGCACCGCCAGCGCGCGCGTCAAAATCTCCACCTGGCGCGCCCGATGCCGTTCGATGTCAGAGGGTTGCAGCCGCCAGCGGATCTCGGGGTTCCGCCCCAGGGTGCCGGTGCCGGAGCACGGCGCGTCAACCAGAATGCGATCGAACGGGCGCCCGGCAAACGGCAGTGGCCGCTCGGCGTTCAGCGCCACCAGCGGGCACCCCAAGCTCTGGACCGCGTGAAGCCGCTTCACGCTGTGATCGCACGCCACGGTGCGCGCACCCGCTTCCAGCGCCTGCGCGGTCTTGTTGCCGGGCGCGGCGCAGAGGTCAAGGAAACGTTGGCCCGCGGAGAGCTCAAGGAGCGGCACCAGTGCCTGCGAGCCGATATCCTGAATCCAGAACGGTCCGGGCCCGGCGCCCGGCGGCAGCTTGTAGCACCCGGCTAGCTCAGTACGCTCGGCGCCCTCGGGCACTTCGGTCTCGCGCCCGGCTGGCACGTGGATGTAGGTCTCGGGCGCACGCGACGCTGCGTCGGCCAATCGCGCCGTCGCCGCGCCGCCGTAGTTGGCCAGCCACCGCGCATGCAGCCACTCCGGCAGCGCCGTGGCCACCGCGCCGCTTGGCCACTTCACCGGCGACGAGTCCACCTTGCGCAGCACGGCATTCACAAATCCCGCGGCGGATCCCTTGCCCGAAGACCGTGTGAGCGACACGCTGTCGTTCACCGCCGCCGAGCGCGGAATCCGGTCGAGGTGCCGCAGTTGGTACGCGCCCAGCCGCAGCGCCACGCGCACCTCGGCGTCAAACTTTGGCGCGGGCCGCCCGCTGAAGTGGGCCACCAGGAAGTCCAGTTGATTCTGCTTCCGCAGGCAACCCATCACCAGCTCCGTGGCGAGGTTTAAATCGCGCCGGTCCATCGAACCCGGCAGCGCGGCCAGCAGGTCCGCCGCAAAGGCGCCCTGCGTCTCTACTCTTTTCAGGATGTCGAAGGCGGCGCGGCGCGCCGGGGCAATGGTCACGTTCCATCATCGCGCGAATCGTGGCAGAATCGGGTGAATGATCCCAATGCCCAATTCGCTGCCGCTTCGCACCTTGATTGTGGACGACGAGCCCATTGCCCGCCGCCTCCTCACCGAAGAACTCGCGGCCATTGGCGGAGTTGCGATGGTGGGCGAAGCGTCCGACGGAGAGCAGGCCGTGGACCTGATTCATCGCCTCCACCCGGATCTCGTGCTTCTGGACGTTCAAATGCCCGTGTTTGACGGCTTTGAAGTGGTGCGACGGCTCTTCACCCTCCCGCCGTCCATCGTGTTTGTCACCGCCTACGACCAGCACGCCCTACGCGCGTTCGAAGTGGGCGCGGCGGACTACCTGCTCAAGCCCGTGCGCGCGGACCGCCTGCGCGCGGCCGTCGAACGGGCCCAGCAGGTCCGTCGCCACCCCGCTCAAGCAGCCGAGACCGTCGCACGGACCCTGGATGCCAATGCCAACACCCCCGTGAATCGCCGCCGTATTGTCGGGCGCAAAGGTCAGGAGTTCTTTCTGGTCGACCTCGACGATGTCTATGCCTTCCGCGCGGACGGCGAAAGGGTTTCCATCGTCACGCGCCAGGGCACCTACCTCGCCAGCCACACGCTGCTGGAGCTGTCGGCGCGGCTGGAAGGCGCGCAATTTCGCCGTATTCACCGCAATGCGCTGGTGAATCTCGATCGCATCCGGAAACTGGCGTCCATGTCCAGCCAGCGCTGGCTGGTCACGCTCGACAATGGCATGGAACTTATCGTCAGCAAGCGCCACACGGCGGCGATCCGCGAAGAGTTCAAGGGCTGATCTCAATCTGCTACAGCGTGCCCTGCGGCTCCAGCATTGGCTCCACCATCGCCACTGTATTACCCGCGTTGCTTGAAGCCGTCTCCGCTTCCGCGGCCACCGGTACAGGCACAGGGGACGGAGGCGGCACAGGGAGACGTCCGGCAACAAACATCTTCAATAGCAGGACGTCGCTGGCATGATATGTAGTCTGCGGTGAGTTGTCCGTTTCGGCCTCGCTGGAGCCCAGGTGCTGGCGCAACAGGTAGCGGAACTCCTGCGGCGATACACTCAACGCGCGAGCCGCTTCGGTCTCGTTATAGAACGCTTTTGGCAATTTTGACGGCATGCTTACTTTGAATTCTACGGGCAGGAGGCGTTGAGGCGAATCAGCAGGAGTCCCTAAATGGACCCGCGCTTTGTCCTGACGGACCTTCGTACTACGCGGCCACCACGCCAGAGCCGCCATCGCGCCGCGGAATCGCTATATACTACAATCGAGTTGTGCGTCCTGCCACCCTCGTTTTCCCCTTGCTTGCTGTGGTTTTAGTGGCTTTCGAAGGCGCCTCGCCGGCTGAAAAATATACCTCCGTTGAGCGCCGCCACTGGGCTTTTCAGCCCCGCGCCGCCGTCCAGCCGCCTGCCCTAAGGCCCCCGGCCCAGCATCCTATCGATGCGTTCGTGCGCGCCAAACTCGCTGGCAAGTCCCTGCGCCAGGCCCCGCTTGCCGACAAGGCCACCCTCATCCGCCGCGTCCATTTCGATCTCACTGGCCTGCCGCCTTCTCCTGCCGACGTGGATGCGTTCGTGCGCAACCGTTCGCCCAAGGCTTACGAAGATCTCCTTGACCGGCTCCTCGCCTCGCCCGCCTACGCCGAACGTTGGGCACAGCACTGGCTCGACGTCGTTCGTTTTGCCGAGACCGACGGTTTTGAATACGATACCCACCGTCCTGACGCCTGGCGTTTCCGCGACTACGTCATCAAAGCCTTTGCCGAAGACCGCCCGTACGACCAGTTCCTCCGCGAACAGTTGGCCGGCGATGAGATCGGCAACACAAATCAAGAACTCCGCACGGCCGCGGGCTTCCAGCGCCTCGGCGCGCTCCGCAAGAACGCGGGTAACCAGGAAGTGGCCTCCAGCCGCAACGAAGTGATGACGGAGATGACCAACATCGTCGGCGCGGCGTTCCTTGGCGTCACGCTGGGCTGCGCCCGCTGCCACGATCACAAGTTCGATCCCATCCGCCATACCGACTACTACCGCATGCAGGCATTCTTTGCGCCCGTCTGGGAAAAAGACCTGGACCTCGGCTCGCTCGAGCAGCGCTCGGCGTGGGAAGCGGCCAAGAAGGAGCATGACGCGAAGTTGAAGGAACTGCGCGGGCAGATGAAAAAGGTTGTTGACGGCGAAGAGAAAGGCCGGGTGCTTGCCCGCATTCGCGACCTCGAAGAAACTCCGCCGGAGCCCCCGCCCGCTGTCTTCTCCGTGGGCAACGATTTCAGCAAGGCGTCGCCCGTGCACGTGCTGGCCCGCGGCGACTATCAAAACAAAGGCGCGCGCGTCGGCATGCGTCCGCTGGGGGTGCTGCTGCCTGACGGCGGCGCGGCTGAGTGGCCGGCGGACCTGAAGAACCCGCGCACCAAACTCGCCGAGTGGATCACTTCGCCCAGCCATCCTCTTACCGCGCGCGTACTCGCCAATCGCCTCTGGGCTTATCATTTTGGGCGCGGCATCGTGGTCACTCCGAATGACTTTGGCCGTATGGGTGGACGTCCCTCGCATCCGCAACTGCTCGATTGGCTGGCCAACCAACTCGTGGATGGCGGCTGGCGCGTCAAGCCCATGCACAAGCTGATCATGATAAGCGAGACCTATCGCCAGTCGTCCACCAACGATGCGATGGCCGCGGCCGGCAGCGAGGTGGATCCGGAGAACGCGCTGCTGTGGAAGTACTCGCGGCGCCGTCTCGATGCCGAGCAGATCCGCGATGCGATGCTCGCCGTCGCCGGGCGGTTGAATGCCAAGGCCGGCGGTCCCAGCGTGATCGTTCCGGTGGACTCGGAACTTGTCGGGCTTCTCTACAAGCCCGCGCAATGGGCCGTCACCAAGGATGTGAGTGAGCATGACCGCCGCAGTCTCTACCTGCTGCACAAGCGCAACCTGCGGCTGCCGATTATGGAAGTGTTCGATGCGCCGGACTTGCAAACGTCGTGCGCGCGCCGCGAGTCTTCGACGCATGCTCCGCAGGCGCTTGAACTGATGAACGGTCCGTTTGCCAACGATCTGGCCAATTCGTTCGCCGCGCGGCTCGACCGCGACGCGCGCACGCCGGCTGAGCAAGTGGATCTCGCGTATAAGCTCGCTGCCGGCCGTGCCGCCACGGTGAAGGAGCGCGCGCTGGGCGTTAAGTTCCTGGCCACGCACCCGCTGTCGGAATTCGCGCTGGCAGTGTTGAACCTCAACGCCTTCCTCTACGTCAACTAGCGGTGACACCGCTCGTCTCCCACGACGCGCCGATCGCTGCTTACGAAGAGCAAGCCGCGACAGCCGGCCATCTCCAGGTCGCCCGCCACTACGGCTGCGAAGACTGGGCGGCACTCGTCGCCTACGTGGAGTCTCTCCAGGATCCTGCCGTGCATCGCTTCGAAGCGGCTGTCCAAGCGCTCATCGCCAGTGGCCAAGCCACGCTGCGCCGTCTCCTTGACGAAGACCCCTCGCTCGTCCACGCCCGTTCACGCCGGTCCCACCGCGGCACGCTCTTGCATTACGTGGCTTCGAACGGACTCGAAGGCTGCCGTCAAAAAGCCCCGCCGAGCCTCGTCGAACTCACCCGCCTCCTCCTCGAACGCGGTGCCGAACCCGACGCGCTCGCCGATCTTTACGGCGCCCCGCACGCGCCCATGCCGCTGCTGGTCTCAAGCTGCCACCCCGCCCAGGCGGGTCTGCAGTCCGCCGTCGCGGAGTTGCTCATCGATTTCGGCGCGTCCGTTGAAGCCGTCCCGGGCTCCGGCAAATGGGCTTGCCCGCTCTCCACCGCCCTCGCCTTCGGCTATCTCGACACCGCTGCTGCTCTTGTCTGCCGCGGTGCGAAGGTCGATCGCCTCGACAAAGCCGCGGGCCTTGGGCACCTGGAAGCGGCAGCGCGCATGTTACCCGCCGCGGACGCTGAAACGCGCCACCGCGCCCTCGCTCTCGCCGTCCAAAATGGCCACGCCGCGGTGGTGCAGTTCCTGCTCGATGCTGGCGAAGAGCCCAACCGCTTCAACCCCGACGGCCTTCACAGCCACTATACGCCGCTTCACCAAGCCGCTCTCGCGGCCACCTCGACGTAGCGCGCATCCTCATTGCCGCCGGCGCTCGCCCCGATACCCAAGATCTCGAGTTCCACGCCACGCCCCTCGGCTGGGCCGAGCACGGCGGTCAGGCGGCGATGGCGGAGTATCTGCGGCCGGCGGCGCCGCCACAGCCTTGACCGCGGTTGTGCTGCTGGCGTTCCTCAACGTGGTGGTTTGATCACACCAAATGGGTTCCCAACGCATTGAACTCGACAGGCGAGACGATCAACAGATACCGGGCGCCCGCTTATTCGCGGCCTGCGGTCGGGCTTAGGTCCACATGGTAGACATCGCCCCGTTTCACTTAGAGCGCTTCCCGGCCGGCCCTCGGAGAATCGAGCCACTCCCGATCCTCATCGGAGATGGGAGCAGTGGCATCGCACCGAGCTATCAAGTCCACTAGACGGTACTTGCCTTCGCTCTTGGACGGCATCGCATCCATGCCGGCGAGCTTCTTCAACCAGTCAGCGAGGGTGAGCCCTTGCTCGGCGGCCCGGGCCTTCAATGCCGCAGCTTGGTCGTCGGGGATTTGGAGTAGAGTCATACCAAACTTCCACCGCTAGAATAGAGCAAAGCGAATGATCTGGCCCAATGCGCGCCGCGAAGCGGACGAGGACGAGTTCTAAATTCGCAGCCTCACTACCACGCCGCCCGCGAGGCCTTCCACCCGGCGTCGAGAGTATCCCGCATGGTCTTCAAAACCCCGGCCTGCGCAGGCACTGCCGCCAGGTTGGTGAACTCGCGCGGGTCCTTGCGGTGGTCGTACAACTCCTCGCCCGGATGCGTTCCGGTCCAGCAAATATAGCGGTAGCGCTCATTCACCACGGCGCGGCCCACCACATCCTTCGGCCCGTACATTTGCGTGAACGCGGCGCGCTTCCCCGGCCGCGAAGGGTTGTCGAGGAGCGGCGTCAGGCTCTGGCCTTCGAGCGTCTCCGGCCCGCGCAGCCCGGCCAGCTCGGCGAGGGTCGGATAGATGTCGACAAACTCCACCAGCGACTTTGACGCCTTGCCATTGCCGCGGCGCCCCGGCGCGCGCAGGATCAGCGGCGCGCGGGCCGATTCCTCAAACAGGCTCCGCTTGTGCCAGCGGTGATGCTCGCCGAGATGCCAGCCATGATCGCCCCAGAACACCACCAGCGTGCGGCTGGCCGCGCCGCTCGTCTCCAGCGCCTCCAGCACGCGCCCCACTTGCCAGTCCATGTAGGAGATCGATGCGTAGTAGGCGCGGATGGCCTCGCGCTTCTCCTTGCCGGTGGTCATGCCCATGTCGTTGGCGCGTGTGTTGATTGCCAGTTCGCTCGCCCGCGGAATATCGTCGCGGTCGCCCGCGGGGTTGAAGGGCTCGGGGATTTTGCTGAGCGGATACTGATCGAAAAAGCGCGCGGGTGCGACGTGCGGCAGGTGTGGCCGCAAGTATCCGAGCCCGATAAACCACGGCTGCGCGGGCGTGCCCTTGCCGATTGCCTCAAGCGCTAGCGCCGTCGCGCCCTCGTCGGCCTGATCTTTCCCCTCACCCGGAAACGCCACCCACTGCCAGCCGTTGGGCCGCGCCGTGATGACGTTGCCGCGCTCGCCCTGCGTGTGCTGCTCAGCACCCGGCGGGCTCAAGGCGACGTCCCACGACGGCGGATCGTCCCACTTGTTCGTACCCACCGAGCCCGGCACGTCCATGTGATACATCTTTCCGGCCCGCACGCTGCGCCAACCGTTCGTGCGAAATAGCTGCGGGAGCGTCACCACGTCAGGCATCGTGTCGCGCGGCGCGATGTTGTTTTCAAGAATCTTCGTCGTGTCCGGCCGCAGCCCGGTCAGCAGCGAGCAGCGGCTGGGGCCGCACAACGGGAACTGGCAATAGGCGCGGTCGAAGCGCACGCCGGCTGCGGCCAGCCGGTCGAGATTCGGCGTCTTGACGATCGGATGGCCGTAGCAGCCGAGGTTGTTATTCATGTCGTCGGCGGCGATGAACAACACGTTTGGACGATCGGCAGCGGAAGCGTAAGTCGACCCAGCAGCGAGTGAGGCAAGAAAAGCGCGGCGATGCATGAATTTAAATGCTATCAGCTTGACGGCTATCGCGCTCCGGCTCCCACCCTGGCCTTCCACCATCTTCCGCGTTCGCGCTTTGTGCAGACGGTGGCCTGACTCAAGCAACGGAGCAGGCAGGAGCGTACGCTAAAGAGCTGAGCTGAAATCTCACGTTCACAAAAATCTCAAGTTGTGCGAAGCTGTGCGCCTGTTGAATGTGCTGTGGTTTTCGCGTTGCAAAACTTCGCCGCAAAAGCAGGAGGTTCTGCGAGGACTTTTGCAGGAACCTCGCAACCCGTTGATGAGCCTGGCGTTGCGGCTTAGCGTACGTTTCTGTTCCGATACTGGCGGAACCCCTATTGCGCGTTGTGGTTTCTCCCGCTACAACTGCCGAATCAAATGTTGCTGGCCGTCAGGCCGCAGTGATCAGGCTGTATCGTGACCCGCCGGAGGATTGCGTTTGAGTAGTGTTGCCGAAACTGCCACCGTGCCCTCCAGCGCCAACTCCTCGCCCAAACGAGAGGGCGCGGCCGTTGTAGTGGGCGCGGGTATCGCGGCAACATCGGAATTCGGTCCGGTCTTCGGCCCCCTTCATCTCCAGCTTTCGGCGGGCGAATTCCTCACTATCGTTGGTCCCAGCGGCGTCGGCAAGACAACCCTGTTGCGTGTGCTTGGCGGCATGCGGGCGCCAGACGGCGGTAGCGTGGTGCGCCCGCCGGGTCGGGTGGCATGGGTGGCGCAGGAGCGCAACGTCTTTCCGTGGATGACTGTGCTGCGGAACGCCGCATTCACTCTGGAAATAGCCGGCGTGGGCAAGACTGGCCGCGAGGCGCGTGCCGCGCAGATGCTTGAGCGACTCGGACTCGCCGGCTTTGAAAATGCGTGGCCGCACCAGTTGTCGGCCGGCATGAAGCAACGCGTCGCCCTCGCGCGCGCCTTCCTGGGCGAACCCGCGTTGCTGCTGATGGACGAGCCATTTTCGTCAGTGGACACCGCACGCCGTGCCAGCCTTCAGGAGGAGTTGCTGGCGTTGTGGGACCGCACGCGAGTGACGGTCATTTTTGTCACGCACGAAGTGGAAGAGGCGGTCTTCCTCAGCCAGCGCATCTTGGTGCTGGGCGGCCGGCCCGCTACGGTGCGCGGGGAAATCGCAGTGGACCTGCCGTATCCACGGCCGTTCGGCGTCACACTCACCGATGCCTTTCTGAAGATCAAGCGCCAGGTGCATGCGGTGCTCGGCGCGCACACCGGCGGCCATGCTGGCTGAGGTGGCCTACTATGCCCGCATGGCGCGAGGGCTGGCTGAGTATCAGCGTTCGCCGGTCTCCTCGAACCCGATCCAGGCCGTCGAGCTGCAATTGGCGCGGCGTAATGAAACGTTCCTGGCCCTGGCGCGCCATGTTCTTGAGCAGCAGCCGGGCCATTTCTAAGCCGAGATTTTTCGCGTAGCGGGCGCTTCCTATGCCGACCTCGCCGCCGGCGTTCAGCGCGACGGCTTGCGCCCAACACTCACGCGGCTGCTCGAAGCGGGTGTCTGCGTGACCCACGACGAGTTCAGGGGACGCCAACCCATCGTGCGGAGCGGCCCCGAGATTCCTTCCTCGCCGGCTGATTGGGTGAATCCGGCTGGCCGCGGACGCGTGGAGCACTCCACCAGCGGTTCCACCGGGAAGCGATTCACAACGATGATCGGCACCGGTTTCCTGCGCTACCGCGAGGCGTACGAAATCCTGAACGCGCGCGAGTGGGGCATGTTCAACCGGCCGCGCGTGCTGGTGTCGTCGGTGCTTCCTTCCATCTGGCCCATCCGCTGTCTGATTGCGTGGCGCCGGCCGGCATGCCCTTTTCGAAGTGGTTCGCGCTCGGCACCGGCGGGCAAGCCGCGCACTACCGTGTCATGACGCGCTAAATGGTGGCGCAGACGCGGCTCCTCGGCACACCGATTCCCCAACCCGAATTCCTTCCCGCCAATGACTTCACGCCGGCCGCTCAATACCTGGCCGGCCTGAAGGCAAAAGGAACAGCGCCATACCTGCGCGCCTCCTTCAGCCCTGCCACCCGCGTGGCCGCCGCCGCGCGCGATAAGGGCCTGGACATCGCCGGCACCGTCATGGCGGTTTCCGGCGAGCCGATCAGCGATGCCAAACGCGCGGTGATGGAGAGCGTCGGGGCCGAGGTTCTGTCGCAAGATCACTCCGCCGAGTTCGGCACGATCGGCTACGGCTGCAGCAACATGCGCTCCGGCAACCGCTTGCATCTGTTCGAAGACGCGCTGTTGATGGTGGCGCACCGCCGCCGGGCGCCGCCTTCGATTCGCCCTATGGTTCCGGCCTCGCTCCCGGCAGCCCGCGCATTCTGATCAACGTGGAGGTGGACGATGGAGCAACCGTCGAACCGGTGGATTGCGATTGCGAGCATGGGCGGATTGGCTTGTCCATGCAGGCGCGCGACATCTTCAGTTATGGCAAAGTCACCGGTCAGGCGGTGACGCTCGAAGCCAAGGATCTGCTGCGGATTCTCGAACACTCTCTGCCGGTGCGGTTCGGTGGAGTGCCTGGCGACTATCAGTTGGCCGAAACCGAAGGGCGCGATCAGACACAGATGTTGCTGCGCATCAGCCCGCGTCTGGGGCTCGTCTCGGCTGAGGCGGTCCGGGAACATTTTCTGGCCGAATTGAAACTCCTCCATGGCGGCCATCTGTCGGCGCGTCTCTGGGCCTTCACCGGCGGACTGCGAGCCGAGATCGCCGAGCCTCACTTAACTTACACCGGCAAAGCGCACCCGTTGCGGCTCTTGGGCGCTGGAACCGGCACTGGCCCCACCGGAGATCGAGTGGAACGGAATTCACCAGAAGGGAATACTGTTCCGGAGTGGCGTCGGCCACTCTGCTGGCGAACTGTGGCGGCTCGCGCAGCGACTCGCCGCCGCCGCCTATTCGCGTGGGTGTGCCGATCGTGCTCACCATGGCGCCGTTCTATCTCGCGCTTGAGCGCGCCTACTTTCGCGATGAAGGCCTGGTTGTGGAGCCCGAGGAAGTTCAGTTCGCAGGCAACCAGGCGCAATTGATGGCGGCCGGCCGGCTTGACGCCGGGTTCATGTCCATGTCGCCGGCACTGCTCAGCGCCGTGAGCCGCGGCGCGGCACTGCGCGTGGTGTGCGGGCGCGAATATATTTCATCCACCTGCCGGATGACCGGGGAAATCGCCGGGCGTATCGCCTCGTTCCCAGCGGGTTGAAGGACCTGAGCGAGCTCCGCGGCAAACAATTAGCCTTCACCACCGCCGGAAGTCTGAGCGAATTTGCGTTGGACATGATCCTCGAATCCGCTGGCCTCAATCGCAATGACGTGCGCGGCGTGGCGCTCTGGCAGGCTGAGTCCATGGTGGCGCTGGCGGCGGGCCGGTTGGACGGTGTGGTGAGCGTCGGCTCGCTCGAGGGAGTGCGAATGCCGGAGGGGATCGCCGTCTACCCCGGTCTGTCGCGCGCTCAGGCAGGGCTTACTGTTACCTTTGTCGTTTTCGGACCTCGCTTGCGGACGGCCGGGCGTGCAGCGGGCGTTCGTTTCTTGCGCACGTATCTGCGCGGCTTGAAGGCATTCGCGGTCTGAGAGACGCCGGAGTTGTTCGCAATGCTGGCGCGGAAGAGTGGCATCGATCCGGACACCGCGCGCAGAGCGTGCCGGGATTACTCGCATCTCGATGGCGCCCTCAATCCCAAGGGGATTGAGATGTTCGCTCAGTGGGCGCTGCGCAAAAAATATGTAGATGCGTTGCCGCCCATAGCTTCGCTCATTGACGAATCGCTGCTGAAAGAAGTGGGCGCCGCATGAAGGGCCGCGTCCTGCTCTGGGCATTCGCGGCCCTCGCGCTCTGGGAAGCGCTCGCGCGCGCCGGAATCATCAGCCCCTGGGCCGCTCCGGCGCCTTCTCGCTTGCCCGCCGCCTTCTGGGCGCTGTTGCAGAGCGGCGAGCTCGCCTATGGCGTGGGCACGACCCTGCTGCGAGTGGCGGTAGCGTTCGCGGCAGGCAGCGCGGCCGGCTTTGCCGCCGGCATCGGCGAGGTCAGCCGCGCAGTGCCCGCGGTGCTTGCCTGCTTCACCATCGCGGCGCTGCATGGAATGGACGCGGTGGCCGGAGTCAGGCGCGAATTCATTGAACTGGCCCGCTGCAGCGGCGCTCACGGTTGGGCGTTGATGCGCGCCGTTCTGATTCCCTCGTGCCTCCCTTCGGTGTTCGCCGGTTTGCGCCTCGCGCTTGGCATGGCGCTGGTGATGGTGGTTTCCGTGGAGATGGTGGGGCAGCCATCGGGCCTGGGAGGAATGATCTGGGTGGCCGGACAATCGCTCGCAATCGAAAAGTTGTTCGTGGGGATGATCCTGGCGGCGGTCCTCGGATCCGCCCTTCTGCAGGGAATGCGGAGCTGGAACGGAGGTCTGCGCCGTGGGCCAATGCAAGCTAGTGTTTTGTAATGGAATTAGCCTGCAATAGCGGCAGCCAGGGATTCCCGCGCCCTGGTGATCTTTCGGAGGATGTCTTCGCCGTTGGCTTTCCATTTAGATGGCGTCGGGGCCTCGGCGCGAACGGCCAGAAATTCCTCGATGGCGTCAATCAGTTCGCGGACGCTCTGAAAGCTTCCGTCACGGATGCATCCGTTGGTGAGGTCGGCAAAGAACCGCTCCACCATATTCAGCCACGAGCTACTGGTCGGCGTGAAGTGCATGTGAAAGCGCTTATGCTTTGCCAGCCAAG
>Ga0194119_10002460_pt1:0-27500 | contig 31277 bp, 26 predicted proteins | sample TA2MahC100mmetaG_FD_148620 | JGI IMG/M metagenome (GOLD analysis project Ga0194119, IMG submission 148620) | Freshwater microbial communities from Lake Tanganyika, Tanzania - TA2015018 Mahale Deep Cast 100m | ecosystem: Environmental > Aquatic > Freshwater > Lake | place: Tanzania: Lake...
TGCCGGTGAACGTATCGACATCGTGCCGTGGGATGAGAATCCTGCGCAGCTCGCCATCAACGCGCTCGAACCCGCACAGGTTGCTTCCATCGTCGTGGACGAAGAAACCCACACCATGGAAGTGGCTGTGTCAGAAGAAAATCTGGCACAGGCCATCGGCCGGGGAGGCCAGAACGTCAGGCTGGCCAGCGAGTTGACCGGTTGGGCCCTTAACATCATGACCGAGAATGAAGCGGTCGAGAAACAGCAGGCGGAAGCGGGCGGCCACATTCAGAACTTCATGGATGCCTTGTCTGTGGATGAGGATGTGGCGGCTGTTCTTGTGGAGGAGGGTTTTACCACACTCGAAGAAATCGCCTACGTACCTGTAGAAGAGATGACTGCGATCGACGGTTTTGATGCGGAAATTGTCGAAGAGTTGCGTAACCGGGCAAAAGACGCGTTGTTGACGCGTGCCATTGCATCCGAAGAGCAACTCTCAGGAGGCACGCCAGCCGACGATCTGCTCGAAATGGACGGCATGGATCGACAGCTCGCGTTCAAACTTGCGGGCCATGGTGTCATCACGATGGAAGACCTGGCCGAACTGGCGGTTCCGGACCTGCAGGAAATCGTTCCTGACATGAGCGAAGAACGGGCGGCGGAATTGATCATGGCGGCACGCGCCCCGTGGTTTGAAGATACGGACGACTAACGGGTTGCTTAAGTGTTACTCCCAATGAGCAGGGCGCGTGGCGCAGGGTGTGAAATGCGCCGCCGAGGCTTGGAGAACGGATAAAGACTATGGCCGATGTCACGGTTAAAAAGCTTGCGATTACAGTCGGAGTTCCGGTGGAACGGCTGCTTTCGCAGATGCGGGAAGCCGGACTGCCGCACTCGGGCGAGAACGAGAGCGTTTCCGAAGAACAGAAACAGACGCTGCTCGCCTGGCTGCAGAAATCCCATGGTGCAGACGCGGCTGCACCGAAGAAGATCACGCTGACCCGGAAATCAGTCGGCACGCTGAAGACAGGTCAGGGCAAGACCGGGCGCAGCGTGACGGTTGAAGTTCGCCGCAAGCGGGTGTTCGTCAAGCGCAGCGAAGCTGAAGGCGGAGATACGCCGGAAGCCGAAGCACCCAGCACACCGCAGGCCGAGCTCGAAGCGCGGCGGATACGCGAGGAAGAGGCCCGACGCGCTGAAGCGTTGCAGCGCGAGGAAGTGCAACGTCGTGAAGAAGAGCGGCGTAAAGATGAGGCACGGCTCAAGGAAGAAGAGCGGGTGCGCCTTGAGGCGCAGAGGGTCGCGCGCGAAGCCGAAGCGATGAAGCAGGCAAAGAGGGAACCCGCGCAGGCTGTCGATGCGGGGGCAAAGATTGCGGATGCACAAGCCCGGCCAGCGTCGGATGACCGAAGTGGCAAACGGGGTCGCGGCAAGGAAAAAGATCGCGATCGCCGCCGGGAAGGTGGAAATGAGGAAGAGTCTGAAAGTGGTCGGGTAGAGCTGAAGCTGAAAGGTGGCCGCAAGCAGCGACACCGCGCCGGCCCGCATGGGCTCCATGTCGATCAACAAGGCGGCGAGTTCCGACCGACTGAGTTCATCTCCCGTGATGTCGACATTCCGGACGCGATTACAGTTGGTGAACTTGCCAGCCGGATGACGGTAAAAGCTAGTGAGGTCATCAAGCAGCTGATGAAGCTTGGTGTGATGGCGACCATCAACCAGGCGATCGACCAGGACACGGCGATTCTTGTTGTCGAAGAACTCGGACACAAGCCGAAGCTTGTTCGGGATGATGCGATTGAAGCGGCCCACACTGAATCGTTGCAGATCGAAGGTGAGCAGGTCTCACGACCACCGGTTGTAACCGTTATGGGCCATGTCGACCATGGCAAGACTTCGCTGCTGGATTACATCCGCAAGAGTCATGTGGTCAAAGGCGAGGCCGGGGGCATTACGCAACACATCGGTGCGTACAGCGTCAGTACCCCCAAAGGGCAAGTCACCTTCATCGATACCCCCGGACACGCCGCATTTACGGCGATGCGGGCACGTGGTGCCAGGGTTACCGATATCGTGATACTGGTGGTTGCGGCCGACGACGGTGTTATGCCGCAGACCGAGGAAGCCATTCAGCACGCCAAGGCAGCAGGTGTGCCCATCATCGTAGCCATCAATAAGATGGACCTTCAGGGCGCTGACCCCGAACGTGTCACAAGTGAACTTGCGCAGCGCGATGTTCTGCCAGATACGTGGGGCGGCGATACCCAGTTTGTACCCATTTCAGCGTTGACCGGCATGGGGATCGACAGCCTGCTCGACGCGATTCTTCTGCAGGCAGAACTGCTCGAGCTGAAGGCGGTTCCGAAAGCACCGGCGCGAGGGGTTGTGGTCGAGTCCAAGCTTGATCGCGGTCGCGGTCCGGTGGTCACGATTCTGGTGCAGAACGGCACCCTTCGTCGAGGTGATGTGGTCATTGCCGGAGAGTACTTCGGGCGCGCTCGCGCGATGCTTGACGACCAGGGCCAGCAAGTTGATGAAGTGCTTCCTTCCATGGCTGTGGAACTGCTTGGCCTCGGTGGGATACCGGGCGCCGGTGACGATTTCGGCGTCGCCCCTGACGAGCGAACTGCGCGGGAGCTCGCCGACTTCCGTCGTGCAAAAACTAACGAGAAGCGTCAGGCAACCCAGCAGGCAGCGAAACTCGAAAACCTGTTTGCAAGCCTCGGTGAAGGCGAAAAGCGGGTCATGAAGCTGGTTCTGAAGACGGACGTGCGCGGCAGCCTCGAAGCAATCACGCATGCACTTGCGGATATTGGCAATGACGAGGTGCAGGTCAGCGTGCTGGGCTCGGGTGTCGGTGCGATCACCGAGTCCGACGTCAACATGGCCATCACCTACGGTGCGGTGATCTTTGGATTCAATGCGCGGGCTGACAGTGCGGCCAAAGCGATCATCGAACGTGAGGGTGTCGAACTTCGTTACTACAGCATCATCTACGAGCTGATCGATGATGTGAAACAGGTCCTGACCGGCATGTTGGCGCCCGAGATCCGGGAAGAGATCGTTGGTGTGGCTGAAGTCCGAGATGTCTTCCGGTCACCCAAGTTTGGTCAGATCGCCGGCTGTATCGTGCTGGAAGGTGGTGTGTTCCGTAACAAGCCCATTCGTGTGCTGCGCGGTAACGTGGTTATCTTTGAAGGCGAACTCGATTCTCTGCGTCGCTTCAAGGATGACATTGCCGAAGTTCGAAGTGGAACTGAATGTGGCATCGGTGTTCGCAACTACAGCGATGTGCGGGTTGGCGACGTTATCGAGGTGTTTGACACCAAGGTTGTCGCTCGTGTGTTGTAAGTCAGTTGGAACCGGATAAAGCGTGGCAAGGCACCAGAACCATGGCGGTGATCGCACGCAGCGGGTCGCGGATTTCATTCGCGACGAAGTGGCGCTGATCCTGCAACGGCAAATGCGCGATCCCCGGGTCGGCATGGTGAGCGTCAACGATGTCCGAGTCAGTCGCGACCTGTCTTATGCCGACATCTATGTGTCATCGCTGGATCACGCGGATACCGCTGATCGAATGGCTGTTGTTGCAGCATTGAATGGCGCTGCTGGCTGGGTAAGAACCGAACTGTCCCATCGGCATTCCATGCGAACCACGCCAAGGCCCCGATTTCATTACGACGAAGCCGCAGAACGCGGACCTCGGCTTGAAAGGTTGATCGAACAGGCTGTCGCTGCGGACAGCGCCCAACATGAGCCCGGTGAATCACCGTGAGGCGAAGTCGGGGACGGGCATTGAACGGATTCCTGGTGATGGACAAACCCGTCGGCATGAGTTCGAACCACGTGGTCCAGAAGGTCAAGCGACTGCTTGATGCTCAAAAAGTTGGTCACACAGGCAGCCTTGACCCGCTTGCTACCGGCGTATTGCCGCTGTGCCTGGGTGAAGCAACCAAGTTCTCTCAGTACTTGCTAGACTCGGATAAACACTACTGGACACGGATCCGGCTTGGCGTCACAACGACGACCGGAGATGCAGATGGAGAGGTGGTTAGTACCGCGTCTACGGAATCGTTGTCTGCAGAGCTCATCCGGCAGGTGGTCGGCGAGTTCATCGGCAGCATGCAGCAGATTCCGTCCATGTACTCTGCCATCAAGCATCAGGGCCAACCGCTCTACAAACTGGCACGTGCAGGCGTAGCGCCGGAGCGCAAAGCCAGAGATATCACCATTCACTCGAATCGGCTGATCGCGATTGAAGGTGACTGCATCGAAGTCGAGTTTCGCTGCAGCAAAGGTACCTACATCAGGACTATCGCTGAGGACATAGGTCTGCGGCTCGGTTGTGGGGCGCATGTCGAGGCGCTTCGGCGTTTGGGTGCCGGACCGTTCCGGGAAAGTGATGTGGTGTCGTTCGAGACGCTCGAGCGGGCCTGCGAAGCGGCCGATGGCGAGCAGTTCTTGAGGCCCATATCGAGCGCTGTCGAAAACTGGCCTGAAGTAAAATTGAACGAAGCGTTGGCCTGGTATCTGCGCCAGGGCCAGGCGGTTCAGGTGCCACATGCACCGACCGCAGGGTGGGTCCGGCTGGCGGTTGATCGGGATTCTTCACCGGCGGCTTTCATGGGCGTCGGCGAGATACTGGATGACGGGCGTGTTGCGCCGCGTCGTCTGGTTGTGGGCGGGTGACTGCAGGTATGCGCGGTCATTCCCGAGTTACATCAAAGTTGTCTTTAACGCATATTCAGCAGGAGTAAGAAAATATGGCACTGAGTGCAGCGGCGAGAGCTGAGATCATCAACAACTACAAACAGGGTGATGGCGATACCGGTTCGCCAGAAGTCCAGGTCGCACTGTTGACGCACAACATCAATGAACTGCAGGAACACTTCAAGACCCACCGGAAGGACCATCACTCTCGTCGCGGACTGATCCGCATGGTCAACCAGAGACGCAAGCTCCTCGATTACCTGAAGAGCAAGAACACAGATCGATACACCAATCTCATTCAGCGGCTGGGCCTGCGTCGTTAGCAGTACCTGTAGCGCCGATTCCGGTCGGAACCCGGTCAGGCGCAGTCTCCGCAACACACATGAAAGGAGCTGATTTGAAACCCATCATCAAGGAAATACAGTTTGGCGAGCAGAAGCTCACCCTCGAAACCGGTCGGATCGCACGTCAAGCGACTGGCGCGGTGCTAGCATCAATGGGCGATACGACCGTACTCGCAACGGTTGTTGGATCGAAGTCTGCCAACCCCGGACAGGACTTCTTCCCGCTCACAGTGAACTACCAGGAAAAAACCTATTCCGTCGGCAAGATTCCTGGTGGTTTCTTCCGGCGTGAAGGTCGACCCAGCGAAAAAGAAACGTTGACATCACGGTTGATCGATCGTCCGATTCGACCGCTGTTCCCGAAAGGCTTCATGAATGAAGTGCAGGTCATCGTGACTGTGATGTCTGCGGACAAGGATCAGGATCCGGATATCGTGTCCATGATCGGCGCATCGGCAGCATTGGCGATTTCCGGCATTCCGTTTGCTGGCCCTATCGGCGCTGCCCGGGTGGGTTACATCGATGGTAACTACATTCTGAACCCCGGTTTTGAAACGCTGAAGCAGTCCATGCTACAGATGGTGGTTGCTGGAACCCGCGACGCGGTGCTGATGGTGGAATCGGAAGCGGACCGCCTCACCGAAGATGAAATGTTGGGCGCAGTCCTTTTCGGCCACCAGGAAATGCAGGCTGTGATCCAGGGTATAAATGAGCTTGCGGCCGAGGCGGGTAAGCCAAGATGGGAATGGCAGCCGCCTCCGTCGAACAGCGAACTCAAACAGGCCGTCGAACAAGAGGTGCGTCCGCAGCTGGGTAACGCCTACAGGATCATGGACAAGCAAGCGCGCCAGGATCGTGTTGCCGAGCTGCGCAGTTCAACCATCGCCGCACTTTCCGGTGGTGAATCACCACGCTTCAGTTCAGGCGATGTGGCAGGGGCATTCGGAAAGCTCGAGAAGAACATTGTCCGCGAACGAGTTCTCAATGGTGAGCCCCGGATCGATGGACGCGATCTGCGAACTGTACGGCCCATCACCATCGAAGTCGGCGTTTTACCGAAGACTCACGGCTCTGTCCTCTTCACTCGAGGTGAAACGCAGGCGATCGTCGTGGCGACGCTGGGAACCCAGCGCGATGCAGCGATGATTGATGCGCTCGAAGGTTCGCGCAAAGAACACTTCATGCTGCATTACAACTTCCCGCCCTACAGCGTAGGAGAAGCCGGTTTCATGGGTGGCCCCAAGCGTCGTGAAGTAGGTCATGGCAAGCTTGCTCGCCGTGGTGTTCAGGCCGTGCTGCCGACCGTCGAAGAGTTTCCTTATACCGTGCGAGTGGTTTCGGAAATTACAGAGTCAAACGGCTCGAGTTCGATGGCGTCGGTTTGTGGCGCGTCACTGTCCTTGATGGACGCGGGCGTGCCGGTGAAAGCCCCGGTTGCTGGTGTAGCCATGGGCCTCGTCAAGGAAGGCAACCGTTACGCTGTACTCACGGACATTCTTGGTGACGAGGATCACCTTGGCGACATGGACTTCAAGGTTGCCGGAACCGCGGATGGCGTCACAGCGCTGCAGATGGACATCAAGATTGAAGGCATCACCGAGGAGATCATGGAAGCTGCGCTGCGGCAGGCCCTCGAAGGCCGACTGCACATCCTTGGTGAAATGAACAAGGTGCTGGCAGCTTCTCGTCCGAACCTTGCGGCCAATGCACCGGTCATCACCACGCTTAAGGTCAATCCGGAAAAAATCCGCGAGATCATTGGCAAGGGTGGAGCGACAATCCGTAGCATCGTCGAGGACAGCGGTGCCGAGATCGACATCGAAGACGATGGCACGGTCAAGATTTTCGCCATGGATGAAAAGTCCAGAGCGATCGCAATGGGCAGGATCCAGGAGATCGTCGCTGAGGCAGAAGTTGGCAGAATCTACGAAGGGACCGTCGAACGTATCGTCGACTTTGGCGCCTTTGTATCCATCCTTCCTGGCAAGGATGGGTTGCTGCACATTTCGCAGATTGCGGATGAGCGCGTGGAAGCCGTAAGCGACTATCTGAAGGAAGGGCAGAAAGTTCGCGTGGTGGTTCTGGATGTCGATCAGCGTGGACGGATCAAGCTGTCGATGAAGGAAGTGAAGAACTACGAGGCCGCGTAAGGCGGTTGTCAGGCGCTGGCGGGCAGAGTCTGGCTATTCGAAGGACCGAATGGATCAGAACTTCCTGAGCGGGGGATGTATCTCTCCCCCTCAGGGCTGCTCCCGTCTCTGCTGCAGCATCTGGTGCCTACGGGTCAACGAAGTCGATCGTCCCGCTCACCGTAGTGCCGTTCGACGAGTTCGTGGCGCTCCTGCGCTTCAAGGCAGAGCGTCGCTATGGGGCGCGCTTCCAGTCTCCGAAGACCGATTTCTTCACCTGTTTCTTCGCAGTAACCGTAGGATCCGTCCTCGATGCGCTCCAGAGCCGCACCGATTTTCTTCAACAGTTTCCGCTCCCGGTCCCGTGCTCGGAGTTCAAGACCGAATTCTGACTCCTGAGTCGCCCGGTCGTTCGGGTCAGGAAAGTTGGTGGCTTCATCCCGGAGGTGGTGAATCGTGCGGTCCACTTCCTCCATCAACTCCTGTCTCCAGTTGTTCAGGATTAGCCTGAAGTGTTCGAGCTGACCTTCGCTCATGTACTCCTCACCAGACTTTGGCTGGTAGGGCGGAATGCCATGGATAGGTCCGGTTGAAGGGATATATGCAGGTTCTTGCAGCTCGATGGCTCGAGCAGTGTTCTTTGCCAAGATCGTCTTGGTAGCCGTTTTCTGAGCTTTGCTGATGACGTCCTGCTTCACACCGGATTTTCCTGCAGCCTTTTTTTGAGATTTGGCGGCTTCAACTACAGGGCGATCTACCAGGGTGATCGCAGAGGGCTGCTGTTTAGCGGGTTTCGTCGGCTCTTTGGTGGCGGTGCTCTTCCTTTTTACAGATGACTCCTTCTTTTCAGCTGGCTCCTTGGCCGCTGACACTTTTGCCGAGGGCTCCTTAACTGAAGGCGCCTTCGCTGAGGTCTTTTTTGCCGGTGAGCGTGTGGCAGATGTCGGCTGTTGATCGAGTACGACGGCGGACTTTGGCCGACTTTCAGTGGCAGGCTTCTTTTGGGCACCCACTTTTTTTGAGCTGGCTTTGGTTGCAGATTCGGTCACGATGGAAGCGTTTTTCACAGACGTCGTTTGGGCCGTGCTTTTCTTGGCTTTGCTGACGGGCTTGAACTTTGGTTCAGGTTTTGTTGCCGCCTTGGGTACAGCCTTTCCGCTTACCTTTGGGGTAGTCTTCGAGGCCGCTTTGCTTTCAGGCTTTGCAGTCGTCTTTGGAGCTGGTTTCTTGCTTGGCGCAGCAGCTGATTTCAGTTTTACTCCGGCTTTTGGCGCCGTTTTCTTCTTTGCAGCCATTTTTTATAGCCCCGCCGTATCGAAGAGCCGCGTATCATAACGAAACGTTGCCAACGTGCCAGAGCTCTTTAAGCAGGTTTTTTCGCGGCTATTTCTCGATCCGGATCGATGACCCCGTAGTGTGATGCGACTTCTGCAACAGTGAGGATCTGTCCGGAGCGCTGCATGATGGCGGGATCTGCTGCAAGAGCCGCGATGCATCGGCCCGAAAGTCGAACGGATTGGGCGGTCGCCGGATCGAGCTGCATTTGGCCTTTTGCGACCATGTCAAGGATGAACTCGGTTTTCACCTTTGAAGGTGAAAGTGAAAGTGCCGCAACGTTGTAGGCGCGAAGTTCCAAAGCCATGTCCTTGGCCATTCGATCAACACCTGCTTTGCCAACTCCATAAGAAGCACTGAAGACGTACTCCCTTCCACCGCGTGATGAAATGTTGACGATCAGTCCGGAACGGGCAGCGACCATGAGAGGCGCGGCGTAGTAGGCGGCAGAGTAATAACCGCGCAGACCCACACCACACTGAACGTCCCAGATGGAAAGCGGGTGCTCCCAGAATCCACCACCGAGCACCGGAGGGTCAGGAATCTGGTAGGCGTTGTTGACGAGGATGTCGAGCCGTCCTTGTTCTTTCTCAACCCTTGCAAAAAGGGCTTCGACTTCCGCATCGCTGCAGTGATCCACGCGACATGCAATGCCATGACCGCCAAAAGCACTCACACTCCTTGCAGTCGCCTCGATCGTCAGTGGTGATGTCGTGTCTGATTCGCTGCTGCGACCCGTGACGTACACAGTCACTCCAGCTTCGCCCAGCCCTTCAGCGATGCCCTTGCCAATGCCGCGGCTTGCACCGGTAACCACAGCGATGCGGCCATTCAGCGATATCGTTGTCATGACTTGCGGTTTCGAACCAGTTCGTCGACCACGGAGGGATCTGCCAACGTCGTTGTATCACCCATGTTATCGAGCTCGTTGGCGGCCACCTTGCGCAGAATCCTCCGCATGATCTTGCCGGACCGCGTCTTGGGCAGCCCCGGGGCCCACTGGATCACATCGGGTTTGGCGAACGGGCCGATCTCCTTGCGAACCAGATCGATGAGCTCGCCTTCGAGGCGTGAACGTTCATCGTTGTTGCCCGACATCAACGTGACATAGGCGTAGATGCCTTCGCCTTTGATCGCATGTGGGTAGCCGACTACCGCAGCTTCTGCGACGGCCGGATGCAATACCAGCGCGCTTTCAACTTCCGCGGTACCGATCCGATGACCTGAGACGTTGATGACGTCGTCAACTCGACCGGTGATCCAGTAATACCCATCCGCATCACGGCGTGCGCCATCGCCAGTGAAATAGAAGCCCGGATAGGCCTTGTAGTACGTATCGACGACACGCTGGTGATCGCCATAGACCGTCCGGATTTGCCCGGGCCAGGAACCGGCGATTACAAGGTTACCGGTGGCTTCAGTGGTGGTGATCACCTGGCCACCGGCATCAACGAGCGCAGGCATGACGCCGAAGAAGGGTCGTGTGGCAGAGCCAGGTTTGAGATCGGTCGCACCAGGCAGTGGTGTGATCATGATTCCGCCGGTTTCGGTCTGCCACCAAGTGTCGACGATGGGGCAGCGGCGCTCACCAACCACGCGGTGATACCACTCCCAGGCTTCGGGATTGATGGGCTCCCCGACCGAGCCAAGCAACCGGAGTGTTTGTCGGCTTGTTGACATGACCCAATCGTCGCCTTGCGACATGAGCTGCCGCAGCGCGGTGGGTGCCGTGTAGAAGATGTTGACGCCATGACGATCGATCACCTCCCAACATCGTGCTGCCGTCGGCCAGGTGGGTACACCTTCGAACATTAGGGTTGTTGCGCCGTTCGCAAGCGGACCATAGACGATATAGGAGTGGCCCGTGATCCAGCCGACGTCTGCGGTGCACCAGAAGATATCCCCGTCGTGATAGTCGAAGACGTAGCGGTGGGTCATCGCGGCCATCAACAGGTACCCACCGGAAGAATGCTGGACACCTTTGGGTTTGCCGGTTGATCCGGAGGTATAGAGAATGAACAGCGGATCTTCAGCGGACATCGGCTCCGGAGGACAAGCCGCCGATACCCGCTCCGTTGCTTCGTGATACCAGACGTCACGTGAATGCTGCCAGAGCACGTTTGCACCCGTGTGGCGAACCACCAGGACCGTATGCACGTTTGGACAACCGACGAGCGCTTCCTCCGTATTCGCCTTGAGTGGGACGACCTTGCCTCCACGTATCCCTTCGTCCGCAGTGATCACCACACGACAATCTGAGTCGAGGATCCGATCACGGATGGATTGCGGAGAAAAACCGCCGAACACCACACTGTGGATGGCTCCAATGCGCGCGCAGGCGAGCATCGCGTATGCCACTTCGGGAATCATCGGCATATAGATGCAAACCCGATCACCTTTGCCAACACCGCGTGCCTTGAGCACGTTGGCGAGCTTGTTGACCCGTTCGGATAGTTCCGCGTAAGTTACATGAGCTGTATCCGCGGGATCATCACCCTCCCAGATGATCGCCGTTTGTTGTGCCCTCTGCGGCAGGTGTCGATCGATGCAGTTGACGCTGACGTTGAGCACACCGCCATCGAACCATCGAATATTGCCGGCTTGCATCTCTGCCGATTTCACGGTGTGCCATGGTTTCATCCATGTCACGAACTTGCCGGCCTGCTCGGCCCAGAACTCATCATTCTTCTCGATGGAATGACGATACATGTCCTGGTAGATCGACTCATTAATGAATGCGCGCGCTCTGACGTGTTCGGCTACTGGATAGATCGCACTCACAGCGGAGTCCTCCCGGTTTTCCTCAGGACATGGATAAGGTGGCGGGTTGATGCATCCTGGGCATCTGCGGGCGCACCGCCGAGTTGTTTGTATACGGGTGTTGCCAAGCGTTTGCCGAGTTCGACTCCCCATTGATCAAACGGATTGATACCCCAGATGCCCGCCTGGGCGTAAACCTTGTGCTCGAACAGGGCGAGCAAACTGCCGAGGTGAAACGGGTCAAGACGATCGAGAATCAGGGTGGAGGTTGGGTGATTTCCCGGCACCTGTTTCTCAGGCGTTGTTTCACGTTCGCCCTGCATCATCGCCTGGCCCTGTGCAATCGCATGCGCGAGCAGCCAGTTGTGATGGTGTCGTAGTGGAGAACCCGGCTCGGCGCAGAATATGAAGTCGGCGCTGAACGCCCGTGTGCCCTGATGCAGTAACTGGTGATATGCGTGTTGCCCTGCCGTACCTGTGCCACCCCACAGAATTGGCATGGTATGCAGGTCTACAGGCTCGCCACTCGTGTTCACCCGTTTGCCGTTGCTTTCCATTTCGAGTTGCTGGAGATAGCTGGGTAAAAATGCCAGCCGTTCGTCATAACAGAGCATGGCGTGACTCGCGGCGCCGAGAAAGTTGGTGTTCCAGATCGAAATCAGTGCCAGTAGCAGCGGCAAATTCCCGGTCGGCTCAGCGCTCGCGAAGTGGCGATCCATTGCACGTGCGCCGGCGAGCATTTCTTCGAAGGCTTCGAATCCGGAGGCAAGGGCGACAGGCAAGCCCACCGCACTCCAGAGGGAATAGCGGCCCCCGACCCAGTCCCACATCGGAAAAACGTTGTCTGGATGAATGCCGAACTCTTGCGCCGCAGAAACATTGGCAGAGATCGCGACAAAGTGCTGGGGGAGTTTTTCAGGTAACCCCGTACGTTCCAGAAACCAACTCCGGGCGGAACGAGAGTTTTCGAGTGTCTCGAGGGTCGAAAACGATTTCGAAGCCGTGATGAACAAAGTGGTTTCAGGATCTGCACCTTGAAGTGCCTGAGTCAGTGTAGTGCCGTCGATGTTGGCTACAAAACGCAGCTGAAGTCGGCCGTCACTTCCGATGGCGCGGACTGCAAGTTCAGGACCGAGATGTGAACCCCCGATGCCGATGAACACTATAGTGTCAATGGCCCTGCCACTGAGACCTTTCCACGCACCACTCCGGATCCGATGGCAAAACTCGCGCATTTTGGCAAGCGTCGGCTGAACGAGATCACCGATTCCCGCAAGACCATCACCTGCAGGTGCCCGCAACTGAGCATGCAGCGCAGGCCGGTTCTCCGAAGGGTTGACGATGGCACCTGCCAGCATGGCATCGCGCTTTTCGGAAAACCGGGTTTCGGCCGCGAGGGCGAGCAACGCAGAAAGTATATCCATTGTGATGCGCTGACGGCTGAGATCAGCGTTGATTCCTGGAGCCGCGGGCTGCAATGCGGCGTTGCGCTTTTCATCTGTCAGCAGAACATCGATTGGAGCCACGGTTGCAGCCAGTTTCGTTAACCGCTGCCAGCTTGGTGTTGTCGAGGGTGAAAGGCGGGTTGCGCTCACAGGAACTCCGGATTCGGATTGAAGTACTGGCGTGCTCCGCTCATGTCGAGCACCCGGGCGAGCAAGGTGTTGTAGTGGTCTTCGTTGTTGACGAGGTCGATGTGGTTGGCATTGACGACCAGCAGCGGTCCCTGATCATAGAAATGAAAGAACTCGGTGTAGGCTTCGGTGAGCGCAGCGAGGTAACTCGTTTCAATCTTCAGTTCGCTGCGAATTCCCCGATGCCGGATTCTGGTGAGCAGCACATCAACGTTTGCCTGGAGATAGATAACGAGATCCGGGGTGGGTGGATCCAGTTGCAGCTTTTCGCTGATCTGCTTGTACAGGACGAATTCCTCCGTCGTCAGGGTGAGGCGCGCAAAAAGCTCGTCCTTTTCCATGAGAAAATCGGCAACGATGTTCGGCCCCAGCAGATCGCCTGTCTTGATCTCGCTGATCTGTCTGGCACGATGTAACAGAAAGAACAGTTGTGTCGGCAGTGCGTGGCGCTGGCCCTCTCGATAGAAGCTGTCAAGGAAAGGGTTTTCCATCGCAGGCTCGAGCAAGGTGGCGTATCCAAGGGATCGCGCCAGGCGGTTGGCGAGCGTGGTTTTGCCAGCACCGATAGGACCCTCGACGGCGATGTAGGACGGTGCGCGGCGCTCCCGTTTCTGGCGCGGCTTCTTTTCCGTGGTGGCTTTGCTCATGACTCGGAAGTCTGTGCCGGCAGGTTCGATCTGGATTTGCGTCGGCGCCATCTTGGTTTGCGCGGATGGCTCTCGACGGGCAGCGATGAAACCAGCTCGGGGCGCGAAGCCGGCTCTGCCTGATAGTGGGTCCACCAGTCGAAAACATCCTGCAGTGTCGGGTCGATGCGCGCACGCAGCTCCAACAGATCATAAGCGGCTCGAAACCTCTTGTGCGTGTGCACACGTTCGATGAAGCGTGGCTGGCGCTCGGTGAGCCGGGGTTGCAGCGACCAGACCTCGCGTGCAAACAGCGAGAAACGCCGGGGAATGGCGATGATGGTCGACTGATGGGCGATGCATTGTTCTGCGGCGAGCTCGCCGGCGACAGCGGCGGGATGTGTGGCAGACAGTTCTTGCACCCGGGCGGCGTAGTCCTGCCAGAGAAGAACCGCGATCAGAAAGCCTGGAGTTGCGGGCTTCTCAGCAGCAATGCGCGCATCGGTGTTCTGCATGGCTTCGCTAACGATTTCGCTGTTTGGTGGTGTGCAGGGAAACAGGATGCGGTGTAGAGGCGTCGCTGAAATGGCAGTCCAGGCGGCGTGTGCATAACCAAGAAGGAACAGCTTGTTAAACTCCTCAAACAGACGCGCAGAGGGCACAGCCTGTAAACGGAGCGCCGCGTCTGGTAGTGCCTCAAGGATGGTGGAGCACAGCTGAAACCGGAGTTTGGCCTGAAATCTCAGTGCGCGAAGCGCCCTTACGGGATCTTCAGCCAGACGAACGGAAGTGGTGCCGATGAATGCGATTCGCTGCTCCCGAAGATCAGTGAGTGCGCCCACATAGTCGAGCAGTTCACCACCGATCGGATCGTAGTAGAGCGCGTTGATGGTGAAGTCACGGCGCCAGGCATCTTCTTCGAGTGATCCATACTCGTTGTCGCTGAGAATCATCCCCGTTGAATCAAGCTCAACACCTTCGGATTCCGTTTTCCGGAATGTCGAGACCTCGATGATGTTGCGACCAAAGCGCACATGGGCGATGCGAAATCTGCGACCGACCAACCTCGCGCGTCGAAAAACAGATTTGACCTCGTCGGGAGTCGCGTTGGTCGCAACGTCGAAATCCTTGGGTTCAAAACCGAGGAGAAGATCCCGAACACAGCCGCCAACAAGAAAAGCATGGAAACCGGCGGACTGAAGCCGGCCGACTACTTCAATGCTATCAGCGTCGATGCCGTCAGGACGAATACCATGTTCTGCCGGACTGAGGCGAGCGGGGGTGGCGTGGTGTGCGCTCAAAGTTCAGGTGCTGTACCGGCTGCCATCGTGGCAGGTCCCGGAGCACTCCGGGTACGTGTTTTCTTCCGGGGAATGTTCAGGCGCTGACGTCGTTCCCATAGGCTCTTGCGACTGATTCCCAGCTTTTCTGCCAGTTCTGTCTCGGTGTAAAGCTCTTCATTTTCTGCAACAAATCGAACGAAGTAGTCCTCGAGCGTCGTTTGTATTCCTCCCTCTTGAGGTGCCTGCGGGGCAGGGTGAAAGTTGTAGTTAATGGGTAAGAGCTCGCACGAGATGGATTCGCTGCTCGAGAGGATGACTGCCCGCTCGATTGCGTTTTCCAGCTCCCGGACATTGCCTGGCCAGGGATAGCTACGGATACAGTCCAACGCACTTTCGGTCCACTTCAAATTTGCCCGCTTCATCCGGATAGCTGCCTGCTCGAGCATCCAGACACTCAGGCTCTCGATGTCTTTGCCGCGCTCGCGCAACGGTGGCACACGTAAGGTGACGACCGAGAGGAGAAACAGCAGTTCTTTTCTGAACCGGCCCTCCGCGGCCAGTTTGTCGAGATCCTGATGGGTGCTGGCAATGATGCGGACGTTGACTTGTGTGGATCTGGCGCTGCCTACCGCCCGAAGTTCACCGGTGTTGAGAAGTCTGAGCAGGCGTGCCTGGACTTCGCTGGACAACACGCTTACCTCGTCAAGGAACAGGGTGCTGTCGTGCGCGGCAGCAATCAATCCCTTGGCACCTGAACCACCCAGGCTTGGGTCCCTGCCGAAGAGTTCGCCCTCGATAAGGGACTGCGGGATTGCAGCGCAGTTCACCCCGATCATCGGTGATGCATGACGACTACTGGAGTCGTGTATCACGCGTGCGAGCAGGCGTTTTCCGCTACCGGGTTCGCCTCGGACCAGCACAGGTCGATGCGAGTTGGCCGCTTCCCGTGCCGATTCCCGCAGTTCCAGCATGCACTCACTTTCACCACGGAGCGGGAGGATGCCATCGTTGCGTCTTGTCTCGCGCGTTACCTGGTGTTCACCAAGTGCGCGTTCGATGGTGGCCATGAAATCGTCCGGATCCGACGGCAATGGCAGATAGTCGGTCGCACCGAGCTTGATCGCCTGTACTGCCGCCTGGATCGAGGGCGTTTCGCTCACCACAACAACCGACAAAACCTTGCCGAGGGAGCCGATGGCCGCCGGGCCTACTCGCTCATCCGCGACGACCAGCCGCCATGCATCAGTCCAGACATGAACCCCTGGCGCGAAGCCGTCTCGAATGGCCACGCTGAACCCATGCGCTTCCAGTGTCGCGGCAAAAGTCGCGGTTGTTGATGCAGAGGTGGCGAGCAGGAGGACCTGGGTCATGCAGCGATGGTAACAAATGCCATCGAGTATTTTATCTCGGCTCTACAGGTGCCAGCGCGGGTGGAACTTTGTCCACCTCGAAAGCGCGTACGCCGAAGTCGAGCAATGATGAAACGCCCAGGGATTCAGCGTCGTGAGGGAGAGGAATGTTCAGCAATCGCAGACAACGGCAGATGTTCCGTGCCGCTTGGTGATTGTTCAGCGGTTGAGCAAAGGTCTGCTTGGAGAGTTTTTGGCCTGAGCGATCGCGAAGGATCGGCAGGTGTGCGTAGCGCGGCGCAGGTAAACCCAGTAGCTGCATAATGGCCACTTGAGCCGGGGTTTCTGCGAGGAGATCGGCTCCCCGGACCACTTCCGTAATGCCTGTCTGGCCGTCATCGACCGCACAAGCAAAGTGATAGGAAAAGTAGCCGTCCCTCCTGATCAGGATGATGTCGCCGATTTCTTCGCTGAGTGAGCAGGATTGGCTCCCCTGGATCTCATCGTGGAACGACAGCTCAAGTCCGGGCATGTGCAGGCGGATGGCGTTGCCTGCGGTGGACAGCATCAGGGTGCGGCAGAAGCCTGGGTAGATCTTGTGACCGAACAGATCCTTGCGGGAACACTTGCAGACGAAGGTATGGCCAAGGGTGATTAATGTGTCGAGGGCGGCCTGGTAGTTCGCCTGCCGGCTGCTCTGGAAGATCGGTGCGGCGTCCGGGAACAGGCCATGGGCGACAAGGCTCCGGAGGATTTCCTCTGCAGCGCCGCTGACGTTGCGAGACCCGTCCAGGTCGTCGATTCTCACGAGCCACCGGCCGCCAGCTTTTTTTGCTGAGCAGTAACTGCCAAGGGCTGCGAGGAGTGAACCGAGGTGTAGTGGCCCGGTTGGGGAAGGCGCGAACCGCCCGGTAACGCTCATGGTTTTATCCTCATGGTTCTACTCTCGTGTGAAGACCCGAGTAGATGCAATAGACTCCGTGGCTTCATCGTTGCAGCGGACACGCAGCAACTCCTGCTGACCCAGCCGAGCAGAACGCCCGCGTGAAAACCGCCGAACGCCTTGAACGAATCCGACCATTTCGAGTGATGGAGATCCTTGATCGGGCCCAACAGCTCGAACGTGAAGGCGCCAGCATCCTTCACATGGAAGTAGGAGAACCGGACTTTCCCGTGGCGGAGCCGATCCGGATGGCAGGCGTTGAAGCGTTGCAACGGGGACATACCCGCTACACCTCCGCGACTGGATTGCCTGAGCTTCGGCACGCCATTGCGGCGTACTACAGCCGGTTCGGTGTTGAAGTGAACCCTGAACAGGTTGTGATCACCTCAGGCGCGAGTGGCGGTCTCATGTTGCTCGCCGCTGCGCTTCTTGATCCAGGTGATCACATGTTGGTTACGGATCCGGGATATCCCTGCAACCAGGTGTTTGCCGAATCTGTGGGTGCCTCTGTCATTCGCGTCCCCGTTTCAGCACGCAGCAGTTTTCAGCCGGAGTGGTCGGATATTGAAGCGGCGTGGCGGCCCTCGGTTAGAGGCGTACTGCTCGCCTCTCCTGCGAATCCGACTGGAACGATGGTGCCCCGGGCGACGTTGAGCCATCTGGCACGATCACTTCCGGAGAGTGCGTTCCTGATCGTGGATGAGATCTATCAGGGACTCACCAGCACGCAGAGTGAGTATCCTACGGCGCTCGCCGTGTCATCGCGGCCAATTGTTCTGCAGAGCTTTTCGAAGTACTTCGGCATGACGGGTTGGAGACTGGGGTGGATCGTCGTGCCCGACAGACTGGTCGATGCGGTCAGGCGCCTCGCACAAAATCTGTACATCTGCCCGCCTACGGTTTCGCAACACGCGGCTCTTGCGGCTCTGTCCGAAGAAGCCCTGTTGGAACACGAGCGACGCGGCCGGATCATACGCGAGCGCATCGCCAGGCTGGCCGAAGGACTGGAGTCAATCGGACTTAAGGTTCCTGTCAGGCCGGATGGAGCCTTTTATCTCTACGTGGACATCAGCAGCAGCGGGCTGACCGCGACAGAGTTCAGCCGCAGATTGCTTGAAGAGTTCCATGTAGCGGCTACGCCAGGACTCGATTTTGGTGATCACGACGCAGAACGCTATGTGCGTTTCGCGTGCACCGTAGATCTGGATGTGATCGACGAAGTACTCCTTCGTCTCGGTCGCGCCGTGGAGCGCTTCAAAGCACTGTGAAGTTTGGCTAAACGCTCTTCAAAGCGGAGTTGGTCAGGCGATACAAACGGTTCTTGGTGGACGTGTGTTGTGCGGACGGTTCGATGCTGACCGCACATTGTCCGAACACCGGTGCAATGACCCGATGTGACGTTGCCGGTCCGGAGGTTTGGTGCACGGTCTCTGATAGGGTTTCACGAAAGTACCCCTGCACACTCGAAGTGGTCTGTGCTGGGGAACACCGCATAGTCGTGAATACAGGAATCGCCAATATCGTCGTTGCTGAAGCCCTTCATGAGGGCTTCGTTGCGGAGTTGAATGGCTACTCCAACGTGAACTGTGAAGTTCGCTCGCCGCTGGGCGGCAGTCGCTTTGATCTTTCTCTGTCGGGCGGGGAATCACCCGCCTGTTTTGTAGAAGTGAAGAGCATGACGTTGCTTGGTGATGATGGTGCGGGTTTTTTCCCTGACGCGCGAAGTGAGCGTGCCAGAAAACACCTTGAAGAGCTTGCGGCGTTGAAGAAAGCAGGGCATCGCGCAGCACTGATCTTTTGTGTACAGCTCACGGGAATTCGCCGCGTGGGCGTCGCGGAGTGGATAGACCCGGAGTATGCCAGTGCGGTCCGCGACGCCGTCCGCATCGGGGTTGAGGTGTACGCTCTGGCCAGTAACGTGAATGAACTGGGCGTCTCCATATCCAGGAGATTGCCTTTCGAAATCCGGGGGCTAATTGCTTAGCAGATTCTGACGGGTGCGGCCGGAGCGGCATTGAGACCTCCAGCAGGTTCTCGTCACACGGATCGAGCCGAAGTCTCTAACCAGTGAAACTCTGCTGCAGTCGGCGATAGCTCGTAATGTCGGGAAGGCGCGCACCGATGTGCGTCACCAGTCTGGATGCTGCGAAGTTCGCGAATCGTGTGGCTTCTTTGGGTTCCTTCCCATGACAGATCATTGCGAGATAAGCGCCAGCGTAAATGTCTCCTGCACCGTTGGTATCGAGGGCTTTAACCGGAAAACCCTCAACCGGTGTTTGCCGCCCTTTGTTGATGGAGATGCTTCCACGCGCGCCGAGAGTAACGTTGCAATGACGGGCTATATCAGAGAGTTCGTTGATGGCAATGTCCAGTCGATCCGTACGGGCCCAGGCTAACGCTTCTTCTTCGTTGCAGAAGAGCTGGTCAACGCCTTTTCCAAGTATGCGTTCGAGGCCTTCTCGAAAGTGGACCACCATACTGGTATCGGAGAGGCTGACCGCGGTGTGTACACCCGCACTCTCTGCCATCTCCCGTGCAGTAACCGCCGCATCGAGGCTTCTACCGTTGGAGCTCAGGTATCCTTCCACGTAGAAGTATCGGGCAGAACGGAGCGCCGCCTCGTCTAGATCCGTCCGCGACAGCGCGGTCGAAATGCCGAGAAAGGTGTTCATTGATCGCTCGGCATCGGGTGTGATCAGGATGAGGCACTCACCGCTCGTGCCCGTCCGAGACATCGCGTTGTGGTTGACCTGCACACCTGCTGTCGTCAGATCGTCGATGAAGTGGATGCCGGCAGCATCGCTCGCAACCTTGCAGGAGTAGAAACTCTTTCGGCCAAATCCTTGGGCCGCAAAAATCGTATTTGCAGCGGAGCCGCCACTGATACGTTTGGATGGTCGGTCGGCGAGCCCCGCAAGAAGTGTTCGCAACCTTGCTTCGTCAACCAGGGTCATGTGACCCCTGTCGATACCGTGGGAGCGGAGGTATCCGTCGTCGACTTGGTATTCAGTGTCGACGAGAGCGTTTCCAAGACCGTAGATTTCGTACACAGCTTCAGCGATTCGCCTTGATTTCCGAGAGGACCTGCTCTGCCGACCGGACCGTTTGGTCAATCACGTCAGCGGTATGCGCGGTTGACAGAAACGCAACCTCATACGCGGATGGAGCAAGGTACACGCCTGCGTTCAGCATCTTGTGAAAGAACTTCCGGTAGATGTCAGCATCAGACTTCATTACTCCTTCGAAGTCCTGCACCGATTCCGTGCCGAAGAAGAGACTGAGCATTCCGCAAACCTGATTGCAGGCAACACTGAATCCGGCCCTGCGAGCGGCATCCGCCAAACCGTCTGCCAGCTTTCGAGTGGCAAGTTCGAGGTTGGAGTAGACGGTCGGTGAAACCTGGTCCAGTGCTGCGAGGCCTGCAACCATCGCGAGCGGATTGCCTGAAAGTGTACCGGCCTGATAAACGGGGCCATCGGGTGCGATCATCGCCATGACATCCGCCCTGCCGCCGAATGCACCCACGGGCAGGCCAGCGCCGATGATCTTCCCCAAGGTGGTCAGGTCGGGCGTGACCCCGTAAAGCGCCTGAGCACCACCCGAAGCAACCCGAAAACCCGTAATGACTTCGTCAAAAATCAGCAGCGCACCATCACGCGCTGTAACCGTGCGGAGTGTCTCCAGAAACCCGGGTGCCGGCGGAATACACCCCATATTGCCGGCCACAGGTTCGACGATGACGCAGGCGATTTTTCCCTGGTGTTCGGCAAACGTGCGCGTAACTGCGTCGCTGTCGTTGAACGGCAGCGTCAGGGTCATCCGAGCCAGCGCCTCCGGAATACCCGGACAGTTGGGGATGCCAAAAGTCAGAAGACCGGAACCCGCCTTGGAGAGAAGCGAGTCGCTGTGGCCGTGATAGCAGCCAGAAAATTTAACGATGAGGTCTCGGCTGGTGAACCCCCTTGCGAGACGAATGGCTGACATGGTTGCTTCGGTGCCGGAACTGACCATACGTACCTTTTCGAGCGCGGGCATCAACTCACCGATTCGTTCCGCCATGCGGATTTCCAGCTCCGTTGGTGCACCGAAACCCATACTCCTCGCGGCCTGTTCGATGACCGCCTGCTTGATCCTGTCATTGGAGTGACCGAACAGCATTGGCCCCCAGGAGGCAACGTAATCTATGTATCGGTTGCCGTCAGCGTCGGTAATCCGCGCGCCGCTACCTTCCACCATAAACACCGGGTGACCACCCACTCCGCCAAATGCGCGCACTGGTGAATTGACACCGCCGGGGATTCGGTGGCGGGCGCGGGAAATGAGTTGGTGCGAACGACTTCTGTTCAAAATGGTTTGGTCACGGCAAGGATGACGATGATTATAAGCAGGAGTGCGGGCACCTCATTGAAGATGCGCAGAAAGCGTTCACTGACCGGGTGTTCTTCCGGGGATTTTGCGTTCGCAAAATTGCGAATCAAAGCGCCGCAGTAGTGGTGATATCCGAGAAGCAGAGCAACAGCAGCCAGTTTGACCCAGATCCAGACAGAAGCTGATAGATACGACCATTGCCACGTGAGCAGGGAGATACCGAGCACAACGGTAAGCAGCATCGAGGGCCGCATGATGATGCGATAGAGCTTGGTTTCCATGGTGGTGAACTGGGCTCTGGCGACCGGGTTGGAAGCCTGGCTGTGGTAAACGAACAGTCGAGGTAGGTAGAACAGCCCGGCGAACCAGGTCACAACGAAAATGATGTGGACTGCTTTCAACAGCGCGTACATTGATAGGACTTTGAAAAGAGGGGCGCGGCAGGATATCGGGTTGAAGCTGCTTGTCCAACCGGCAGCGAGTCCTTGTCCGACGCGCGACTTGAGTGGTGATAGCAGGCCGTGAAATAAGCATATAGATTGCGAACAACGGACGGGTGGCTCGATAGTCGTGAACTGGCGTAACGTCATTCCGGGTGAACGCAAGTTGCCCGAAAGGCGGGTCGTTACCGTGAATTTCTGGCAGGCGCCCTGGTTCGCGGCCCTAACTGCGCTGATAGGCTTGGCAGTGGGCATCCAGGTGGGCCAGTCCCTCAGCGGCGGGTCCGTCCGGGAAGGGGCCCAGAGTACTGAACACCTCAAGAACGAGCTGGAACGAAGCGAAGCCAGCGCGAGCCTGTTGGCGGAAGAGCTGTCCGAAATGCAGCTGCAGAAGGGGGGTTACTGTTGGAGCAACAGAGGAACTTCAGGCTTCTTTGAACAGCCAGCAGCACGAAATTGCGGCGATGCGGGAAGAGATCGCGCGCTTTCGTGAAATCCTGGCGCCGGGCTCGCTTCCAGAAGGGGTGCAGATTTCTGAGTTCAGGATCGTCCAGACGGAAGCCGTGGACCTGTTTAACTATGAAATTCGTCTCTCCCAGCGCGGTACTGGCAGCCCCAAGGTTCGTGGCACGTTGTCATTGGCCATAGAAGCCGATGCCGCAGGCGCTAAGGTCCGGTTGCCGGAGGAAAGGCTGGACGCGGGTGCTGAGGACCCGAACAAGGTTGATTTTCAGCACTTCCAGCATGTCAAAGGCAACTTCAGACTCCCGCCCGGGCACATCCCTTTGCGCGTTGTTGTTAGACTGACGCCCGTAGGTGGTGCCAAACCTGTCGTACGCTCTTTTCCTTGGATTCTGGAGTCGCTCTGATGTTCGGGAAGAGTAAGAACCAGCCCGGTGTAACGCTCATCGCACAAGGCGCTGGGTTCGATGGAAATTTGCAGTTTTCCGGAGAACTGTTTGTCTACGGGCGGGTACGAGGAAACATCACAGGTCTGGGCGATGATGCGAAGATGACGCTTTGGCACAGTGGTGTGATCGAAGGCGACATTTGTGTTCCCCGCGTGGTGATTGACGGCAGGATCAAGGGCGATGTTTACGCTTCGGGGAAGGTAGAACTCGCCGAGAAGGCGATTGTTGAAGGCAACGTCCACTATGAGCTGATCGAGATGCAGTTGGGTGCACGCATCGACGGGCAATTGGTGCATGCCGGAGGTGATCACGGGAGCGGGTCCAATGTGTTGCCTTTACCCGAACGAAAGTTCGTTCATGGTTAGTTCGTGCCGTGTACAGAGTTGGAGGATCCGGTGAGTCAGGCGATCAGACTTTCTGATCGTGCGGCAGCGAGAGTCGCTGGTCTGCTCGAAGAAGAAGGTGACAGCAACCTACGTTTGCGCGTGTTCGTAACCGGTGGCGGCTGCAGTGGGTTTTCCTACGGGTTCACCTTTGACGATCAGGTGGCGGATGACGACGCGATCATTACAAATGCCGGCGTTGAACTGTTGGTCGACGAGTTGAGCTACCAGTACCTTGCAGGCGCGGTGGTCGATTTCCGAGAAGATCTCCAAGGTTCGCGCTTTCTGGTGGAAAACCCCAACGCAGAGTCTACATGCGGTTGCGGGAACTCCTTTTCGATCGCGTCGTGATCCGGAGCGAGCACCGAGTTTGAGCCCCCAACAGCTATCTGCAGGGGCGACACGTCAACGGGGGTAGACGACGCCAAGAATTCGGGCGCCCCGCGCCCCGGTAACTCCAGGTACTCCGGCAGGTTCTCCGGCAAGTGCGCGGGCGGCAAACCAGGCGAAGGCAGCAGCTTCCAGCGAGTCCCCATCGACCTTCCAATCCTCACTGGTATCGACTGGACAGGTTGAAATCTGGCGGAGACGGTTGAGCAGTAGGGTGTTTCGTCGCCCACCGCCGCAGACGATCAACCGACTAACCACACCAAAAGCTTGTCTCACTGCGTCCGCAATCGAACGACAAACGAGCTCCACCAGAGTTCGCTGAACGTCAGCCGCGGGCAGTGGTTGTTGCCGCCGAGCGATCAGTTGCTCAAGCCATTCACGGTTGAAGTACTCGCGGCCTGTACTCTTGGGTGCTGCGCGGGAGAAGTATGGATCGGCAAGTCCTGCGGAAAGCAAATCTGGATTAACAACCCCGGTGGCAGCCCACTCACCATCCTTGTCCATAGCCACTCCGAGGTGCTCTTCTGTCCACAGGTCGAGCAGCCCGTTACCAGGGCCTGTATCAAAGCCCACCAGATTCTCATTCGGGAGGAGCCCGGTGACGTTGGCGATGCCGCCAATGTTCAAAACTACACGGCGTTCATGCGGTACCGCAAATAATGCGCGATGAAAGGCGGGTACAAGTGGTGCTCCCTGCCCCCCTGCGGCGACATCCCGGCGGCGAAAGTCGCCAACCGTAGTGATCCCGGTGATTTCTGCAATCCGGTGTGGATCACCAATTTGCAGAGTAAATGGAAAACGCCCGTCAGGCCGGTGGCGGACGGTTTGTCCATGAGAGCCGATGGCACTGACCTCTACCGGGTCCAAACCTTCGTCTTGCAGCAGCCTGAGCACGCATCTGCCAATGAAGTCACCGAGTTCGGCATCTGCGTACCCAAGTGCATCAATGTTGGCTTCTGCCCGGTTGTGAACGAGCGTCAGGAGTTGCTGTCGAAGGCTCTCGGGCAATGGATACGTAACACCCGTTCGGACAACTGGGGGGTATGCATCCTCGAGGATTGCGAGGTCCAGGCCGTCCACGCTGGTGCCAGTCATCACACCAACGAAAAAACGACTATCCACGCAGCGGGACTCCGTTTGGCCGACGTTAGGCAGCAACCCACCCGGTGCTGGGTCGGATGCTACTGGGCTGCGGCGACTTGCGGGCCCTGTCGATAGGCATCAAGTTGGAAAAGAAGTGGCTTGGCGTGCGCATGAAATGCCAGCATTTCCTCTCCTTCCAGTGGTGCATCATTTGGCAGTTTCACCGTCCTGGGATTCTGGTGAACGCCACCGATGAGAAACTCGTAGTGAAGGTGCGGCGCCGTGGCCCAACCTGTTGCGCCCACGTAGCCGATCACGTCACCCTGCCTTACCCGACTGCCTGCTCTAATCCCTTTGGCGAATCGGGACAAGTGCAGATACTTGGTCTGGTATTCCGCGTTGTGCTGGATAAAGACGTAGTTTCCGTTGGCGGGCGACTTTCCGGCGATCTGTACTCGCCCGCTTCCCGATGCTCTGATCGGTGTACCGGTGGGCGCCGCATAGTCAATGCCGCGATGCGGCATGGCGCGATTGAACAGTGGATGAATCCGGGCAGGGTTGAAGTTTGAGCTAATTCGAGAAAACTCCAGCGGAGCGCGCAAGAAGGCCTTGCGAAGACTCTTGCCGTTCGGGAGGTAGTACCCACCGCCGTACTGGTCGGTTTCGTATCGCACTGCCCGGAAGACTTCACCTTGGTTCACGAATTCAGCGGCGAGAATGTTGCCGTGTCCGATGAATTGATCGTCCAGATAGAGTTCTTCAAGAATCAGGGAAAACTCGTCCCCTTGTCTCAGGTCAAGGGCGAAGTCGATGTCCCACTGGAAAATCTTCGCCAACTCCATGATCAGGGCGTCGGAAAGACCACCTCTCTGCGCGCTCAAGAACAGACTTTGATCAATGCGACCGAATCGGTAGACGGCATTTTTTTCAGGCTCACGACTGATGACGTTACCCATGAAGCCACCGGTCTTGTTTCTCTCGAACTCAACGATCTCAAGAGGTGAGGCGGCGTAACTGAACCGAACCAGAGCGCCGTTGTCGTCCACATAAAACTTGAGCCGTTTGCCGGGCAGGATACTGCGCAGGCTGTTTCCTTCCGGTTTGATTGATGCGATCCGGTGCAGATCTGCGGGGTGGAAACCATATCGGGAGAACACAAGCGCAAGGCTGTCGCCTCTACGGATGGTATGTTCGATAACCTTTGTTCGATCGTGCCCCGGGGTGTTGGATATAGGAAGCAGTCCGACGGGAAGGTTTGCGGGTAGCGTTGCGTCGGTTGAGGTTTCCGCCGCTGGGTGCGTTCGGGAATTGCTGGTCTGGGCCTCGAGACCAGTCAAGGAATCTGTGGTTTCAACAAAGCTCAATAGCGCCAACGCACCGCAGATGATTGCAAGGGCCAACAGGTGTGTTCGTGGAAACTGAAAAGACATCGTCAGTGGTTATCCAGTTGTTGGCGAAACGTAAGCGCTCATAAAGCATAACCGGAATGCTCACACCCTCTGTGATTCAGTTCGTTTCCTGAACATTACAGGTAGTTACGACAGACGCTTTGGCTGCTCCCTCCAGCGGACGGTTAGTATATTCCAGTATTCTGCTTACAAAAGAAGGCGTAATTAGATGTCTGGCACGGTTCTGGAAGAGTTTGGGTGGCGCGGGCTCGTGGCCCAGATTTCCGACAGGGAGGGACTGTCAGCCCATCTCGGTGAAGGGTCCCGTACGGTCTATTGCGGTTTCGATCCAACGGCAGACAGCTTGCATATTGGCAGTCTGGTCCCGCTGCTTGCTTTGCAACGCTTACAAAAGATGGGGCATCGACCAATCATCCTGGTAGGTGGGGCCACCGGCCTTATTGGGGATCCTTCTTTTAGGGCGGATGAGCGGTCGCTAAACACCAAAGAGATCGTTGGGGAATGGGTGCAGAAAATCCGTAAACAAGTCGAACCTTACGTCTCGTTTGAAGGAAACAACGCTGCCCTGTTGGTGAACAACCTCGACTGGACTCAGTCACTTGATGTCATCACTTTCCTGAGGGAGATCGGAAAGCACTTCTCGGTCAATGCGATGATTGCCCGGGATTCAGTGCGGACCCGCCTGGATAGAGAAGGGCAGGGTATCTCCTTCACGGAGTTCAGCTACATGCTCCTGCAGGGCATGGACTTCCTTGAGTTGGCCAGGCGGCATAACTGTACTCTGCAGATTGGAGGTAGCGACCAATGGGGAAACATCGTTTCAGGAATTGATCTGATTCGCAGGGTGATGCAGCGGCAATCGTTCGGTCTGACGCTCCCGTTGGTAACTCGGGCAGACGGAGGAAAATTCGGTAAGACGGCGGTGGGTACCGTGTGGCTCGATCCGGTAAGAACTTCCCCATACACGTTCTATCAGTTTTGGTTTAACGCATCCGATGCGGATGTCATCAACTACCTCAAGTACTTCACCTTTCTGTCCGCGGAAGAGATCGGCGCGCTAAGTCGTGCGAGCTTGGAAAGCCCACACCGACGGACAGCACAGCACAGGCTGGCTGAATTGGTAACTCGGCTCGTGCACGGATTGGATGGGCTCCGTAGAGCGACCCGAATTTCGGAGAGCCTATTCGCGGGTGAGCTACAGCGCCTTACCGTCGAGGATTTGGAGCAACTGAGTGCCGATGGTTTACCTGCGGCTCGATATGCTGAAAAGAAAGGTGCCCTTACTGCATTGGTGGACACGGGGCTTGCCAAATCTACCGGAGAAGCGAGAAAGCTGGTCGAATCGGGTGCTGTGACCGTGAACGGACAGAACTTGGTAGACAGTCGATTTGAACTGTCGCGCGTCGAATCGCTTTTTGGAC
>Ga0194119_10002461_pt1 | contig 31270 bp, 22 predicted proteins | sample TA2MahC100mmetaG_FD_148620 | JGI IMG/M metagenome (GOLD analysis project Ga0194119, IMG submission 148620) | Freshwater microbial communities from Lake Tanganyika, Tanzania - TA2015018 Mahale Deep Cast 100m | ecosystem: Environmental > Aquatic > Freshwater > Lake | place: Tanzania: Lake...
AGGCTTGCCTCGACCTTTCCTTCAAGCGAGGGGTAATGCGGCTCCCAGGGCAGGCCCTGCCACGAGAGCGTCCCTCCGATCCGGCCCTCGCCCCCGATGAAGGTGCCAGGAAAGCCGAGACGGTCGAGCGTGCGGCCCGCATCCTCGATGCGCAGATCAAACTCCACCGTGGTTGTGCCCGGTTGCAGCAGCGCCGGCCGGGCCGTCCGGTTGGTGGACTCGCCGGGGTAGGCGTCGCCCCAACCGCCGCTTGCAACCAGTCGTGCGCCATCCATTTGCATTTGCATCTCGTCGAGTTGCCAGCGCCATGCTTCAGCATGGCGGATGCTGCTTGCCCTCACAACCCAGGCCCCGAGTTCGCGCTCACCCAGTTTCAGGCGCGCCACCTGGACATCCATCGTGGGTAGCCGACGCAGGCTCGCATCCGGCGCGGTACCGGGGTCCGGTGATTCACGGACGGGAAGCTCGATCCGCGCAAAGCGCGCCTGAAGTTCGCCGGGATCGTCGGCAGAGGGCAGCCGAAAGGAGGCAAACCCCGAGGCTTCGCGCGCCTCGAGGTTGAGTTGCCAGCGGCCCAGGTGCTGGCTTGCGCCAATCACCGCATCGTGAAGGTCGCGTCCGTCGTAGCGCAGCCTTCCGGTTGCGATCGCCAGGCGTTCAGGAACCAGAGGGCTCGGCTGGGTGCCGCTGGCACGCAGCAGCGGCAGCCACGACTCCACCTCGATCAGCGGATGGCGTACCGTGATCGCGAGTCCGCGCGTTGGCAGCAAGGGTTCGGTACCGACCGCAATCACGCCACTCACCACCTCGAGGTCGGACTGCGGTTGCGCGCGCTCGCGCCCCACCCAGACCTGAAGCTGCTCGCGTAGCTGCACACGGATCTGATCCTCCCGGGGCACCACGGTGCCCTGCAGACGCCCCCCATCCTTCCCGGGGGTGGCGGCCAACGGAAAGCGCCGCCCCGGCACGAGGTCCACCCGGATCGGCCACGCCTCCGTCACCTTCTTGCGCAACGGTTCGGGCAGGTCGACGAGAAGCCCCTTGCCGTCGGAGTCCGCCCGCAATTCGACCTCGCGGCCGTTGAGGGTGAGCGCGGCCTTGTAGGCGAGCGAGCCCCGCACCTTCTCGAAGACCGGATGGCCGAGCCAGTCACGCAAGGCGCTTCCGGTGGCGCGGCCCGACGCCTCGAGTCGTAACTGGCCCGAGGTTTCGGAACGACCCGCGAGTTGGATCTCGCCGCCGAGAAACTGGCCGCGCAAGGAACTCAGAAAGAGTGCCGATTCGGTGAAGCCGAAGTCCCCGCGTACCTCGGAAAGAGGTGGAAGGTCCCCGCTGAGGCGAATCTCGTTGTCCACGAGCCGTACCGTCCCGAGCACCTGGGTGCGGTCGAGATCTTCGAGCGGCAGCACCAGCGCCAGATCGAGCTGGGCCTCTCCGCGAGCGTCCATGTCCTCGGAGAACTGACTCAACCGGGTGGCGATCGGGCTCTGATTCACGAAACGGATCATGTCGCTCGTCTTGCCGCGCGCCAGTCCTCCCACCCTCAACACCGGAACGTCGAGTTCGGCAATTGCCGCGCGGGTGTTTTCGAGGCGCAGGCCCATGGATTGACCCGAACGCACTTCGATACGCATCGCCGCCGCCTCAAAGTGAAGCGTTCCCACGATGTTCTCGATCGCTGGCCAGCCCGGCGCATAGTCGAGGCGGCTGCCGGTCAGTTGGCCTTCCACCATGAACTGGCCGCTCCCCGGCGCGCTGAAGGGGAAATCCTCGATGTCGCCACGCAGCACGAAGCGTGCCTGCGACACCATCCCGCCCTGAACCGAAGAACGCAACCACCTGCGAAGTTCGGTGCCGACGACAAGCGGCAGGTAACGCACGACCCGGTCGGCGCGCAGCGCGCGCAACTGCCCCTGAAGGTCGACCAGGCCTGCGCCCTTGCCCCCGGTTCGGTAGGTGCCGCGCACCTGCGCAAGACCGTCGGCATTGGAAAACTCAAGCTGCTCGATTTCCACGTTGAGCCCTGCCCCTGGGACAGTGCCGGCCGGATCTGCGCGTGGGTAGCGCCAGCGCAGCCGCGCCGAGGCCTTGTCGACGGTGAATTCGGGGTCGTCAAAGACGCCAGGAAATCGCAGCGTGGCAACCTCGGGGGCCACAAGCGCCATTTCTCCGCCCTCCTCGCTGATCCGCAAAGTGCCCGAAAGCCCAAGAAACGAGGGCAGGGCCCTGCGATCGGTCTCGGCCGACCGTACCTTAACGCCGATCCTCTCCACCGCCAGCGTTGCGTCGTAGGCGGTGCCCCGCCCCGAGCCAAGCGCCGCGCGGTCCTCGAAGCGCAGGTTCACCTGGCGCAGTTCGCCTTCGACCTCGAGCCGCGCGAGTGCCTGCCGCAGGTCGGGGGGAAGCGGCAGGCGCCTGGCAAAGCCCAGCGCCCCGGCCGCACTGAGCGGCGCGAGTGCGATCTGGCCCTCCAGCAAAGAGCCATCCGGACCAACCCGCAGCCGATGTTCCTTGCCCTCCACCGCCAGCCGGATGCCCCCCGCTTCCTCCACTTCCAGCTCGCCCAGAAGAAGGGTGATCGACTGCAAGGCCTGCGCAGGGGCAGCTTGGGAAAGGGCGTGTTGGGAAAGGGCGGCTTGGGAAAGGGCAGCCTGGGAAAGGTCCACCTGGGCTGACCCGGCCTGGGCTGGCCCGCCAACACCTCGCCCGCCCGCACTTGGCCCGGCCTGGGCTGGCCGGGCTGGTGCGAAGACCGGCTGGGCCTGCAGCGATGCGCGCAAATGGGCAAGGTGGATCTCGCCCTCCGGCAGCGGCAGTTTCAGCGCCTGTCCCTGGAAGCGCATTTGTATAGCGCTCATCCGCGCCTGGGCAAAGTCGATCCAGGAGGCGATCTGCAAGACACCCTCGCGCGGAATGTGAGACGGCAACTTCTCCTCATCGAGCAACGCCTGCGCCTCTGCCAGATCGAGCCGCCGCGCCCCCACAAAGACGCTCCCAGCCCAGTGCCTCCAATCCGCTGGGGACTTGAGCAGACCATGCTGGAAGTGCGCAACCAGGCTGGCGTTTTCGAAGATGCCCCCGGCCTTCACAAGGTCGACCCGCCAGCGATGCTCCCGGAAACCGTTTTCTGCCTCGACACTGAGCGATTCGAGTTGCATCTCGTTGTTGAGGATCTCGTCATCCCAGCTGAGATTGAGATCGCGCACGCTCAGGCGGGAAAGCGCCAGCGCCTCCTCCAGCCAGCGTGGTGCGCCTTCGGCCGCAGGATCGACGGTCAGTCCGGCAATCCGCAGGCTTCGATCGGCAAGCCGGCGTGCGCTGAGCAGCACGTTCTCCAGACGCAAGCCCTCGATCCGTACCTCTCCAGCGAGGAGCGGAATCAGCGCAATGCGCGCCTCGAGAAAACCGATCTGCAGCTGCGGCCTCCGGGCCGTGTCGGCAAGGCTGAGGCCTCTGATCTGCACCACCGGGAGTCCGCCCAACAGTTCGGCCTGCACCGCATCGGCGCTGAGCGCCACCCCGTAGCGGTCGCCGAGCATGCCGAGCGTGCGCGAACCGAGCTCATGCATCTGCGGCCCAATCAACCATTGCACCGCGAGGTAGGCGCTGGCGAGCAAGGCGGTGAGCACCACCACGGCCCATCCCAGCCATTGGGTGAGGCGTACTACGGTCCGGGCAGCACGGCGGCCGCGCCAATGCTGCGACGCCGACCCTGTAGCTGCTGCTCCACTTCGGGGAGGGTCCTGGGGTTCAGCCAAAGGGGTGTCCATCAAGCTAGGAGGGCGGAACGCATCGCTTGAAGCAAGCTCTCAAGGATACCCCTCCCGGGCCCCCGTCGGTGCCTTTGATCGGAGCAAGGTGCACAGGCTGCGCAAGCCGCGCGAGCTGCGCAAGTTGCCCGATTCCAAAGCCGGTCGGCAAGCGCCTGCGTTATCCTGCAACGATGACTCAGGCGGCTTCACCCGATGCCCACCGCATGGTTTGAGCGGAGTCTGGCTTCGCTCCCGAGCTGGCCACTGCGCGGGATCGCCGCGCACGACCTGCTCCAGGAGTTTTCCACCGCCGGGACCTCACCCGAAAGTCTGGCCCGCGCGCTTCGCATGCTGCGCGAAGCACTGCCCCAGTGGGCTGCGGATCCAACCGAGCAAACCGCCATGGCGCTTCGCTATCTGCGCCAGCTCACGCTCATGAGCCTCATCGTGCGCGATACTTCGGGGCGCGCGAGTCTGGAGGATGTGACCGCAGGCATGAGCGATCTCGCTCTTCTCGCGTGTTCGGAGCTTCTGCCTCTGGCGGCCCGGCAGCTCGCCGAGCGCTGGGGCCTGCCGCTCGATGAACACGATGCGGTGCAGGACCTTCACGTCCTCGCAATGGGAAAGGCGGGCGGGCGCGAGCTCAATGTGTCGTCCGACCTCGACATCGTGCTGGTGTGCCGGGGGTCGGGCGGCACCCGTCTGTCCGGCGGGAGACCCGCCAGCCGTGCAAGCGACGAGTTCATGCACCGCCTGGCCCGCGACTTGATCCGCCTGCTCAGCGAGCGCAGCGCCGCGGGGTTCATCTTCCGCGTCGACACCAGGCTTCGGCCGCACGGCGACTCCGGCCCACTGGTGGCCAATCTCAACATGCTCGAGCACTACTTCTATGCCGAGGGCCGTGAATGGGAGCGGTTTGCATGGCTCAAGGCAAACCCGTTGGCAAGCTCCAATCTCGGCACGCCCGCACAGACCGAAGAGGACTTGCGGCAACTGCAGTCGATCGTGCAGCCTTTCGTCTTCCGGCGCTATCTCGACTACCAGGCAATTTCGGCGCTGCGCGACCTGCACCATCGGATCGCACAGGAGGTTGCCAAGGCCGATGCGCGCAAGCGCGGCTGGGATGTGAAACTTGGTCGTGGCGGGATCCGGGAGATCGAGTTCATCGCCCAGCTCTTTCAGATCGTGCGTGGCGGACGCGACCCGGGATTGCGCGCGCGGCAGACGCTGGCCACGCTCGCAGCCCTGGGAGAGCGCGGCATGCTGAGCGGGGAACAAGCGACCACGCTCGCCGACGCTTATGCCTTCCTGCGGCAGCTCGAACATGCCATCCAGTATCGCGACGACGAACAATCCCACCGTCTTCCGGACGATGATCGAGTTCAGCGCGAACTCGCAGCACTTCTGCGCCTGAGCCCGGAGGCCTTCGCAGCACGCATCGAGAGCGTCCGGAGCGCAGTCGCGGCGATCTTTGACAGCCTGCTGGCGCCGGAAACCCTTGAACGCAGCGCGGTTGCATGCGGCCCCGAACTCTCGGCAGTGCCGGCGGGTCGCCTCGAGGCACTGCGCGGCGGCGCGCGCTGGCGCGCAGCGCGCGAGGATGCGCGTGTGCACATCGATCGCATCGTCGAACAGGCGCGGCGGCATGCTCCCTCCGACGAAGCGCTTGTCCGGCTTATCGACCTGCTCGAATCGGTGCTGCGCCGCCCGGGCTACCTCGCGCTCCTCGACGCCTACCCTGCCGCGTTGCAGCGGGTGCTCCGGCTGCTTGGCCGCGCGCGCTGGTCGGCCCAATACCTCCTGCAACACCCTGTGGTGCTCGATGAGCTTCTCGACGGACAGATTCTCGCGCCTGTCGACTTTGCGCAGTGGACGCAACAGCAGCACAGCCTTCTGAAGAGCGTGCACAAAGCGGGCCTGCCCGACGACGAGCGGCGAATGGACCACCTCCGCGAGGCGCACCACGCCCAGGTGTTTCGACTTCTGGTGCAGGATCTCGAAGGACTTCTTACGGTCGAGCGACTTTCGGACCATCTGAGCGAACTCGCCGACCAGGTGATCGGCCTGGTGATCGGGTGCGCCTGGGCCTCGCTCAAGGGTCGCCACCGCGACACACCGCGCTTTGCAGTGATTGCCTACGGCAAACTCGGTGGCAAGGAACTCGGCTATGCCTCAGATCTCGACCTCGTATTCGTCTACGACGATCCCCATCCGCAGGCTGCAGGCGCTTATTGTCAGCTCGCGGTGCGCATCAGCAGCTGGATGTCGATGCAGACTGCGGCAGGGCAACTCTTCGAGGTTGATGTACGACTGCGGCCCGACGGGGTTTCGGGGCTCGCCGCAATCAGCGTGTCGGGCCTGGAAAGCTATCTGCGCGACAAGGCCTGGGCCTGGGAGCATCAGGCACTCACCCGAGCCCGCGGTTGCGCGGGGGACACAGACCTGGTGCGCCACTTCGAAAACCTGCGCCGCAGCATGCTCAGCCGCAGCCGCGAAGCGTCCGCACTGGCCAGTGAAATCCTCGCGATGCGCAAGCGCATGCACGCCGGGCACCCAAACCGCAGCCAGGACTTCGACCTCAAGCACGATGCCGGCGGAATGGTCGACATCGAGTTCATCACCCAGTTCCTGGTGCTTGCCCACGGCGCGAACCACCCCGGGCTGCTCGATAACGCCGGCAATATCGCGCTCTTGCAACGCTCAGCCGCTGCGGGATTGATCGAAGGCAGGCTTGCAAGCGCATGCGCGGATGCCTACCGGCGCTACCGCAGCCTCCAGCATGGCTTGCGCCTCAACGAAGCACGTTTTGCCCGGGTACCGCAGGCGGAGATCGCTCACGAGGCGCAGGCCGTCCGCAGCCTCTGGGAACAGGTGTTCGGGCCCTACACGGCAGCCTCGCCCCGCGCCTGACGCCAGCTGAACCAGGCAGCGAGGATCAGGACAAGCAGCCCGAGGGGCAGAGCGATCAGGTTGAGAAGGTTCCAGCCGTTCAGGAAATGGAGCGCTCCCGATGAGGCCGACGAACTCACCATGACTGCAAAGACGCAAAGGTCCATGAAGCCTTGGACCTTGTTCTTCTCGGAGGCACGATAAGCCTGGGTGAGCAGGCTGGTACCCCCGGTGTACATGAAGTTCCAGCCCACACCGAGCAACACCATCGCGACGAGGAAGTGGGTGAAGCTGGTTCCGGTGAGTGCAACCGCACTGGCGAGCAGGTTGAGCAGCACGCCTGCCGTCAGCACCCGCATCAGTCCGAAGCGCCCGATGAGCGATCCGGTGAAGAGGCCAGGCGCAAACATGCCGATCACATGCCACTCGAGCACCAGCGTCGTGGCGGGCCAGCCATGACCACAGACTTCCATCGCAAGCGGTGTGGCCACCATCAGCAGGTTCATCACGCCGTAGCCGACCGCCGCACTCAGGATCGCAAGTGCGGCAACCGGTTGGCGCACGATCTCGGCAAGCGGCCGCGCCACGGATGCGTCAGCGTCGGCCGGTCTGGCGTTGTCGGGAAGGCGCAGCAGTTGCGAGAGCGCAAGCGAAATCAGCGCGAAGGCGCCAAGACTCAGGTAAGACCCCGCAAACTGGTGCTCGAGCGCACCGCGCGACCACTGGGCGAGCTCAGGCCCAACCACACCCCCGGCGATGCCACCGGTAAGCACCAGCGAGATCGCCCGCGCCTTGAAGTGGGGTCGGTGGGTGTCGGCGAGGTCGGCGGCAGCAAAGCGATAACTCTGGGCAAAGGCGTTGTAGAGACCGCATACGAAGGTGCCGGCACAGAGCAGCCAGAGATCGCCCTGAGCCACCGCCTGCCAGGTGAGGAGTGCCCCGAGCACTGCAGCAAGCGAACCCAGCAGGTAGCCGGCCCGCCGACCGTGACGACGCATGAAGAGGGCAGCCGGCATTGCCCAGACGGCGCCGCCCAGCACATAGGCGGTGACGGGAAGCGTGGCCATCCACTTGTCCTGCGCCAGCTGATAGCCCGCGAGGCCGTTCACTGCGATCAGGGTGACGTTGTTGGTGAGAAGCAGCGCCTGCAGGAGCGCGAGCAGGCCCATCTGAAAACGGAATGAGGCGATCATGGGAATCCCGGATGACCCAGGCCTCTCAGGGGAAGGTGTGTGGCAGGAGAAGCGCGGCTGGAACCAGGCTCGCAGGATAAGCCAGGCTCTCGGCCCGGCGCATCATCAGGCGGGCCCCGATCGGAGCGCTTCAACCCTCACGCAACGCGCCCTTCGCTAGAATGATCGCGTGGTCAGGCGCAGCATGCCGCAACCACCTACCAGAGCACACCGGGATCGTGCGCAGGCCGATGCGCAACCCGTAGCGTTCGAGGGCGATGGAACAACCGGCTCCTCCGTGAGCCCAAGGAGCACAGGCAATGTCGATGGCGGATCGCGATGGCTGGATATGGTTCGACGGAAAGATCGTGCCCTGGCGGGAGGCCACGATCCATGTACTCACCCATTCACTGCATTACGGAATGGCCGTCTTTGAAGGCGTTCGCGCCTATCACTCTGCAAAAGGCACTGCGGTCTTTCGTCTTCCAGAACACACCCGGCGCCTGTTCAACTCGGCAAAGATCTTCCAGATCGACATACCCTTTGCCCCAGAGGAACTCGTCGAAGCCCAGCGCGCCGTTGTCCGCGAGAACCGCCTCGAAAGCTGCTATATCCGGCCACTGGTCTGGGTGGGTTCCGAGAAGCTGGGGGTGTCCAAGGCCGGCAACCGCATCCATGTGGCGATTGCCGCCTGGCCCTGGGGTGCCTACCTTGGCGAGGAGGGGCTGAGTCGCGGCATCCGGGTGAAGACCTCCTCCTACAGCCGCCACCATGTGAATGTATCGATGGTCCGCGCCAAGGCAAGCGGCTACTACGTCAACTCGATTCTCGCCAACGCCGAAGTCACCGCACACGGCTACGACGAGGCTTTGCTGCTCGACACCGAAGGCTATGTGTCCGAGGGCGCAGGCGAAAATGTGTTCATGGTCCGCGACGGGGTGCTCTACACGCCGGATCTCGCATCCTGCCTCGACGGCATTACCCGCAACGCGGTGATCACGCTGGCGCAGGACCTCGGCATCAGTGTGCGCGAAAAGCGCATCACGCGCGATGAGATGTACTGCGCCGACGAATTGTTCTTCACCGGGACGGCCGCAGAGGTCACCCCGATCCGTGAACTCGACGACCGCAGCATCGGCAATGGCGGGCGGGGCCCGCTCACCGGGCAACTGCAGGCGCTCTTCTTCGACGTGGTCAACGGCAAGGCCGAACGCTACGCCCACTGGCTCACACCGATCTGAGGCATCCCATGACCGAAGCACAGCCCAGCCCTCCAACACGCGCGGTGGTCGAGCTGCTCGCCAGCGATCTGCCGGCCTTTTGTCCGAATCCCAGAATGAGCCTCTGGAATCACCACCCGAAGGTGTTTCTCGATCTTACCCGGGGTCACCCGGTCTCTTGTGCCTATTGCGGAACGCGCTACAGGCTCAGGGACGGCGAAAAGGTCCACAGGCACTGAGCGCTCTAGGTCCGGAGGCACTCCGTATGCGACCCCCGCGCCGCGGCGGCCCCCGTCAACCTGGAGGTGCCGCAGGCTCCTCCGGCCTCAGCAGCCTCGCCGTGGAAGATGCGATCTATGAGGCGCTCGCCCGCGCTGACGTGGATGCCCTGATGGAACTCTGGAGCGATGAGGAAGACACGGTGTGCATCCATCCCTCCGGCACCCGGCTGCTTGGCAACGCCGCGATCCGCCGCTCCTGGGACCTGATCCTGTCGCAGGGTGGGCTGCTGATCATCCGGTCGCAACTCCAGCGGGTTGCCGCCGGCACCCTCGCAGTGCACAACCTGATCGAAACGGTTGAAGTCGTTGAAAACGGGCACAAGCGCAGCTTCCACATGGCGTGTACCAACGCCTACCTACACGGCGGAAAAGGTTGGCGCCAGGTACTGCACCATGCCGCACCGGTCGATCTCGAAGCGCAACCCCCGCCAGGCCAGTCGGGCCATGCGCCAAGGCTGCTGCACTGAGCCAACTGCGCATCCTGCACCTTTGTGCCCTGCACCCCCGTGCCCTTCACCTTTGCGCCCTGCACCCCCGCATCGTGCCCCCGTGCCCTGCCCCAGCACCTGGACCATGCTCAACGACTACCGGGCGCCCTGGTGGGCGGTCGGGGGTCATGTCCAGACGATATGGCCCTCGAGGCTTGCACCCAAGCCCCAGGTGCGGTACCGACGTGAACCCTGGAGCACGCCGGACGACGACGTGATTGCGGTGGACTGGCTGCAGCGGCAGGGGATCGATGATGACCTGCGCCTGCCCGACCCTGCAGCTCGGCGGGACCCGCCCATCGCTGGCGTTTTCGGGCAAACGGCAACCGCACAAGGCATTGCGTCGGCATCCCCGGTGAACGGTCCCGGGCAGCCCACACTTGCCCTCTTCCACGGGCTCGAGGGCGACTCGGAAAGCCATTACAGCCGTGCATTCATGGCGGAAGCTGGCCGGCGGCGGTGGAACGGATGCGTTGTGCACTTTCGTGGATGCGGCGGTCTTCCCAACAGACTCCCGAGGGCCTACCACTCGGGCGACTCCGAAGAGATCGACTGGATCCTCAGGCGCTTGCGTGCACTGCTCGGGGGCCCTCTGTTCGTCGTGGGCATCTCGCTCGGCGGCAACGCACTTCTGAAGTGGCTTGGCGAGGTCAGCTTGGGCGCTCAAGGCGTGATCGACGCGGCGGCAGCGGTCTGCCCGCCCCAGGACCTGCGCGCCGGTGCCTACGCGCTTGCAGCCGGCTTCAACCGGCTCTACATGCACAACTTTCTGCGTTCGCTCATCCCGGGCGCGCTCGCCCGTCTGGAGCGCTTCCCCGGCCTCTACGATGCGCAGAAAGTGCGGGGGTGCTCGAGCTTCCTCGACTTCGACGAGGTGGTCACCGCGCCCTTGCATGGCTTTTGCAGCGCGGAGGAGTACTGGCGGCGGAGCTCCTGCGGACCCTTCCTTGCCTCGATTCGAGCCCCAACCCTCGTGGTGAATGCGCTCAACGACCCCTTCATCCCCATCACCTGTTTGCGCCCGTCCGAAGCGGTCAGCCATGCGGTGCGCCTGAGCTATCCCGCCCAGGGCGGCCATGTAGGCTTTCCCGTGGGCCATGCTCCGGGGCGTATCGACTACCTGCCACGCAAGGTTGGTGACTGGTTTGTTGCGATTTCAAGAGAATCCGGCCGTGATTTGCGCAACATCCAGGAGGAACACCCTCTCGAACCGGAGCAGGGCTTCGAAAGACGCTTCGACAGACGCTTCGACCAGGGCTTCGAGATCCGTTTCGACAAGGGCTTCGTACGAGGCCCGCGGCGATGCCTCGGACCAGGCAAGCATGGATGATCGGGTCCTTGCCGCAATGCGTCGCTGGCCTGGGGTCGCGCCGGTCTACGGCTGGATGCGTCTCGATGCACGCGGCCGTTGGAGGATCCTGCGAAGGGATCGGGCCGACTTTGACCCGGGCCGCGAAGCGGAAGGCGAGACGATCGGCAGTCCCTCCCTGGTCGACTACATCGGCAGAAACTACGCGCCGGATCCCGAGGGTGCGTGGTACTGGCAAAACGGCCCGCAACGCGTCTATCTGGCGCTGGAAACCGCGCCACTCATCTACCGGGTGCTCGAACGACGCGACGGCCGTCCGGGAAAGGCCCTGGTCGCACACACGGGCTTTCGGGCCCACCGCCTTGTTGGTGGATGGCTCGACCCCGCGATGCGGGTCTACCTGCTTACCGACCTCGGCCCGGGTATGGTGCACGATCAGGATCTTGCTCAGCTTGACTTGAGCGACCAGGACGAAAACTGCAACGCGCAAGCGCTGGAGCATGCAGCCAATGCCCGGCTCACCTTGCGCTGGACCGACCTCGACGCAACCGTGCAGTCGCTTTCCTTGCGGCGCACCGAAGACGCAGCAACTTCGCTCGGGTTCGTCCGTAACCCTCAACCCGCTGTCTGACCCCGGGACTTGCCCGGTTGGGTGTGCGGGTTCGCGCGACGACGTCACCGCGCCCAGTCTTTCAGCGCTGCATCGCCGGCTCACCGCGCGGGTCAACGCGTTTCACGGGTTCGCGCGGCAGAGTCGATGCGCTCAGCCTGCCAGCGCTGCATCGCGACGCGAAGCCGGGCATCGATCTGCAGGTTTTCCTGCGCCCCGGCGTCCTTTGCTGCCTGCGCAAGCCTGAATTGCTCAACCGCCGACGGCAGTGCCCCGCGGATCAGATGCACCTCGCCTCGCGCCCGATGCATCAGGGCGCGCTCGCCCCTTTCTGCGTGGACCCGGGCCAGCAGGCTCCAGGCGATCGCATCCTGCGGCCTTCTCCCGAGGATCGACTCGCCGAGCTGCCGCGCCTGGGCGTAGCGTCCCGCTTGCAAAAGCAGAGCCATCTCCTGGTGCCGCAGACGATCGTTGCCCGGGTCAAGCGACGAGAGGTCTCGACTGCGGGCGATCGCCTCCTCGATCCGACCAAGTCCCGCCAGGGCGTTGACCTCGAGCCTTCCGAGCGCGGAGGCGGCGGCCCCACTATGCGCAATCGGCGGTTGCGCGCTTTGGGCCGAGAGCGCAAGTCTTGCCCGCTCGAGGGCCGCCAGCGCATCGAGCCAGCGCCGCTGGGTCTCGCGGACGGTTGCCAGTCCGTACCAGGCTGCCACAGGGTCGAGCGTGGACCGTTCACGCAGTTGGCCCTCGAAGCGTTCGGCGGCGCGCCGCAGCCCTTCGACCGAAGGGTCGAGGAGCGCCTGCATGCGCGCCCGTACCAGCCTGAAGCCGAGCGAGTCGGCCCACTGACGATAGCGCTCGGCTCGCGCCCGCGCCTGCATGTCGGCGATGCGCTCGGTGGTGAGCGGGTGGGTGCGCAAGTAGGACGGCGCGCCGGACTCGTAGACCCGGCCCGCACGCTGGATCCGTTCAAAGAAGCTCACAAGGCCTTGGGTGTCGAAACCCGCGCGATTCAGGGTGTCAAACCCGATGCGGTCGGCCTCGCGCTCGGCATCCCGCGAAAAGGAGAGCATCTGGTCCTGTCCGATCTGCTGCCCGAGCGCCATGAAGCCTGTGGCGGCCTGGGGGTTCGAACGCGCTGCGAGCGCCGCCAGCACCAGGCCGACCATCTGCGCAACGCCCGCTTCGCGGCTCCGGGCCAGCATCCGGGCGATATGCCGCTGGGTGACGTGCCCGATCTCGTGCGCCAGCACCCCCGCCAGTTCCGACTCGCTTTCCGCCGCCGCGATCAGCCCGGAGTGCACGCCGATGAATCCACCGGGCAAGGCAAAGGCGTTGAGGCTGCTGTCGCGTACCAGGAAGAACTCGAAATCCTGACCAACTCCGCCGGCGTCGACCAGGCGCCTGCCAAGGTCCTCGAGGTAGGCCGACACGTCCGGGTCCTCCTCGGCTGCGGGCGCATTGCGCAGATCCCGCATGATGCTCTCGCCGAGCCGCCGCTCCACGCCTGGGGAAAGTGAATCGGAGGCCGGATCGCCAAGCTGCGGCAAGGCAACGGCAGCACTGGCGGGCCCCAGGGCAAGGTGCAGGGCAACAAGCGTGACGCAAAGTCGAGCCACTCGCGCAGCCCCGAGGGAAGCGCTGAGGGCAGCACACCACTGTCCTACGACGCTGCAACACGCAGCCCCGGGCCTCGAGGACCCGGGCTCACCCCGTCCCGGGAGCATCGACATCGATGTCGCAGGGCGCTGCGCTTGCCGTCGACCTAAGTGCATGTTGCTATGATGCCCGTATGCAGGAAAGGTTCTCCCAATGTCCGTGAGCGTGCCCCGGCTCGCGGATCTCAGCCACTTCGACGCCAGCGGCCAGGCCTCGATGGTCGACGTTGGCGACAAGGCGGTCACACGTCGCGAAGCCGTTGCGAGTGGTCACATCCGCATGCAGCCAAGCACCCGCGCGCTGATTGCACAAGGCAACGCGGCCAAGGGCGATGTGCTCGGGATAGCGCGGCTTGCGGGAATCATGGCTGCCAAGCGCACCAGCGAACTCATCCCCCTTTGCCATCCGATTGCGCTGAGCAAGGTCGCGATCGACTGGTCGTGGCAGGGAGAGGACGCGATCGCCTGCCGCGCCACCGTACGCTGCGAAGGCCGGACCGGGGTTGAGATGGAGGCGCTCACCGCGGTGCAGATCGCCCTTCTCACTGTCTACGATATGGTCAAAGCCGTGGATCGTGCAATGAGCATCCACGAGGTGCGCCTGCTCGAGAAGTCGGGCGGCCGCAGCGGCTCCTGGAGCGCGCCGCCGCTGGAAGGCTGAAGGGGTCGGGGTGCTGCACCGCCAGCCCGCCGCTCAAGGCACTGGCATCTGCGGCATCCAGCGCAGCACGAAAGCGGTCCGGGCATCCAGGAACTGGGAGCTGCGGTTGCGGTCGTAGTGACGAGGCCGGGGAAGCATCGCCGCGAGCCGGGCCGCCTGCTCGGCGCTGAGCCGGGCGGCCGGTATGCCGAAGTAATGACGTGCGGCCGCCTCGGCGCCAAACACCCCGACGCCCCACTCGACATAGTTGAGGTAGAGGTGGAGGATGCGGCGCTTGTCCATGGCAAGTTCGATCATCAGCGTGATCAGGGCCTCCTGAGCCTTGCGCCACAGGCTGCGCTCGGCGGAGAGGAAGAGGTTTTTCGCCAGCTGTTGGGTGATCGTGGAGCCACCGCGCACAACCTTGCCTTTTTCCATGTTGCGCATCCAGGCTTTCTCGATCGCGTCCCAGTCGATGCCGTCGTGCCGTTCGAAGTTCTGGTCCTCGGCGGCGATCACCGCGCGTTTGAGGTGCGCGGCGATCCTGTCGTAGGGCACCGGCTGGTGACGAAGCTGCCCGAGCCGCAGTGCCTGTTCGCGCATGAAGGCGGTGTCCTGCGGGTCGGCAAACACCAGCCAGATCACCTGTGCAAAAAACCAGAACTGCACAAGAACGAGGCCAGCGAAGGCGATCCCAAGACAGCGCAGGGCAATCTTCATGGCCGCGACGATGCGGCCGCATCGTCCTGGGCCTCGCGCGAAAGGCTGGCGCGCAGGCCCGCGTAGACCGGCGCAGTGCAGGGACTTACCCCGTGCCAGATGCGGTATGCCTCAGCAGCCTGTCCGACCAGCATGCCCAGACCATCGCTTGCCTGGCGGCAGCCCGCTTCCAAAGCCTGCCGAAGGAAGGGCGTGGGTTGCGCTGCATACATCAGGTCGTAGGCGAGCTGGGCCGCAGCAAGCACTCGCGCATCGATCGGCAGATCGCGCGCTGCGAGTCCCGCCGAAGTGGCGTTTACCACCAGGTCCCAGGGGCCGTCGCGACAAAACCTTGCGGCGACTTCCTCGAATCCGCATACGTCGGCCTTCAGGTCAGCGGCACGTGCAGGGCTGCGGTTGGCCACGACCAGCCGTGCACAACCCGCCTCGCGAAGCGGGCCAAGAACCCCACGGCATGCGCCGCCTGCGCCCAGCACCAGCACAGACAGGCCTGCGAGCTTGAGCCCGAGCCGCCCCTCGATGTCGTTCACCAGTCCGATCCCGTCGGTGTTGTCGCCCTCGATCGTGTCGCCGTTGAACACCAGTGTGTTGACCGCACCGGCAGCCTGCGCGCGCGCGCTCTTGCGGTCGCAAGCCTCGAAAGCCTCCACCTTGAAGGGCTGGGTGACGTTGGCGCCCGCCCCGCCGCCTGCGCGAAAGGCGCTGAGCACATCCCGAAAGGACCCGGGCGCTGCATGCAGGCGCCCGTAGCGCAGACGGTGGCCGAACTGCGCCGCGAAGGCCTCATGGATGAAGGGCGAACGGCTGTGTGACACCGGATGCCCGATCACGGCGAAGCGGCGCACCGGCGCGATGCCTGGCAAGCTGCCCGGCGGCCCGTCGGGCGTGTACGCCCCAGCTCCCACGCTCAGCCCCCTTCAGGCTCCGCGGTGGCCGCACCCTCGCCTGGATCGTCCCAATGCAGCATGCGCGCCTCGACTGAAAGTTCCACCCAGTCCATGCGCAGTACCTCGATCCACAGCCGGCGCCCGGCGAACCCCTCCGGCAGGTCGGCGAGCGCAAACAGCAGCGGCGCATGGATGAAACGAACCCGCTGCTCACGCAAGGCCACCACCAGATGGCGACGCTCTCCACCTTGCTCAACCCAGCGCATCGCCCAATAGCGCTCCATACGGTCCTGGTAGCTGCCGTAGGCGTCGTAGCGCGCATCGAAGCCTGCGATCACAGCGTGCAGGTCGGACTCCTCGGTACTGTACGGCGGGCGCTGCCGGGTACTGAGCGCGAGCAACTGGCGCTGGTTCACCAGGTCGGCGTAGCGCCTCAAGGGGGAGGTTGCCCAGAGGTAGTGGCTCACGCCGAGCCCCTGATGGGCGATGGGATGCGTGGTCATCCGCACCTTGCCCATCTGCTGCGAGCGGAAGATGCCGGGGAGTCGGTTGAGCGCGAGCAGACGCGCCCAGCGCGAATTGGCCAGGATCATCAATTCGGCCACGATACGGTCAAGCGGTGCATCGCGCTGCCGCTCAACGATCTCGACCCGGTTGCCTTCGATACTGAACTGAAAGTCGCTGCGAAACCGGGCTTCGGGCCGACCCCGTTGCGCTTCGCGCTGTGCCTGCCAATGCAGCGAAAGCCGCCAGAGCAACGCCAGTGCGGGCTGCAACTCCTGCGGCGGATCCGATGGCAGGTCATGCGGGCATTCCGGCGGCCGATCCGGCGGCGGATCCGGCAGCTGGTCATGCGGGAATTCCGGCGGCCGACCCGGCGGCAATACGAGGGGCGGATCCCCCTGCGGCTGCGCGTTCAGCCCGCCCAAGGCGTGCGACCCACTTTGCCCTGCCTCAGGCGCTGCACAAACTGCGGCAGCCTCCGGCGCTGCGGCCTGCCACCAGCGCTCAAGGGCTTGCACCGTCACCCGTTCCCCGAGCCTGTCGTGCCGCAGATTTGCGCGGATCGGCACCTGTTCGAGACGTGTCTCCTCGCCCACAACCTCAAAGCCGCTGCCAAGATGCAGGTAGAGCGACAGTGCCGGTCTCGGTGCACCGCTGTCGAGCGAGAAAACGCGGACGATCGGCTCTGGAAGCATCTGGATCTTTTCCCCCGGGGCGTACACCGTCGACATGCGCTCCCGCGCGATCCGATCCCAGCGGTTGCCCGGCTCAAGGAGCAGTGATGGCACTGCGATGTGGACGCCGATCGTCCAGATCTCACCCGCCTTCGCGAAAGCCCTCACCCCGGGAGTCACCACCCCGGAAGCAGCCGCGCTGGATGCGGCCTGCCCGAAAGATGTCCGCGCGCCGTGCCATTGCACCGAGAGTGCATCGTCGATCTCGGTGGTGCTCGAGTCGTCGATCGAGAAGGCTGCAACCGGGGCAAGGGGCAGTGCTTGGATCCGGGCACTCAGCGGACCGAGCGCCGCTGCGAGTTCATCGGGCGCAAACTGCGGCTCCAGACCCTTTGGGAAGTGCTCGCGGGCAAAAGCTCCGCGGTGGAGTTGCGCCACGTCGGGGATCACGCCGGTGCGCAAGACCAGTTGCGGCATCGACATCCGGGTCGCCTTTGCTGCCGCATCGAGCGCGCGGTACGCGGTCGACTGCTTGTCGGGCTTTACCAGCAGCGCAATCGGGTCGACAGCCTCGGAGTGCGCATCGCTGGATCCAACCCACGCCTCGGGCCATTGTCCTGCTGCGAGCGTCTCGGCCCAGGACTGGATCCGCGCCTCGAGTTGCTTGCGCCGCTCCACTGCGGCCAGCGCCTTGTCGATCTGCACGCGGTCCTGGGCGCGGAAAAGTCCCCGGCCCCTGCGCTGAAACCAGATTGGCGCGGCCTGCAGACAAAGCAGCGTGGCGCAGCGTTGCACCACCGAGGGCTTGCCGCCGAAGTACTCCACCGCGAGTTGTTCGAAGTCCACATCGTCCTGCGGCGCAAACTCCCAGATCAGCGCCACGTCCATCGACTCGGCAAGCGCCTGCGCCTGCGGCAGCAGCGGGGCCGACGGCAACGCGTCAAAGCGCAGGACGATCTGCTGCATGCGTACCTTGATGCGGCGACCGCCATGCAACTCGACCTGAACGCTCGCGGGCGCCTCCGAGACCACTTCGCCCACCTTGAGTTGACCCTCGTCCTCGAAGAGCGCATGCCTGAGCGCCGCCGCGTGGGATGCGCTTGCGGCGGGGGGGCGACCCGCCGCCCGTTGCAAGGTCTCGCTCATGGCTGCGCCTCGCCCTCGGGTGGCAATGAGGCGAAAGGCTTGAGTGCGAGCGCCTGAAGCAGCCGGGCGTGGATGCCGCCGAAGGCGCCGTTGCTCATCACGAGGACGCGATCACCCGCATGCGCATCGGCAACAACCGCCTCGACGAGTGGGCCGACCTCCGCGCGTACCACTACCTTGTCGCCAAGCGGATCAAGCGCAGCGGCCACATCCCAGTCCAGCGACCCACTGCAGCAATACACCCGGTCGGCCCTGCGCAGGCTCGAGGCGAGCCGCGCCGCCATCGTGCCCAGCTTCATCGTGTTGCTGCGCGGCTCCACCACAGCCAGCACGCGCTGGCCGCTTTCCGCACAAAGCGCGGCAACGCTTGCTTCGATCGCGGTTGGGTGGTGCGCGAAATCGTCATACACACCGACCCCATTGACGGTACCGCGCAACTCGAGCCGTCGGCGCACGCCGCCGAAGGCCGACAAGGCCTCGAGCGCATGCTGCGGCTCGAGGCCCAGCAGCCGTACTGCGGTGAGTGCGGCGAGCGCATTGTGCAGGTTGTGGCTCCCTCCCAGCGCGAGACTGGCCTCGCCGATCCGGGTGGCACCCTCCATCAGCGCAAATTGCTGCCGTCCGCCCGAGGCCACAACTCCCTCGGCCCAGAGGCCTTGCCCGGGTGATCCAAAACGCTCGACCGCCGACCAGCAACCGCGGGCAAGAACCCGCTCCAGCGCCTCTCCAGCCGCCGGTGCAGCGGCCAGCACCACCACCGAGCGCGAAGACATCGTGCGCAACAATTGGTGAAATTGCCACTCGATGGCCGCGAGATCGGCGAAGATGTCGGCGTGATCGAACTCAAGATTGTTGAGCACCGCCACCGTCGGGCGGTAGTGTAGAAACTTCGAGCGCTTGTCGAAGAACGCGGTGTCGTACTCGTCGGCCTCGATCACGAACGGCTGAGCGGCGTCTCCCAGCGCCCCGCTCGAGGCAAAGTCGTGCGCCACACCGCCGATCAGATAGCCCACATCCGTCCCCAGCGCCTTGCGCAGCAGGAAGGTGCACAGCGCGGTGGTGGTGGTCTTCCCGTGGGTGCCGGCCACCGCAAGCACCGGGCGGTGTGCGAGCACATGCTCGCCGAGCCACTGCGGTCCCGAGGTGTAGGGCACGCGCGCATCGAGAACCGCCTCCATCAGCGGGTTGCCACGCCGGACGACGTTGCCCACGACAAAAAGATCGGGTCTGAAGGCCAGTTGCGAGGCTGAAAATCCATCGACGAAATCGATGTCGAGCGCTCGCAGCTGGTCGCTCATCGGCGGATAGACGTTGGCGTCGCAGCCGGTGACGCGGTGCCCCGCCTGGCGCGCGATGGCGGCAAGGCCGCCCATGAACGTTCCTGCAATACCCAGGATGTGGATGTGCACAGTGCGCGGATTGTATCGGCAGCTAAACTGCCCGCTCCATGGACGCTCAAGGTCGTACCCGCAGTCTGATCGCCCAGCATATCGCCCGCCTGATGGCCGATCACGGCCTTGAGCCGGGTCCGGCCCGAAGGCGTGCGATCGACGAGATCGGCGAGGGGCGGCGAATGCCATCGGGCTGCGTTCCCGACGCACAGGAGGTCGACGAGGCCCTGCGCGAGCACCTTGCGCTCTTTGATCCAGACCATGCGGCACGGGTGCGGCACATGCGCCTGGTGGCGCTTGAGATGATGGCGCGGCTTGCTCCAACGACGGTGCTTGCCACCGGCGCGGTCTGGAAGGGGATCGCCACGGCGAGTGCGCCGGTCCATCTGCAATGCTTTGCCGAAGAGCCCAAGCAAGTCCATTTCCGTCTCCTCGATATGGGTCTCGACCCGGAAGTCCTCGGCCTCAGGCACTTTCGCACCGGAGTCGAAGTCGAAGGCGTCGGGGTTCACTGGCAGGGCGAGGCGATCCTGATTTCGATCTACGACCTCGAGGATCTGCGCGGGGCGCTCGTTGCGCCTGCGGGGGGCACACCGGAGCGCGGCGACATGGCCGCGCTGCGCGCGAGGCTTGCGCAGCAACTCTAGGCCTTTCGTATAAGATCCTGCGCCATGGAGTCGAAGGAACCGCCCAACATGCCCTCGACAGCCCCTGCCGACCCGGCAGGGCACAGACTCTTTCGCCGCATGCTTCTCCTCGTGGGCACCGCGATGGGGGCCACCGCAGCCGGTGCCTGGTTTGCCGCGCGCTACTACAGCACCCGTCAGGCCTCCCACGAGGCTGTGCGCGTGTTGATGGAGCAGCGCTTTCAGACCGCACGCGGCGAGGCATTGCCGATGTCTGAACTCCGCGGGAAAGTGTTGCTCGTGAACTTCTGGGCCACCTGGTGCCCGCCCTGCGTTGAAGAGATGCCCGAACTCGAGGCCCTGCAACAGGAACTTCAGTCACGACCGGCAAAAATGATGCAAACGATCGGGATCGGCATCGATTCTCCGTCCAACATCCGTCTTTTTGCGGCCAAATCGCAGATCACCTACCCCCTTGTGCTTGCCGGAAGCCAGGGCAGCGAGCTCGCCCGCCTCTTCGGCAACGACAAGGGTTTGCTCCCTTATACCGTGGTGATCGGTCACGATGGGGCCCTTTTGAAGACCGTTCTCGGCAGAGTGAGGATCGATGCGCTTCGGCAGGCAGTGGTTGCCGCGCTTGACCGTGCCTGAGTGTTCAGCGCCCCCGCTGCGGCAAGCGGCGCAGGCAATGCGGGAGGGCATCGCATGAGGCGACTGCTCCTTGTGCAGGGCCCCAACCTGAACCTCCTTGGCACCCGCGAGCCCGCGATCTACGGAGCAGAAACGCTCGAGGCTGTTCACCGCAGGCTGCACCAGGAAGCTCTGGGCCTCAACCTTGAACTTGAGTGTTTTCAGAGCAATCACGAGGGGGCCATCGTCGAGCGTATCCATCGGGCAGGCGCTGAAGGGGTGGACTACATCCTGATCAACCCGGCGGCCTACACCCACACTTCGGTGGCGATCCGCGACGCGCTCGCTGCGGTGGCAGTCCCCTTCATCGAGGTGCACCTGTCCAACGTGCATCGACGCGAACCCTTTCGGCACCACTCCTACCTTTCCGACCTCGCCGTCGGCGTTATCGTCGGGCTTGGTTCACAGGGCTATTCGCTTGCGCTCATGGCCGCCGCCACGCAGCTGTCCCGCGCGGTCTCGCTGCCTGCGGATGCGAGCCTTCCGCTCCGCGAGGGCCGGGAATCATTTTCGGGCGGTCCCGGCGAAGCGCCTGAGCGTACGCACCGCCGCTGAGGAAAACGAGCATGGATTTGCGCAAGATCAAGTCGCTGATCGATCTGGTGTCGGAGTCGGACATCTCCGAGCTCGAGATCACCGAAAACGAGGGCAAGGTGCGTATCGTCAAGGCGTCCCCAGGGTCCGCGCACGCAGGCCTGCCGATTGCCATGTTCGGCCCGCCAGGGTATGCGCCCGGTGTCTCCGCTGGCACCCACGGCACCATGCTTGCGCCCAGCAGCCACGCAACGCTTCCGCTTGCACCCTCGCTCGCGCCGGGTCTGGCCGGCGCCACTGCGGCGTACACCGGGGTAGCGGTGCACGGTCAGCCAAGTCTTCACAGCCCGCAGGGCATGCAGGTGCCGCAGGGCATGCAGGTGCCGCAGGGCGTGCAGGGGGCGGTCGGCCTGCAAGGCCCACAGGGCATGCAGGGCGCTTACGGGCCAGCTGGGACCGTTGCGGGCGCAGACCCCGCCGACAGTTCCTTTGTGGTCAAGTCGCCGATGGTGGGCACCTTCTACCGCGCCTCGCAGCCGGGCGCAGATCCCTTTGTGCAGGTCGGCAGCAAGGTGGCCGATACCGATGTGGTGTGCCTGATCGAGGCGATGAAACTCCTCAACGAGATCGAAGCTGGCAAGGCGGGCACGATCAAGGCTATCCTGGTCGAGAATGGCCAACCCGTGGAATACGGGCAGCCGCTCTTTCGGATCGACTGAACGCCGCATGTTCGAGAAGGTTCTGATCGCCAACCGTGGCGAAATTGCGCTGCGTATCCAGCGAGCCTGCCGCGAACTTGGCATTCGCACGGTCGTGGTCCACTCCGAAGCCGACACCGAGGCAAAGTACGTTCGACTGGCCGATGAATCAGTGTGCATCGGACCGCCCCCCTCGCGCGAGAGCTACCTCAACATCCCGGCGATCATCTCGGCGGCCGAAGTGACCGATGCGGAGGCCATCCACCCGGGTTATGGCTTTCTTTCGGAAAACGCCGACTTTGCCGAGCGCGTGGAGCGCTCGGGCTTTGTCTTCATTGGGCCGAAACCCGAGTCGATCCGGATCATGGGCGACAAGGTGAGCGCCAAGCACGCCATGAAGTCGGCAGGCGTCCCGGTGGTGCCCGGATCCGAGGGCGCCTTGTCTGAAGACCCAAAGGAAATCGTACGGATCGCCCGGCAGATCGGCTATCCGGTCATCATCAAGGCTGCCGGTGGGGGCGGTGGACGCGGCATGCGCGTGGTGCACACCGAGGCTGCCTTGATCAATGCGGTCACCATGACCCGCAGCGAAGCCGCAGCGGCGTTCAACAACGCGAGCGTGTACCTGGAGAAGTTCCTTGAGAATCCCCGCCATGTCGAGATCCAGATCCTTGCCGACGGTCAGGGCAATGTGGTGCATCTGGGCGAGCGTGATTGCTCGATGCAGCGTCGTCATCAGAAGGTGGTCGAGGAGGGGCCAGCTCCGGGGATCGCGCGCAAGCTGATCGACCGCATAGGGAGCCGCTGCGTGGACGCCGCCCGCAAGATCGGATACCGAAGTGCGGGAACCTTCGAATTCCTGTTTGAAAACGACGAGTTCCACTTCATCGAGATGAACACCCGGGTGCAGGTGGAACACCCGGTGACCGAACTGATCACCGGCATCGACATCGTGCAGCAACAGATCCTGATCGCAGCCGGGCACAAGCTTGGCTTTCGACAAAAGGACATCGTGTTTCGCGGCCATGCGATCGAGTGCCGTATCAATGCCGAGGATCCCTTCAAGTTCACGCCTTCGCCCGGGCGCATCACGCATTGGCATCCCCCCGGCGGGCCCGGCGTACGCGTGGACTCGCATGCGTACTCCAACTACCTTGTACCGCCGCACTACGACTCGATGATCGCCAAGGTGATCGCCTTCGGCGACAGCCGCGAGCAGGCGCTTGCACGCATGCGCATCGCGCTCTCGGAGATGGCGGTCGAGGGCATCAACACCAACCTCGCCTTGCACCGCGAACTCCTTGTCGACGCGCGCTTTCTGCAGGGCGGCACCTCGATCCACTACCTCGAACACAAGCTTGCCGACCGGCAACATGCCTGAGGGGCGGGCACCGGAGCAGGGGCGCAATCTCGAACCCGCGTGGTTCGAACTCACGCTGGTGGTGGACCGTGAGGTGGAGGCGGCGCTGAGCGATGCCTTGCTGGAGTGCGGCGCCGCAGCAGTGCAGACCGAGGACGCCGATGCCCACACGCCGCAGGAGCGGGCGATCTTTGCCGAGCCGCAGCTGCCACCGACAGGATTCGAGGTCTGGCCGCGCAATCGTCTTTGCGCCCTCCTGCAGATGGCTCCGGACCTTGCGCAGAGCGAGGCTTCCCGGGTGATGGGAGAGGCCTGTGCGCTTGCGCGGCTGCAGGTCACGCCGCCCTGGGAGCTTCGGGCACTTGCCGAGCAGGACTGGGTGAGACTCACCCAGTCGCAGTTTCAGCCGATCGCGGTTGGAGATCGACTCTGGATCAGCCCGAGTTGGCACGACCGTTGCCCTGCGGATCGCACAGCCCTGATCCTCGATCCAGGGCTTGCCTTCGGCACCGGAAGCCACCCCACAACACGACTCTGTCTGGCATGGCTCGAGTCCCACCTGCGCGGAGGTGAAGAGGTGCTCGATTACGGCTGCGGGTCGGGCATTCTCGGCATCGCTGCCGCATTGCTCGGCGCCCGTGGGGTGTACGCGGTCGACATCGACCCACAGGCGCTGCGGGCAACACGCGAAAATGCGCTGCGCAACGGGGTGGCTGATCGGGTCGATGTGTCGACGGGCATGGTGCGCGTGATCGACCCAACCGCCAGGGTCGGTGCGGCTGACAGGATGGCTGCCGCGGGCCGAACAGCCCACAGGCCGGCATCAGCCGCTGGCGCGGATGCCGCTCTTCCACAGCATTCGGCCGGGTCACCGGAGAGCTTCGATGTGGTGATCGCCAACATCCTTGCGGCACCGCTCAAACTGCTCGCTTCGCTGCTTGAGGCAAGGCTGCGACCCGGGGGCTGGATCGTTCTGGCGGGCCTCTTGTCCGAGCAGGCCAAGGATGTGTCGAGCTGTTATCCGGATACTTCGCCTGCCCCATGGCGCACCGAGGAAGGGTGGACGGTTCTGGCCGGGCAACGACCCCCCGCACCCCCCACATCACCCACATTCGCCACATTCCCCGCGTACCCCGCACACGCCACACAGCCCCGCCCCGTGGATCCCCCCATGACGCACGACCCGCATGACCCGCACAACCCCCACGATCCCGACAACCGCCACGATCCCCGCGACCCCCGCGTCAATGCTCCGCCCGCGCCGGAATTGCGTCACGCGGGACCGCAGCCTGCGGTGCTGATCAGCGGTTCGATCGCGTTTGACTACATCCTGCTCTTCGACGGACACTTCCGCGAACATATCCTGCCCGAGCAGATCCACAGGCTCAACGTTGCATTTCTTGCACCGCGGCTCGAGCGGCAGTTTGGTGGCTGTGCGGCCAACATCGCCTACAACCTCGCAGCCCTCGGTGGACGCCCCCGGATCCTGGCGACCGTAGGACACGACGGCGGTCCGTACCTGGAGCGACTGGACCGCCTGGGTATCGACACGGCATCGGTCATCACCGTGCCGGACTGCTTTACCGCACAGGCGTTCATCACCACCGACAAGGATGCCAACCAGATCACAGCGTTTCATCCGGGAGCGATGGAGGAGGCGCATCGGGTGGAGGTGGCCCAGGCCGCGCAGGGATCCCAACCCTGCGCGTGGGGCATTGTTGCGCCAAACGGCAAGAAGGCCATGCAGGCGCATGCCGCTGGTTTGGTGCAGGAGGGGATCCCCTTCATCTTTGACCCCGGTCAGGGCCTGCCGATGTTTGCGGGCAACGAACTCCTCGAACTCATTGCGGCTGCACAGGCGCTCATCCTCAACGACTACGAAGCCTCGATGCTCCTGCAGCGTACCGGGCTGAGCGAGCTACAGCTTGCCCGCCGTCTCGAGGCACTCGTGATTACCCGCGGGGCATCCGGCTGCACGCTGCACTGGCAGGGCCAACGGCAAGACCTTGGCGCGGCCCGGGCGGCTGCCGAAGTGGATCCAACCGGTTGTGGCGATGCCTTTCGCGCCGGCGTGCTGCATGGCCTTGCGCGCGGTGCGCGGTGGCCCGAAGCGGTAGGCCTCGGAACCATCCTCGGTGCGGTCAAGGTTGAGCATCCCGGAGGCCAGAACCACCCGATCGATCGCGACGATCTTCGCCAACGCTGGCGCGCGCACTTTAACGCCCCGATGCCCGTGGCGTTTTTCGCCTGAGACGGGGCTCAAAGCGCGCCGCCGCGCTCGATCGCGGGCCAGAGGCGCCCGTCAGCGTACCCCCTGGCGCAGCACGGTAAGGAGGACCTGCAACAGGATCAGCAACACCAGAGGCGAAAGGTCGAGTCCGGCCGGCGAGGGCAGGCGCCGACGGATCGGCCTCAAGAGCGGATCGCTCAGCATCGCAAGCGGTGTTGACAAGGGGTGGTGCGGTGAAAACCAGCTCAGCACGGCCTGAATCAGCACCACAGCCATCACCACATAGACCGCCCAACTGATCCACTGCGCAAGCCCGAGGAGCAACAGTGCGGCAGCGCGGGTGACTGGCGGTGCCGCGAGAACCGCCGCAGGCTGCGAAAAGAGCGCGAGCATTGCAAGCACGTGCAACACCGCAATCAACGCGCTCAGGATCAGTGCGGCAGCATCAAGCCGTCCGCGGAGCGGCAGCATGCGCTGGAGCGGTCCAACCAGCCACTGCGTGATTTGCTGGGTAACCCGGGCAACCGGATGAAAGTTCGAAACCCGCGCCCAGGAAAGCCACAGACGCATCCACAGTGCCATCGCAAGGAGGCTTGCGACCGGATCGAGTACTGCCCAGACGATCGAGCCGAGCATCGGCAGGAGGATCTCTAGCTGGGCCTTGCCAAAGCCGGTGCCAGCGTCGATATCCCCGACGTGCCTCGCCTCACGAAAGCTCCAACCCCGGCGATGCGAGACGCCCGCCCCGGGATGTCAGGGCTTGTCGCCGGTTGGAAAGGGCCACGCTGGGACCGTTGCGGCTGCCTTGGCGGCAGCTTTCCTTGCACCCTTGCTGGCCGCCGACCTGGCGGACTTCACCTCAGGCGCGGGCGCAGACTTGGCCGACGCCCCGGGCGCTCTGGGCTCCGCCTTGGCCTTCACGCCTCCAGAGCTCGTCTTTTTCGCAGTTGCCACCGATGTCCTCCTCCATTGCAAACCATTCAATCCTTCGGGAACCCTCTAATCCCAACTCAGCGCGCCCCCGGTCTGATACTCGATCACGCGAGTTTCGAAAAAATTTCTTTCCTTCTTCAGGTCGATCATCTCACTCATCCAGGGAAAAGGGTTTTCCTCCAGCGGAAAGAGTGCATCGAGACCGATCTGCTGGGCACGCCGATTGGCAATGAACCGCAGGTAGCCCTTGAACATCGCGGCATTGAGTCCCAAAACGCCGCGCGGCATGGTGTCTTCGGCATAGGCGTACTCAAGTTCCACCGCGCGGACAAAAAGTTTCCTGACCTCGTCGCGAAACTCCGCAGTCCAGAGCTGAGGATTCTCAAGCTTGATGGTATTCACGAGGTCGATGCCGAAGTTGCAGTGCATCGACTCATCGCGCAGGATGTACTGGTACTGTTCGGCGGCGCCGGTCATCTTGTTCTGCCTTCCCAGAGCGAGGATCTGTACGAACCCTACATAGAAGAACAAACCCTCCATCAGGCAGGAGAACACGATCAGCGACTTGAGCAAGGCTTGATCGGTCTCGACGGTACCCGTCCGGAAGTTGGGGTCGGTCAGGGTGTCGATGAAGGGAATGAGGAACTCGTCCTTGTCCCGGATCGAGCGCACCTCGTGGTAGGCGTTGAAGATCTCCCCCTCGTCAAGGCCGAGCGACTCGACGATGTACTGGTAGGCATGGGTATGGATCGCCTCCTCGAAAGCCTGGCGCAGGAGGAACTGTCGACACTCGGGCGCAGTGATATGACGGTAAGTACCCAGGACGATGTTGTTGGCCGCAAGCGAGTCCGCAGTCACGAAGAATCCGAGATTGCGCTTCACCAGACGCCGCTCATCCTCGCTGAGTCCCTGCGGCGACTTCCAGAGCGAAATATCCCGACTCATGTTGACTTCCTGCGGCATCCAGTGGTTTGCGCAAGTTGCCAGATACTTTTCCCACGCCCACTTGTACTTGAACGGCACGAGCTGATTGACATCCGATGCGCCGTTGATGATGCGCTTGTCTTCAACCCGTACTCGTCGGTCACTCGCCGCAACCACGCTGTAGGCGGGTGCCACAACGATTCCAGCCAAAGCCTGCTGCGGCGGCATCGGATGCGTGGAATGCACCGACGCCACCCGACTCGCCGGCCGCCCGTGAACTGCGGTGCGGTTCGGTGCAGGGTCAGGCATCGGCAAGGGAGTGGATTTGGATGCAAGCGCCGGTCCAGGCGCAGATCCAGGCGCAGATCCAGGCGCAGATTCAAGTGCCATCCCCTCCCAGTACGCCAGGGGCGTCGCCGCGGCATATTCCACCGAGGTTCGCTCCACGGACTCCAACGATGACCCGATTGCGGTTTGGGCCAACCGTTTCCCTGACCGCGCCGGCAGTGCGGTGGCCGGGTGCGCGGCGATGGCGAGGTCCAATTCATCCCAGGAAAGCATTATTTTTCTCACTTTCAAAACGATTCGACAAAACCTCAAAACTTCCTGGCCGCAAACCATCGTCAACTTCGACGCGGCCTGCGCGGTGCGGGCCCGCGGCTCGTTCATGCGCGCCGCCGAGCAGCCTTGACGGCCTGCTCATCGCATTCCAGTCTTTCGATCCGCGAAGGACGAGCGCTTCATCGATGAAGTTCAGGCAGCGCCCGCGACAGCGCCCGCGCTTGACACTGCTATTGGCATGCCTCGCAACCCGGATCATTAATCGCACAATAAGCTGCGGACGCGTTGCCAAGGTCCCTCGGACCTGCGCCATCGGTGTCGGCACCGCGCCTGAGCGCGCCCGAAGAACCCGATGAACCACCCACGCGCCCAGCACCCCCGCCGCTTCCTTCATCCGCACTGCTTCCTGCACTTGCGCCGCTGCCCGCAACTGCGACGGTGCCCGCAACTGCGCCGATGCCCGCAACTGCGCCGACGCCCGCAACTGCTGTGCCTGCTGCACCGAGCCCTTCCGTCGACACTGCATTGAGTTGGCCGAGGCGGTCGGTGGTGGACTTTTCCGCACTGCTTGCGCCAAGCGTACGCAGGTAGTACGTCGTCTTGAGCCCCCGCATCCAGGCGAGCGAATAGACATCGTGGAGTTTCTTGCCCGAGGCGCCCGCCATGTAGATGTTGAGCGACTGTGCCTGGTCGATCCATTTCTGACGCCGCGCTGCCGCCTCGACCAGCCAGGACGGATCGATCTCAAAGGCGGTTGCGTAGATTGCACGCAGTTCGGCGGGAATCCGGTCGATGCGGGCCAGGGAACCGTCGAAGAACTTAAGGTCCGACACCATCACCTCGTCCCACAATCCCAGGGTCTTGAGGTCGCGCACCAGATAGTCGTTGACCACTGTGAATTCGCCTGAAAGGTTCGACTTTACATAAAGATTCTGGAAGGTGGGCTCGATGCAGGCGCTCACGCCGATGATGTTGGAGATGGTGGCGGTGGGGGCAATCGCGATGCAGTTGGAATTGCGCATCCCCACGCTGCGGATCCGGGCACGCAGCGCCTCCCAGTCCATTGTGCTGCTGCGGTCAATCGCAAGATAGCCGCCCCGCGCCTCGGCGAGAAGGTCAAGCGAGTCCTGGGGAAGAATGCCGCGGTCCCACAGCGAGCCTCGGAAGCTCGAATAGGCCCCGCGTTCCTGGGCCAGTTCGGTGGATGCCCAATAGGCGTAGTAGCACAAGGCCTCGGTGGAGCGATCGGCAAAGGCAACCGCATCCTCGCTCGCGTAGGAAAGGCGCATCAGGTGCAGACAGTCCTGGAACCCCATGATGCCGAGCCCAACCGGTCGGTGCCGGAGGTTGGCGCGTCGCGCCTTGGATACTGCGTAGTAGTTGATGTCGATCACATTGTCGAGCATGCGCATTGCCGTGGTGACGGTGCGCCGCAACTTTTCGTGGTCGAGCACCCACCGCGACGCCTCCCCGTCGCGCTCCTCGCGCATGTGTGCCACCAGATTCACCGAGCCGAGATTGCACACGGCAATCTCCTGCGCATTGGTGTTGAGCGTGATCTCTGTACAAAGATTCGAGCTGTGCACCACGCCAACATGGCTTTGCGGCGAGCGCAGGTTGCACGCGTCCTTGAAGGTCATCCAGGGATGGCCGGTCTCGAAGAGCATCGAGAGCATCCTGCGCCACAGTTGGGTGGCCGGGATCGTCTTGTGGAGCTTCATTGCGCCACGGGCCGCCTTTTCCTCGTAGGCCGTGTAGGCCTCCTCGAAGTCACGCCCCACCTTGTCGTGCAGGTCGCGGCAGTCCGAAGGCGAAAAGAGGGTCCATGGCCCGTTCTCCATCACCCGTTTCATGAAAAGGTCGGGAATCCAGTTGGCGGTGTTCATGTCGTGCGTGCGCCGGCGGTCATCGCCTGTGTTCTTGCGCAACTCGAGGAACTCTTCGATGTCGAGGTGCCAGGTCTCGAGGTAGGCGCACACCGCCCCTTTGCGCTTTCCGCCCTGGTTGACTGCCACCGCAGTGTCGTTGACCACTTTCAGAAACGGAACGACGCCCTGACTCTTGCCGTTGGTCCCCTTGATGTGACTGCCGAGCGCGCGGACCGAAGTCCAGTCGTTGCCGAGCCCCCCCGCGTACTTGGCGAGCAGTGCGTTTTCCTTGATCGCCTCATAGATGCCGTCGAGGTCGTCGGCAACGGTGGTGAGGTAGCACGACGACAGCTGCGAACGGCGGGTGCCTGCGTTGAAGAGCGTTGGGGTGCTGCTCATGAAGTCGAAACTCGAGAGCAGTTCGTAGAATGCGATCGCCCGGGCTTCGCGATCGATCTCGTTGAGCGCAAGCCCCATCGCCACGCGCATGAAGAAGGCCTGCGGCAACTCGATCCGCTGATCGTCGATATGCAGGAAATAGCGGTCGTAGAGTGTCTGCAGTCCAAGGTAGCTGAACTGTTGGTCGCGGTCGGCACGCAGGGCTGCCCCGAGCCGAACCAGATCGAAGTGGCGCAGATCTTCGCTGAGAAGTTCGGCCTCGATACCCCGGTGGATGAACTGCACGAAGTACTCGGCGTAGCGCTGGTGCATTTCGCGCTGTGCCACGACTTCGCCAAGGACCTCCTTGCGGACGGTATGCAGGAGCAGTCGCGCCGTGACCTGGCTGTAGGCAGGATCCTTTTCGATCAAGGCGCGCGCCGAAAGGATCGCCGACTTGTAGACCTCGTCGAGCGGCACGCCGTCGTAGAGATTCTTGAGCGTGTCGGTAAGCACAAACTCCGCGCTCACCACAGGGCCCAATCCCTCGCAGGCCGATTCGATCACCTGACGCAAACCCGCCACATCGAGCGGGACGCGATGCCCACCGTCGACGACGTGCAAGGCCCGCGCAGTGGAGGGCTGATCCTGCTGCCGCGCAGCCCTTTCCTGGCTGCGCTTTTCGCGATAGAGCACATAGGCCCTCGCCACCTCATGTTCACCCGAGCGCATCAAGGCAAGTTCAACATGGTCTTGAATGTCTTCGATGTGAAGGTTCCCCCCCCCGGGTTTTCCCCGGGTGAGCGCTTGCATCACCGCATCGGTGAGACTTTCCACCCGCTCGCGCATCCGCGCCGACGCCGCGCCCTGTCCGCCCTGCACTGCGAGGAAGGCCTTGGTCATGGCCACCGAGATCTTCACCGGCTCAAAGCCCACCACCGCGCCGTTGCGCCGGATCACGCGAAAATCCGCAACACCGGTGTGGATCGCGAGCGCACCAGGAGCGGTCGACTCCTGCACAGGCCACGGCCCCCGTTGCACTGGCTGGGGCTCGTTTCGAAAGGGGGAAAGGGGTTGCATCGGTTTCTCCTCCACAGGGGGCCCACGCGGTGTAGCGGGGCGGTGAC
>Ga0194119_10002466_pt1 | contig 31261 bp, 46 predicted proteins | sample TA2MahC100mmetaG_FD_148620 | JGI IMG/M metagenome (GOLD analysis project Ga0194119, IMG submission 148620) | Freshwater microbial communities from Lake Tanganyika, Tanzania - TA2015018 Mahale Deep Cast 100m | ecosystem: Environmental > Aquatic > Freshwater > Lake | place: Tanzania: Lake...
GGGACATCCGGTCTCTGCCCTTAATATTTTTTCGATCTTCGGCCGGGCCATTATCGATCGGCTTGCCGGCCGCCTTCAGGAGAGATTGTTACCGACTTTGAGTGCCAATTTGTCCCGCAACCTGGCATCGCGCACCGGGCGCACTGATTATGTGCGGGTGAAGCTTGAAAAAGATGGATCCAGCGGAAAGCTGACTGCCGTTCCGGTTTTTGGGCGTTCGGGAATGCTGCGTACTTTAGCCGAGGCTGACGGGTTGCTGGTGGTGCCCCCGGAGAAGGAAGGTTTGCTCGCCGGGGAAAAGGTTCAGGTCTATTTATGGGAGTAGGCTGAAGACAAAGGAATTCTACCCCCTCACCACGACCCTCTCCCTCGGAGGGGAGGGGGAGGTTGGAATTCAGGGATCGAATAGCTGGAGAAAGAAAAGTTGAGTGGAGGATCAGCATGCGGAAGGTCTATTTAAGCAATACCCCCAGGCGGGAGGCGCTGGACATTTTTCTAGCCGGGGTTAACATTCCCCGCCGAATGGAAACTGTATCGGTGTCCGAAGCGCTTGGCCGGGTTACAGCCGAACCGGTCATGGCCAAACTTTCAATGCCTGGTTATCACGCGGCGGCGATGGACGGCATTGCCGTTATCGCTGAGAGTACTTTTAGCGCTTCAGATCAAAATCCGCTGGCGCTTGAGCCAGGGCAGGGATTTATAAATGTTAACACAGGAAATCCATTGCCTCCGGGGTTCGATGCTGTAATCAAGATCGAAGACCTGCAATTTTTGGATGACGGTAGGGCCGAACTGCTGGCTCCGGCAACTCCCTGGCAGCATGTGCGTCCCGTAGGCGAAGATGTCGTGGCTGGTGAACTGATAGTTCTCGCCTGGCACCACCTCAAACCACCGGATCTCGGAGCAATCTTAGCTGGTGGAATTACAAAAATAAAAGTTTTGACGAAACCGGTAGCCGCAATCATACCCAGCGGCTCAGATCTGGTTAAGCCTGACAGCAGCATTGACCATGGTCATGTACCCGACTTCAACAGTACCGTAATTGCCAGCTATTTAGAGCAATGGGGTTTAACACCAATTATTAAGTCAATAGTCCCCGATGATCCGGATCAGATTAAAGCAGCCATGATATCTGCCTTGGATACAGCCGACCTGATGATCATCATTGCCGGATCATCTGCCGGAGAAAAAGATTATACTTACCAGGTAATCAGTGAACTGGGTGAAGTATTTCTGCATGGCGTAGCTACCAGACCCGGTAAGCCGACAATTCTTGGGCAGATTAATCATAAACCGGTTATCGGACTACCCGGCTACCCGGTATCAGCATACTTGAGCCTCGAGTGGTTTGGTCTGCCACTGATTAATCGCTACTTAGGTCTACCGGTTCCCGAACGGCCCCGGCTCACCGTAACTCTTGGACGCCGCGTCGTTTCTGAAATGGGAGTTGAAGAACACGTCCGAATGACTATTGGCAACGTAGATAATCGATACATTGCCAACCCACTAACCCGCGGCGCCGGAGTGACAATGTCTTTGGTAAAGGCAGACGGGTTGCTCGTAATCCCTGGTAACTCCCTGGGGCATGAGCAAAATGAGGAAGTTGAAGTAGAGCTCTACAAGCCGGAAAATGAACTGCGCCATAACCTTTTGGCAGCTGGCAGCCACGACCTGATTATCGACCTGCTGGCAACAGCTTTAAAAAAAGGAGATGCGCGCCTGAACCTTTCATCTGCTCATCTGGGCAGCATGGGCGGCATCATGGCCATTGGCCGGGGCCAGGCTCACTTGGCCGGCACACACTTATTTGACCCTGAAAGTGGTGAATACAACACCCCCTACATTAGGAAAATGTTACCGGGGCAGGATCTTAAACTGGTCACTCTGGTTTACCGCATGCAGGGATGGATCGTAGCGTCAGGCAACCCTCATGGAATCAAATCAATCGTTGATCTGGTTGATACAGAAATTGGCTTTATTAACCGCCAGAAAGGAGCCGGCACCCGCCTGCTCTTCGACCACCTACTGAACGAAGCTAACCTCTCCCCCACCCAGATTAAGGGTTACGAGAGAGAAGAGCATACCCATCTTAATGTTGCTGCCGCGGTTGCTGCCGGTACTGCTTCCGTCGGCCTCGGTATTTTACCGGCAGCTAAAGCTTTCGGCCTTGATTTTATTCCTCTTATCGAGGAACGCTACGATCTGTTGCTGAGCAGTTCATTTCAGAAGAGCCCGGAAGCGGCACTATTGCTAAAAACCATCGCCGATCCAATGTTTCAAAGTGAAGTTGAGGCGCTCGGGGGTTACAGCATGCGCGAGGCAGGAAAAATAATCGAAATATATAAGGTTTAAGGAGAGAACCATGCCCCTTTTAGATCAACACGGTAGAACACATGATTATTTGAGGATTTCAGTCACCGACCGCTGCAACCTGCGTTGCCTCTACTGCATGGGCGAAGAGGGTATTGAGCAGGTGGCGCACCGGGATATCCTCAGCTATGAAGAAATAGCGGCCGTAGTGCGGGCCGGGGCGGAACTTGGCATCTCCAAAATTCGCCTGACCGGCGGCGAACCCCTGGTGCGAAAAAACCTAAAAGATCTGGTCGGATCAATTAAAGCTATCCCCGGCATTACAGATCTGGCTTTGACCACTAATGGCATTCTACTTTCCGAACGAGCTGCTGAACTTAAAAAAGCCGGGCTGGACCGGGTTAATATCAGCCTGGATAGTCTGAACCCTGAAGTATACCACCGGACAACCCGCTGCGGTGAGCTAAGTGAGGTTATGGCTGGAATCGAGACGGTACTGGCCCTGAAATTACAACCGGTTAAGATTAACACTGTTTTGATGAAGGGGATCAATGAAACAGAGGTGCTCGATTTTATTAAACTGACTCTTGATCAGCCACTGCACGTCCGCTTTATAGAGTATATGCCGATCGGTGATCATGACCGGCAGTACCGGGATCACTACCTACCGCTCTCCTATATTGAAGAGACCGCGGCCGGGGCAGGCCTGCCTTTGACTCCGGCACCGCTACCCGGCGGAGCAGGTCCGGCCGAAGCTTATACTGTAAAAGACGGCAAAGGAACAGTCGGCCTGATTCATCCGATCAGCAGGCATTTTTGCGACAAATGTAACCGTCTGCGCCTGACCGCAGAGGGCAATCTTAAGGCCTGCCTCTATTGGCAGGATGAGTATTCGGTAAAAGCAGTGATCAATGATCACGAAGCGTTGAAAGCACTGATTGTAAAGGTGCTCAGCGGCAAACCGGTTGAGCACCAGATGGTAGCCGACGGCTCCTGTGGTTCTGTTAAACCGGGTGCTATGCGCACCATGTCGAAAACTGGAGGTTAGACCAATGACCCCGGTAATCATCAACCTGGTAGCCGCTCAAGCGGATACTGGCAAAACAACGGTGATCGAAAAATTGCTGCCGGAGTTAAAGGCCAGAGGTTTCAGGGTAGCAGCTCTAAAAGGCAACCTGCACCACCGCGATCTGGACCTGCCGGGTAAAGATAGTTGGCGGTACGCCCGGGCGGGCGCAGAAGTAGCCGGTTTTACCACTCTTGAAGGTTTTCTGCTACACGGCATTACTGAACAAAACTGTAGCGATGCTGTTGTTGCGACTTTGTTGCGCGATCTGGACCTGATTTTGATCGAAGGCAACAAAAAAAGCAGCAACCCCAAAATTGAGATAGTACGCAACGCGATCAACCCGAAGCCGCTCCTGCCTGCCGGAACTGTAGCGATCTTCAGCGATCTAAAAATATTAGACAGCGAACTGCCGCTGATTGACTTAAATAACCCTAAAGCACAGGCCGATTTTATTGTCAGCCGCTTTCTTCCCGGAGGGATGACTAGTTTAATGAATGAAAAGAACCTGACTCATTTTGATCATTCCGGTCGACCGCGTATGGTTGATGTTTCAGCCAAAGAACAGAGCCTGCGCGAAGCTTATGCCTGCGGTGAAATAACTATGGCAGCAGAAACGCTTGAGCTGGTGAAAGGCGGGCGCATGGCTAAAGGTGATGTCCTGGCCGTTGCCCAGATAGCGGCAGTAATGGCCGTAAAAGAAACCGGGCGCTTGATCCCAATGGCCCATCCACTGGGCATTTCTGGCGTGGAGGTCGATTTTAAATTGACCGCAGAACCGGAACCGAAAATTGAAATTGGGGTTTGGGTTAAACTGACCGGACAAACAGGAGTGGAGATGGAGGCGCTGACCGGTGTCAGCATTGCCGCCCTGACCATCTACGATATGTGTAAAGCTGTTGACAAGAACATGGTTATTAAAAATATTCGCCTGATGCAGAAGAAGGGGGGGCGCTCGGGGCACTACCGCCGCGAGCAAAGCTAATGGCAGAAATAATCGCGGTATCTACCAGTTTAAATAAGGGAGAACGTAAAAAGAATATTGGTGAGAGCCTGCTGTTAAAAGGATTAGGCCTTGAAAACGACGCCCATGCCGGTTTTGCCCACCGTCAGGTTAGCCTGTTAGCCGAGGAAAGTATCAATAAGATGCGGGAACAGGGTCTTGAAGTGGGACCGGGTGATTTCGCCGAGAACCTGACCACCAGGGGTCTGGACCTGGTTAACCTGCCGATCGGCACCAGGCTGCAGGCCGGCAGGGGAGCCATCCTGAGAGTGACCCAAATCGGCAAAGAATGCCACAACCGCTGTGCCATCTACTACCAGGCCGGCGACTGCGTGATGCCAAGAGAAGGAATCTTTGCAGAAGTTCTGCTGGAGGGTAAAGTCAGGGTTGGTGATTCTTTAAAAACCATACCCTCATACCACTTCGGGGTGATCACTGCCAGTGACAAAGGATCCAGTGGTGAGCGGGAAGATTTAAGCGGCCCGGCAATTGCAGAAATGTTAAAGCCCTGGGGTGATGTGGTTGAATCGATCATTGTCCCCGATGAAAAAGATCTACTTGCGTTAGCGATGCGGGCCATGGCTGACAGCGGTCTTAATGCCGTTTTTACTACCGGCGGTACCGGCCTGAGCCCGCGCGACGTAACCCCGGAAGCGACCCTGGAGGTAGTCGATCGTTTAGTGCCTGGTATTGCAGAAGCGATTCGCCGGGAAACAGCGGCAGCCACTCCAAAAGCGATGCTATCGCGGGCTGTGGCAGGAATCAGCGCTTCAACTTTGATCATCAACCTGCCGGGCAGTCCGAAAGCGGTAGCCGAATGCCTTGCCATTCTGACTCCGGTTTTGGATCATGCTTTGGAAACAGTAAGCGGACGCGGTGGAGAGTGTGCCAGGCCTTAATCTTTAAGCGCGCTGAGGATTGAGCGCAGACGCTCGCGGTAACCGGCTGTTTCAATAACAGTACCGGTAACAACGATATCGGCCCCGGCCTGCCGGACGCGGCGGGCGTCAATAGCCGTGCGGATACCGCCCCCGACGATCAGGGGTATGTCAATCTCCCTTTTAACCGCCCGGATCATCCCGGCCGGAACCGGCTGGGCAGCCCCATTGCCGGCCTCGAGATAAACATAAGACATCCCCATGTATTGAGCAGTCAAAGCATAACCGATTGCCTGCCAGAAGTTATCGCGGGCGACGAGTTCGGCCTCGCCTATTTCACCGAGTTTCATCCCCGGCTCAACCAGGATAAAACCAATTGAGAGCGATTCTACCCCCAGTCTTTTAAGAACCGGTGCTATCTTAGACTGGGTGCCGCTGATAAACCTTGAGTTGCGCGAATTCAAAAGACTAAGGAATAAAAAAGCATCGAGGTTTAAACTGATTGAATCAGAACCGGTGGGGAAAAAAAGGACCGGGATGGAGGCCCGCTGCTTCACAACAGCCGCCGTTTCGGTGAGTGTACTTTGATTAACCCCGGAAGATCCACCGACAAAAATTAGATCGCTACCCACTTCCTGCGCTGTTTCAGCCAGGCGGCCTGCCGCTTCAGGGGCTTGGCGGGCCGGGTCGATCAGGGTTACATGGACTGCCCCTTCACGCAATTTCTGTTCTAAGTATGCTTTGATTTTCATAATAATTACCTTCTCGCTTAGTCCTGACATAATCTGCTTTTAATCAACCAGGATTAAAAAGCAGTGCTGATCATCGATACTGCGTATATTACAACTGATTACTAATATTATAATTTAGTTTAGGGGGTTTGACAACTGACCGACAAGGGATGCACTGTTTAGTTGGTTGCACTGTAAAGACCGTCACTAGTTACGGTTACCATTTTTATTCTAACCAGGCTTTCTAAGTGTTTGCGAACCATCTGTTCTTCAAAATAGCGCAACACTTCCTGACCGTTATGGCGCTTATAGACAAATTTCTTATCGGTGATTTCTGCCAGAGTCAGCGGTTTTTCTGATATTGCGTTAAGGATTTTCTGGTCACGTCGATCCAATACTTCTGCATAGGCAGCCAGTTTGCTGTCAATGTTTTTGGCAGTAGGCATGCTATGACCGGTGGCAATTAGTTCTGGCTTTAACGCCCGCAGTTTACCAATAGAGGATCGAAACTGCTCCAGATCTGAAACAGGGTTGCCGTACCAGGGGCCAAAGGCGGTGAGATCAATGTCGGTGGCAAAAACAAACCCATATTCTTCGAACAGGTAACCACAATGACCCTGGGTGTGTCCCGGCAAATGTAAAACCCTTAAAGAATGCCTGCCCGTATCGAGCAGATCGCCATCTTGCAGGTAGCGATCGATGCTGGTCGGCATAAACTTTATCTGGCTAACCATCCTCCAGTAAGCTTCAATATTGAATTGGCTCAATCCACTAAAACGATAAAAATGCTCGGCATTTTCTACGCCGGGGGCATCAGCCTGGTGAACAGCAAACCTGGCCGCAGTAAAAAGATGATTGCGAGCCACGTGGTCACGATGAAAATGACTCAAAACCACTTGACGAGTTTTAGGAACCAGGCTTTCTAACGCCGGCCCTACTCCGGTATCGATCAGCAGGCCCTCCTCGCCATCGACAAAAAGAGAATGGGCAAAAGGATAACGGCCGCGGTTTTCACCTTCGACAAACCAAACTCCGGGTCTGATTTCTCTCATCAATATTTGCCCTCCTGCCTGGATTCTCAGCTGGCGGCTGTCGCCCCAGACTGCTGTATAAATTACGAAAAACCCGCTTCACGATCAATTGACCAATCCCTGAAGCGGGTTTTAAGCTAAAATTAAGTTCAGATTGATTACCGCTTGGAGAACTGAGGTGCACGGCGGGCTTTCTTTAAGCCACACTTCTTTCTTTCTTTCATCCGCGGATCACGGGTTAAATAACCGTTCTTTTTAAGAGCCGGCCTGTATTCTCCGTCAGCATGCAGCAGCGCACGGGCTATACCATGCCTGATCGCTCCAGCCTGGCCGGAGAAACCTCCGCCTTCAACCTTAGCGATTACATCAAAACGGCCGTCGGTTTCAGTGGTTACCAGGGGTTGCCTGACAATAAGCTTAAGCGTTTCGAGGCCAAAGTACTGGTCCATATCCTTGCCGTTGATCACAATCCGGCCACTACCAGGTAGCAAGCGAACTCTCGCTACCGACTCTTTACGGCGCCCTGTGCCTAAGTATTGTACTTCACTCAAGAGGCAGGACCTCCTTCCATCTGAACATCAGACACCTTGCCTCCCCAGGGCTGCGGGTTCTGAGCCTGGTTAGAATGCTGGCTGTCTTTGTACACACGCAATTTCTTAAGCATCGCCCGCCCCAGTTTATTGTGGGGCAGCATGCCGCTAACGGCAAGATACATGGCGTGTTCTGGTTTCTTATCCATCAGGGTGGCATAATCAACTTTTTTCAGGCCGCCCGGGTAACCCGAATGCCTGTAGTAAAATTTTTGTTCGAGCTTACGTCCCGTTAATACTGCCTGACCGGCATTTATAACGACAACATGGTCGCCGGTGTCCAGATGGGGAGTAAATTCCGGTTTGTGTTTTCCCCTTAAAAGACGTGCTACTTCCGTTGCAACCCGGCCTAACGAGCGTCCCGCGGCATCGATAATATACCAGCGGCGGTTTATTTCATGGGTTTTAGCCATGTATGTGGTCCGCATTTGTACCCTCTCCTTTAATCTCTTCCGATAAAGCCACAAACTACATTTTAATATACCTACCTAACCCTGTCAAGCTGCATAAGCGGCTTTTTTCTGGTAGCTCAGCCCTTTTTTATGGTACGCTTGTCCGACTGAAGCTGGTAAATGACCTGCTCGAGACAAAGACCGCGAGCGGGCATCGTTGGTCCCACAGCATTTTTATCCAAACCCCTAAGTGCCAAATCAACCTGCGCTGGTTCCAACTCACCTTTCGCCACCCGGACCAGGGTGCCGGTAATCAGGCGAACCATATGATAGAGGAATCCACTGCCTTCAAAACAGAGCGTTAGCAACTGCTCTGCCGGCTTCAAAATAGGCTCAACTTGATTCAGGGTTCGAATGGTATCAGTAACTGTACTGCCTGCTGCCTGAAAAGCGGCGAAATTATGCTCCCCGATAAAAAGCCCGGCCGCAACCTTAAGCGCCTCCGAATCAAAGGGATCAGGCTGGTGCCAGCTATAGAGACGCCATAAAACCTGCGGATGCAAAGCCCGATCAATTGTATAGCTGTACTTTTTGCCAACAGCATCAAAGCGGGCATGAAACCCTTCAGCTACTTCTTCAGCCCCGGTAATGACAATCGCATTGGGTAAAAGTGAGTTCAGGGCGTGGGGCAGTTTATCAGGTTCAATCTTAAACGGTGCAATAAAATTGGCTGCCTGCCCTCGGGCATGGACTCCGGCATCAGTTCTGCCGGCACCGTTTATCCGCAGAGGCTGTTTATAGACAACAGCAAGTGCTTTCTCAATTTCTTCCTGGATAGTCGGTGCATTAGCCTGGATTTGAAATCCGCTGTAAGCAGTACCATCGTAGCTGATCCAGAGCAGGGTGTTTTGCATCTTTATTAAAACCTCGCCTTAGATATTCATATACAAAACAACTACCAGAAGCAGTATGGTGGTCAGCAGGACCAACCAGTCCTGCATTTTAATCAAATCCTCTTGTAGTCTGGTCCGTTTTGCACCAAGCCGGTAGCCCCGTGCTTCCATCGCCAGAGCTAATTCATCGGCCCGCCTGAAAGCGCTGACAAAGAGCGGGACGATTAGGGTTCCCAAGTTTTTGGCCTTAGATAAGATAGAACCGCTTTCAAAGTCAGCACCCCGCGATACTTGAGCCCTCATCAAACGCTGGCTCTCTTCGAGCAAAGTCGGGATAAACCGCAGAGAGATGGCCATGATCATTACCACTTCCTCTGCCGGCAAACCGATGCGGCCAAGTGGCTTTAAATAATAGCCAAGACCGTAGGTTAAAGACAGCGGAGTGGTAGTCAGCGTAAGCAGCAACGAAAAGAGGACCAGGGTGACCAATCTGATGATCACAAAGAGACCTTCCTCTAAACCATCTGATTCAACCGTAAATGAACCAAGCCGAAAGAGTACTACCCCACCCTTTGTGAAAAAAAGAAAAATAATCAGGGCAAAAAGCGCTATGTAGAGGATCGGACGCAAACCTTTTAGGAGGTAGCGAAAAGGAACACGCGCTACTGCAAACAGCAGTAGTACGGCAAGTAACATCGTCAATAAACCCGGGATGGATTTAAAAGCAAAGAGCATAGACAGGATGATGATTAAAACCAGGACCTTAATGCGCGGGTTCATCCGGTGAATAACCGTATCACCCGGCAGGTAATGACCAAGAGTTATACTGCGACTCAACTTTGATCAACCCTTTTCAGCCTGATAATTTCATTGCACGCTGCCGACAAAGAATAGATATCAGTACAAACCGGCAAGCCCCGGGCTGCCAGTTCATCGATGATCTCTGTTACCTGGGGCAGGGCAAGACCCAAGTCCTGCAACTCAGAACGTCTGGCCAAAATATCTCTTGCTTTACCGGCCATCTCAAGGCTGCCTCCGTTTAGCACCACCAGATTATCAGCCAGCTCTGCAACTTCATCCAGGTGATGGGTTGAAACCAGTATGGTGATCTGCTCGATACGGTTTAGCCTCGACAGCAGGTTAAAGAGCATTAGTTTCCCCGCCGGATCTAGACCGGCTGCCGGTTCGTCTAATATCAGCACTTCAGGTTCAATTGATAGCACTGCGGCAAAAGCAACCAGTCTTTTCTGCCCGGTGCTCAGATGAAAGGGATGACGATCAAGCAAGTTTTCAGGCCTTAGGCCCACCTGCTCGACAGCCTTGAAAACTCTCTCTTCAATTTTATTCTCAGCGAGTCCCAGGTTTCGTGGAGCATAAGCGATCTCGTTAAAAACCGTCTCAGAAAAAAACTGGTCTTCCGGCATCTGAAAAACCAGACCAATCCTTCGCCTTAAGGAAAGCAAGGCAGATTTATCCGACCCAATGCTCTTCCCGTCGAAATAAACCTTGCCGGAGGTGGGTTTAAGCAGCCCATTTAAGTGCTGGATTAGCGTTGTTTTCCCCGAACCGCTCGGACCAATGAGCAATGTAAAGCTGCCCCGCCCGAGGCTGAAAGATATATTTTTCAAAGCATCAGAGGCAAAAGGTGTCCCCGGCATATAAGTATAGGTTAGCTTATCTGTTCCGATAAACACAGGCTTTCAACCAGCTCCCGATTTCGCATAATTGCGGCAGGGAGAATTAAGCCCTCCCGCCTGAGCAGATAGGCCAGCTCTGCCGCAACTGTTCCCTGTAAACCCAGCTTGTGCAAAAACTCCAGGTCGGTCAGAATCTCTTTCGGTTTACCATCAGCGACAATTCTACCCCGCTCAAGGATAACGATGCGGTCTGCTTCCATTGCTTCGGCAGGGTTGTGGGTTACATGGATAACAGACAGAGATTCGGCTTTGTTAAGATCTCTAACCGTCTTTAGAACTTCAAACCGCCCTGACGGATCCAGCATCGCCGTCGGTTCATCCATCAGGATGCAGGCTGGCTGCATAGCCAGTATTCCAGCTATAGCAGTACGCTGTTTCTCACCGCCAGATAAAAGGTGCGGTGGATGCTGTAGCAGATGGGTCAGGCCAAGACGGGCTGCCACAGCGTCTACTCTACGGCGGATCTCTTTTGAGGGCAGGGCCAGATTTTCCAGACCAAAAGCAATATCTTCTTCAACAGTTGTAGCTACAATTTGATTGTCGGGGTTCTGAAAGATCATGCCACAAGTCTGACGAACCAGCTCAAGCTGCTGTGCCTCAACGGTGGAAATGCCCTTAACCAAAACCTCTCCTTGCGAGGGCCTTAGCAGGGCATTTAAAAGTTTGAGCAAAGTAGTTTTTCCGGAACCGTTAGCACCAAGTAGAGCCAGGTATTCACCCTGGTCTACTTTTAGATCAACACCATGTAACGCAGGTGAACTAGCTTCTCCTTCACCTGGGTAGCTGTAATAAAGCTTTTTCGCTTCAATAATTGTTTCAGCTTTTAAAACCGCCATCTTTTTACTCAGACAACAATTCCAGGATTACCATCGGGGCGCTGTCTCCCCTGCGCGGTCCAATCGGCACGGTGCGGGTATAGCCACCAGCACGTCCTTCCAGCTTGGGGCCAATCTTTTCAAAAAGCTTGGTCAAAACATCTTCGTCAAGCAGATAGGCTAAAGCCTGACGCCGGGAATGCAGATCGCCTTTCTTGGCCAGGGTAACCATTTTTTCTGCTATCGGGCGGATGGCTGCAGCCCTGGCAGCTGTTGTCTCGATCTTACCTGCCTTTAGAAAAGAAGTAACCAGGCCGCGCAACAAAGCTCGCCTGGGTCCACTTTTTCGACTTAGCTTCTGGTATGCCATAATTATTAATCCTCCTTGCAGGCTTACTCTCAGCTCTTGTTGAAATTGAAGCCCAAATCTAGCAGCTTATGTTCAACTTCTTCGAGCGATTTCTTGCCCAAGTTGCGTACCTTCATCATCTCATCTTCTGTTTTGCGAACTAGTTCGCCAACGGTGTTGATACCTGCCCTTTTCAGGCAGTTGTAAGAACGGACTGACAAATCAAGCTCTTCAATGGTCAAATCCATAATCCGTTCGCGATCTTCTTCGCGGCGATCGGAGGCAATCTCCACATCATCAACCTGTTCTGTCAAATTAACGAAAAGTGCAATGTGAGTACTAAGTATTTTCGCTGACAGGCTAATCGCTTCATCCGGTCTGATACTACCGTCGGTCCAAACTTCGATAGTCAGCTTATCATAATCGGTTTTCATACCAACCCGGGTGTTTTCAACCCGGTAATTGACTTTGCGTATCGGTGAAAACATCGAATCAACTGGAATTACACCAATCGGCTGCTGAGGCTGCTTATTGCGCTCTGCCGGCACATATCCACGCCCGTTAACGGCAGTCATCTCCATATAGAGTCGGCCGTTTTCCTCCAGGGTGCAAATATGCTGCTCCTCATTTAATATCTCCACATCAGAGGGTACTTTAATATCTTTGGCCTTTATCGCTCCGGCCCTGTCGCTTTCAACAACCAGGGTCTGGGAGTCGTCACTATGAATTTTCAGCGAAATTGCCTTCAGATTGAGGATAATTTCAATTGTATCCTCTAGCACGCCCGGCAGGTTGGAAAATTCATGCAGTGCGCTGTCAAACTTAACATTGGTAATGGCTGCTCCCGGTAAAGATGAAAGCAGGATCCGGCGCAGGGCATTACCAAGCGTTGTCCCATAACCTCTCTCCAGAGGCTCAACGACAAACCGCCCGTAATTATTCTGTTCGTCCTTCTCTTCTAATTCGATCTTCGGCTTTTCAATTTCGATCATAGTTCTCTCAATTTACCCTCCTCGCTTGATGTATTGAGGGTTAACAAATTACTTAGCGGGAATAAAGTTCAACGATCAGGTGCTCAGTAACCGGCACATCAATTTCTTCGCGCTGCGGAATCCTGATCACCTTGCCCTGCAGTTTTTCATGATCAGCTTCCAGCCAGTCCACTACTGTTTGCTGGTCTCGCTCATCGATGATCTGCTTAAACACAGGCTTGCTTTTACTTTTTTCCTGCACAGCAACTTCATCGCCAATCCTGGTCAGGAAGGATGGTATATCAACCCTGCGCCCGTTAACTTGAAAATGACCGTGGTTGATTAGCTGTCTTGCTTCGGTACGAGACCGAGCCAGCCCCATACGGTAAACGACGCTGTCCAGACGACTCTCTAACAGTTGCAATAAAATCTCACCGGTTACCCCCCGGCGACGATCAGCTTCTTTAAAGTAACGACGAAACTGCCTCTCAAAGACTCCGTAAATCCGGCGGGCTTTTTGCTTCTCACGCAGCTGCTGCCCGTACTCGGAAAACTTCTGGCGACCTTGACCATGCTCTCCAGGTGGGTAGGCATGGCGAACTACCGCACATTTATCAGTAAAACAGCGATCCCCTTTCAGGTATAGCTTATCTTTTTCTCTGCGGCATAAACGACAAACTGCTTCAGTATGGCGTCCCATTTTAGCTTAATATTACACCTCCTTAAAATGTGATTATTAAACTCTCCGCCTCTTAGGTGGGCGGCAACCATTATGCGGTATTGGCGTAACATCCTTTATGGCATTGACCTCTAAACCGGTAGCCTGCAACGAACGAATTGCCGCCTCACGGCCCGCTCCCGGCCCTTTGACAAATACTTCAACATGCCTCATGCCATGTTCCATCGCCACCTTGGCGGCTGCTTCGGCAGCCAGCTGAGCGGCAAAGGGAGTTGACTTACGGGAACCTTTATAGCCCACATTGCCGGCACTGGACCAGGATATGGCATTACCGTCCAAATCAGTAATACTGATGAAAGTATTGTTAAAGGTCGATTTGATATGCGCAACGCCGCGTTCGATATTCTTTCTTTCACGCCGCTTGGTGCGGGTAACCTTTTTCTTGACCAATTTTTAACGCTTCCTCCCTTCTTAGCAACTGCTTAGCTCTTACGACGGACACCGACCGTCTTGCGTGGTCCTTTACGGGTCCGGGCGTTATTCTTCGTCTTCTGCCCGCGAACAGGCATCCCGCGGCGGTGTCTGATGCCGCGATAGCAACCTATTTCAACTAAGCGTTTAATATTGAGAGCAACCTCCCGCCTTAAATCGCCTTCGACAGCGTAATTTTTGTCGATATATTCGCGTAGGCGGCCTAGCTCATCTTCAGTAAGATCTTTGACCCGCGTATCGGGGTTTACCCCGGTATGATCAAGTACATCGTGCGCCCGGTTACCACCGATACCATAAATATAGGTCAGCGCAACTTCAACGCGTTTGTCACGCGGTAAATCTACACCTGCAATCCTAGCCAATCGAGTAACACCTCCTTAAATTTAATACCCTCCCCGGCATTAACCCTGGCGTTGCTTATGCTTCGGGTTCTGACAGATAATTACTACCCTGCCTTTACGCCGGATAATTTTACACTTCTCACACATTTTTTTTACTGAGGGCCTCACCTTCACAACTGTTCAGCCTCCTTACTTGTAACGATAGGTAATGCGCCCCCGAGTTAAATCGTAAGGCGATAATTCTACCAGAACACGGTCACCAGGTAATATGCGGATAAAATTCATCCTTATTTTTCCCGATACATGTGCTAAAACCCGATGACCATTTTTCAGTTCAACCCTGAACATGGCATTCGGTAGCGGTTCTACAACCATGCCTTCAACTTCTACGACATCTTTTTTCTTGCTCATTTCACCTTAAACCTCCTCGTTGGGAGTTCCTTCAACCGGAGCCAACTCTTTGATCAGGCGGATTAACCGACTGTCACATAGTTTATCCGTTCCGTCGGGCTCTCCCAGATCGGCTCTGCGATCATAGTGCTGTAGGTGAGCCTTATTCTTCTTCTTCGGTTTGGCCAAGGGTCTACTGTATCCATCAACCAGGAGAACGGTCCTTTGATTGATCTCCTGCAGAACCAGGTAGTGTTTACCTTTGTCCCGGCCGGCCAGAGAACGGACAAGCTGCCCCGGTTTTAGCTCAACCACTGCTTTGCCCCCTTAACCAAGGTTGGAAGATGTCAGTATTTCAGGTCCGTTTTCACCAAGAGCCACCGTATGCTCAAAATGAGCGGAAAGGCTACCATCGGCAGTTACAACTGTCCACTGATCTTCCAGCACCCGTACTTCCCAGGTTCCGAAGTTAACCATCGGCTCGATCGCTAGCACTATCCCGGGCTGCAACACGGGGCCGCGTCCCGGCAGTCCGAAATTCGGCACCTGCGGCTCTTCGTGCATCTCCTGGCCGATCCCATGGCCGACGTAGTTTCGAACTACTGCAAAAGAGTTCTTCTCCACGTAAGCCTGAACCGCATGAGAGATGTCGGTAAGCCTGGCACCGGAGTGCATCGCCTCGATTGCCTTCTGCAAAGAGGTTCTGGTTACATCTATCAATTTCCGGGCTTTTTGATCTATTTCGCCAACCGGAAAAGTAGCGGCAGCATCGCTATAATAGCCTCTAAGACAAACACCGACGTCAATGCTGATTATATCGCCCTCTTCAAGTCGACGCAACCCGGGTATACCATGCACCACCTGATCATTGACGGAGGTGCAAATCGATGCCGGGAAATTATGATAACCGAGGAAAGCCGGTTCTGCTTTGTGCCTGCGGATCTCTTTTTCTGCGATCTTATCAAGCATTGCGGTGGTAATGCCTACTTTAATCGCATTTTCGAGTTCTGTCAGCACCGAAGCCACAATCTGGCCTGGCTCCCGCATCAAATTGATCTCCCGTTTCGATTTTAACTTAATCATAATTACGCTCTATTTCATAAAACCACGATAACTGCGCATCAGCATATGGCTCTCGATCTGTTTGAAAGTCTCAAGAACCACACCGACCACGATAATCAAACCGGTCCCACCGAAAACGATGCTCATGCCGGTTAACCTTTCCATGATGATCGGGAAAACCGCGATAAAGGCCAATGAAAAAGCGCCGGCAGTTGTCAATCGCGAAGTAACCCGGGCCAGGTACTCGGCAGTCGGACGTCCCGGACGCAAGCCCGGAATAAAACCACCGTATTTCTTGATGTTGCTGGCCACCTGGAAGGGGTCAAACTGAACTGCAGTGTAAAAATAAGTAAAAAGCACTATCAGGATAATATATAAAACCAGGTTCAGAGTGCTGCCCCATCTGAGCATGTCAGCGAAACTTTGCGCAATCGGATGCTGAATAAAACTAACCAGGGTCTGCGGAAAACTTAACAGCACCGAAGCGAAAATCACCGGGATAACACCAGCCTGGTTAACTTTCATTGGAATATGTGTTGCCTGACCACCGTACATCTTACGGCCTACCACGCGTTTGCTATACTGCACATTAATCCGGCGCTGCCCCTGGTCGAGACCGATAATCCCCACAATAAGACCTAAGAGCACCAGGATGACAATCCCAACGACCAGCAAATTGATCTGACCGATGCGCAGCTGTTCGGCTGCCAACGCCACTCCTATCGGGAAACCGGCTACGATCCCGGCAAAGATGATCAGCGAGATACCATTGCCGATCCCCTTTTCGGTAATCAACTCACCCATCCACATCAGGAAAGAGGTTCCGGCAGTCATGGAGATAATAATCGTTATATAGGACAGAACTGTTCTGTCCACTACTGCATCTCCGGCAATTAATGTTGATAGACCAAGTGCCTGGATCACCGCAATTACAACAGTTCCATAACGAGTGATCTGCGAAATTTTCTTGCGGCCTTCCGGCCCTTCCTGGCTCCACTCTTTCAGTTTGGGGATAACGATTGTCAATAGGTTCATAATAATCGAAGCGTTAATGTACGGCATGATCCCCAATGCAAAAATAGTGAAGTTTTCCAGGTTTCCACCACCGATAATGTTAACAAAACCGAAAATCGAATCCGACTGGAAAAACTCAGCCAGACGTGACGCATCAACTCCAGGAACAGGAATCGCCGAACCGACCCGGAAAACCACGAACATGGCCAGGGTAAAAAGGATACGCTGTCTTAGTTCTTTAATGCGCCATGCAGTGCGTACTGTTTCCAGCAACTTAGATCACCTCTGCCTTCCCACCGGCTGCTTCAATTTTTTCCAGGGCCTGCTTGCTGAAACGGTTAGCCCGGATTTCCAGTTTGCGATCCAACTCACCGTTACCCAATACTTTTAACGGATCTCTTAAATTTCTGATCAAGCCTGCTTCATGAAGCATTTCCTGGGTAATAACAGTACCCTGATCAAAACTAGCCAGATCGCTGACATTGACAATATTCCATTTCTGTTTAAATATATTAGTAAATCCGCGCTTCGGCAGGCGCTGGAAATAAGGCATCTGTCCACCTTCAAAACCGCGGCGAATGCCTGAACCAGTCCGTGATTTCTGCCCTTTCTGACCACGGCCGGCTGTTTTACCCAGCCCCGAAGCCATTCCTCTTCCTTTACGCTTAGCCGCTTTACTGGCTCCCTTAGGAGGCCTTAATTCGTGTAAACGCATCGGTTACACCTCCCATAATGCCACTTTTCATATTACTTGCTTTCCTCAATCGTTACCAGATAATTTATAGTCCTGGCCATGCCCTTGATCGGATCCGTAGCTTCGTGAATTACTGTTTGGCCGATCTTCTTTAAACCCAGAGCCCTAACTGTCCGGCGGTGACTTGGTTTGCAAGCCAGCGGACTGCGGACAAGGGTGATTGATAGTTTCTTTGCCATAGTTCTAATTCTCCTTAACCGAGCAGCTTCTCAATTTCAACACCGCGCACCGCGCTTACTTCTTCTGCCCTTTTTAGCGATTTCAAACCTTCAATTGTTGCTCCGACGATATTGATTGCGTTTGATGAGCCGAGAGACTTGGTTAGGATATCCCTGACTCCAGCCAGTTCCAGTACGGCACGCACCGGACCACCGGCGATTACACCGGTCCCCTCTGAAGCAGGTTTAAGCATAACCCGGCCTGCTCCAAAACGGCCAATTATCGGATGGGTAATGGTCGTCCCGGCCATGGGAACGCGAATCAGGTTTTTCTTCGCTTCTTCAATCCCTTTACGAATTGCTTCCGGTACTTCACCGGCTTTGCCCATGCCGGAGCCAACGACGCCATTGTGATCGCCAACAACAACGAGAGCGTTAAAGCTGAAACGGCGTCCACCTTTGACAACCTTGGCTACACGGTTAACCTGCACAACTTTTTCAACTAACTCCTGTGATGGTTCAATCTTTGACACCCTTGCCATTCCCCCTTTCTAAAAGATTAACCCGTTCTCGCGGGCTCCTTCTGCCAGTTCTTTGACCCGGCCATGATAAAGGTAGCCACCACGGTCAAAGACAACCTCTTTGATTCCCTTGTCGACTGCGCGACGGGCCAGGAGAGCCCCAACATTTCTTGCGGCTTTCTTATTACCCCCATTGGGAGAGTCAGCACGCTGTGTCGGATCAAGGCTGGAGGCGGCAGCCAGGGTGTTTCCAGATTGATCATCAATCAACTGGGCATAAATATGTTTGCTGCTACGGAAAACATTAAGCCGAGGGCGTTCCGCAGTGCCGCTAATCTTATTGCGCACCCGTTGCTGACGCTTTTTCCGGCTGATAAAACGAAAATTTGCCTTCTGCAATTGTGTACACCTCCAAACAACTTATTTGCCGGCTTTACCGACCTTTTGGCGAACTTTTTCGCCTTCGTAGCGAACACCCTTGCCCTTGTAGGGTTCCGGCGGGAAGGTTCTGCGAATCACCGCAGCAAGATTTCCCACTTTCTGTTTGTCAATTCCCCTGACCACAATTTTGGTCGGGCTGGGCACTTCGATCTCCATATCGATTCCGGGATCAAATTCCACCGGGTGAGAATAACCGACATTGAGTACCAGTTTCTTACCCTGCAAGGCTGCTTTATAACCGACTCCGACCAATTCAAGGTTGCGGCTGTACCCTTCGGTAACGCCGATGACCATATTGTCGATCAGAGTGCGGGTCAAACCGTGCAGTGACCGGTGCTGGGGACTGTCAGTTGGTCTTTTTACCAGTATCTGGCTATCTTCCCGTTCGATGATCATTTCTCGCGGTAATTCCCGCGAAAGTTGCCCCTTAGGGCCTTTAACCGTGATATTATAACCGTCAATCTGCACATCGACTTTGTCAGGCAGGTTGACCGGTTTTCTACCGGTTCGAGACATCGGTAAACCTCCTCGCTATGCTACCAAATATAGCACAAAACTTCTCCGCCTCTGCCCGTTTCACGGGCCTGGCGATCACTCATCAGCCCCTGCGAAGTCGAGATAACAGCAATTCCCAAACCTCCAAGAACCTTAGGCAATTCATCCTTCTTTACGTACACCCGTAAGCCGGGTTTGCTGATCCGCTTCAGACCGCTGATAATTCTTTCCTGGTTTGGCCCGTATTTTAGGTGCAGGCGTAGAACCCCCTGCTTGTTATCTTTGATCAGCTCGTAATCCTTAATGAACCCTTCCTGCTTCATGATCGCCGCGATTGAACGTTTGACGTTCGAAGCAGGGATTTCAACTGATTTATGCTTGACGACGTTAGCATTACGCACTCTAGTCAGCATATCGGCAATCGGATCTGTCATCATTGGCAATCACAACCTCCTCTCGTTCTTTCATCATCCTACCAGCTGGCTTTTTTAATTCCAGGTATTTTACCCTCGTTGGCCAGTTGACGAAAGCAAAGGCGGCACAGGCCGAATTTGCGTAAATAAGCCCTCGGTCGGCCGCAGATATGGCAGCGATTATAATGGCGGACTGAGAATTTTGCCTCTCTCTTGGCCTTGGCAATTAACGATTTCTTGGCCATCCTTTCCCTCCTTAAACTTGCGCGATTGCTTCTGCTTAAGCCGTTTTAAAGGGCAACCCCATCTGGGTCAGAAGTTCGCGGGCTTCTTCATCAGTTCTGGCGGTGGTCACAATCGTGATGTCCATGCCGAGAACTTTTTCCACTTGACTGTATTCAATTTCGGGAAAAATCAACTGTTCCTTAATGCCGATAGTAAAGTTACCACGGCCGTCAAACGAGTGGGGCGATATACCCCGAAAATCTCTGACTCTGGGCAAAGCAATATTAAAAAATTTGTCCAGAAAGTCATACATCCTAATCCCGCGCAGGGTCAGCTTGCAGCCAATTGGCATCCCTTCGCGAACCTTAAAACTGGCTACCGAGCGGCGGGCCCTGGTTATAACCGGTTTCTGTCCGGCTATAATCGAAAGGTCTTTTACCGCTGCATCCAGTATTTTCGGGTTTTCTTTTCCCTCGCCCAGCCCCATATTAATGACAACTTTCTCGAGGCGCGGAGCCTGCAAAATACTCTTGTAGGCAAACCGCTTGACAAGGGCGGGTCTTACTTCTTCAAGATATTTCAGTTTCATTCGTGACATCTTCTTTGCTTTAACCCTCCTTACTTATCCAGCGATTCGCCGCACTTCCGACAGATGCGAACCCGGCTTTCATCAGGAAGAACTTTCTTGGCTATCCGTGACGGTTTGCTGCAAGCCGGGCAGACTACCATCACCTTTGATGCCGGAAAAGCTGCTTCCATCTCCCTAATACCACCCTGTGGGACCTTGCGGGTTGGCTTGGCATGCTTTTTCATCATATTAATACCTTCCACCTTAACCCTGCCTAAACGGGGAAAAGTAGCGATCACCTTGCCTTTTTTACCTTTATCTTTCCCGGAGAGTACTAAAACCTTGTCTCCCCGGCGTACAGACATTTTTTTCACTTCCACCGGTTCTTTGCCACCTCCAAAATGAACCTCTAAATCACTTCCGGAGCAAGAGAGACGATTTTCATAAATTCTTTTTCCCTCAGCTCACGGGCTACAGGACCGAAGATACGGGTCCCGCGCGGATTATTCTGTTCATTGATGATCACTGCCGCATTATCGTCGAAGTGGATGTGCGAGCCATCTTTGCGGTTAAGCTGGCTCTTTGTGCGCACGATAACAGCTCTGACCACTTCTCCTTTTTTTACAACTCCACCCGGGGTAGCTTCTTTAACCGAAGCAACAATCAGATCGCCAATGTGGCCTGATTTGCGCTTCGATCCGCCTAAGACTCTGATACACAGAATCTTCTTGGCTCCCGAGTTGTCAGCTACATTTAAGATTGTCTCGCTTTGAATCATCTTTGCCTCTCCTTTCATTCCCCATCCGGCAGGCTATCCGGAAAGAGAATCTACAGCTGCGACCGCTGAACAATCTCCACCAGGCGCCACCTTTTATCCTTGCTTAGCGGCCTGGTTTCCATGATTTTTACGACATCCCCAACTCGGGATTCATTGTTTTCGTCATGGAATTTATACTTCTTTGACCGGCGGATGATCTTGCCATAGAGTGGATGTTTGGTTGTCCTTTCGATCAGAACCACCCTGGTTTTATCCATCTTGTCGCTGACCACCCGGCCGCTCCTAACTTTACCTTTTACAGTTTCCAAACCGTTGGGCCTCCCTTCATCATCAGGTTCAGCTAAGGGCCCGTTCCCTGAGCACAGTTTTTACCCGGGCAATACCGCGGCGGACCTCTTTAATACGCATTACATTTTCCAACTGACCGGTGGCTTCCTGGAAGCGCAGGTTGAAAAGCTCCTCTTTCAGGGCTTTAGCCTTTTCTTCCAATTCCTGTTCATTAAGGTCACGAACTTCTGTTATTTTCATTCGGATACACCACCCGCTTCAATTCTTTTCACAAACTTGGTCTTGATCGGCAGCTTGTTGGCTGCCAAACGCAAGGCTTCTTTGGCGGTCCCTTCATCTACTCCGGCCAGTTCAAACATGATCCGGCCCGGCTTGACTACGGCTACCCAGTATTCCGGAGAGCCTTTACCTTTACCCATCCTAGTTTCGGCAGGCTTTTCGGTTACCGGTTTATCGGGAAAGATTCTAATCCAGACTTTACCGCCCCTTTTAATAAACCTGGTCATCGCAATCCGGGCTGCCTCGATTTGCTGGCTGCTAATCCATGAAGGTTCTAATGCCATCATGCCAAATTCGCCAAACTGCACTACTGTGCCGCCCTTCGCTTTACCTTTCATCCGGCCGCGATGCTGGCGGCGAAACTTAACCCGCTTAGGCATTAACATCTGCTTCTACCTCCTCCGCAGGTTGATCTTTGACCGGTTTGGAAGGCAATATTTCACCCTTGTAAATCCAAACCTTTACACCGATTCTGCCGTATGTGGTTTTCGCTTCTGAAAAACCGTAGTCGATATCGGCGCGCAAAGTCTGCAGCGGCACGGTTCCTTCGTTATAAGTTTCGTTCCGGGCCATCTCAGAACCACCCAGTCTACCGCTGCAGGAAATTTTAATCCCCTTTGCTCCATTACGCATGGTGCGGAAAACAGCCTGTTTCATTGCTCTCCTGAAGGCAATCCGCCTTTCAAGCTGTACGGCAATGCTTTCGGCAACCAGGAACGCATCGAGTTCAGGTTTTTTTATTTCAATAATATTTAAGTGCACTTTTTTCCCGGTCATTTCCTCAAGCGTTTTACGCAAGTTTTCGACACCGGTGCCGCCGCGGCCGATCACCATACCCGGCTTAGCCGTATGGATGGTTATGCGCAAGTTATTGGCAGCGCGCTCGATCTCAATCCGCGATAAAGAAGCAATCGCCAGGTTCTTCTGGAGATAAGCTCTGATTTTCAGATCTTCATGCAACAGATCTTTATAATTCTTACTGGCAAACCAACGAGCATCCCAGTCGCGGATTACACCAATCCGAAATCCGATGGGGCTGACTTTTTGTCCCACAACTAGACCCCCTTTCTCTCTTTGACTACAACCGTAATATGGCTGGTCCGTTTTAAAATCAGAAAACGCCTGCCCCTGGCCCGCGGCTGAACGCGCTTCAAGGTTGGCCCCTCATCGACATAAATCTGATCGATATATAAGAGACTGCGTTTCATTTCCAGATTATTCTCGGCATTGGCTGCCGCTGACTTAACCACTTTTGCCACAGTTTCCGAGGCGCGGCGCGGAGTGTAACGCAAAATGCTGATCGCTTCATCAACATCCTTGTTACGGATTAAATTCACCACGTCTCTCGCTTTCCGCGGCGCCAGACGCACGTAGCGTACCTGTGCTCTTGCTTCCATTAATATCGTGCCTCCTTAAGCCCTACTTCAAAGAGGTAGAGCGCTCGGTATGATGTCCATGCCCCCTGAAGGTTCGGGTTGGAGCAAACTCTCCGAGTTTATGCCCGACCATATCTTCGCTGATGTAAATAGGTACATGCCGACGACCGTCATGAACGGCAATAGTATGACCAACCATGTCGGGAAAGATGGTCGAACGGCGGGACCAGGTTTTAATAACCTTTTTTTCTCCCTTATCGTTCATCTGCTCAATTTTTTTCATCAAGCTTGCCTCAATATAGGGGCCTTTTTTCAGTGAACGCGACAATTTATTACTACCTCCCTTTCAGTCGGAGTCAGGAATGGCTGCCTCAAAAGGCAAAACCTTTCCCTATTCCGACTACTTCTTGCGACGGCGGACAATCAGCTTATCCGATGCTTTATTCTTCTTCCGGGTTTTGTACCCGAGAGTCGGTTTGCCCCAGGGGGTAACCGGTCTTTTGAGACCGATCGGCGCCCTGCCTTCACCGCCACCATGGGGGTGATCGCAGGGGTTCATTACTGAACCACGTACTGTGGGCCGACGGCCCAGCCAGCGGCTGCGTCCGGCCTTACCGATAGTCAGGTTTTCGTGCTCGATATTGCCAATCTGGCCTACTGTAGCCCGACAGTCAACTGGTATAAGGCGCAACTCGCCGGAAGGGAGACGGATAAACGCTGTATTACCTTCCTTGGCTGCGAGCTGGGCGGCAGTGCCTGCTGAACGGGCCAACTGCCCGCCATGACCGATCTTCATTTCAATATTGTGCACAAAGGTGCCCGTCGGTACTGAACGCAGTGGCATGGCATTACCCGGTCGTACTTCAACTTTAAGTCCGGAGATAACTGTCTGACCGACACGCAAACCCAACGGTGCCAGGATATAACGTTTTTCACCGTCCGTATAGTGCAACAGGGCAATGTTTGCCGTCCGGTTCGGGTCGTATTCAATACCGGCTACCTTGGCCGGAATATCATCTTTGTCCCGCTTAAAATCGATAATCCGGTAAGCACGCTTGTGTCCTCCACCCTGGTGACGGACGGTAATTCTACCATAACTGTTACGACCGGCTTTTTTGCTCAAGGGGGCCAGAAGCGATTTTTCCGGTTCCGTCTTGGTTATCTCTTCAAAAGTGGATACTGTGGCAAAACGCCGCCCCGGCGAAGTAGGTTTAAATCTTTTAACTGCCATCTAGTACTCCCTCCTTCTCTTAGCGGCTTTCAAACAGCTCAATCGGTTTGCTGCCATCGGCCAAAGTAATAACCGCTTTTTTCCAACTGGGCTGTTTGCCCATCGGGTAGCGGCCCAGACGCTTTCTTTTACCTTTGAAGTTGGCAGTGTTGACCGCCCTCACTTTAACATCAAAGATCTCTTCCAGGGCCCGCTTGATTTCAATCTTATTCGCACTTTTTGATACTATAAAGGTATATTTCAGATCTTCCATCAGGTCGGAAGATTTTTCACTGATCAGAGGACGAATGATAATATCTCTTGCATCTTTCATCCGCCAAACACCTCCTCAACCTGCTTGAGCGCCTCTTTGCTCAGTACCAAGTGATTGTAGGTCAGGATGTCGAGCACGTTCAGCTGCCTGGCCAGGATAGTTTTAACACGAGGCAGGTTGCGTGCCGACTTGATTATATTCAGATCGGGCTGATCGATGACGAGCAGAGCGCTGTCATTGACATTCAGTTTTTTTAGCAGTCCGGCCATAGTTTTGGTCTGCGGTTTCTCGAAAACAAACATTTCAACCACCAGCAGTTTACCTTCACTGACTTTGTCGCTTAAAGCCGACTTCAGAGCTGCACGGCGCATTTTTTTCGGCATTTTCGGGTCATAATCCCGTGGTCGCGGGCCAAAGGCCACACCCCCGCCGGTCCAAATCGGTGAATTAGTACTGCCGTGGCGCGAACGTCCAGTTCCTTTTTGCGGCCAGGGCTTACTGGCTCCACCCCTTATTTCACCACGATCTCTGGTTGATGCAGTGCCAAGGCGACGTCTTGCTGCCTGGGTTACGGCTGCCTGGTGCATTGCGCCCTGCTTGATCGGTGCCGCAAATAAAGATTCCTGCACATCGATCTGATCTACCGGTTCGCCTTCTGTATTATAAAGCGATAGTTTTGGCATCTTCAGGGTTTCTCCTTTCTTTAGGCTTTCTGTTTACCGGCCTTTTACCGACTCTTTAATTTCAACCAAACCGCCTCTGGGCCCGGGAACAGAGCCCCTGACCAGGAGCAAATTCTTAGCGGCATCGGTTTCCACTACGCGCAGGCTCTGAACAGTACGTCTCCAGCCGCCCATGCGACCGGGCAGCCTGCGACCCTTAAAGACCCGAGCCGGGGCAACAGCGCCCAGTGAACCAGGACCACGGTGATAATGAGAACCGTGAGTTTTGGGGCCACAGCTGAATCCCATTTTTTTGATTGAACCGGCAAACCCTTTTCCCCGGGCGATTGAGCTGACATCAACGTAATCACCGGCAGAGAAACAGTCGGCTTTAATTTCCTGTCCCGGCTTGTAGCCGGAAGAATCGTCAACTCTAAACTCGCGCAGGTAGCGCATCGGTTTCAGGCTGGCCTTTTGAAAGTGCCCTTTCAGGGGGCGATTAGACCGTTGTTCTTTTTTAGCGAGGAAACCGATCTGGACACTATTGTATCCGTCTATCTTGTCATTCTTAATTTGGACTACATGGCAAGGACCGGCTTCCAGAACGGTTACCGGTGTAACTCGTCCCTGCTCATCGTAAACCTGGGTCATTCCAATTTTTTTTGCCAGTATTGCTTTTGTCATTGTCTTGCACCTCCCGCCTATCAACTAGAGCTTAATCTCAATGTCTACACCGGCAGGCAAATCAAGCCTCATCAAAGCGTCGATCGTTTTCGGAGTTGGCTCCAAGATGTCGATCAATCGCTTATGAGTGCGCATTTCGAATTGCTCCCGGGAGTCTTTATATTTATGCGGCGCCCTGATAACTGTATATAAGTTTCTTTCTGTCGGCAAAGGTACCGGTCCGGAAACATCAGCTCCCGTGCGGCGCGCCGTATCCACTATCTTACCGGCAGACTGGTCTAAAAGATGATGATCAAAAGCTCTTAACCTGATTCTTATTTTTTGACTGGCCATTCATATTCCTCCTCATCGCCTGATTCAATCAGAGCTGCTCTGTAAAAATTCCCCGGGCTTTTGAAGCCCGGCAACCTTCTACTTCATCGCTGGTAAATCGCAATGATTACCCTTCGATTACTCGCTGACAGCGGTGACGACGCCGGCGCCGACAGTGCGGCCGCCTTCGCGAATCGCGAAGCGCACGCCTTCTTCGACGGCAATCGGGGTAATCAGCGAGATATCCATGTTCACGTTATCACCGGGCATCACCATCTCCATGCCGTCGGGCAGGGTAATATTGCCGGTAACATCAGTGGTCCGGAAGTAGAACTGCGGACGATAGCCCTGGAAAAACGGAGTGTGACGACCGCCTTCTTCTTTCTTCAGCACATAGACTTCCGCTTTAAACTGGGTGTGCGGCTTGATCGTACCGGGCTTGGCCAATACCTGGCCGCGTTCAACCGATTCACGGTCAATCCCGCGTAACAGAACTCCAATGTTGTCACCCGCTTCGGCGTAATCCATCAGCTTGCGGAACATTTCCACGCCGGTAGCTACCGTCTTGCGCGGTTTTTCTTCAAAACCAACAATCTCTACTTCGTCTCCAACTTTAATCTGGCCTCTTTCTACCCTGCCGGTCACAACAGTGCCACGGCCGGTAATCGAAAAGACGTCTTCGATCGGCATCGAGAAGGGCTTGTCTTTTTCCCGCTTTGGCATCGGGATATAGGTGTCTAAGGCTTCCACGAGTTCCCAGATCGCTTTACAGGATTCACAGTCTTTGCCACCACAGGCACATTCACCGGCTTTTAAGGCTGAGCCGACGATCACCGGGGTGTCGTCTCCGGGAAATTCGTATTCGCTTAACAGGTCTCTTACTTCCAGTTCAACCAGCTCTAAGAGCTCCGGGTCGTCTACCATGTCTGCTTTGTTTAAAAAGACAATAATGTAGGGCACCCCTACCTGACGCGATAGGAGAATGTGTTCTCTGGTTTGCGGCATCGGCCCGTCTGCAGCCGATACAACCAGGATCGCTCCGTCCATCTGTGCCGCTCCGGTAATCATGTTCTTCACATAGTCAGCGTGACCGGGGCAGTCTACGTGCGCGTAGTGGCGGTTTTCACTCTCGTATTCCACGTGCGCTGTCGCAATGGTGATCCCTCTTTCTTTTTCTTCCGGCGCCTTGTCAATCTCGTCAAACGAGGTCGCTTTCGCTAATCCCACACTCGATAAACATGCTGTCATCGCTGCAGTCAGGGTTGTTTTGCCGTGGTCCACGTGACCAATCGTCCCTACGTTTACGTGCGGCTTCGTCCTCTCAAACTTCTGCTTAGCCAATTTAATACACCTCCAATATTAATGAGTAACACTCTGTGTGATTATTTTCTGAGCAATGCTCTGCGGTACTTCTTCATAACGGTAAAATTCCATATTATAGACCCCTCGTCCCTGGGTGTGGGAGCGCAACTCGGTGGCATAACCAAAAATTTCATTCAGCGGGACAACACCTCTGACCACCTGCTGTCCGCCTTTCATTTCCGTGCCGAGAATGCGACCCCGGCGACCGGTAAAATCACCGATAATGTCGCCGAGATATTCTTCCGGGGCAGATACCTCAACTTTCATCACCGGTTCCAGGAGCACTGGTTTCGCTTTCGATAAAGCTGCCTTTAGCGCCTTGGAAGCGGCAATTTTGAATGCCAGTTCGGAAGAATCGACTTCGTGAAACGAGCCGTCGACCAAAACAGCTTTAATGTCGATGACCGGGTATCCACCGAGGATGCCGTTTAAAGCCGCCTCTTTCAAGCCGGCTTCTATGGAAGGTATATATTCTTTTGGAATAACACCCCCGACAATCTTGTTTTCAAAGGCAAAACCACCGCCGGATTCCAGTGGCGAGAGCTCAATCACAACATGACCAAACTGGCCGCGCCCACCGGACTGGCGAATAAAACGTCCTTCAGCTTTGGTTTCGCCCAGGACAGTTTCCTTGTACGCTACCTGCGGCTTGCCGACATTGGCCTGGACTTTAAATTCGCGCAGCAGGCGGTCAACAATAATCTCCAGATGAAGCTCACCCATCCCGGATATAATGGTCTGCCCGGTATCCTGATCAGTATGGACCTGGAATGTCGGATCTTCTTCGGCTAACTGCTGCATCGAAACAGACATTTTATCCTGGTCAGCTTTCGTTTTTGGTTCAATAGCCACCGATATAACCGGTTCTGGAAACTGAATATTCTCTAAGATTATCGGCTTATCCAGGGCACACAGCGTATCACCGGTGCTGATCTCTTTCGGGCCGATTATGGCCAGGATGTCACCGGTCTGAGCTCTGTCGATTTCTTCCCTAAAATTGGCATGCATTCTGATCAGCCTGCTGACGCGCTGCTTTTTCTGGCGGGCGGCATTAAGAACAACCGATCCCTTTTCCAGCGTGCCTGAGTAGACACGGACAAAAGCCAGCTTACCGACAAAGGGATCAACCATAATCTTAAAGACCAGGGCGGCAAAGGGGGCATCGATCGCCGGCAAACGGAAGTCATCATTCCCGGTTTTTGGGTTATATCCTTTTACTGCTCCCACATCGATTGGGGAAGGCAGGTAGTTCTCCACTGCATCAAGCAGTGGTTGAACCCCTTTATTCTTGTATGAGGAACCACAAAGCACCGGGACCAGATTGTGATAAATAGTTGCCTTGCGCAGAGCCCGGTAGCATTCCTCGGGACTGATTGCTTCACCGTTGAAGTATTTTTCCATCAAAGCATCATCATATTCAGCAACTGTTTCGAGAATTTTTTCCCGGTAATCAGCAACCTGTTCTTTCATTGCTTCTGGAATGTCAGCTTCTATGCTCTGTGTTCCGAGATCATCTTCGTACATGATTGCCCGTTCAGTGATCAGATCCACTACTCCTGAAAATTCGCTTTCTCTCCCGATTGGTAATTGCAAGGGAAGAGCCTGAGCATGGAGTCTTTCCTGTAACTGGCGTAAAACGTTGAAGAAATCGGCTCCAACCATATCCATTTTATTAATGTAAGCCAGGCGGGGCACATGATAACGATCGGCCTGGCGCCAAACTGTTTCTGACTGGGGCTCAACGCCGCCTTTTGCGCAGAAAATGGCAACCATTCCGTCCAACACCCGGAGTGAGCGCTCTACCTCAACCGTAAAGTCCACGTGTCCGGGCGTATCGATAATGTTAATTAAACTATCGCGCCACCGACAGGATGTTGCTGCGCTGGTAATGGTTATACCGCGCTCCTGCTCCTGAACCATCCAGTCCATTGTAGCATTGCCGTCATGAACTTCTCCCAGTTTATGAAGGCGACCGGTATAGAAGAGAATCCTTTCCGTGGTGGTCGTCTTGCCTGCGTCAATGTGGGCGGCAATCCCTAAATTTCTGATTTGATCCAACTGCAATTCCTTGCTCATTTCTTCCCTCCTTTCAAGGGCGGAGATCAGAGCCCAGTATGCCGACGAACCGGAATAACCGATTAAAAGCCAACTTACCGTCTAATCTACACCTGATTATTTCTAAAAACTATAAAAGATCTACCAGCGGTAGTGGGCAAAAGCCTTGTTTGACTCCGCCATCTTATGTGTATCTTCTTTTTTCTTGATCGACCCGCCTGTACTGTTGGCAGCATCCATCAGTTCACCGGCCAAGCGCTGGGCCATGGTTTTTTCACCGCGCGCCCTGGAGTAATTGATTATCCAGCGGATAGCCAAAATATTTTTGCGATTTGTGTTTACTTCGACCGGAACCTGGTAAGTAGCGCCACCGACCCGGCGGGGCTTAACTTCCAGAACGGGAGAGACATTGCGCATCGCTGTTTCAAAAACTTCGTGCGGGTCTTTTCCCGTTTTCTCTTTAATGATATCAAAAGCATCATAAATAATTTCCTGAGCAGTTCCCCGCTGGCCATCAAACATCAGCTTATTAACAAACCGGGTCACCAGTTTGCTTTTATAGACAGGATCCGCCAGAATATCTCTTTTCGCTACAGGCCCTTTTCGTGGCATTTTCTTTTATCCACTCCTTACTTATTTACTGCTTCTTTGGCCGCTTCGTGCCGTATTTCGAACGTCCCTGCAACCGGTTTTCAACACCGGCAGAATCAAGAGCACCGCGCACCAAGTGATAGCGAACACCGGGAAGGTCTTTAACCCTGCCACCCCTGACCAGAACCACTGAGTGCTCCTGCAGGTTATGCCCGATTCCGGGGATGTAAGCAGTCACTTCAATTCCATTGGTCAGGCGGACTCTGGCAATTTTACGAAGAGCAGAGTTCGGCTTCTTTGGAGTAGTAGTAGAAACCCTTGTGCATACACCCCTTTTCTGCGGGGAACAATCAAGCGCTGGTGCAGATGATTTCTTGGTAATCTGTTGGCGTCCTTTACGCACTAATTGGTTAATTGTCGGCATCAGTCCACCTCCTTTATTCTTCTGTAATGGCAGCAACTGCTGCTTTGACTTTTATCCCGCACAATTTACCGAGTTGGTGCATCGTCTCGACATAGTGAGGTTTAATACCGCTATTTTCGCAAATTGCGAGCACCGGACGAGTTACTTTTTCTTCAGCGTCTGTTGCAATAAAAACGTGAAGAGCTTCTCCCTTTTCAAGGGCTTTCAGGGTTTGCTTGGCCCCGACAGTTTTTCGCCGGGCACTCTTAATCAGCTCTTCCAACTGGGTCAGTCACCTTTCCTTTTGCACAGGCACAACCGAGCACGCCCTCGAGGCGCACCTTAAGATTCTATCACCGTCTGGAAACCTTGTCAATTAAAAGATCCGCATTAATCTTCGCATTAATCTTCAAATATCTCGGGATCTTCTTCGAACCGTTCCGGTCTTTGATCGGCTGTGGCGGCAATTACCGTCTCTTCCATGTCAAGACCGAAGTCCACTTCCGGCGTTGCTGCCGTTTCCTCCTGTGGCACCTGGCCTGCGGGATAAACTGCAATATTACGGTAGCGGGTCATACCGGTTCCGGCTGGAATCAACTTGCCGATAATTACATTCTCTTTCAGGCCCAGCAGATGATCTTTGCGGCCTTTTATCGATGCTTCGGTCAACACACGGGTCGTCTCCTGGAAAGAAGCCGCAGAAAGGAA
>Ga0194119_10002470_pt1 | contig 31243 bp, 21 predicted proteins | sample TA2MahC100mmetaG_FD_148620 | JGI IMG/M metagenome (GOLD analysis project Ga0194119, IMG submission 148620) | Freshwater microbial communities from Lake Tanganyika, Tanzania - TA2015018 Mahale Deep Cast 100m | ecosystem: Environmental > Aquatic > Freshwater > Lake | place: Tanzania: Lake...
ATTTTTATATGGGAACAAACTACTTGTTAATTGTGCAACAGTTGATGTGTTAAATCCATATACTTCAAAATCATTGCTGAATTGAGTAGAAGCGTTTTGTGTATTATTTAATACAGCAAGAATCAATTTTTGACGCCCGTCTGTATTAGGATTACATGCATCTAAAGATGCATCGGGAACATCAATAAATGTTCCATCATACTTACCATAAGCACCACTGATTACACCATTAAGTTCAGCGCCAGAACTACATGCACCCGATACTCTTACTGAAGCAAAACTTCCACTCTTCAAAGTAATTGTTTGGCCCGCTTCATAATTGAAATTATTATCGTTAACATCTAAATTTGCATTAAAACGAGATGAAGTAAACAAATAATTTGTTGTTGTGCTTTCATCAAATGCTGTAGAAATAGCAGTTTCAGCCGAAACATCTTCGTCCAGAACACTAGAACTTAAAAAGAAATATGGTAATTTTGTTCCACTAGTAGCTAAGCTGGAACTTACTCCTTTTCTATTGAACACTATGTTTGTTACTGAACCGATTTGAACAGTTTTACCTGCATAAAGTACACTACCGCTTAAACTAGTAGCTGTACCATCTAATTGATTTGAAGTTAATGCTGAGGTAGCCGCAACATCGCCGAATTCAACTGTAATATTACCTTGCAATGATACTCTCGAAATATCATAACGAGAAGCGATTTTTACAGACGATGATAATGTTGAACCAGGTGCTCCAGTAGAATTACCACCAATACTTGCTGTATAATAACTTATGCTATCACTTGCACGAGCAAATACAAATCCATATCTGACATCAGATCCAGTTTGAGTATATGAGTTTGTTAAATAATTTAAATAAAAAGGTTTTGCAATTGGTGCTTTGTTTATACTACCACTTCCTACATCATTCCAAGCAGTATCAAATGTAAGTTTATGTCTAGATCCAACTCCAGATCCACTAGTTACACTTACACTGCCGCTTATACGAGAAAGTTCTGGATGAAACGGTGCTATTCTATAACCTGATGTTTTACCAACAGGTTTACCATTTGCAGTAACTGAAGTACTAAATCTATTAGATAACAGACGGGTAGTAATAGCAAACAATTTACCTTTGCTTGCCGATGCATACATTAAGTCACTTAATGTAGTTACATTTGGTAAACTTCCTAATGATGTAACAAAGGTATTGATACTGGATGAGGCACTACTTCCGGTAATTTTACTAAATTTTAATGAAGCAGTCATAAAACCAGCTGGCTTATTACCGCCCAAAGCAACAGATCCTGTTATATTCCATATTGAACTACTTTGTTGATAATTAAATGTTGATAGATAATCTGTGCTATCTACTGATATAAAAGAATCATCAGTAAGAGCGCCCATATCATCATTTCTACCCCACGTACCTGGCTGAGCATAAATAATTAAAGGATTCTTTTGCCAATAACCAGTCAATCCACCAATACGGACAACAGTTACAATACCTTGTTCTTGAAGATATTGTTTAGCTGTATATGGTCCATAGTAGATGCCATCAGCAACACCGAATGTACTTTCTAATGTAGCTACTTCGGTAATTGTTTTTGGAAAAAATGCCGGTCCATCAGCAAATGGTGCAACTATTGCACCTCCGATGTTAGCGACACCTTGCGCTAGACCTGATAAATCATTTTCTCTGGTAAAAACACCAGGACTTACGATGTTTTGTGTTGGTGCGAATCTTCCACCTTCTGTTATTGGCATATATTATATCCTTTCAAAGTTATATTTACTTAATAAATATAATTTAAAAAATGGAAGATGAAACTATTTATTATAACTTTTTACGTATTATAAATTTTTTTCTTTAATAAGGCGTTTAACGGTTTCAATTACTAAATCCGGAGTTATTGATTTTGTACATTCAAATAATTCTTTTTTATTTGGTTTTGGACACCATTTCCAATTACCTTTGTCGAAATGTTCATCATTCCAACAACCTGTACAAACATTAAAGTTTTGAACTCTGTAGCGAGTTTTGAATTCTGTATATGGATGTGAAAACCCACTAATTAAAACAACAGGTACTCCAACTGACCATGCCAACCAAGACAATCCAGAAGGTAAACCTATAAAAAAATCGCTATGATAAATTTGATTTATTCTATCTTCTAAAGGATTATCACCCGTAAAATCTAAAGCGTTACTTGGCATTGTATTAATAAAATCTCCATTACCAAATAATTTATGTTTATCAATACAAATTACTTCATATCCAATTGAATTAAGATAATTAATTAAAGTTTCCCATCCATTTTTATGATTCCAGTATTTTGATTGTGCCGTACTTTGAGTTGCAATAGTAATATATTTTTTTTCAATGGGTCGTTTTTTTATTTTAAAATCTAATAATGGTTTTTCTTCAACAAATTTTAATCCTAAATAATCAGATGCTACCTGTTGTAAAGATACTTTTCTTGGATCGGTTCTATGTCTATCCGTATTTATATATGTATTAGCATCAACGTACCAACCCAACTTATAAATCGCATAAAAATCCTCTTTTTTATCATTTATAAATTTGATTTTTGGATATTTTTTCTCGAATAAATGATTTAAAGAAAATTTAACATATAACTCACAATCGTGTTTTTGTCTAAATTGTTCACATACAGGCATCCAAGCTAGTTGATCTCCTAAAGAATTAGCATCATATTCAATCAATACTCTTTTGTTCTTTAGGTCGAGACCGTATGTTTCTATAATCTTATTATTCTGATAAATTTCTATATCAAATGGTATATAATAATTGTAATTACAAGTGCCCCACCATCCATTTTTTAATTTACATTTATATTTTTCAGATTTGGTCTCTCTATCGATAAACTTTACGATAAATTCTTGATCTGGATTTTCTGGATTTTCAACCTCGACTTTAGGTTTATCGTGAAATGTAATTTTAAATTTCCTACCTGATAAGGATGGTTTATATATTTTATGAATAGATTCATAAACATTTATAAATTTTTGACCGAAAAGTCGTTCGGTATATTCGTCGTATATATCAATTAAATCATTTACTCTTTTACTATAACAATTGTTTTTGGCTGCATTTAAAGAATAATTTTGATAATTTTTATAATCATTTTGAACTCTGATAATAGCGCTCTTTATTTCATCAAGATTTCTTTCTACAACAATCATTCCATCATATTTTTTCTCTTCGAATGTACCTATTACAGGTAAACCACAACACATGGCTTCCAACAGAGTTAAATTTGGATGACCCGCTTCAAGCTCTGATGCGTGTATAAACATCCCATGATCATTATATAAATCTATTAATTCATTTTCATTTAAATCGAAAACTTTATTTAATTTATTATAATTTGATAACTCGGGATTTGTACTTTCAAGTTTTTCAAAAAATTTTTTATTATTTGATGGACCGGCAATTGTAATATTCAAATCTAAGTCTTTTGCTGCTTGTATTGCATATATAAATCCCTTTCTATCCGAAGATTGATCGTGAACATAACCGTTATTAGCGACACAAATTAATTTATTATTGCAACGAGTTGTGTTTTTAAACACAAATTGTTGTGTATTAACCGCGTGAGAAAAATATCTTAATTTTTTACTACCAAAATAATTTACTAGATATTTTGCAGGACAAGTAGATATGACACTATTTTCTATAGCCTTTAGATTTTCTTTAAATACACTCGAATCTTTTCCATAAAGATATGCATGGTGATCGTGGATTGTAAATATGTAAGGTATACCACGTTTATAACACTCGTTTGCTAAATTAGCTACGTGTACATGTACAATCGTATCATCTGTGTAAGTGATATCGTTTAAATAATTTATTTTACATTCTAACCCTTTTTTATTCAAATTTTGATGATATTCCCAAATAATTTTTTCGACTGCGCCCCAGCCGTTTGGTGGAATCGGCAATAAACCTAGATGTACTTGTATAACTTTCATTGTTTAAATTGAATATGACCATTGATACTTATTTCCTCTAAATTAGAAAACGACTTTATATATTTTTTTAATGTATTATTTTTCACATCCAAGATTTCATTTTCAATTTGATAAGAATTTTCTGAAACAAACTCTTCTGATATAAAATAAAATGCTTTATTTGTTATTTGATAAATTTCTTCTTTAATTATTTCATTATTCTTCTTGATTGTCATTTTATTAAAACGATTATCTATCGAATTATTAAAATAACTGAATACGAAAAACTTATTATTTTTTTTGTCTGGTAAAACCGTTAAATATTCTACCATCGAAAATAAATTTGTTTTACTTTTATCAAAAAACGTTTCTTCGTTATTAACATAATCAATTTCTAAATCGTCTTTAAATTGAATTAATTTATTATAATAAAACTGTTCAAGTCCGTTAGAACAATTGTTATTGTTAACTATATCCATATATTCCCGTGGATTGTAATATTTAAATTGGTCTAAATAAAAATTAATATTAATACCGTGAAATACTGTTTTTAACGTATCACCTTCCGCAGCTTTTTCATAAAAGAAAAATCCTTTTTTATTATTTAAAACATTTTTAACGTGATTTAATTTTTCTAAATCTTGATCATTAATGATTAAATCGTAATTTAAACAAATTGCATTTTTAAATCCTAAATATTTTGCTAAACTTATACCGTTATAGTAATTTAATAGTACTGCCAGGCCGTGATAATCGTCAGATCCACATGATTTAAAATTTAAAAATATATCTAGCTTAGAGTCGGAATAATTCCATTGGTTATAAAAATTGTGTTTTAGTATTGGATTATTTTTGTCAAACACCGTATAATCCGATAAATCTTGTATATTTTTACTTACCGGACAATGTGAAGTCAATATAACTTTATAGCCAAACTTTTTTAACTGATTTAAACAGGAAATTGTAGTTTTTTCTGTAATTTCCATACTTGGATGTGACGAAACTATGATTACGTCGTTTCTTAAAGTATCTGATTGTAGATTTTCTATCGACGTAACATCTAATTTTTTATCTTCAAAACTTAAATTTAGTTTTTTCTTTATTGTGTTTACATTTTTGTTGAAACTCTGTTCATCTAAATAATCTATGTTTGAATATTGATTATATTTATTTAAATAAACGGGTAAGTTATAAAGCAACGATGGAACATTAAAAGATATAGCTTCTTTTATTACAATCGGAGCCGTTTCTTTATCATTTGCATGTCCTCTACTAGTGAACAAAAAAAGGTCCATACAACTATAAAAATTGTTAACGTCTTTTCGTTCTCCCCAAACTTTTAAATTTTTAGGTACATTTTTAATTAATGGTTCCCAGTAAAATTTAAAGTTATCGGCCATATTGCCTATGCAGTGGAATTGTACATTTTCATTTTCCATTTCACGTGCATAGTCCATAAATTCTTTTTGATTTTTTCTAGGAGTAAATAATCCAACGTGGAATACATGTTTTTTATTTGGATCTAGACCTAGAAACTTAAGACCTTCTTCTCTATTTTTTCTTAATTTTACTGAGATTGGATATTCAATTACGCCTGATTTAACATCTAAAGATTCTAGATTTTGTTTTTGGTATTTACTTACAAAAATAAATTGATCAGGAAACACTCTTTTTTTATCTTTATCAAAACTACTATCGTGGGATGTTTCTACTATTAAATAATTTCTGTCAGGATTATAAATTTTTAATGCCAAATTCATATCCATAAAATATTCCGGCATTTCTTCAAAATGAATTATAGAAGGATTGACTTGATTTATAATGTCAATTATTTCATATTTATTTTCGCCTAATGTATAAAAATTAGATTTACAAAGTTCGACGATTTGTTCACGCTGTACAACTAAAACACCGCCCGTGTAGTTATTATACTCTACGCAGATTATTTCATAATCATTTATTAAAGACTTTATTTTTTTAAGTAAATATTGTGGTAAACCGCCTGTAGAAAGATGAGGTGAAATAAATAACAGTTTTTTCATATATTATTTATATAGTACCTTACTATAACCGTTTTCTTTTTTTATTTCTATCTGACTATCTACCATATCTCTCATCTGGTCTAAATGACTAATTACCCAGATAAAGTCGAATTGACTCTTTAAATAACTAAATAAAGCGCCCATCTGACTCAAATGATCGCTGTCAGCACATCCAAATCCTTCGTCAATACAAATAATGTTTGGTCGTGGTAAATTGCTAATATTAATAAGTGCAACTCTAATTGCCAGTCCACTTATAAATTTTTCCATACCACTTGCCATTTCTAACGGCCATCGTCTATCTTCATAAACAATATTGGTCATAATATTCTTACCATCTGTTTGTAGAGTAACACTGAACTCTACAACTTGATGTAATATATTATTTACTTCCTTCTCAATTTCAGGCAGTGTCTTGGTAATAATCTCATAAGGTATACCATCTCTACTTATTATATTTGTGTATAATTTATAAGATTCATATTGTGATTCAAGTTCTTTAACTTTATTTAGTTTTTCCAGTGTATTATTATACTGAAAATCTAGTGTTCCTTTTTGTGTAGAAGCACTAAATAAATTATTGTTTATTGTCTTAATTTCAGATTCTATGTTCTTGATACTAGATTTAGCTTCGTTAATTTGCACAAGTAACTTAGAATTGTTTTCTATAATATCTTTATTCTTATAGAAAGTTTCGATACTCTCTTCAACTGTCTTTAATTTGTTTTGAAGTGTGATTAAGTTATTCTGATTTTGTAATATACCGCCGTCAATTGTACTTTTACTCTTTTCAAGAGTGTGTTTTTCATTGATTAGTTGATTACATTTGGTATAAAGAGTTTCAACATCACCATACGATTCAAGTGAAGTTTTGATAGTATTAAACTCGCCTACGATAATTGTAACTTTTTCCTTGTCTTGGTTTAGTTCTTCTTTAGTTTTAATTGCATCTTTAACAAATACATTGTTTACACAGTAAGAACAATTAGGATCATACTTGTGACTTTGAAGTTTCTTTAACTTATCAACTTTATTCTTAATAACAAGTTTAAGAGTTTCAATTTCTTTTTCTTTATCATTATATTTACGCTTCCAATTCTTATATTCAGAATAACGAGTCTCAATGTTTTCACATTCAGATAGTGATGAACTTAACTTGGTAAGTTTATCTTCTATAATCTGTACTTTTGTCTTTTGTTCAACAATATCGTTATTTACTTTTGTGATTTTATCACTCAAATCCTTCTTGTCTTTCTCTAACTTAGTTATATCAAAGTTAAAGTTGTCAGCCTTAATAATATTATTTGACAATTCAAGTAACTCATTGCTAAATTTTTCTTTTTCAGTTTCTTTATCTTTAATTTGAGAAGTATAACTCTGAATATTATTGTTATTGGTTGTTATACTACCACTGGTATATGTCAATTGTTGTTCCAATTCATCTTTACTTGTGTTTTTAAGTAATGTATTGATTTCTTTATAGTTATCGTTCGCTATGGTATAAAGTTGATCAAACAAATTGAGTCCCATAAACTGACACAACAAGTCTTTTCGTTCAGTTTGTCCCAAATCAATAAATGAACCAGCTTTGCTGTTCTGAATACTGAGTACTGTGAGAATAAAATCTTCGTATGTACCCACATAATCTCTAATAATATCATTAGTGCTTCTACGCGCTTCACCATTCAGTGGTACTTCATTTCCTTTATCAATCTTATAGAATTTAACTTCTACCTTGACAGTTCCTTTCTTATCAGATTTGCCTTCTCGTTCAATGAAGTAATCTACGCCGTTCACTTCAAAATTGAATTTACACTTGAAACTCATCTTTTGAGTGTTCATTACATGACTGGCCTTAAATCCTTTGCTGAATTTGTCAAATACACAAAAAGCCAGTGCATCCATGATACTAGATTTACCACTAGCATTGGGTGCGAATAAACCGATGGTACCTTTTAACTTGGTAAAGTCAATGTAATTGCCTTCACCATAACTAAACATATTGTCAAACTCAAAAGTTTTGGGTTTCCAACGAATGTTTTTGGGTGCTTTATCTTTAGCTATTTCTTTATTGATAGTTTTGTTAAGTTCTTTTACTTTATCAATAAGAACTCTATCTGTATTTTTAGCAACTAGATTGTCCTCAATCAATTTGTTTTGATAATCAACATCCAATATATTATGAATGTCAAATACTTGTCCGTTCTTAAGAGTCAAATCAACTTCAGCTTCATCTACTCGTATAAATGTAGACTCAAGAATCTCACATTTATCCTTGATATCATTCATCACTTCTTTTACTTGTGATGGAATAGACTCAAAACATTTAGTCCGTATACGAGCTTTTTTGGGTATTTGTGTAATATCAGTAACTAATTTACCTTTATTAATTTCTACAGTGAAATAACCATATTCATTAAGTAATTCATAATGTCTGAATAATTTGCGTTTCAAATCCCACATTAAGAATCCATGTCCTTTAAGTTCCTCACCGTGATTTTGTTGAATCATTGACCCTGCAAATACTATAACCGGTTTATTATCAATACTATCAAATTCTTGTAGTATCTGATGTTTATGAATATCGCCCAACATTGCAATATGATGTCCATCAAACAATTCATTTGTTATAGAACGATTGCTTACGATGTAACCAATATCAGTAACCGCGTTATGAATCGGGCCGTGAAATAATGCTATGTGATGGTCTGTTTCTATCTTGTATTTGGATGGAATGTCATCATACTTGATGTATTTATCTGGGTCATCAAATACACTAAAATTGTTAAATAGTATATTTTCATAACGATATACATCCGTTGCCTTTAGATAATACAAATTATTATGTTGTAGAGCCTCAACAATAGGAGTCAAACAATCCAAACGAGATTTGTTTGCAAGTGTAGCATCATGATTTCCAGCGGTTAATATGGTAGGTATTCTATCAGCACAGTTTTTAAGAAAATCACTACCAATCTTAACACATTCAGGACTCAAATCGCTTTTATTGTGGAATATATCGCCAGCGATCACTAATACAGAACCTAGTTTCTTTACTTTATCAAGAGCTTGATAAAATCTATTAAATACGGCAGTGTATTCATCATGTCTCTTTGTAAGACGGATGTGAATATCTGCAATGTGAACTACCGAATTGATTTTGGTATCTGTATTTTTAAGTAATATCATAATTTGTTCGTTAATTTATAACGATATAAAGTACTTTCGTTTATCTTAACACTGTTTCGTATAGTTTGCCAAGTTATATTATGTCCCAATTCATTTGGATCTTTACCATCCAACAAAACCAAATGTGTACTTATTCCATTTTGAATTAGAAAATCACATATTTTTAAACTGGATGTTAAAGCATCATTATCCAATAATACATTTACTCTAGGCGGTCTATTTTCTATAAGTTTAATCTTTAATTTCTTAGAAAGTGTTTTTCCAAAAAGTGGAATGGCATTGTATTTGACGCTCATAGCATCAAATACTCCTTCAACCAAAGTAAGTTCATGATTGAAATCTGTAAATAACTCAAATCCAATCATATCTTTACTACCATCACATAATCTATACTTGAGATAACCATCATAATAATCTCGTCCACAATAAAAATTCAATTGTGCATTGGCATTATACGATGGAACTATGATTCTATTGGCAAAATTTCCTGTAGCACAATATCCAATATTGTATCGTACAATATCATGTACAGATATATTTCGTTTGAAAAGATATGATATAGCATGTTTATAACCCGGATCATTTGTTGGTTTATATAGTGGATGAAATTCTTGCGGTAGTTCAAGTATGGTTTTATCTTCTTTGACAAAATTATGTATTCTAGGTTTATCCTTACATAGAATGTCATAATATTCTTTAGGCGCTCGTACTTTTTTAAGTAAACTATAAAAACTTTTACCACTGAAAGAACAAACCCAACACTGATAATAACCCGTTGTAGTATTAATATTCAGTTTTCGTTTGTGATGGTTGCAATTTGGACAAAATACCAATATCTCCTCACCACCTTTTTGGATAGTGGGTTTTTGCTTGAACAATTTAGATAGTGTATCTATTACGGAATAACCAGTCATTTTGACGATTATAATACATGTAGATCAAACTCACAATTTTTTATATAAAGCACAAACGATTGCATCGTACATATCACCGTTTCGTTCGTCCCAATTACCTTTTTTATTTGTCACACAAAAACTTTTTACTTCGGGTAACAATAATTCAAGATGGTGTTTTACGAAGTCTTTGGATTTCATTCCCTTTATCCTACACTTACCAAACAACTGTTTACGCATAGTATTGACACTCAGTAAATTTACTTTCTTTTTGAAGTGTTCTTCTATAATATAAGCAAAAACTGCGTTATGTCTTGCAAGTGTTATGATTGTTTGTTGACTTGTAAAACCACCCGCGAAACTACTTAATGCAGCTTCTAGGTTAATTTCTTCAAATGTTTTACAGTATTTATTTGATTCAATAACTGAAATAACACTATAAGTCTTTTCTTTAGTAATTTCGTACTTTTTAGTGTCAACGAAACCAGCATCAAGTATCTTTCCGTTTTCACTGAAAGACCAACCTGTTACTGATGTAGAAGAATCTAACCCTAATATAACCATTAATAATATATATCAACGAGCAAATTTCCCGTTAGTATATTTATCAGTATTTACCTTTAATGTATTGGCATAATTCAATGCTTTATCATTGAAATTTTCAGTCCCCGAATTAATTCCAACTTTAAACCCAGGATTAACTGTAAGTTCTCTTGATTTTTGAGTAAAACCATACGGAGCTGTTACTCCCTGAATCATAGTGTTTGTTCCAGCATCGTAAGCTGAAAACGATCCCCCTGCTTTAGCTTTTGAAAGATAAAGATCTCCGATTCCTTGTCTAAGAGATTCACGGTCAATTATTTTGCTATCAGGTGATGTTGGCATATATTTTTATGGTGTTATATAATAAATATAATTAAATATCCCATTTAACGACAATATTTATAGGAATTTCTCCGGTATTTTTAATTGGTTGAGCTAATTTAGCTATTGCGACCAAATTCGTACCAGAATATAATCCTACAGATGTAATGTATGGTGCTAAATATGATCCTGTGGGATCAAGTGACGAACTATAGTTGTAATTAAAAAATTGTGATTTTTCTACTTTTTTATTTAACTTTCCAGTTTTTTCATTCAAGAATTCAACTATATCATCATAATTTGTTCGTTTAGCTCTGGGGTTTAAATAATCTTTAAAATTATTGGGTGTTAGTGTATTTGCAAAATATTTCCAAATTAATGTACCATCTTGAACATTAGCTATACTGTCACTATTTACATCACAATTCAAACGACTACATTTTTCTTTTAAATCTTGAGTAAGTCTATTTTGGTTAAAATTCACAATTGATGAAGAATAAAAATTTAGTATCGATTTTTCGTCATCACCACCTACAAAGTTATACCACCAAAATTCAGATTTATTTGATGTTATTCTTGAATTCAAATATCTCAATATTATGTCTAAATTATTAAAATCGAAAGTATCAATATTAACAATTCCGTATTCAAATAATGAAGATGTAATTGCAGATGGATTTGTAGAAATATTAAATTCACCAGGTTCTATTGTGCAAAAATATTGTTTTTCAAACAAAGATATTTGACTATTGTAATCTGCATATAGATATGAATAATTATAATTTGAAGGATCTAAAGTTAAATTATTTAATATACTTCCGGTAGTATTAATCACTAATTTATTATTATTATAAAAAACATTTCCTATACTATAATTTTTTTCTAAATCTGAAAAATTGTAAATATAACTTTTACCAATTAATTTATTTGATACGTTTTGATAACTGACTTGTTCATCTATAAAAATCACTTCATCAAAACATCCGGATACAACACCTGCTGCACAATTTTGTACATCCTCTAATGAATTTAATACAAATTTAGAAGAAATTGTACAAGAATCGCTTTGATATGAAGAAGTTAATATATAACTAGGAATAATAGCACTTCCACTTTCTGTAATAATTGGAATATTTAAATAATAATCGCCGTCATAAAGTGGTAATGGAGATCCAATAACTAAATTGTCATTTGATAATGAAACTGAATAACCAAACGCACTAAATGGTTTTCCAACTTCTTTGCGTTTTCCAATTGGTTGTGATGTTATTTGAATAACATTAGAACCGCTTATTTTATATAATAATGATTGACCACAATAAGTCGATTCACCTTGGTCATTGATTCTAAATGTTTTATTATACTCATTTATAGATGCCGATAAAAATAAAGAACTAAATGGAAAATAGGGTTTTGGACATCCTGCTAGTATTTTATTATCGAATGATGAAACGGAATAACCTAATAAATTATCTTTTAATGTAAAACTATCTCCATATATTTTTGTAAGCAATTCAAAGGAACAAAATTTATCAAGACTACATTGTTTATTACGATACACATATACACTTCCACGTTGTCTCAATTGAGTTGATCCAGAATAATCTAAATAGATTAAATCTGTAGGCGATCCAACTGCTAGAATATCATTATTTACAGATACCGAGTATCCATAATAGTTATTTATACTGCTACTTGGGTAAAATTCAACTGAAGAATTATCTAATTTATAATATATAGAACTAGTATTTTGTGACAGTACTTGACTCAAACTCCAATTTGATGAAGAAAGGTAAATAAAAACGTTTGAACTAGATATTTGATTACTACCAACTACGATTTTATCTTCTAATTTCTTATCGATAGATATACTTGCGCCAAATCCATATTGTTTTGGATAATCTGATAAATCGGGAGTTAATATTTTTAATAAACTATATTGTGGACATGCAATATTGGAAAATTTATAAATATAAACCGCTCCATGACCTCCATTATAAAGAGGCGCACCGACTGCTAAATAATTATCGCTCAAACTCACAGAATAACCAAAATTTTCATTGTTTGAAGACCCAGTCACAGAACACAGCGGTTTGTCTGAATAATTGTATGATGTTAAATCGATTAAATCAGATTTTTTTTCAACTATTTTTCCATTTGTATAAGAATAATTTGGATTTATTTCATAAACATCTACCGAAGAAAAGTTTTGATACGTTTTGTCATTTTTCGTATAAATTGTATTTAAATCGCTTATTGCTAAAAAATAATTTGATAAATCACAAGAAAATCCGTAGTTTGATTCTAAAACTTGAGAATTTCCATCTTCAAGTATCAATGGATAACATTGATATGTTGTATCGTTAAGTCCTCCGGCTTCTTTGATTAATGATGCGGTAAAAGTTGCACTACTACTTTGTTCAGTAAAATACGAAGTTATAGTATTTTTTCCAGAGTAATTTGGATTTTTTGTATATATTTTTATAGTTGGATAACTTTGATTAAAAGTATCTTTTCTTAAAAGAAAAACTTGACCTATACGTGATAGTCCTTCACAAACATTATATTTTTTACCAATCGGATTGCCAACGGAGACGTAATCTCCATTTGTAGCTACCGAAGAACCATAATTTTGGTTGTATATGTTTTCAAATATTGGCATTGTATAATATATATTTAAACGGGTATTAAAACTGTAGTACAGTCATATATTCCCGTACAGAGATACTTTCCTAATCCAGAATTACATTCATTAACGACATTTTTAGTATTATATGTAATCGATTCAAAATTGTTTATGAAAAATGAACCTGACAAATATAAATTATTTTTTCCATCATCTTTTATATAAGCAACTATATCACCTGTTTGATTATTTATATTTATACTGAAGGGTCTAATTTGATCTCCACTTTGAGGTACTGTAAGTGTGTACGCAACAAAACGATCTTGTAAATTTAATTTTATATTTGATGTGTTAAATCCATCTAAGCCAAATTGATTATAAGCATTATTATAATCATTATAATACATATTTTTTATTGTATTGAAAACTTGACCTTGATATGTATCATCAATATTAAGTGGATTTACATCTGAATTATAATATATACTGTTTTCAGGATAAAAAACAAAATCTAATGGATACTTTTTACCTTTTTGAAAAGTTGGATTATTATCGTCAGTTGAAGGAGATGAAGCTAAATAACCATCTTTATTTACATATGTTAAATTACATTGATTGTATAATATAGATAATGAACCTGTTAAATTTTTTGAATTAAAATTCGAATTAGTTTCTTCAACCGGTAAAATTAATGGAAATTCATACTCATCATCCGTGGCTAAGATAAGATCCAAAAATAAATTGTCGGCTACTTTGGTTTTAGCTACAGTAAAATTTGTAATTTGAATATCTTGATTTTTAAAAAATTTAATCATCCTAATATAATCCTAATATAAATAGGAACATATTATCAAATTACAATTCAATTCTTAATCAAAAATCTATTCGTACCTTAATTAACAGTTCATTATCAAACGATTTTTGTGTAGGCTTACTCAATTTACCTATTGCTAATAATTCATTATTAGAATTGTATAAACCTACCGTTGTAATATAAGTTCTTGGATTACTTATTAATTCTGGATAAATTATAGTTCCCTTTATTTGACTATCTGTACCATCAGAAACAAATGTTGGATTATTACTATAATTAAATTGTTTATTCTTTACTCTAATAAAATAATTAGTTGATGGAACAAATTCAGACTTTCTAACTGCTATGTTTTTAGTTGCACGTTTGATACTTTTGAAGAACTTAGTGATCCAATCTCTCCAATAACCTTGTCGAGTAGTTGAATTTATGTTTGAACTTCTCGTATTTGTAATCTCGGGTGGATTTCCAGTAATACCAACTTTACTATCTAACTTGATAGCATTTAATATAACAACTCCGTTTGTTGGATAAAATAATCCAATTCCGTCATATAAAGCGCTTATTGTGTTGTCGTTTGTGTATGGTATGGGTACGCCGTTTACAATTGACCCGGATATTAAATAATATACATTTTGTTGTTTATTTATAACTTGAGAATCGTCAATATATGAATATTGACCATTTGAACCACTAAAATTTAATTGAATTTGACCTGGGTCAATTTGATCTTGGAATTTATCGGCAACGAAATTCACAGCAAAAATGGCTGAACTATCAACTGTAATATCTGTGCTACCTGTAGCAAAACTAAAAAATTTATCACCGGGTTGTAATAATATATTTTTGTATTGTGTATAAATTATTTTCGTTTCATTAGTCAAAACTTGAGCTGTTCCGTTATTTATAGCATCAAAATAGCTACTACCGGAATTATAATAATCGCCGTAGGCTATAGAAAAGTATTGATCCGATCCTTCATAAACATCTAAATAATATTGTCCGTTTTTAACATCGTATACAGAGGATCCTGTTAAAGTAGTTGCTTGAATAGATGATGTGTTAAGAGTTGATTGTGCAAGTGTCAAACTACCCGTACCAAATATTCCCGATGAAACTTGATTAATTTTTCCTAATACAACATCATCGTTTGTAAATTGAGTAAATATCATAAATTATTGTGTTGTAGGTACATTTACGGTAACGATTATTGAAGCATTTCCACCACTTTCATTTCCTACGATAGTAATATTCGTAGTTGTAGTCTTAGTTAAAGAACTATTTGGAATAAATCTAAATTTGTTACCCACTACTACTTGTGATGATTGTGATGCTAAGTCTCCTGCAAAAGTAGGAACGGTCGCTGTGCTAGAATTAATACTATTTGTTTCTGTAACAACTAATGTACCTACATTTTTATTAGCTAAAATCGCAGTATAACCAAGTGTTACATTATAAGTAGGACTTGTACTTGGAATTACATCTATAACGGAAGTATATGTTCTCGGTATTAAAATAAACGGCGGTGATATACTGATAGTTGGTACAGCGGTTACACCATTATTTAGTGTAACCAATTTATATTTCATAACTTGAGACTCATCTGTAATTGGTTCTGTGATAGGAGTATTACGTATAGCTATATCAAAATATGCACTGCCAAGTGGATGATTTGGATTAAATTGTGTATAATCAATTTCGTCGTCGGCTAAAGCGAATGCTGTAATATTCAACCCACCCGTTTTCGCGAGAATTTCACGACCTTTTTTGGTTAATATTGCGTTAACCGTTAACACATTGTTATCTAAGTATGCCATATATAGAATAATTATCTAAAATTTTGAGTTTTTAATAAAAAATTATATTATAAATTCATAATATAAGTATTCAGACTTGCACTGATACACGTTGAACATGTTAATGGTAATTGTACAAAGAGACTGTTAGGATATTGAATTGAACCTGTTAAAAATCCATATTTTGTAAAATTATCACTTTCTATATCTACACTTAAAAAGCCTGGTATAGATATAATAGGAGATGAACCATTTGGTAATCCCTTTCTGTTAACAGTAGTCAAACTTGTATTTTGTCCTTTAATATAGGTTGAATATATAATCTTATTGTTATATAAACTTGAAATTATTTGTTTTCTGTCTCTTGTACCTATTTTCTTAAATTTACTCAAATGTCTGGATGAATAACCATCTCCATTTGTACCATAATAATAGTTTCTTAAAAAGTTGGATCCTGTAATTTGATTGATCAATAAACCGGATCCGGAACCGATAATCTGGACAGTATTATAGCTAGAGGAAAAAGTAGTTATTTGTCCATTATTATTTATAAGTTGATAATTCTCAACTGTAGGGAAATTAATTGTATTTCTTATATTAAGTCCGTTACTGTCTAAATTTATATATTTCCCATATTTACAATATATAAAATCTCGATCATCTATTCTATCTTTTATTTCAAAAGTTGAGTAATTGTATGTGTCATGGTCATCAGTAATATCATTTAAATTTTTAATATTTAAAACAACATTACTCGATGTGTTATTTGTATCTGTAAAATAATTTTTGAACTTCGGTTTTATATCGAATTGAATTAAACTTGAAGAAAATTGAGGTACAATTGTATCGACTATAATGTCTTTATAATTAAATTTTTTCCTTTCAAGAATTGAAGGCTCTATTAATAAACCTTTCTTGAATGTAGAACGTGCTGGTACCAATTTAGTAACAAAATCAAATATAGAAAAATCAATATAAAACTTATATGTACTATAACTTTCTTGTGGATAAATATACTTGATACTAAGTTCAGAAAAATCTTTTTGTATGGTTTTAAGTTCTGGATAATTTTGTTCATTTAAATATTTTGGATCTCCGATAATACCAGTTATACCTTCTTTACCTAAGAAATCTTCAATTTTATCGTTTAAATATCTATATGGAGATATGAAATATCCAACCAAATTAGAATCACTGCCTAAAACAGTATTAGTATAAGTTGAATAATCGTAAGGTATCAAATTTGAATCAGTTTGTTGTGTTATTTTAAGAATGTTACTATTACTCTTATAATTAGGGCCATAATTATTTGAATTTAATGCCTGTTTTATATTAATTTTTTCAAATTGATATGGAAACTTATCGTATAATATTGTATCACAATGAGGATGTCCTCGTTGTTTGGTTAATCTTGCAAAATTATAAGCGTAAAATTTGGTATTATAATATGAATTTTGATTATCTACTGTTGTGTACCCACTTGAATTGTAAAGATTAACAGGTGTATCAAAACTCCATAGATTGTATAAGTTATTATATACAGATGCTTTGTTGGGTATAGAAATCGAATTTATATTATAAGAATGTTCTTGAAAATCTTGAATTGATAATGGAAGTTTTTGTATTTTAATTTTATCTAAATTTCCGTTAAATTGAATCGATGAAGAAAAATTTCCTAGATAATAACTTCCCGATGAAAAATATTGATTTTGTGCATAAAGAATTGTTTTATTCTGTGTATCTGTGAAGTTTAATTGACTTCCATAGTATTGATTAACACTTAATGTATAGATATTCGGTGCATATTTGTCTACAACTGAAGATGTTAATGATTGAGTAAACATATTGGAATTTACCGAGAGTTCATTAGAATCATAAACTAAATTTGCATCCGACTCTCTTTTTACCATGAATGTATAAAAATCTCCGTTCAAATAAGGTAATTCTTTGGTTTTAATACTACTTGTAAAAAGAGATTCTTTAGGATGAAAGTCAAACACTAATTTTGCAGATTGTTCTTGTATTGTTTTTAACAAATAAATCTGCCAATCTATTTTATTATTTCTTAGTTTTTTGATTAATGGAATCTTTTCATTCGGATTATATTTATAATAATTTTTTATTCTAAATGAACCTTCTATTGTAGAAACACCTGTAAATTTCTCAATATATGATCTTGTTATTTGAATTGCGCCGGAAATTGATGTCGAACCCGAAGTCCACTGTGATGTTAAAAATAATTTGTAATCTGGATTTTTAAAATCAAACTTTACATATTGATTATCATCATATTTTAAAGCGTAGATTACATCATCAAAATCGTAAAAGATATTTGTATTTACTAATACGTTAGGAGTGACATATTCAACAACATTAATTAAATCAGCATCCACGCCAAAAATAGATCTCATTAAGTCGAATGAAGTAGATGTACCTTTTGTTTTATAAACATAATTTAAATTATTTCCTATTCGGTTAAAAATAGATTTAGCATAATCAAAATAAGAAGATGACAAACTTCCAGTTTTTTCAGTATTATTAAAATATAATTGATTTATACTACTTTCATTTAATTTAATATTAGTAGTTATATCCCAACCAAACGAGTTTAATAATTCTTCTATATAATTTTTAGGATATGTGTCTGTATCTTTGTAACCAAGTGGATATGTTTTTGGAAATTTTTTGATAAATACTAATATATTATCAAAAAAATGACCAACCATCGCCGTAAATTTTATGTAATCTTCATAGTCGCTGCTTGTCTTTATATATTCAGGTAATTGATAAAATAAACTATTATAATTTGTAGCATCATATTCTACAGCAGAATTTATATTTGTATCTATACTCGATGTATTGTAAAATAAGTAAGATTCATAATCATCAAAGGAGTCTAATAAATTTATTTGTTCTTGTAAAATCGTAGCGTGTTCTTTTGAATATGAAGACGATAAACTTAAATTTAATTGACTAGACGGATTTAATGATAATTGATAAGTTTTATTCTGTATTGAAGTTCTTGAAGAATTTAACGAATTATATTTCGTTATTTTATTTTTTGCAATTTTTGTTCTTAATTCAGCCGAAGAAAAATTAACAAAATTTGAAAAATTATTATAATCTATCAATAAATCGTTTATTTTTTGTTTTAACCTCGTTTCTGCAGAAAATAATGTGTTTTGATTATAATTACTAAGTTTATCGTTCGTTGGATTTATGGACGGCACATCAACTGTAAAATTAACACCGTTCAAATAAACTTTTTTGGATAGTGGCGCACTATAAAGATTTACTTTAAAATAAATCGGAGCTAAAGAAATATTAGAAATCCAACAAGTATCTTTTAAAGAATATTGTAATGGCAATGGTGAATCTAATTTTATTTGAATATTAGAACTACCATCAACTGGATTTACATAACTTGTATGTGTTAAAATTTTAACTAAATTTCCGTTATCAAAATTGAGTGCATTTTTGTATAAAGAAAAATACTTTTCACTATAGTCACTTAATAATTGTGAAACTTGTGGATTTAACCATGAATCGTATAATATACCAATAAACAAATTTAATGTTTCTATTAAATCTACATTTGTGAGAGTCGTTCTTTGTAATATAGCATCTTGACTTACTTTTGTGACAATAATTTTAATTGCTTCCAAAATTTCCGGATTCGTAAATTGGGTTTCATTGTAAGTGTAGATGAAATTTCTAAGTTGTTCTGCTACACCGACAAATTGTAAGTTTTCTATAACAACAGAATCGATTGATGTATCAATTGTTTTATTAAAACCTACATTTACAATAGTTATAAATTCTTGTAATTCAGTAACTGTTTTAAAACCCAAAAGTTGTGCGCATTTAACATAGTTGTAGTTAATAGATTGATCCACAAAACTGACTTCAACAGGATTATTATTTATAATTGATAAAAGTTCATCGATTATTTGCAAAAAAACAAATTTTTTATTGGCAAATGATGAAATTTTGATTGCATTTAATCTACTAGATTCGTTGGTAGTCGTATTAAACGCAAATGATAAACGGAGTTCGTTTCTACTAGGAGAAATTTCTTTTATGAAAAGTCTATAGTTGGTATTACCTGCAATATTTCGTATTGGATTATAAAGTGTATAATATAAACCTGGATTTAATTCGTTAATTTTTAAATCAAATTGTGTATGTAATAACAATTCATTGAAATTTAAAGCATAATTTGTAAATGGATTTTTTATACTATAGTTTTTAAACTGTCCATTTATATCCTTATAATCTCCTTCTACAACACTATAAGTAACTTTAGGAACTATTCTATTAAAATTTATAGGTTCTTGATTACTATTATACAAACTTAGTTCTATAATATCATCTTCATTATCACCGAAAAATTTTTGTGAATTGGATATATTTTGTTCATACAGTGATTGTAAATTCGGAGTAAAGTATGAAGCACTTACTATTCCGTAAGTTAAATCTTGTTCATTTATTGATAAATAATCGTAGGGCATATTATACTAACGGTAAAAATGGAAAGTCGTCACTAAAATCCGATGGCACTTTTCCTTGTCCTAACCTAATTCTTAAATCAATAATTTGAGTTTTCATTGCTGCAATAACTTGTTTGTCATCATTATTCTCATACTTTTCGATTAACGAATTTACAGTCTGATTTAGAATTCTATTTTCCGCTAACAAATTGTTGTATTCCGTTAAAACGGTATTTAAATCTTGTTTTTGTTCTATTTTAAGAGTTTGTAGTTCGTTAAAATCCGTTGCATTCGAATCTAATATTTTATTTGTATTATACGAAAAAGTTTTTAATGGAATTTTTACGTAATTTAATTTGCCGGATGTGGATTGTGCAATGGAAAATACCAGTTGATAATTACCAAATTCATCTACATTATTAGTAAATTCACCTGTATTTTTGAATTTATCAATTTCATCTAACGAAACATCATAATTTAATGGTATATCTGCCATATTATCTTATAATTTTAAATACTTTACCAGTATCACTTATATCTATAGAACCGTCAATATATTCAGATTTAATAAATATCTTCATATATCGTTCTTGTGGTAAACCCGTAGTTTGTAATTTAAAATAGTTACCTTGTACGGGATCACAACTTAATTTTGTATATTTATCAAAATCTACAAGTACTTCTTCCGATTCAGCATCTTTAATCATATAATATGAACTAGATGGAAGATATTTTGGTGTAACCATCGCTGGTTGTTGATATGATTTATTAAATTGTTTCAATGGATATCTATCTCTAGCAAATACAAATATCTTTGGTAAACTACCAGCTTTATATTCATTCTTAAGATATTGTAAATTGATTATATTTTGTATAGAACCACTAACTGGAGCTAAACTGCCTGTATTAAATACACTATCGTCCCAAGCAACATCAATATAAGGACTATAAATTGTATTTGTATCTCTACTAAAAAATTGTAACAACCCGTTTGTATTTTGAAGTGGTGGAGTGGAAATTTCAAAAGAAGTTAATAAGATTAATCCATTATTAGGTACACATCCACACAACCAACTTCTAACAATTTGTGTAATATCCATTTTAACATCACTTTGTTCACCATAATTAAACGATTGATTACAAACTAAACTAGAATTAGCTAACGGCGTATATTTTGAAGAGCTACAAATCCACTTTGGTTTATTTGTATAAGAATTTGGTACTTTATAATACCAAGTACCTCCTTGATTTTTCCAACTACCAGTTGCATATGAAGCAGTTAATAGATAATTATCATTAGTATATGTACTACCGGTTACATCATTTCCATACCATATGCCATTACCGTCATAATTTCTATAATTCCAACTACATCCCAGTTGAGAACCATCATCTGCATATCTACCATTGCCATTATCCCAAGTTTGGTTTACTGGATATGCATATATTGAATAATTTAATGGTATGTTTCTAGCACCACAACATTTTAAATTGAGAGTAAACTTTATATCGGATCCACTAATTGTGTTATTTGATATAGATTGACTTAATTCGGTTAAATCAAATTTTAAAAGAGTTCTACTAAATTCAGGAGTGATCAAATACTCAGACGTAGATGGTACAGTAAATGACCCGTTATATTTGCCTTTAAAATAACCAACAAAATTTACCACATCCGTAAAATATAAATTACTGGATGTTAAAGTTTCTATGTATAACTTAGAATTTGAACCACTAAAACTTCCTGTAAATGATCCTGATTTAAATGCTTTTACCGGAGAATAAAAACTAGAACTACAAGGTATACCTGTATTTGATTTACCCAGTATTTTTCCTCTTAATTTTTTAAAGCTTCCTGTGCCTGTCAAAGATGACGTTAATGGACTTGTTGTGTATGTAATGTTATTTACTTTTAAATTTGTAAAAAAACTACCAACTTTCACAGAACCAGAAAAACTACCGGTACTCCAACTTCCAGTGAAGAATGAGTAACTTGTTATATTCATACTGCCTGTGAAAGATCCGGATGCAAAATTTGCAGATCCTGAAATATAAAGTGGTTTTTTCGGATTAGTAGTTACATTCGACAATCTACCTGTAAAATTAGCTATAAAAGACGTGTTTGGTATTGCTGAAGAAGTTAGCCCGAAAGCGTACCATTTGCTCCCAGAATATATAAAAATTGATGATGTTGTATAAGCTAACCAACCCTCATTTCCATAAGATGACGCTGTCAATGGGGCATCATGCCAATAAGGATTTGTATAAACAAGTTTTTTACCGTTATTAGAAGCATAAATTTCTAAAATTTCATCCAACCCAAAATTTTTATTTTTATATTTGGATGAATTATTTATGTAGGTGTCTTGTGTTGGATAAATAAATGTGTGCATTACGACTTATACTATATAATTATTCAATTTTTCATAATTATCCCGATTTATTTCAGTTTCCCACAATTCAATTACATTATATCTACTTTTTTCTAAAAATATTTTACGATTTTTGTCACGTTTCCATTCTTGCCTAGCTGTTTTAGTTGATTTATTATAATTTTTATATTTAAATAAATCTGGATTCATATGCCAATAACCTTGACATTCTATTATCAAATTTTTAGATGGAATGTAAAAATCGATAAATATATTTAATATAGGATACCATCTTTCGATTTCACATTTAAATTTCAGACAAATGATATTTAGATCTACATACTCTAGAACAATACAATTTTCTACCCATTTCAGATTTAAAAAGTTCAAAAGTATTGTTGTAATTAGGATTTTTACATTTTATATTTGAAAGTTTATTCATATATTAATAAGTATTAATTAAACGAGGGTATCCTTGTAATATCTTTATTAGTATATTTTAATTCAAATACAAAGTCCCTTTATATCGGAGACTGGAAATTTAACTTCAAATACAGATGGATCTTTAGGTGGATAAACAATGTTATTTTGTGTAGCAATACTTATATCATACGCAACAGGCGAATAATTTCCATCATCGATCGTTAAATTAGTGATCTTGATGTCAGAGACGGATTGTACACCTTCATTTTGCATTATTTCAAAATTAATTTGACTCAAATTGATTGGTTGGTTAAAACTCCAATTATCTATATTAAAGAAATTGTTCACAGATTGTATACAATTGTTTAATACTTCAAATTTATTGAATCCTTTAAACACTGTTATTTTAAATTCAACACCAATGTTAATGATGAATCCATCTATTATATTAACTCTATCAGTGAGTATTTTATAATTCTGTAAATAAGTTATAAGATTTCGTAAAGTTGCTTTATTAATTTGTGTTAAATTTTTGTTCGTATCAAATCCTAATAAATAAAGATTGTTTGTAAATGGATTATTTGATTGTAAAAACTTTCTTCTATCCAAAGGATTCAGTGGATTTAAATCTAAAGTTACATTATTATTTATATCAGTAACTCCGTCAATTAATTGATTATACTGTACTTCTTTAGTCAAATTGCTTTGTACAAATGCTTTAGCAATACTACCATATTGTGGTTGTAAAGCATAAACTCTTAATAAAAAGTCGTCATTTGTAACCATTCGATTTTGAGAAGAAAAATTAGCGATAGCATTTTGTCTTATTTCTTCATCGGTTTCGGCATCATCGCCACCTGTAGATGATTCTGGATTATTAACACTCAACGAATTTTTAATATTATTTAACAAAATAACCTCACTATCAGTTAAAGCGGTGATATCATTCTGATAAGAAACTGCTAAAATTTTATTAATTTCTTGTGAATTAACATTTGAATTTATACCTCCGCCTACAATATATGTTATTGTAAGCGTTGTATTTGATGGAGATGTACCATATGAATTTGCTTTTAATACATTTGTACCATCTAAAGAAATATCTAAATTTCTGAGGTTTGATAATGCAACTCCTACATTCGTAGGATTAGGTACTACAACTGTATTGTCATAATTTTCAGTATTCGCTCCAAATTGTAATGTAGTTAAATTGTTTTCATCCACAACAGTAATGAATCTTTTTTCTGTTCTCAAATATTTTAATATTTTAGGTGTTTCATCTCTATATTGAGAAAGTGTTTGATTATTTAATGGAACATTATCAATTTCTAAAGGAATTGTGTCTTGTGCTAAATAACTCGTTTCGTAATAATTATTATTATTACTATCAACAACACTTACAATTTTTAAAACATTAGTTTCATTCAATCCTATTGTTAAAAATGGAGTTGCAGCATCTACAGTAACTTGTTTAATTAGTAATGTTCCTGAATATGCTTGCACTGACTTTTTAATTAAATAAAATTGAGGAGCGCCTGTATTATCTCTCGTATAAACCGTAATTTCTCTAGGAGAAAATTTAGTATCTTGACTAAAATCTACACTGTCTTCTACTATGAAATTAACACCTGATACGCTGGTTAGTTGTGAAAATGGTTTTAATATCAAACAATATCTTTCATCAGGAGAATATACATTATCTTTACTTCTAATAGCTGGTAACAATTGAAATAAATTAACTGTAGCGGAAGATGCTGAAGAAACTTTAGGTTTATAACCCATGTATCTAGCCGCGTTAATAATATTACGACGATCTTTAGCGAATTGAATATAACTTTCAAAAAATTGTTGGTCTGTGTAATATGATAATACATCACCTACATAAGCAGCTTGTTCAATGAATATTTGACCTGGAGAACTTTCACTAAAATCTTTATAACTTTGTGGATAATATTGTTTTGTAAAGTCAATTAATTGTTGTCTTAACGATGCAAAATCTCTATTAAGATAGTTTATATCTTTTGTATTTGCTGCAAATGTTTTGTTTATTAATGTTGCCATTATATTCTGTTATTGGTTAGAGTAACCTCTGTATTACCAATCGTATTATTATATCTAAAAGTTATACTTATAAATATTGTATTTCTATCATTATTAACAGGTTGTTCTTTAGTCATTTCGACATTTACTATTGTTGTATCACTCATGAACTTATCTACATCTCTTTGTACCGTATCAATCATAATTTGTTTTGTAATGTCAAAATCAATCATTTCAAACAATAAATTATATAAACTAGAACCAAATGAATTGTTAAATCTTCTTTCTCCTGGCGTTGTCAACAATAAATTTTGAATATTGTTGGCAATTTGAGATATAGTAGTTGTATTTGTTGCAAAATAACCTTGTGTACCTAAATTTATAGGTAATTGTAATCCAATTGCTTTTTTAGGAAATTGAACTACCATAGTTAACCTTTATTTCGTTTCTTATCTACAGCTTTCATCAATGAACGATAATCCTTAGTCATAGCTTGATACACAGTTTTAACTGGTTCAGTAGCATTTTCGGGCGCTTTAACTTCATTGATTTGTTCTCTACCAACATTACCACCAAAACCATCTCCTATTAAACCAATCATTTGACCTTCTTGAGGAACTCCTCCTTTTGTTTGATTTAAAATCTCATTTAATACCGGATTAGATGTATATTTTACTTGTTTTTTAGGTTTAAGAGGTTCCGGTACAGTTTCTTCCTCAATTAAAGATTCAGACTTATCTAAGTATGACTCTTTTGAAACCGATTTACTTAAATTTTGTACTTGATTACCCAAAAGTATTTCGGTTAATTGATATTTGAGTTCTTCTTTGAGAACATTACGAATTTCTTGTTGAACTGTTTTACGAATGTATTCTTTTAATGCGTCTATTTTCATATTATTATATATAATTATTAAAACGTAGGCGATTTAGGTAAATTTAATAATGATTGAGCACCTTTTGTACTATCAGGTCTTGGTATTTTTATAGTTTTTATACGGGGAGTATTTGGTGGCTTTGGAATATTAGGTTTAGGTAGTCCTTGTTGTACACTAGCTAACTTAGCAGCCGCTGCACCTACAACTCCTCCACTTGCAGCTCCGATTAAAGCTCCTTGTCCACCTGCTACAGCAGCACCAATACCACCGCCTAATCCAGCGCCTGCTAAAGCGGCACCTCCGATACCACCTAAAGCAGCACCGGCTCCTATAGCTCCACCACTTAAACCACCAACTAAAGCGCCTTGACCTCCTCCCGCTATAGCACCGATTCCAGCACCAATACCTCCGCCTAAAGCTGCTCCGCCTAAAGCGTTTGCTAATTTAGCTGTAGATCCAATTTGACCCGTTTTGGGATCCACATATTTTGTGTTACCAGCAATAGCTTCCGGACTAAATTTATCTGGAGACCAATCTTTTCCAAGTCCGTCAGGTTTTATTCCTTTTGGATTTAATTTATCAACAACCGTACCAACGATGCCTCCAGCTAATGCACCGGCACCTGCTCCGATTAAAGCTCCCCTACCACCGCCTGCCAAAGCTCCAATTCCAGCTCCTAATGCTCCTCCGCCTAAAGCACCGGTAACTCCGGAGGAAAGATTGTTTAATATACCACCTGCGGATTGTTGTACATTTCCAGCAGCACCTTGAGCTTGACCAATTGCACCACTTGCAGCACCTTGAGCTTGACCAATTGCACCACTTGCAGCACCTTGAGCTTGACCAATTGCACCACTTGCAGCACCTTGAGCTTGACCAATTGCTGGACCAACTTGAACATTCGGAGTAGCTTGTTTTATCGCATCTGTTGCGGATGTAGCTGTCAAACTTTTTACTTCTTGAGAAGGTAGTTTTATATTTGGATCATCAACTGTAGGCGGTTTATTGGTTACTCCGGATATAGTCTGTGTAGGTGGACCTGGTAAAGCAGGATCTGGATCACTTGGTAAATTAAAAACTGCACCGAAATTTTTACGAATTTCTTGATCACCGGCTTTAGCTTTTTCTTTAAAACTTTTATAAACATCAATTAATTCATTATATGTATCTCGTTGTGTGTTTACATAACCACCTGTCGTAGTACTACTAAAAAGAAGTCGAGTTTTTACAGAAAATTCGCCGCGTAATAATTGTAGTTCAGCAACTAATACTTGATTACGCCAAATTGAAATAAATTTATAATTGTTTTTTATAGCTGCACTTATAAAAGCTTTATCATCACCGGCATATTCTTTTTTAAACCAATCTCTTTCAGATATCTCCGCTAAAATTAAAGTAAAAGTTTTTGATTGATCTGGTTTATCGTTTTCTAAATCGTAATTCGATCTAATAATCAACGGACTAACAGATGACGGATTTCTTCCAAACGCAACATTAACGGTTTTAAAACCATTTGGATCGTCGTTAGGAATGTTTATATTATTTACATTATTTTTAATTTCATCTGATAAATTTGAATATTTTACATGATTTTTTAAAACATCCAATAAATCGCCAACTAATGGTACACCATCAAAAAAAAGAATTATAGAAATATCATTTGTGTCATTTATAATTTTTGTAGGTTTTCTACTTGATTGTAAATTACCTAAAAGATCGACCGTAGGAAAATCAAAAAATAATTCTTTTGCCATATTAATCCTCAAATTCAAATTCAATTTGTACCGGACCTTCACGACGATTTCTACCTTTGAAATCGCCGACAACACCGTCACCCGTAACAGTATTGATTTCAACGGGATCTTTACATTCACCACCTGATCCCGGTGGTTTTATACCATTGCTTCCTGGTGCATATCCACCGCCTGTCAAAAACACTCTTCTACTTAAACTTTTATGTAAACTATCTCTTAATAGTTTCAACTTAATTTGTTGTACCGGTATTTGAGTTTGATCGGGTATCGCATCATTAGTATTTTCTACAGTTATCTGACCTGCATCATCATGACTATGTGGATGTGGATGTACATGATGATACCAATGTACATGATCCAACAACCAATTACACAAATCATATAACCAATCAACTGTGGTTTGTCCTAATAAAGCAGGTTCATTAGTTTCACCATATTGACCTAAAAATATTTGTGGCGAATTTATACAAGTCAAATTATTAGTTGTTAAAACTATATTATCATTCGCGTCAACTGTATACTCATTATCTGTGACTATACTATATCTTTTTTTACTAAAATGAAAAGTCTCCGCAAATCTACTACTTAACACCAAACGGTCCGTATTAATTACAATTTGATCGCCTGAAAGTATAGGAAATTTAAACGAAGTAGATCCATTTGGATTAAATTTAGTTTGTTCTTCTGTAGGTTTATTTTCAGAGGTGATACCAAAAATACTTTTATAAACTGTAGTTTTCCAATCGCTTATTGTAACACCACTTGTTATTTGAATCGTACTACCATCATTATTTATATCTTCATCTATTTGACCGCCATAATTTTTTTCTTTTTCCGTTATTACAGGAATGGGTGGTAATTTAGGATGTAATTGTTGTTCTTTATTTTGTGCAATATTTCTTTGTCTATTACGAATTGTTATTTTTGGATTACCATATCCACCATCTTTGGATTCTTTTAATAAATTGCCTAATAAGGCATAGGAAGGATATACTCCTTTATCATTAAATCTATCGTTATCATAAGCACTAAACCTTATAGATTGACCAAATCTACTTTCAATAATCGTATCACCTTCAAATTTTCTTATACTTCTTATGAATGGATTTAATATAAAATAATTTCCAAAATAACCATTCTGATTTAGTGTCAAAAAAGCGGGATGACTCGTATAACTTTTTCTATCAGGAGATTGTAAATAAGGTATTGCGCTGTTACTATCGTCACTGCTAGACTTTTCACTTATAAATTCACCATTTGTACCAACAAAATTTACTCTATTAAATGGTTTTGTATAATAATAAGTTTCTCCAACTTTAATAACCAACACTTGTTCATTTAACAGAGGAAATTGCGTGATAGTATTATCTAATGGAATTGCCCATGGTAATTTTTCGTAAGCAGTTTGTTTTTCTTCACTTAATATTCTTATTTTAGTCCTACCTATGTAACTATAATCTGTATCTGATATATTAGGTATTTTATTATCATAGTTAATGGGTATCTGTTGATATTTTATAGTAGGTGGTGGTTGTGAATTACGATTATCGGTTGTTTTACCGAAAAACGGGTGGTAATTATCCAATATGATATCTACTACTACTGCTAATTTAAGAAAATTAGCATCAACTTGATTGAGTATAGAACTTGCTACTGTTGAAGTTGAAGGATTGTAATTTCTTGATATAGTTGAAATGTTTGTACTCATTGTTCATTCTTGCTTATAGATATAACTTCGTCCATCAATTGTTTACGATCTTCTTCACTAAGTATCATTGCATTACCTTCACCAGTTTCTTGTCCTTTAGCTACTAATCGTTGTACCACAGCTGCCAATTTAATCAATTGTTCATCATTTTTAACACCAACATCATAATAATCTTTTATCAACGGGACAATTATAACAGCGTCATTTACAGTTTTAATTAGTGTTCTTAACTCAGAAATCAAAATATCTATTTGATCTTTCTTATTTTCTGAGTTTTTAACTATATCTTTGCAAAGATTTGAAAAATTCTTACCTTTATAAATTTCAAAGTTTAAGTCCATATGACTATAAATAGAAAAACCACCCAAATAGTTGAGTGGTTTTCTTATTAATTGTTATTATAATTAAAGCGTACCTTGATTATAATAATTTTGAACTATTGTAGTTTGATAGTTTTTCATCTTGTTTATAATCTTGGTTATCTGTTGAGTTTTACAATTACTCATCTCTCTAATGTACAAATATAATGTCTTTTTATTGAAATTCTCTAATCTGTCACAATTTCTAAACAATTCAATTACAGCATATGCTATATGCAGATCTTTAATTTTGGTAAAAATCTTATGTACATTTTTTTCCCAATATGCAACCAAAAGTTTCATAAATTCTTGTGTTTGTACATCTTTATGATGTGTATCTTCGGTTTGTAAACAGACAGACGTTTCACTTGGAGTATCGCTAATGTCTACATGTTGATTATATCTTTTATAGTTGTTATTATTATGAAAAATAAGATAGTTCTTCGCTACAATACTAAAATAACTAAATGCTTTACCTTTACCAGCTTGAAATTTATGTATATTGGATACTAAATGACTGACTGTTTCTTTTTGAATCTCAAATGGACTATTGTCAAAATAGGTAAATTTGAATGTGTTAAATATGTTCTCTACCAATTTTTCAAAACTAAACTTAATTTTGTTTTCATAAATTTCATTACGTTTTTTGTCACACGTTTCAGCGTTATATTCTACAATAGCTTCTTCAGTCTTTTTACTGAAATATATTTTTTCTTTTTTATTTCTGCCCCGTCTTTTTTTTCTCGGAACATCATCATCTTCCATAAATTCTTCAGATTCATGTTTTTCTGTTTCTATCTTTACGTCAATTGTTCTTGGAATGTTAATACCAAGTTTAATTTTTTTTGGAGTTTTGTTTTCTTTTTTCTTTATCAAAACCAAATCAATTTTAATGCCAGGCTTTTTAGTGTTCTTTACACTATTAACCTTTAATTTTTTATTAAATTTTTGTTTCTTACTAGAAGACTTTTTAAGTTTTGTCTTTTTCATCAAAATTTCTTGGTTTGTCATTATCATTAGTTTGAATACGTTTATTTGT
>Ga0194119_10002472_pt1 | contig 31235 bp, 19 predicted proteins | sample TA2MahC100mmetaG_FD_148620 | JGI IMG/M metagenome (GOLD analysis project Ga0194119, IMG submission 148620) | Freshwater microbial communities from Lake Tanganyika, Tanzania - TA2015018 Mahale Deep Cast 100m | ecosystem: Environmental > Aquatic > Freshwater > Lake | place: Tanzania: Lake...
GGTGACGTCCGCGGGCATGAGGTCGGGGGTGAACTGGATCCGCGAGAACCGCAGGTGGAGCGCCTCGGCGAGCGAGCGGATCAGGAGGGTCTTCCCGAGCCCGGGCACGCCCTCGAGCAGCACGTGACCGCCCGCGAAGAGACCGACGAGCACACCGTCGACCACCTCGCGGTGACCCACCACCGCCTTCGCGATCTCGGCGCGGACCTTGCCGAAGTCCTCGCGGAATCGGGTGGCGGCGGACTCGAGCTCGGCGGGCGACGGGGTCGACGTGGTCACGGCAGGGCTCCGGGGAGGCGGAACCCTAGCACACGCCGCGCGGGCGAAGGTCGGACTCAGATCAGGCAGGGCGCGCCGGCAGCTTCTCGAGGACCTTGTCCACGAGCCCGTACTCGACCATCTCGGCGGCGGTGAGCCACTTGTTGCGCTCGCAGTCGCTCGCGATGCGTTCGCGTGCCTGCCCGGTCGCCTGGGCATAGATCGAGTAGATCGAGTCGCGGAGCCGCAGGATGTGCCGCGCCTCGATCTCGAGGTCGGTCGCCTGTCCCTCGAGCACGCCGCCGAGGAGCGGCTGGTGCATGAGGTTCTCCGCGTTGGGCAGGGCGTAGCGCTTGCCCCTCGTGCCCGAGCAGGCGATGACCGAGCCCATGCTCGCCGCCTGCCCGATGATGTAGGTCGCGACGTCGCAGGGCACGAACCTCATGGTGTCCACGATGCCGAGGCCCGCGGTCACGCTGCCGCCGGGGCTGTTCACGTAGAGGCTGATGTCGGCCTTGGGATCCTCGTTCGCGAGGAAGAGGAGCTGCGCCACCACGAGGTTCGCCATCTGGTCGGAGACGGGACCTCCGACGAAGATGATCCGGTCGTTCAGCAGGCGCGAGTAGATGTCGTACGCGCGCTCGCCGCGGCCGGTCTTCTCGATCACGATCGGGACGAGGGTCGATTCAGGGCTCATGCTCAAGTCGTCCTGGCGCGGGAGGGGGTCGGTGGAGGAGTCGGGACGGTCGGTCACTTCGCGCCCTTCGCGGGCGGCTGGAAGACCTCGTCCACCAAGCCGTACGCCTTCGCCTCCTCGGCGCTGAAGTACTTGTCGCGCTCGGCGTCCTTCTGGACGCGCTCGAACGGCTGCTTGGTGTGCCGGGCGAGGATCTCGTTGAGCGTCCGCTTGCTCTTGATGATCTGCTCCGCCTGGATCTGGATGTCGGTGGTCTGTCCGGTCACGCCGCCGTAGGGCTGGTGGATCATCACCTGCGCGTGGGGCAGGATGTAGCGGCGACCCGCCTGCCCGGCGGCGAGCAGCACCGCGCCGCCCGAGTAGGCTCGCCCGATGCAGTAGGTCGAGACCTCGCTCGAGATGAACGACATGGTGTCGTAGATCGCGAGCGTGTCGTCGACCGAGCCGCCCGGACTGTTGATGTAGAAGTTGATCTCCTGACCTCGCTTCTGGTTCTCGAGGTAGAGCATCTGCATGATCACCCGCGCCGCGGAGACGTGGTTGATCTCCCCGATGAGGAAGACCACCCGGTTCTCGAGCAGCAGCTCGTCGATGGTCATCTCGCGGGTGCGCTGGTAGTTGACCGCCGCGAGGGGATCGACGCCGCGCCGGGAGGCGAGCAGGGCGAGCGGATCGATCGCGGAAGGAGTGGGCGTGGCGTGCATCGGGTCTCTGCTTCGCGGGGGCGGCGCGCGTTCGGACCCGACCTCCGCGTCGGACGGTCCGGGCGGGGGCGGGATCCTACCTGTCGGGTAGATCGGTCCCGCGGGGTCAGAACTCCAATCCGAGGTCCGCTTCTCCAATCGGAGCCGGACCCTTGGTCAGGTCCGAGTCGTCCGCGGACTCGACCGGCAGCCGGATCTCGAGGCGGGTGCCGCCGACGAAGGTCGGATCGAGGTGAAGCGTTCCGCCGTGCCGCTCGGCGAGCCGACGGGTCACCGCGAGACCAAGACCCGTGCCGCGCTGGCCCTTCGTCGAGATGAACGGCTCGAACGGTCGGTCGCGCACGGAGGCGGGGAGACCGGGTCCGTCGTCCTCGACGCCGATCCGGACCCAGGCGGGATCCGGATCGCGGCGAGCGAAGAGCGTCACCTGACCGGTGCGCTCCGCGACCGCCTCGATCGCGTTGATCGCGAGGTTCATCACTGCCTGGTGCATCGCGCCGAGGTCGATGGATGGTGCCGGCAGGTCGTCGTCGCACTGAACCACGATCCGCACCCGCCTGCGCGTCGCGGCGGGTCCGAGCAGCTCGGCGACCTCGGCGAGGAGCGGCGGGAGCAGCGTCGGCTCGCGGTCGAGCGGACGATCGTGCGCGAAGGCGAGCATGTTGAGGGCGAGCGCGTGGATGCGGTCGAGGTTCCGCGCAAGGATCGGCCATCCGTCGCGGGCCATCGCGAGGTCGCCCCGCTGCAGGGCAAGCTCCACCGCGTCGGCGCCACCCCTCAGCGCCTGCAGGATGTTCTTGATCGCGTGGCTGAGGGACGCGACCGAGCGACCGGCGGCGAGAAGCCGGGCGTCGTCCTCGGGATGTGCCGCGTCGCGCGCCCCGGCGTCCGACTCCGCCTCGACGACCTCGAGCAGGGTGTCGCCGCAGGCGATCCGATCCCCCGGCGCGATCGCGACGGACGCCTCGACGAGCCCGCCGTTGAGGCGCGTGCCATGACGCGATCGGAGGTCGCGGAGCAGCCAGCGTCCGCCGTCGGGCGTCAGCTCCGCGTGACGCCGGCTGATCCGCCGGTCGGTCATCGGCAGCGACTCGGTCGAGCGGCCGATCAACTGGGGCTCGCCCGGCGGCAGCGGAAACGCCGCGCCGAGGTCCGGACCCGCGACGACGCGCAGGCTCAGCATCATCGCGAGGTCGTCCGGATCGCCCGCATCGACCGCTATGATCCGCCCCGATGGCGAAGGCGGCAAGGAGAACGTCGGATGGCGCCTTCGAGCCGGACGTCTCGATGCGGATCGTGGTGCTTCATGGGAAGGAGCTCTTCCTTCTCTGGGAGCACACCCGCCGGATCACCGAGTTGCTTCGGGAGGCGCATGGCGACGTCGGCGTGGTCCGGTTCGACGGGGCGGGAGCCTCGGCGACCGCGGTCCTCGACGAGCTCCGCACCTTCGGGCTGCTCGAGCCGCACAAGCTGGTGATCGTGGACGACGCCGAGCGGTTCCTGACCGGCGACGCCAAGCGCCGGGCGATGGAGCAGTACGCCGCCTCGCCCGCCGAGCAGGCGACGCTCCTCCTGCGGGCGGGCACCTGGCGTCCCGGCAACCTCGACAAGCTGATCGAGCCGCGCGGGGCGATCGTCCGCTGCGATCCGGTCTCGGAGCAGAAGGCGATCGCCTGGTGCATCGCCCGCGCCCGCCGCCGCCATGACGCGGAGCTCGCTCAGGACGCCGCGGAGCTCCTCGTCGAGCGGATCGGATCGGACCTCGGTCGCCTCGACGGCGAGGTGGGGAAGCTCGCCTCGGCGTGCCCGACCACGCCGATCCGCATCGACCGTGAGCTGGTCTCCTCCATGGTGGGTCGATCCCGCGAGGAGGAGGCGTGGCTGATCCAGGAGGTGCTCCTGCGGGCGGATCCCGCGGAGGCGCTCGCCAAGACCCGCGAGCTGATCTCGATCTCCCGCGCGGAGCCGGTCCAACTCACCTGGGCGATCGCCGACCTCGCGAGGAAGCTGCATGCGGCGGCGTCGATGCGGGCGGTCGGCTCGAGCGACGGGGAGATCTCCCGTCGCCTCCGCCTCTGGGGAGGCTCGATGGCGATCCTCGACGCGGCGCGAAGGCGACCGACGTCCATGCTGGCGCGACTCCTCCATCAGGCGGTCGACCTCGACTTCCGGATGAAGCGGGGGAGGGCGGGCGACCTGCCGCGTTCGCTCGAGGCGACCGCGGTCGAGATCGCGGGAGGACTCGCCGGATGAAGACGACGACCATGAACCCCTCGGATGCGGTCCATGCCCGGTCCGGAGAGGCGATGCGGCACCTCGTGGCGCTGGAGGGAGTCTCCGGCGGTCAGATCACCGCGTGGCTCGACCGGGCGGAGGAGTTCCTTGCCGGCGGCGACGTGCCCGCGGCGGTCCCGAGCACTGCTCTCGCCGGCCGCATCGTCGCCATGATCTTCATGGAGGACTCCACCCGGACGCGGCTGAGCTTCGAGGTCGCGACGCTGCGGCTCGGCGGAGGAGTGATCGCCGCGACGGCGGCCGGATCAAGCGTCTCGAAGGGCGAGTCCCTGCTCGACACCGCCCGCAACCTCGCCGCGATGGGCGTGGACGCGGTGGTGATCCGCTCCGCGGCGTCCGGGGGCTCGTCGCTGGTCTCCGCGCGGCTGGGACTTCCCGTGATCAACGCCGGCGACGGGCGGCACGAGCACCCGACCCAGGGCATCCTCGACCTGCTGACCCTCCGGCGGGCGCTCGGCGACCTGCGGGGATGCAGGGTCGGGATCGTCGGGGACGTCGCGAACAGCCGCGTCGCCCGCTCCAACCTGCAGGGACTCCTGGCGGTCGGCGCGCAGCCGGTCTTGATCGGACCGCCCACCCTTCTTCCGCCCGAGCTCGGGCATGGTCCGGTCGGTCGACGAGCGGAGATCGCCGCCGACTTCGACGCCGTGCTGCCGAGCCTCTCTGCAGTGATCATGCTGCGGATGCAGCGCGAGCGAGCGGCGGGCGACGCCGTGGCGACCGACTATCCGCGCGGCTACCGATTGGATCGGCGTCGCGCCAGGCTGCTGCCGGCCGGGGCGCCGATCCTCCACCCCGGTCCGGTGAATCGCGGCTACGAGATCGATCCCGAGGTCGCGGACGACCCGCGCCGCAGCCTCGTCCTTCGCCAGGTGGGTCACGGGGTCGCCGTCCGCATGGCGGTGCTCGAGTGGTTGCTCGAGCCGCGGGCGAACGCTGCTCGGTGAGTCGCGTGCGCAAGGTGATCGCGCGACTTGCGTGAGCGGTCTGCGGGGTTCTCGGTCGGGGTGCCTTCCCCTTGGTCCGAGAAGCCAACGCCCGGTAAGTCAACCTTGCGCGTAGACCGCGTGCTCGACTCAACTTATCCACCCTGCCGCGCCGATGCTGCCTGCTCGATCCAACGGCGCGGACTGCGCGGTCCGTGACGACTTGGACTCGAGGTTCGCGCCCGTGGATCGGCGGCGACTCGTCGTCCGACGCCATGCAGGAGGTCGTCGTGAGCATCCCGACCGGCACCCGCCGTCCGTCCCCCCGCACCGCCACGCTCGCGGCGTCGCTGCTCGCGGCGGTCATGGGAGGCTGCGAGGTGGACAACTTCATGGATCCGAGCCAGACCGGCTACTTCGAGACGACGCCGACCTCGATGCCGGTGCTCTCGCGTCTCGACGTGATCGAGAAGCGGGTCGATCGCTGGGGCGGACCGATCGTCGCGCCGATCCCGGAGGACCTCGCGCCGAGCGAGGCGCAGTACCGGCTCGAGCCCGGCGACATCGTGCGGGTCGAGATCTACGAGCTCGTCACCGCGGGACAGACGAGCGTGAACGTGCGGAAGGTCGAGCAGGATGGCACCATCCGCCTGCCGACGCTCTACGACATCCGCGCGGGTGGTCTGACGATCCAGGAGCTGCAGACCGAGATCGAGAAGAAGCTCGAAGGACTCATCCGCGATCCCCTCGTGACGGTCGTCCTCGAGGAGGGTCGGAGCTACCGGTACATCATCTACGGCGCGATCAACAACGCCGGCATCTACAGCCTGAATCAGCCGGACTTCCGCCTGCTCGACGCGATCGCCCTCGCGGGCGGCACGCTCTCGACGACCGAGCGGGTCTATGTCATCCGCAAGGGCTCGCTCGACCCGGCGCTCGAGCCGAAGTACCGCCGGCTCGAGGGCGGGACGGGCGGCGGGGAGCCCCTGAACTCCGTCGAGCCGGCGAGCGCCGGCACGCCCGCGGAGGACATCGAGTCCCTGATCGACCAGCTCGACCGCCCGGCGACCAAGCCCGGCGCCGTCGGCTCGGTCTACCGCATGCGGCAGGACGACGATCCGATCGACATCGAGGGACTGCTAGGCGAGACCCCCGCCGCGCCGGCAACCTCGACCGCCGCGCCTGCGGCGTCCGCGGCGACCGCCACGCCGGCACCGCCCTCGACCGCCCCGTCCGCGGCGGGCGAGCAGTGGGTCTTCGATGCCGGGCGTCAGGAGTGGGTGAAGCTCGCGCCGGCCGGGAGCGCGGCGGCGTCCTCCGGGACCTCCGACCCGGGTCCGCTCTATGCGGTTCGGATCCTCGAGATCGACTACCAGCGCCTCAAGCGGGGCGATCCACAGATGAACGTGGTCATCCGACCGGGCGACTACGTCTACGTCGATGCCCCCGAGGCGGGACTCGTCTACATCGGCCGCAACGTCTCGCGACCCGGACCGTATGACCTTCCGACCGTCGGCAACATCACCCTGAGCCGGGTGATCACCGCCGCGGGCGAGTTCAGCCAGATCGCGGTCCCGGGTCGGGTCGACCTCGTGCGGAAGATCGGACCGGAGCGCGAGGCGACCATCCGCGTCAACATCACGGCGATCCGCAACCGCGCCGAGCCGGACATCGTCATGCGCGAGGGTGACCACGTGATCGTGGGCACCGACTTCCTCGCCTATCCCCTCGCGGTCATCCGGAACGGCTTCCGGGTGAACTACGGGTTCGGGTTCCTGCTCGACCGGAACTTCGGAAACGACGTGTTCGGACCGCCTCCGGAGGCGGTCCGCGAGACCGTCACCATCACCAACTGACCGGCTCCCTCCACGCCGGGGCCGTTCAGCGGGTCGTTCGTCATGAGCAGCCCGGATCCGCGCGAACTCCCTCGTGGTCATCCGCGTAGCGGGCGACTTGCGCTCGCCCATGGCGAGCGCGAGGTCTGGTCTGCCCGGTCCAGAATGATCCGACCGACCCGATGCCATGCCTCGGGTTGGTCGATGGAGGGGACATGACGTCGTCCGTCGTCGAGACACGTTCTCCTGCGCCCTCGGTGCCGCGCCTTGCGGCCGGGGTCTGGACGCCTTCGGCGACGGTCCTCGCGGTCGTGGTCGCGGTGCTCCTCGCGGTGGTCGTCGCCACCTTCTGGAACTTCCTGAGTGCGCAGGTCCGCTACGCGCTGCGGCATCCCGCCGACTGGGGTCACACCCTGGTGATCCCGGGAATCGCGGCGTGGTTCGTCTGGCTGCGCCGCGGCGAGATCCTGAGAGAGCCGTTCCGACCGGCGTGGACCGGCCTGCCGGTCCTCGCGTTCGGGGTCGGCGCCTACATCCTGTGCACGTTCGGTCCGGGCGCGTTCGCGCTCCACCACAACGCCCGCGGGCTCGCCTTCGGGGTCAGCCTCTTCGGCCTGCTCCTGCTGCTGCTCGGGTGGCGGACGATGCGGTTCCTCTGGTTCCCGATCGCCTACGTCGTCGTCTTCGGCCAGACGATCAGCGACCGCATCCTCAACGTGGTCACCTTCCGCCTGCAGGACTTCTCGGCGCGGGGTGCCGAGATCGTGCTCAACCTCGTCGGCATCGACACCGACCGCGTCGGCAACGTGCTCACGGTCTTCCGCGACGGCGTCGCGCATCCGCTCAACGTCGCCGAGGCGTGCTCGGGGATGCGGATGCTGCTCGCGTTCCTCGCCCTCGGCGTGGCGATCGCCTACACCGGGCTCAAGCGTCCGTGGCAGCGGGTCGCCCTCGTGCTGCTTGGCGTGCCGGTCGCGGTCGTGGTGAACGTCTTCCGCGTGGTGACCCTCGGGGTGCTCAGCCTCTTCGACGTGCAGATGGCCGCCGGCGAGTTCCACCACCTCGTCGGTCTGGTCTGGCTGGTGCCAGCGCTCGCGATCTTCCTGGGAATCCTCTGGATCCTGCGGCGCATGGTGATCGAGGGAGAGACCCCGGAGGCGGCGCCGTGATCCGCTTCCGCCGGAGCGTGATCGCCGCCTACGTCGCCGCGTGCGCGGTGATGCTCCTCGGCGCCGCCGGCTTCCGGGTCGCGGTCGACCGCCTCAACGTCTTCGTGGTGAAGAAGCCCGTCGAGATGCGGGCGCCCCTCGCGACGATCCCCACCACGCTCGGCCGATGGCGACGGATCGGCGAGGACGCCCGCTTCGGAGAGGCGCTCGTCGAGGAGCTCGGCACCGCCAACTACCTCGACCGGACCTACGCGATCGACGGCGATCCCGAGAAGGGACTCGCGAGCCTTCACGTCGCCTACTACACCGGCGCGATCGACGATGTCCCGCACATCCCCGAGCGATGCTGGGACGCGGCGGGACTGCAGATGACCCGCCCGCCCGAGGTGGTCGGGCTCGTCATCGACGACTCCTCGTGGCAGGAGCAGGCGGATCTCGTCAACCGCTCGACCGGCGAGCCCTACCGAAGCGTCGAGGTCCGTCACCCCGTGACCGGCATGGTCGAGCGCGTCTACATGCCGATCGGACCGGTCGAGATGACCGTGACCGAGTTCCGCCCGGCGGGCGACAGCCGGCGGCGGCAGATGGGCGGCTACTTCTTCGTCGCCAACGGGCGGGCGACCCCGAGCGCCTTCGGCGTGCGGAGCCTCGCCTTCAGCCTCACCGACGAGTTCGCCTACTACTGCAAGGTCCAGGTCACGACCCAGGGAACCGCGGTCGGCGAGGCCGACCTCGAGCGCTTCCGCGAGGTCGCCTCCGAGCTGGTCTCGGAACTTCTGCCCCATCTGATGAAGAGGCTCCCCAAGTGGCCGGAATACGAGCAGGGCTCGACCGCGACCGCCGCGGGCGCCGAGGAGTGACGCCATGGCTGCTCGATTCGACCGCAAGTTCCTCCTGATCCTCGGCATCTCCGGCGCCATCGCGGCGGTGGTGCTCGGCGGTGCCCTCCTCGTGCTGCAGCCGTGGGGTCCGGCCCGCCACCTCCGCCGCGCGGAGGCCGCCGCGGCCGCCGGCGACTGGGAGGGCGCGTTCGCCTTCTACGGAAGGGCGTTCGGCAAGGAGCCCGGCAACATCGGATTCCTCGAGCTCACCCGGGAGTCGCTCCTCAAGATCGTCCCCAAGACCGCGACCGAGGCGCAGGAGAAGTACCAGACGCTGCTCGCGCTCCTCGACCGACGCACCCGCGTGGGCAGTCCCGATCCGCAGCGCTGGCAGGACTTCCTCGACGCGCTCGCGCAGCGGGCGTCCTGCCTCGACGACGTCGCGACCTGGACGGCGCTCGCCGACCAGGCGCGGATCATGAAGGAGTCCTTCGGGAGCGGCGATCCGGCCCGCGACCTCGCGGAGGAGTACCGCCTGTTCGCGACCACGCAGCGGGAGGCGTCGCTGCGATCCGACGAGCGAGAGGCGGTGATCGACGACTTCGAGGCGCTGCGGGATCGGCGGGGCACCTCCGACCGCGTGGTCGGGGCGCTGGCGCAGCTCCGCCTCGCCGAGGCGATCCAGCTCGCCGAGGCCCGGCGCCCGCTCGAGGCGGCGCCGCTCTTCGCCGAAGTGGACGAGCTGCTCGCCGATGCCGCGGGGGGCGACGTGGTCGGACCGGAGACCTCGATCGCGGCGCTGCGCCTCGCCCAGCACCGCCTGTCGTCCGGCGAGGGGGATGCCAACGCCGTCGACGCCGCCATCGAGCGGCTCGCCGACGTCGCGCCTCGATGCAGCGCCGCGGACCGGCTCCGGGTCGTCCGTGCGATCCTCGGATCCGGGCGGGTCTCCGCCGTGGAGCCCGCGATCGCCGTCCTCGCGGCGCACGTCGCCGAGCAGCCCCAGGACCTGTTCCACGCGCAGCTGCTCGCGTTCGTCGAGAAGTTCCGCGACGCGGACAGGTCGCGCGATCTTGCCCTCGCGCTGATCGATGCTCCCCGTCAGGCGGTGGGGCTGGTGTCGGCGTTCCAGGACGACCTCGCCGTCCGCGCGGCGCTGCAGGTCTTCGAGATCGACCTCGCATCATGGGCCTCCGCCACCGACGACGCGGGCCGCGAGGCGGCGATCGCGCAGCTCGAGAAGGGCCTGGCGGTCGTCGCGAGGCTCACCGCGGGCGCGGACGACACGATGCGCCTCGCCTGCGAGGCGAAGATCGAGTTCGCGCGAGGGAACGCCGCGAGCGCCTCCGCGAAGTTCGAGCAGGTCCTGCGCCGAGGTCGGCTGCGCGATCTCGACACCCTCTACTTCGCCGCCCTCGCCGCCCGGCAGGTCGGGGAGAGCGGGCGGGCCCTGCAGCTCCTCGAGGAGGCGGATGCGCTCCAGCCCTCCAATCCGGTGATCCTCGCCCAGCGAGCCGAGATCTCCGCCCAGCTTGGTCGCTTCGAGCAGGCGAGGGCGCTCGGCGAGCGGCTGCTGGCGCTCGATCCAGACAACGCGATCGCCCGGCAGCTGGTGGACGCGGCGAGCCAGCTCGAGAACACCACGGTGGGAGCGGCGGACGATCCGACGAGCATGCGGCTCCGCGAGGCGGAGACCGCGTTCGCCGCCGACCGGCTCGACGAGGCCAGCCGCATCCTCGCGGAGCTCCGGACCGAGGCGCCGGAGGACGCCCGCGTGCCCCGTGCACAGGCGCAGGTCGCGCTCAAGGCGCAGCGCAACGAGGAGGCGCTGCGGTTCGTCGAGGAGGCGCTCGTCCTCGAGCCACGCGAGGCGACGATGCTTCGGCTCAAGGCGATGCTCTCGACCGAGGATCCGATCGAGCGGATCCGCTTCCTGACCGAGCAGAGCTACGAGGGTGACCCGGGACTTCCCGGCTACCTCTTCGCCGCCTTCGAGGCCGCCCGCCGCGAGTTCCAGCGGCAGTCCGAGCAGCTGCTCGAGAGCCAGCCGGAGGAGGCGCGTCGCTTCGCGGACCTCGCCATCCGCGCGGCGGAGGCGGCACAGCAGATGAAACCGCAGCTTGACCAGGATGGCGAGGCGATTCCCGCGGTGATCGCCGCGCGGTTCGACGATGCGATGGCTGCGCAGCGGTTCGACGAGGCCCTGGCGATCGCCGCCGAGTCCGCCGCCACCGGCGATGCCTCGCTCCGGCCGCTCCTCGAGTCGCGGGTGCAGCTCGTCCGCGGCGACCTCGGCGCGGCGCTCCAGATCCTCGACGCCGCGGTCTCCGCCGGCGCCACCTCCGCGATCCTTCAGCGGGAGCGGGGGCTCATCCTCGAGTCGATCGGTCGCCCCGGCGACGCGCTCGATGCCTACGCCGAGGCGCTCGCCCGCCGTCCCGATGACCTCGAGGCGATCCGCCGCCGCACCGCGCTGCTCGTGCGGTCCGGTCGCAACGCCGAGGCGCTCGAGATGCTCCGTGCAGCACGCCGCCTTGCGCCGCAGGACCGGCTGCTCGAGGACTCGTGGCTCGCGCTCGAGGGACAGTTCGGCGACCGAAACCTGGCGCTCGATCGCCGCCGCGACCGCTACTCGATCGACCCGTCCGACCCGCAGAACGCCGTGGGGTTCGCCCAGCTCCTGGTGGAGACCGCCCCGAGTCGGATCCACGTCACCGATCGAGAGGGGCGGGTGCGGTTCGGCGTGGGGCAGTGGGAGCAGCTCTCGCCGCTTGATCGCCAGCGCGAGCTTGATCAGGTCGCGGAGCGGTGGAACACCCTCGCCACCCGGATCTTCCAGGATCTGCTCGCGAAGGACCCGGACAACCTCGCCTTGGTGCGGACCTACGCGGCGTCGCTTCGGCGCCTCGGTCGAGCCTCCGAGGGAGAGCAGCTCCTCCGCGACTCCATCGAGCGGCGCGGCGATGCGGCGGGCAGCGAGGAGTGGCTGACGCTCGGCGTGTACCTCGTCGACTCGAGCAAGTCGGCGGAGGCGCTCGCGGCGTTCGAGAAGGCGATCGCGGTGCAGGACGATGCCCGCCGCGACGCCGACCTTGCCCTCTCCGACTTCTGGTTCCGGCGCCTCGACTGGGAGCGGTGCTTGATGCACCTCGACCGGGTCGCGGAGCGGAATCCCAACCGGGACATCGACCTTCGTCGGGTCGAGTGCCTGACCAAGCTCGGTCGGCTCGAGGACGCGGGACGCCTTCTCGCGACCGTTCCCGACCGCGACCTGACGACGCTGCTGCTCGAGGGTCTCATCGCGGACGGTCGCGGTCAGGCCGCGATCTCGTCCGGCGATGCCGAGGCAGCGGCGACGGCGTATCGCGCGTTCGAGGCGGCGGTGGCGGAGGCGCGGACGAAGGCGCCGGCGAGCCCGCTTCCTCCGCTGCAGCTCGCGACGAGCCTCCGCGCCCGGGCCCGCCTCAGCGGCGACTCCTCGATGCTCGAGGCGGCACGTCAGGCGGCGGAGGAGGCGATGCGGCTCGACCCGGCCAGCTGGGCCGCGACGCAGATGCGGGCCGACATCCTCGCCGACGCCGGCGACCTGAACGGCGCCGCCGCGGCGCTCGAGCAGTTCGTGTCGACCTATCCCGACCTTCCCGAGCCGCGCCGAAGCCTGGTCCGGATCCACATGCGGGCAGACAACCTTGACCGCGCGGCCTCCGTCATCGCCGAGGCGATCCAGCGGAATCCCAGCGACGCCGAGTGGCATCAGAACGCGGGCGAACTGGCGCTGCGGCGCCGGGACTTCGCGGGGGCGTCGGCCGCGTTCGGGCGGGCCTACGAGCTCGCGCCCAATCCCGCGACGCTGCACCGGCTCGTCGACATGCAGCTCCGCGTGCGTCCTCCGGACTACGCGGGGATCCTCGCGATCCTCGCGGGCTCCAAGGCCGAGGTCGATCGATCGGTCTACCTGCAGTCCGCTGAGGCGGCGGCGCTCTTCAACTCCGATCGGGAGCGGGAGGGACGCGAGCGTCTCCTCGCGAGCTATCGCTTCGCCAAGCAGGCGGTCGCGGAGGGTCGAGCCCAAGTCGGCATCCTCGATGGCTGGTACGCGAACCTGCGCTACACCTATCCGCCGTCGAAGGCCGCGGATGCCGAGGCGTTGATCCGAGCCGCCACGACCGACCCGTTGCATCCGACCGAGCTTCGCTGGCTCGCGGAGCTCTCCGCGGCGGCGGGTCCCGAGGGTCAGCCCCGTGCCGCCTCGCTCCTCGAGGAGGCGATCTCCCGCGACGACGGCAAGGATCCCGCGGTGACCTCGCGGCTCTTCCTCGACGTCGGGAACCTTCGCTACCTGAGCGGCGACTGCGCCGGCGCCGTCGAGGCGTTCGAGAAGTCCGCGTCGATGGGCCCGCCGAACCCGCAGACCCTCAACAACCTCGCGTTCCTCTGCGCCGACTGCCTCGGGGACGCGAATCGCGCGCTCCCGCACATCGAGCGGGCGCTCTCGATCTCGCCGAACACTCCCGAGTACCTCGATACCTACGGGTTCGTGCTCTGGAAGGCGGGTCGCCTGCCCCAGTCCGAGGAGATGCTCCTCCGCAGCCTTCGCCTGCGTCCGACGGCGCTGGCGAACTACCACCTCGCGGAGGTGCTGGCGGCCCGCGGAAACGCCGCGCAGGCCCGCACCGCCATCCAGCGGGCGAGGACCCTCGACCCCAGCGAGAAGATCCGGACCGACCTCGACGCGCTCGAGGCCCGACTGAACTGACCGAGCTCCCTCCCCGACCCGACCTTCGATCCTTCGTGCATCGACCGAGGACCTGACCATGACCAGGCTTGGATCCGCCCCACCCTCGCCCTCCGCCCGCGCCGCGACCCCCTCCGGTCGTCCGGCGTCCGCACTCCCCGCGATCGACCCGATCCGGCTGCTGCGGCAGAACTGGAAGCTGCTCGTGGTGGTGGGGGGATCGAGCCTCGTCGTCGGAGCGGCGATCTTCCTGACGCTCCTCTTCGCCTACCCGCGGTTCTCCGGCGAGGTGGTCTTCGAGCTGCCGCCGGTGGTCAGCGGGACCGAGGACCTCATGCCGGTGGAGAGCCGCAACGAGGACATCGTGATCCGCATGGCGCAGACCGAGTCGCAGCGCCTCGTGAGCCGCGAGGTCCTCACCCGCGCGATGCGTGGTCGCGACGTGGAGACCACCGACTGGAGCCAGTGGTTCCGCGACGGGGCGGGCATGTTCGTGGTCGACGACGCCGTGGACGATCTGATCGAGGACCTGCGGTCCGGTCACGTCCGCGACACGCTGTACTTCCGCCTCTCCTGGACCGCCGGGAACGGCGGCGACGTGCCGGTCGTCCTGAACCGGATCGCCGACACCTACATGGAGATGAAGGACGCGGAGGAGTCGTCGCGGTTCGCGAGCGACCTCCGGCTGCTGCGCGACCGCGAGAAGGAGATCGATCGGCAGCTGGTGCTCCTCTCGAACGACATCGCGACCTTCATCGCCTCCAAGAACATCACCGCCCTCGACGAGAACCTCGACCAGGGCCGCTCCGCGATCCAGAACCTCGGGCTCCGCATCAACGAGACCAAGTCGATGCTCTCGCTGCTCCAGGCGAAGCGGAACCAGACTCAGGCGAAGATGCAGGGCACGCTCGAGCCGTCCTCGGACGATCGCCGCCTCGCCGAGAGCGATCCCGAGATCATGCGCCTCAGCACCGACGTCCGCGACATGCGGATCCGCGAGGCCGCGGCGCGGGAGCGGTTCGGTCCCAACCATCCCGAGGTCCAGGCGTTCGCCCAGATGGCCCGCTCGGCGGAAGCCGAGCGCACCTCGGCGATCGACGAGCGCATCCAGCGGAACCTTACCGCCGACTTCAAGGAGACCACCGACCAGATCGAGAGCTACGAGGGTCTGCTGAAGAACCTCGACGAGGAGTACGAGGTCCAGGAGACCCGCCTCAAGGCGCTCGCCGCGGACATGGCGGAGCTCGAGGGCAAGCAGTCCCGCAAGGAGCGCCTCGAGACGGAGCGCACCGACGTCGGTCGGCAGATCGGCGAGCTCGAGCAGTTCCGTCGCCGCGAGTCCGCCCGCAAGGTGACCATCGCGCAGCGATCCACCACCCCTCGCGAGATGGCGTTCCCCAAGTGGTACGTGGTCGTGCCGCTCACGGTCCTCGCCGGGCTCGCCGGCACCGTGGGTCTCCTCTTCGTGCGGGAGATGCTCGACCAGCGGATCAAGTATCCCTCCGACCTCGCGTCGCTCCCCGGCGGTCGCGTGCTCGGGGTGATCCCCGAGCGGACGGACGACCCGACGTCGCCCGCCCGCGCGGAGCTCGTGGTGAGGGAGCAGCCTTCCTCCGTGCTCGCGGAGAGCTTCCGCCAGACCGCCACCGCGATCCAGCGGCAGATCGACGACGCGGGCGTGCGGACCATCATGGTGGTGGGCGCGCTTCCGGAGTCGGGCACCTCGACCATCGCCTCCAACCTCGCGGCGTCCCTCGTCGCGGGTGGTCGAAGCGTTCTGCTCGTCGACGCGAACTTCCGCCGCCCGCGGCTTGGGGAGATCCTCGGGCAGTCGCCCGGGCATCCCGGGCTCGGCGACCTCCTCGTGGGCGCCGGGCGCCGCGAGGACGCCATCATCGACTGCGGCGGCGGACTGCACCTCCTCCCCGCCGGCTCGGAGGTCAACCGGGTGGTCGAGCGGCTCAACACCGGGACCATGTCGGCGCTCCTCGAGGACCTGGCGCAGCGGCATGACGTCGTGGTGATCGACGTCGCGCCGTGGGTCGTCGCGGGCGATGCCGCGGCGCTCGCCGCCAAGGTCGATGCGGTCGTGCTCGCGGTCCGCGCCTGGCAGGAGCAGCGCGGTCTGGTCGCCCGCCTCGTCGGGCAGCTCTCCGGCTCGAAGGCCGCCTTCCTCGGCGTCGTGCTGAATCGCCCGAGGAACACCGCGGGCGGCTACTTCCGCAAGAACTTCGAGGCGATGGCGAACTACGCCTCGCCCCGCGCCACCTGAGGAACCAGGCTCCCCGCCGCTCGCCATGCTGACCCCGCCGTCGGCGATCTGGTCCACGCCTTCCGGGGGCGCCCCGATCGGTGCCTCCATGCTCGAACCCCTGCGCGCCATCTCCGACTCCTCGATCGACGCCGCGTCGGTCGCCGCCGCGTCGCCCTCGGCGGTGTCGCTGCTGAACGCCTACGTCCCGATCTTCTTCGTGGCGTTCGCGGTAGCGCTCGTCGTCACGCCGATCGCCCGCCGGCTCGCGGTCCGCCACGGCATCGTCGATCGCCCCGACGCGGTACGGAAGCTCCACGCCTTCCCGGTCGCGTACCTCGGCGGCACCGCGATCTTCGCGGGCGTCATCGCCGCGATCCTCTACAGCTACGCGAGCCACGAGCCTTTGGTGGTGCGCTTCGAGCCGGTCCCGATCGCGATCGTGATCGGACTGATCGCCATCGCCTTCACCGGGCTCGCCGACGACGTGTGGGGCTGGGATCCGCGCCTCAAGATCGCCGGTCAGCTGGTGGCAGCGGCGGCGCTCGCGGTGCAGGACGTCGGCGTCCGGGTCGCCATGGGAGTGCTCGGACCGGTGCTCGGCAGCCCCTCGACCGAGTGGCTCGAGGTCGGCGGGCTCGTCCTCACGAGCGGCGACGCCTACTACTGGGTCGGCACGCTCCTCGTCGCGGTGTTCGTCCTCGGCGGCTGCAACGCCGCGAACTTCCTCGACGGTCTCGACGGTCTCCTCTCCGGAACCGTCGCGATCATGGCGGTCGGATTCCTCGCGATCTCGATCGCGATGGCGGTCCACGCCGGCGGCGCCGACGCCCAGTCCCTCGCGGGATCGCGCATCGTGCTGAGCCTCGCCCTCCTCGGCGCGGTGCTCGGCTTCCTGCCGTGGAACTTCAACCCCGCGGTGATCTTCCTCGGCGACTGCGGCAGCCTGCTGCTCGGATACCTCTGCGCCGTGGTGATCCTGATGTTCGGCGACGAGGGCAAGACCCACCTCGTCTTCGCCGGACTGATCATCTTCAGCGTCCCGATCATGGACACGGCGCTCGCGATCCTCCGCCGCCGCCTCGCAGGCGTCTCCATGGCGACCGCGGACAGCAACCACATCCACCACCAGCTGCGGCGCAGCCTCGGCGGAGTGAAGCGTGCGGTGTTCGCGCTGTACGCGATCACCGCCTCCTTCGCGACCCTCGGCTTCACCCTCGCCTGGATGGTCCTCGAGACCATCGTCCGCGTCCGGGTGATCTACGCCGTCGCGGCGGTGCTCTTCGGGTTCATCGCCGCGTTCGCGATCAAGACCGCTCGAAGGGCGCAGTGGCAGGCCGGACTGGCGCCGGAGCTGCGCCAGGCTCCGAGCGCCTCGGCGACCTCGTCGCCGACGCCGACCGCGTCCACGCCCGAGCACGCGAGGACCTGAGGTCGGGCGATCGTCAGGGACGGATGGTGGCGCCCGACGCGACCAGGTCGCTCGGCTCCGCCTCGACCATCTTGTCGGGCGGTACCCCGAGATAGACCAGCGCCTCGTCCATGATGTCGCGGACCACCGGTCCCGCGAGGGCGCCGCCGCCGTAGGCGTTGGGCACGGCGCGGCGGTCGGGATCGTCGATGACGCACAGCACCGCGAGACGGGGCTGCTCGAAGGGCGCGCCGCCGATGAAGCTCGAGCGATAGCGATCCTCGAAGTAGCCGCCGCCGTCGGGCTTGGGGAGCTGCGCGGTGCCGGACTTCCCGAAGATCCGGTACCGCTCGGACTGCGCCTTCCGCCCGGTGCCGTCGAGCATGACCTCCTCCATCACCTCGCGGGCGAGCCGGGCGGTCCGCGCGGACACGGCACGCCGACCGGAGGAGATCAGGTCGCCCTCCTCGGGCACGGTCAGCCGCAGCGTCGGCAGCGTGCCGTCGCCGCAGAGCGCCGCGAAGGCGCGGATCATCTGCATCGCGGTCGTCCCGATCTCCTGCCCGAAGGAGACGGAGACCTGCGTGTAGAGCATCTTCCAGTCCTTCGGGGAGGTGACGAGACCCGCGGACTCGCCGGGCAGACCGCAGCTCGTCGACTCGCCGAAGCCGAACGCCCGCAGGCATTCCTGCATCTGGCGGGCCGTCATCCGCTGGCTCACCAGCGCCATGCCGGTGTTGAGGCTCTTGATCAGCACCTTGCGCCACGAGGACGGACCGTAGTACTTGACGTCGCGGATCGCCCGGGCGCTCCGACCGTTCCGCAGCACCATCGCCTCGCCGCTCGGCGTGGGAAGGACCTCCTCGGGACGGACGAGCCCGAGGTCGGTGGCGTACGCCCAGACGAACGGCTTGAAGGTCGATCCCGGCTCGTAGGGATCGGTCACGCTCCGCGGTCGCCCGAGCGCCGGATCGAGCTCCCGCTGCGGATCACGGCTCGGCTCGCGCCAACCCGGGCGCGTCCGGAGGACGTCCGCGACCGCGAGGATGCTGCCGTCGACGAGGTCGACGACGATGACCTGCCCGCCGCCGGCGTTCGACTTCTTCACCGCCTCGAGCAGGTTCCGCTCGGCGATCTCCTGCACGACCATGTCGATCGACAGGCGAACGTCCTCGCCGTCCTGCGGCGGCGCGTAGTCGCCCTCCGAGACGCGCAGGCTGCGTCCGCGGGCATCGCGGAGGTAGGTGACGCGACCGTCCTGGTGAAGCAGGTCCTTCTCGAACCGCGCCTCGGCGCCGGACTGGCCCGAGTGCTCGCGGGAGTCCTTGCCCTCGCCGGTCCAGCCGACCCGCCCGACGAGCCCGGCGCCGACCGAGCCGAAGGGCTGGATCCGCTTCAGCCTCGTCTCGATCCCGAGCCCGGGGATGTCGAGGACCGCGACCGCGTCGGCCTGCCACTCCTCGATCTCCGGGAGGAGGACGACGTAGCGCGAGTCCGCGCGGTCGCGCAGGCGCTGCTCGAGGTCGGCGGCGTCGGCGCCGATCGCGGCGGCGAGCGCCTTGGCGGCGTCGGCGAAGGGATCCGGCGGCGGCTCGGACGCGGCGGTCCCCCGCTCGGCGGCGCGGCGCTGCGGCGCCCACGACTGCTCGTAGAGGAACGCGGGGTCGGCGAAGAGCCGGCGGGTCAGCACGCTCATCGCGACGACCTGACCGCGTCGGTCGAGCACGCGACCCCGCTCGGCGGGTCGGGTCGCGGTCGTGGTCCGCGGGTCGAGGTGCCTCGAGAGCGCCGCGCTCGGCACGGTCTCGAGCTGGGCGACGCGGATGATCGTCGCGGCGAGCAGGCCCGTCGTCGCGAGGATCGCGCCGCGGGACCAGCGACCCAGACGATCAGGTCGGACCCCCGACGGGGGCAACGGGTCGGGCGTGGACGGGGGGACCGACGACTCCATCAGCGGCCTGCCTCGGCCTGCGCAAGAGGACGCAGGGGCACGAGGTCGAAGCGACCAGGAATCGCCTTCCATCCCTCGACCCCGTCCTTGATGGAGAGCCCGTCGAGCGCCGCGGCGATCAGGTCAGGACGGACCGCCTTCGCGACCTCCGCCCGCAGCAGCCCGAGCGATGCCTCCTGCCGACGGAGCCTCTCGCCGGCCCGCCCGATCTCGACGGCGGCGTCGATGCGGTGCTGGCGGTTGACGAGGAGCGCCCCCGAGGTGAGACCGAGACCAAGCAGCACGACGACGAGCTTCGCGAACATGGATGGACCTCCGCGTGGGCGGTGGCGGCGTCAGCGGGCGACGGGGATGCGGAGCTCGGTGCCGGGGCGGACGCGGTCGGGGTCGCTGATGCGGTCGGTGTTCGCGGCGACCAGCTCCCGCCAGCGCTTGCTCGAGCCGAGCGTGGCGGCGGCGATCTGCGAGAGCGTCTCGCCGTCCCGCACGACGTGGGTCCTCGCCGTCTCGACGGGAGCCGGGCTGAGCGGATCGCGGACGCCGGCGGGCGATGCCTCGCCCCCGAGCAGGACGGCGCGATCGGGGATGCGGAGGACGAGACCCGCCCGGAGCACGTTCGGATTGGGGAGGCGGTCCTTGTTGAACTCCGCGAGGGTCTGCCAGAGCGATCGGTCGCCGTAGAACTCGGCGGCGATCTTCGAGAGCGAGTCGCCCTCCGCGACCCGGTAGAGCTGCTCGTTCGGACCCGCGACCACCGGATCGACCGGCTTCGTGCGATCGGGCGAAGGCGGCACCGGGGGGTTCGCACCCTGTGGGCGGGGGGTCTCGTCCCGACCGGCGAGTGGCGGCGGCTGGGGCGGCGGTGCGCTCGGCAACTCCGGCGTCTCCCGCAACGTCGCCGGGGGAAGGTCCGCGACGAGGTCGTGCGGCCGGGAGCTCTCCGCGGTCTGGTCGCGGCGCTCGTCGGCGAGCGAGAAGTGGTCGGCGATGAGGATGCCCAGCACGAGGAGCAGGGCAAAGCCGATCACGAGGGTCAACTTCAGTTCACGGGTCATGAGAGGGCATCCGTGCCGGGGGCGGGGCGATCAGGGGACCTGCAGCGGCGCGCCGCCGACCGCGCCGCCGACCATGGCGACGCGGAGCTTGGCGGAGCGGGAGCGGGGGTTTCGGGCGACCTCCTCCTCGCCCGCCTCCACTGGGCGGCGGAAGGGGAGGCTGGCAAGACCGCGAGCCGCGAGGTCGGCGAAGGCGTGCTTCACCATCCGGTCCTCGAGGCTGTGGAAGGAGATCACGGCGAGCCGCGCGCCGGGGCGCAGCCAGCTGGATCGACCAGCGGCAAGCGACGCGGCGGCGTCGGAGATCGACGCGAGGAGCGATCGGAGCGAACCGAGCTCGTCGTTCACCGCGATGCGGAGCGCCATGAAGGTCCGGGTTGCGGGGTGCATGCGAGATCGACCCGCACGGGATCCGTACGCGTCGCGAACGAGCGCCGCGAGTTGCGAGGTGGTGGAGATCGGCGTCGCTTCGCGGACGCGTGCAATCTTTCGGGCGATCGCGGAGGCGAGCGGCTCCTCGCCGAGGACCCGGATCGCCCGGGCGATCTCGGTCTCCGAGAGCGAGGCGAGGAGTTCCGCCGCGGTGGGACCTTGGCGGCGGTCGAGCCGCATGTCGAGCGGTCCGTCGCCGCGGAAGCTGAAGCCCCTCGTCGGGTCATCGACGTGCGTCGAGGCGATGCCGAGGTCGGCGAGGATCCCGTCGGCGGCGAGATCCCTCGCGGCAAGCACCTCGCCGAGGCGGGCGAAGTCGGCGTGCACGAGCCGCAGGGGACCGGCTGCGGGCGCCGAGCCGTTGCGAGGCTCGATCGGCGGGACCTCCGCGGCGCCGATCAGACCGGCGAGGCGGACCGCCGAGAAGGCGAGGTTCTCGGCATCCCGGTCGAGTCCGAGAAGACGACCGCCGGGGAGGACCTGCCGAAGGATCGCCTCGGCGTGCCCGCCGCGCCCCACGGTGGCGTCGACGAAGGTCTCCCCCGGGCGCGGGGCGAGCGCGGTCATCACCTCCCGGAAGAGGACCGGCTCATGACCGGGATCGATCGGAACCTCAGAGCCCAAGCAGCAACCGCTCGGGCTTCTCGAGGCACTCCTTGACGTGCACGAGGAAGCCGACCGACTCCTGCCCGTCCACGATCCGGTGGTCGTAGCTCAGGGCGAGGTACATCATGGGTCGGAGGGCGATCTCTCCGGGCTTCTGCGGATCCTCGACCGCCCGCTTCATGATCTTGTGCATGCCGAGGATCCCCGACTGCGGCGGGTTCAGGATCGGCGTCGCCATGAGCGAGCCGTAGACGCCGCCGTTGGTGATCGTGAAGGTGCCGCCGGTCATCTCCTCGACCGCGAGCTTGCCGTCGCGGGCGCGGACCGCGACGTCGCGGATCGTCGACTCGACCTCCGCGAACGACATCGACTCCACGTTCCGAAGGACCGGCACCACCAGACCCCGCTCGGTGCCGACGGCGATGCCCATGTCCACGAAGTCGTGATGCTCGATCTCCTCGCCCGCGATGAAGGCGTTGAGCCGCGGATACTTCCGCAGCGCCGAGACCGCCGCCTTCACGAAGAAGCTCATGAGCCCGAGCTTCACGCCATGCCGCTTCTCGAAGGAGTCCTTGTGCTCCTCGCGGAGGCGAAGGACCTCGGTCATGTCCGCCTCGTTGAAGGTCGTGAGCATCGCGGTGGTCTGCTTGCTCTCGACGAGCCGCTCGGCGATGCGGAGGCGGAGCTTGGTCATCCGCTCGCGGCGCACGCCGCGGCTTCCGGGCGGGGCGCTCGGCGCGGCGGCGGGCTTCGGGGCGGGCTTTGGGGCAGGCGGGGTCGGGCCCGGGGTCGCGGGAGAAGGCGCCGCGCCGGCGCGCGGCGCGACGCGCCCCTCGGCGGCGTCGAGGACGTCTGCCTTCGTGACGCGTCCGCTTGGTCCGGTGCCCTCGAGGCGACCGACGTCGATGCCCTTCTCGGCGGCGATCTTGCGGGCGAGCGAGGTCGCCTTGCCGCCGTCGGTGCTCGACGGCGCGGCATGACCAGCAGCGTTCGGTGCCGCGGGCGCCGGGGCGGCGGGCGTCGAGCGCGCCCCGCCCGAGGCGGGACGCGCGGCGGCGGTGTCGATCGTGCCCACCGACGCGCCGACCTTCACGTCGGCGCCGGATGCCGCGGCGATCGAGAGCACGCCGGCCGCGGGCGCACGCAGCTCGAGGGTCGCCTTGTCGGACTCGATCTCCGCGAGGACCTCGTCCTTCTCGACCCACTCGCCGTCGGACTTCGTCCATTGACCGATGCGGACCTCGGCGATCGACTCGCCGGGACTGGGGATCAGCAGATCGACGCTCATGCGATGGGACCTGTTCGTTCGGTGACGGGAGGAAGGAAGGGAGGGAGAGAGGACGGACTCGCGGACCGTTGCTCGCGTGGACTACCGCGCGCCCGCGGCGTGCGCCGACTTCACGTCGCCCACGCCGCCGGCGGCGTCGGCCTCGGAGAGCGCGAGGTTCTTCGGCGCGACGCCCACCGCGTCGGCGATGAGCCGGCCCTGCTCGCGGGCGTGGATGCGGGTCGAGCCCACGGCGGGGGAGGCGCTCTCCGGGCGTCCGACGAACTCGAGGGACGCGCCGGTGAGGTCGAGCCACTGCGCCTGCACGAAGCGGAACGCGCCTTGGTTCTTCGGCTCCTCCTGCACCCAGATCACCCGCTCGACGTTGGGGAAGCCGTCGAGGAGCGCCTGGAGCTGTGCGCCGGGGAAGGGATTCAGCTGCTCGACCCGCACGATCGCGACGGAGCCGTCGGGTCGCTCCTGCCGTGCCGCGTCGAGCTCGTGGAAGATCTTGCCGCAGCAGAGGAGCACCCGCTTCACCGCCGCCGGGTCCGTGACGCGGGCGTCGGCGAGCACCGGCTGGAAGGAGCCCGCGAGGAAGTCCTTGAGCGGCGACGCCGCGGCGGGAAGCCGCAGCATGCTCTTGGGGCTCAGGGTGATCAGCGGCTTGCGGAAGAGCTGCAGCATCTGCCGGCGGTAGAGGTGGAAGAGCTGCGCGCTCGTCGTCGGCGCGGTCACGAGCATGTTGCCGCCCGCGCAGAGCTGGAGGAACCGCTCGAGCCGCGCCGAGGAGTGCTCCGGACCCTGACCCTCGTAGCCGTGGGGCAGCGAGAGCACGAGCCCGCTGTGGCGCTGCCACTTGAGCTCCGCGGAGGCGATGAACTGGTCGATGATGACCTGCGCGCCGTTGACGAAGTCGCCGAACTGCGCCTCCCACACGATGAGCATGCGGGGATCGGCGAGGCTGTAGCCGTACTCGAAGCCGACGCAGGCGAGCTCGGTCAGCGGGCTGTTGTGCACGCAGAAGCGGGCCTGCCCCGGCGCGATCGAGTTGAGGGCGAGGTGCTGCTCGCCGGTCTCCTGGCAGCGGACCACGCAGTGGCGATGGCTGAAGGTGCCGCGCTCGACGTCCTGTCCGGTCAGCCGCACCGGGACGCCCTCGAGGAGCAGGGTGCCGAACGCGAGCGCCTCGCCGGTCGCCCAGTCGACCAAGGCGTCGTCGGGCGCGGAGGCGAGCGAGCCGCGGAACTCGAGGACCTTGGAGATCGTGCGGTGGAGCGTGAGCGCGTCCGGCGCCCAGCCGATCGCCTTCGCGACGGCGGCGATCCGCTCGCGCGGCGCCGCGGTGTCGACGACGTCCCAGGTGAAGTCCTCGGCGAGACCCTGCCACATGTTGCGGAAGGGATCGATCGAGGGATCGACCGGCTTCGACTTCGAGCGGACCTGCGCCTCGTCCATCGCCTCGACGAGGCGGCGGGCGGTGCGCTCGAACTGCTCCGGGGTGATCGTGCCGTTCGAGACGAGGTGCTCGCGGTATCGCTCGAGGACTGGTCGCTGCGCCTTGATGCGCCGGTACATCAGCGGCTGCGTGAAGCTGGGCTCGTCCGCCTCGTTGTGGCCGTGCCGGCGGTAGCACCAGAAGTCGATGACCGCGTCGCAGCCGAAGGTCTGGCGGTACTCGAGGGCGAGCCGCGCGACCCACCCGCACGCCTCCGGGTCGTCCCCGTTCACGTGGAAGATCGGGCAGTCGACCATCTTCGCCACGTCCGTGCAGTAGCGGCCGCTGAACGAGTCGCGCTGCTCGGTCGTGAAGCCGACCTGGTTGTTGATGATGACGTGGATGGTCCCGCCGACGTTGTAGCCGTCGAGCCGCATCATGTTGAAGCACTCGGCGACGATGCCCTGACCCGCGAACGCGGCGTCGCCGTGCATCAGGAGCGGCATCACCTTCCGCCGTTCGGCGTCGCCCGCGAGGCGCTGCTTCGCCCGGGCGCGACCGAGCACGATCGCGTCGACGAACTCGAGGTGCGAGGGATTCGGGGCAAGCGCGAGCTTGATCGTCGTGCCCGCCGCGGTGGTGCGCTCGATCGAGTAGCCGGAGTGGTACTTGACGTCGCCGCCGCCCTCGATGAAGTCCTCCTGCCAGAGCTCCTCGAACTCGGTGAAGATCTGGTCGAAGGTCTTGTGCAGCACGTTGACGAGGACGTTCAGCCGCCCGCGGTGGGCCATGCCCATCACGATCTCGCCGACGCCGAGCGAGGGCGCCGACTCGACGATCACGTCGAGCATCGGGATCAGCGACTCGCCGCCCTCGAGCCCGAATCGCTTCTTGCCCACGTAGCGGGTGCGGAGGAAGCTCTCGAAGCCGTCCGCCTCGATGAGCTTGTCGAGGAGGCGCAGCCGCGCCTCGGGCGAGGGCTCCGGTCGGTTCCTCGTCGACTCCATCCGCTCCTGCAGCCAACGGCGCTTCGCGGGATCCTGGATGTGCATGCACTCGACGCCGACGGTTCGGCAGTACGTCTGCTCGAGCAGCTCGACGATCTGGCGGAGCGTCGCGGGCGGCTTCAGGGGAAGCAGCCCCGGGTCGAACGTGTCGTCGAGGTTCGCTGCCGAGAGCCCGAACGCCTCGAGGGAGAGCTTCTCCGGGCGCGGACGCTTGGTGCCGAGCGGATCGAGGTCGGCGGCGAGGTGCCCGAGGTCCCGGTAGTGATGGATCAGGGTGTCGACCCGCCACTGGTTCTCGTGGGCCCGAGCCAGCGAGCCATCCGGCGCGGTCTTGGCGCCCTTGGGCGGGGTCCGCGAGACGCCGAGGTCGAAGCCCTCGAAGAAGACCCGCCACTCCGGATCCACTCCGGTCGGATCTTCCTTCCAGCGCCGGTACAGGTCGTCGACGTACTCGCCGTTCCAGCCGTTCAGCGACGGCGATGCCCGATGGTGGGCCATGGTGCAGGGGACTCCGTTGGGGCGACGGCAAGCGATGCCGCCGCCGGTTGGGAGTGTATTGCCGACCCCGCGGCGTGCGACCCTCGAGGCGGATGTCTCGAGCGACCGCCTAGAGCAGGGCGACCGGATCCACGTCCACGGCGAGCGACTCGCCGGGTCGGATCACGCCTGCCTCCCGACCCCGTTGGAGCAGTTGCTGCAGGCGTCCGGCCTCGTCGGCGAGGAGCTCGATCTGAAGCCGGTGCCGACCCGACAGCCGGGCGATCGGGCAGGGCGCTGGTCCGCGGAGGTCGACCTCGCCCTCGGCGGCGAGGGGTCGGAGGGATGACGCGAGGGTCCGAGCGACCGTTTCCGCCCGCTCGAGATCCTCGTCCCGGATCACCAGCCGGACCATGCGGCGGCTCGGCGGGAGCCCGAACCGGTCCCGATCCCGGAGCTCGAGGTCTGCGAACTCCTCGAATCGGTGCAGGGCGGCGAGGCGGATCGCCGGCGCCTCGGGCTGGAAGGTCTGGACGATCGCCCGGCCGGCGGCCTCGCCCCGACCGCAGCGTCCCGCGACCTGGTTCACGAGCTGGAAGGTCCGCTCCGAGGCGCGGAAGTCGGGGAGGTTGAGGGCGGTGTCGGCGTTGATCACCCCGACCAAGCGGACCCCGGGGAAGTCCAGACCCTTGGCGATCATCTGGGTGCCGAGAAGCACTCGGATCGAGCCCCGACCAAACCGCTCGAGGACTCGGTGGAACTCGCCCGGGGCGTCCATGCTGTCGGAATCGACCCGAGTCACCGCGTCGGGCGTGGCGAGCTCGGGGAAGAGGTGGAGCAACTCCTCCTCCACCCGCTGGGTGCCAAGCCCGAAGACGGTGACCCCTCGTCCGCACTGGGGGCAGTGCCGGGGCATCCGCTGCTCGGTCCCGCAGTGATGGCAGCGGAGGAACTCTGGTCCGGGCGCATCCCGACGCTCTGGGCGGTGGCAGACCATGCCGGCGTCGCACTCGGAGCAGGTCCGGATCCACCCGCAGCGCTGGTCGCTGCAGGCGATGTAGTTGGCATATCCACGGCGGTTCAAGAGGAGGATCGCCTGTCCCTGGTCGGCGAGGCACCGCCGGATCCCGTCAGCCAAGGTCGGACCGATCAGATGCACCCGTCGATCCGCGAAGCGACGCCGCTCCTGAGCAAAGTCGACCACCTCGACCTTGGGAACGGTGAGACCGGGAGCCCTCTGGGGCAGGCGGTGGAGCGTGATCAGGCTCCTCCTCGTGGCGTTGAGCCAGGTCTCGAGGCTCGGTGTCGCGCTGCCAAGGACCACCGGGCACTTCGCCTGCTGCGCCCGGCGGATCGCGACGTCCCGACCGTGGTAGCGGGGCGCCTGGTCCTGCTTGTAGGACGCATCGTGCTCCTCGTCGACGATGACGAGTCCGAGCGACTCGGTCGGCAGCGGGGCAAACACCGCCGAGCGGGCGCCGGTGACGATGCGGGCGCCGCCCTCGACGACGAGCGACCACTGATGGTGCCGCTGGGCGGCGGTCATGCCCGAGTGGAGGATCGAGATCGGAACGCCGGGGAAGCGGCGGAGGAGGCGACCGATCGTCTGGGGGGTCAGGGCGATCTCCGGAACCAGGAAGAGCGCGGTCTTGCCCGCGGCGACCACCTGCTCGATGAGCCTCAGGTAGACCTCGGTCTTGCCCGAGCCGGTGACGCCGAACAGGAGGTGCCGGCTGAAGCCCGCACCAAGCGTGGCCGCGATCGACTCGATCACCCGGGCTTGGTCCGCCGTGAGCTGCGGGCGGTCGCCCGCAGAGGGGAGTCCCGGATCCGTGGCGTGTCCGACCACCCGCCGTCTGGTGGTCGCGGTCAGAAGCCCCTTGCGGATCATGCCGCGGATCGACGCGGAACTGACCAGCCCGGTGCGCTTCGCGAGCTCGCCGACCTCGATCGGGCGATGAAGGGGATCGAGCGCCCCGACCACCGAGAGCACGCTCCGCTGTCGAGGTCCCAGCCGCGCGACCGGTGGCGGCTCGACCGGAAGATCGACGAGGGTCTCGACGACGAGTCCGACCTCCCGCCGCACCGCCGCGGGCAGCATCGCGGCGAGCGTGAGCCCGATCGGGCAGCAGTAGTACCGGCTGATCCAGCGGGCGAGCTCGAGGAGCTCGGAGGGCAACGGCGGTCGCCCGTCGGCGATCTCGAGGATGGACTTCGTCCTGGTCGGATCGATGCCCGGCGGAGGCTGCGTGAGCCGGGCGACGACCGTTCCCCGGGTGGGTCGATCCCCTTTGCCGAGCGGCACGGAGACGCGATGACCCTCCGCGACGTGGGCGAGTTCCGGCGGGATGGAGTAGGTCAAGCCCTCCGGGAACCGATCGACGCCTCGCTCGACCGCGACCATCGCCCAGCCCGCGACGGGTCGCGTCCCGCGGTCATCGATCTCGCTGCCGGCAAAGAGGCTCGACACGTCGCGAGTGTAAGGCTCGGACGAGGCGTCTCACGGATTGCCGCGGTTCTGCCGGAGCGGATCGGAGGGGTGCTTCGGGACGGCTGCCGAGTCCCGACCTGCGAGGGGTTGGTCGTCGGAGGTCGTCGTGCTCGGACGAGCGATCGGAGCGCCTGGGCACTCGCGCACCGACGCGTCGTCTCGTATCATCGCCGGCGATGCGGGAGAAGCTCACTGAGGCAAGGCTCGTCCTCGAGGACGGAACGGTCTATCGAGGCGTCGGGTTTGGCGCGGCGGCGTCCGGCCCGGTCATGACCTTCGGGGAGGTCGTCTTCAACACCGCGATGGCGGGGTATCAGGAGGCGTTCTCCGACCCGAGCTACCGCGGGCAGATCCTCGCCATGACGGTGCCGCACGTCGGCAACTACGGGATCGCGCCGGAGGACGTCGAGAGCGCCGGTCCCTCGGTGGCAGGCGTCGTGGTCCGGGAGTTGTCGAGGATCGTCTCGAACCATCGGGCACACGGCGACCTCTCGTCGTGGCTCGCCGCGGCAGGCGTGCCGGGCATCGAGCGGATCGACACCCGGTCGCTCGTGCGGAATTTGCGCATGCAGGGAGCCCTGCGTGGCGTCGTGTCGAGCGATCCGGCGCCGAGCGACGCGGCACTCATCGAGCAGGTCCGTTCGAGCCAGCCGATGTCCGGTCGGAACCTCGCGGCGGAGGTGAGTCCCCGCGGCATGGGTCGGTTCGACGAGGACCTCGGCGAGTGGACCTCGCGGAAGGTCGCCCACGGCGGAGGACCTTGGCGGGTCGTCGCGCTCGACTGCGGGGCGAAGCGGAACATCTATCGCCACCTCGTCGATCGGGGCTGCGAGGTCGTGTTCCTCCCGCATGACGCGACCGCCGAGCAGATCGTGGCGGAACGTCCCGATGGGCTGCTCGTCTCGAATGGTCCAGGCGACCCTGCGGCGATCGGCGAGACCATCGCGACCCTTCGGCGGCTGGCCGGACGGATCCCGACCTTCGGGATCTGCCTCGGGCATCAGCTGCTCGCCTTGGCGATCGGGGCGAAGACGTGGAAGCTCAAGTTCGGCCACCGCGGCGCGAACCAGCCGGTCCGCAACCTGCTGACCGGACGGGTCGAGATCACGAGCCAGAACCACGGCTTCTGCGTCGACGAGCCCTCCCTGATCGCCGCGGGCGGCGAGGTCACCCATCGACACCTCAACGACGGCACCGTCGCCGGCTTCCGGCATCGGGAACTGCCCATCTTCTCGGTGCAGTACCACCCCGAGGCTTCTCCTGGACCGCACGACTCGGCGTACCTCTTCGACTGCTTCATCGAGGCGATGAGGACCCGTCGGCCGATCGAGGCGGACGGCTTCCGCCGCGCGCAGTCCGGATCGGGCGCCGTGATCGAGTCGATGCCGCGTCCGGTCTCGGTCTGACGCCATCGCGAGGCAAGGTCGGCCCGCGTGCGGGAACTGAAGGACTCCGGTCCTTGGTCACGCGTCGCGCTCCGCAACCGGACCGCCGGACCGAGCGGATGGGGGCGTCCGAAGTCGATGGAGACGCTTGCGTTGCCTGAGGGTTGCTCTTAGTCTCCGCCCCCGGTCTTCGCCGTCGGACGCGTCGGTCGATCGGTGCCCCGTCGGTCTGGAAGATGGTGCTCGCGGGCGATCCGATCCGCGGCGAGGGATCCGCACGACGCCTCGAGAACCACACTCATGTCCACCCAGCAAGTCAGGGAGTCGAGCATGCATCGGGAGTCGTCCCGCGTCGTCCTTCGGCGGAGTGGTCCTAGGACCTTGACGTCCTTGACCTACGCGGCGCTGCTCGCGACCGCCACGTCTGGCGCGACGTCTGCCGCGGCGCTCGCCGCGATGCAGGCGCCTCCGACGCTGCCACCTGACCTTCCGAGTGCGCCGCCCAACGGCGGCGGTCAGCCTCCGGCGCCCTCCGAGCCCACGCCTCCCGCCGACGAGCCGGTCGCTCCGGCGCCCTCCGAGCCGGCGCCGGCGGCTCCTGCCCCATCCGAACCAGCGCCGGCAACTCCGGCGCCGTCGGAGCCTGCGCCGCCTCCCGCGCCAAGCGAGCCAGCGCCGCCCGCGCCGAGCGAGCCGGCGCCTGCTGCACCGGTCGCGGCCGACGAGCCTGTCGAGGCGCCTTCGGCGCCGGCGACCGACACCTCCGCGGTTGATGCCGCCCGAAGCGACGCCCGTGCGGCGATGAAGGCAGGTCGATACGACGCGGCGATCGCCTCGTGGACGGCGGTCCTGCGCGAGGTTCCCGACGATCAGGAGGCGCAGCAGGGGCTCCGCCGAGCGTCCGCGATGATCGATCAGGGAGACGTCGCCGACCAAGTGCAGCAGGACCGGGCAGTCGTCCGGCAGCGTGCGCAGGCGGAGTACCTCGACGCGGTGAAGCGGGCGAACGAGTCGCTCGCGAAGAACAACTTCCGCGATGCCGAGACGACGGTGGTGAAGGCGCAGGTCGACCTCCGCCGGGTCCAGCAGTCGATCCCCACCTCCGAGTGGGAGCAGATGATGGACCAGCTGAACGCCCTCTCGACGACCATCGACCAGTCGCGGAATGCGGCGCTTCGCGCGCAAGCCGACCAGGAGCGCCTCGAGGCGGAGGGTGCCAAGCTCCGCACGCAGCAGCAGGAGCAGGAGGCTCGCCAGAAGATGGTGACGCAGAACCTGATCCGCGTCCGCCAGCTGCAGCTCGAGATGAAGTACCAGGAGGCGCTCGAGGTCCTCAACGCGACGCTCTTCCTCGACCCGTACAACCCGGCGGCGCTCGCCCTCCGCGACGTCATCCAGTCGGCGATGAGCTACCAGGAGTACTCGCAGATCCTGCGGCGCCGCTCCTTCGCGATCGACCAGATGTCCGTGGAGGCGCAGGAGGCGCTGGTGCCGCCCTCCCGCAACATCGACGGTCCGGGTCCGAAGTCGGTCAGCGGCGTCATGGTCTATCCGGAGGACTGGCCGGAGCTCAGCGTCCGCCGCGACGGCGCCGCAGGCTGGAACGAGCCGATCGTGAACCGCGAGACGATCGCGACGCTCGAGAAGTCGATCTCGGTGAGCTTCAACAACAACGAGCTCGAGGAGGTCGTGCGGTTCCTCGGTCAGGTCACGGGCTCGCAGTTCTATCCCGACTGGAAGGCGCTCGAGGCAATCGGCATCCGCAACACCTCCGAGGTGACCCTCGACATGAATGGTCCGGCGGTGAACGTGCTTCGCCGGGTCCTCGAGCAGGTCGGCGATGACTTCGAGCGGCCGCAGTTCTCGGTGGAGGAGGGGGTCGTGGTGATCTCCTCCGACGCAGCGCTTCGCAAGAAGGTCGTCACGGTCGTCTACGACATCCGTGACCTCCTCTTCGAGGTGCCCTACTTCGACAACGCACCCGACTTCAACCTGAACTCCTCCATCCAGCAGGGCAATCAAGG
>Ga0194119_10002485_pt1 | contig 31120 bp, 26 predicted proteins | sample TA2MahC100mmetaG_FD_148620 | JGI IMG/M metagenome (GOLD analysis project Ga0194119, IMG submission 148620) | Freshwater microbial communities from Lake Tanganyika, Tanzania - TA2015018 Mahale Deep Cast 100m | ecosystem: Environmental > Aquatic > Freshwater > Lake | place: Tanzania: Lake...
TAAAAAAGTGAGTTCTTAAAAAATTTGAAATGCGGGAATAGCTCAGTTGGTAGAGCGCAACCTTGCCAAGGTTGATGTCGCGGGTTCGAGTCCCGTTTCCCGCTCTCCATTCCCGAAAAAATCGGGATTTTTTTTCTTCAAGGCGCTGTACTCCCGACAAGTCGGGACTTAAGTTTCCGATAAAAAAAATCGGAATAAAGTCGGTCTGCAACTCCGAAACTTCTTTCGGAAAGAATCCGACCGGCGCTATTAGTTCTATAAAATTATAATTGGCGCTGTACCCAAGTGGCTTAAGGGGAAGGTCTGCAAAACCTTTATTCGTCGGTTCGAATCCGACCGGCGCCTCAAATCTTCATTACCATTCTATGTTTACTGTTTATATTTTACAAAGTGAAAAAGATAATAAACGATATATTGGTTTTACTGAAAACTTAGAGAGACGTCTTGATGAACACAAATCTGGTAAAGTTAAATCTACTAAAAATCGAAGACCTTTAACATTAATTTACAATGAAGAATATCCTTCTAAATCCGAAGCGATGTTGCGCGAAAAAGAAATTAAAAGCAAAAAAGGAAAATTTATATTCCCAACTTAATAGTATCGTCTGCAACCCCGAAACAAGTTTCGGGGCGAATCCGACCGGCGCCTCAAATCTTCATTACCATTCTATGTTTACTGTTTATATTTTACAAAGTGAAAAAGATAATAAACGATATATTGGTTTTACTGAAAACTTAGAGAGACGTCTTGATGAACACAAATCTGGTAAAGTTAAATCTACTAAAAATCGAAGACCTTTAACATTAATTTACAAAGAAGAATATCCTTCTAAATCCGAAGCGATGTTGCGCGAAAAAGAAATTAAAAGCAAAAAAGGAAAATTTATATTCCCAACTTAATAGTATCGTCTGCAACCCCGAAACTTGTTTCGGGGCGAATCCGACCGGTGTCTCAAACAATTGACACCTATTAAGTAACAGACTCAGCTTTCTGTTTTTCAGCCAATCTTGCATTCTTTTTATCAAGTTCGGTTAAGTATTTTTTTCTAATTCTAATATTCTGCGGAGTGACTTCAACATATTCATCATCTGTTATCCATTCGATAGCAGATTCAAGTGTGTGAATCATCGGCGGTTCAATTCGAATTGCCTCATCAGCACCAGATGCGCGCATATTTGTTAACTGTTTTGTCTTGCAAACATTAACACGCATATCATTATCTCTGGAATTTTCACCAACTACCATACCTTCATAAACTCTTATTGTTGGTTCAATAAAAAATTGTGAACGCTCTTGTAGTTTGAACATAGCATAAGCGGAAGCAATTCCGGTTTCTTGAGAAACTAATGCGCCTCGTGTTCTGTGAGCAATTTCTCCTTTGAATGGTTCATAACCATGGAAGTTGTGATGCAGTATCCCGGTTCCTTTTGTATCGGTCATAAATTCAGAACGGTAACCAATTAATCCGCGAGCTGGGATGAAAAATTCAATTCTAGTGTTTTCATTAAAAGTGAGCATGTTTTTAAGTTCACCTTTTCTTTTCCCTAACTTTTCAATTACAATTCCTACAAATTCTTCTGGCACGTCAATTATCACATGTTCAAAAGGTTCGCTTAAAACATCATCTATTTTTTTCATGATAACTTCTGGTTTACTTAATTGAAGTTCGTAACCTTCACGCCGCATGTTTTCCACTAATATTGATAAATGAAGTTCTCCTCTTCCACTTACTTTAAAGGAATCAGGAGAATCGGTCATCTCTACTCTAAGACTCACATTTGTTTTTAGTTCTTTTGAAAGTCTCTCGAATAAATTTCTTGTGGTAACATACTTTCCTTCTTGTCCAGCAAATGGAGAATTATTTACTATAAAATTCATAGTCAATGTGGGTTCATCAATTGCCACAAACGGAAGCGGTTCAGGTTTTTCTGGATGTGTAATAGTATCCCCAATATCAACATCTTCCATACCAGCAATTGCACCTATATCTCCAGCAGAAAGTTCATTAACTTCAATTCTTTTAATATTTTCAAAAGCATATAACTTAGTTACTTTCGAATTCAATACTTCACCTTCTCTGGTAATTAAAATAACTTGATCACCGGACTTTATCTTTCCTCTCTGGATTCTACCTATACCAATACGTCCTAAATAATCATTATAATCAATTGAAGAAACAAGCATTTGAAATGGTTCATCAATCTCAGCTTCAGGAGAAGGTACAGCATTAATTATTTGTTCAAATAAAGCTGTAAGGTTTTCACTATCATCTGCTAGATTTAATTTTGCAATTCCTTGTTTTGCAACTGCAAAAACATAAGGGAAATCCAATTGATCTTCATTTGCTCCAAGTGAAACAAAGAGATCGAAGACTTCATTAAGAACTTCATCCGGACGAGCATCTTTACGGTCAATTTTATTTATTACAACTATTGGTTTAAGACCAAGTTCCAATGATTTTTTTAGAACAAATTTTGTTTGTGGTAAAGGACCCTCTGCAGCGTCAACTAAAAGCAAAACTCCATTTACCATTTTTAAAGTTCTTTCAACCTCGCCTCCAAAATCAGCGTGTCCAGGTGTATCAACAATATTTATTTTTACATTATTATAGTTTACACTGCAATTTTTTGCCAGGATTGTAATACCGCGTTCTTTTTCTAATTGGTTTGAGTCCATAATCCTTTTTTCAACTTGCTGATTTACTCGCCATGCACCAGTCTGTTTTAGCATATGATCGACTAATGTTGTTTTTCCATGATCTACATGCGCAATAATTGCAATGTTTTTAATGCTATTTATTTTCATAGTAATACTATCTATTTATTATTTTTTCCGAAAATATTTTAATTAAGCTAAGTAAAATACTCATTCTCCAACTAATAATCGTTCTATAGCTCTTCGGATTATTTGAACACAAATGGAAGAGGGGTATGTAATTCTTGTGTTTTGTAAGTTCATTTCATTACATAATATTAAATCGATACATAATTTTTCACTTTAATCATCAATTTTTAACTAAAAACAGCCAATATTATGGCATTACTATTGGATAATAGAATCATTTACATTATCCATTATTAGGTATGTACAATAGATTATTTGAATATCAGATAAAATATTATAAAAGAAAGTGAATTCTATGGATCCAGCAAGATTTCAAAAAGTTGAACCCCTTACAAAAGAATTTCGACATATTGGTGAAATTAATAATAAAACAGAACATCAAATTAAAAATGACTTTATTGTTGAAACTGTAAATGATATAACAATCATTCAAATTTTGCTAAAGAACGCAACATTTGTTGTGTCGAAAAGATTTAAGGAGTTTCTAGAAAAACATATTACTAATGGAAAAAGGAAAATCATAATCGATTTGCGAAAGTGTCAGCTAATTGATTCTACATTTTGGGGAGCACTTATTTTATCACAAAGAAAAATACACAATCTAAATGGATCAATCAGGATTGTATTTGATGCACAAAAGCAATCTGTGCTAATAATTGCAACTCAAATGGATAAGATTTTCAAAATGTACGAAAACGTAACTACAGCAATTAATAGTTTTACAAAAGAAGATATGGGGAAGACACTTACTGAAGGAGGATTGGATTTAAGTTAATTAAGAAATTTTTACTAACACACATTTTACTTTTCTCAACTTAATTTTCTCAATCAAATTTTTTAAGAACTTTTCCATACTTAACTACTTTACTATAAAGTTGACCAGCAGTCACAAGTCCAAATGTATCAATATCTTTACCAGAAGATTGAATTACTTCAGCAGCCCAAGTATTACAAGTGCGTAAAAAGTAATAAAAATATTTTGACTTAAAAAAAATAATGGGTTTCCCTTCTTCTGATTTTGAAATGATATGTTCACCGCGATCATTATAAATAAAACTTTCATTGATATAAGTTGCAAGTTTGATGAATTCCTCATTTTTAAGAGATAGTTCAATTGCAAAATCTCTCCATTCAATTACTTTTTCTATTGGGAATTTATAACCATCAACTCTAATAACAGTCGGTGTTGGGATTAAAATAGCTTTTGCAGCTAGAAAAATGTCGGAGCCAGGTGTTTGATAAAAATCTGCATCACCCCAACCAATATCAATAAATAAAAATTCTTTAAAATATTTGGCAACCGGAAGTTTAGTAATTGTGTATTCATTTACTGGAATCATTATTCCAGTATGCCAGCTTTCTTTTACTAAATAAATAGAAATAGAATCAGAAGGTTGTGGTTGACAGAAAAGAAATCCATTTACAATAATTATATAGATGACGGAAATAATTTTTTTCATTTTCAATAAAGATTATTTTCTTCCTCAAAATATAACTCGCTAAAATTTCTTTTTAAAAAGAAAAAACCTTCAAAGAAATTTGCTTTGAAGGTTTTATTAAAAAAAATGATGTTATTTAGCGTATTGAATTTTTCTCACTTCCCTAATTACCATTACTTTTATTTGTCCTGGATATTCCATTTCCTCTTGTATCTTTTGTGCTATTTCATAAGATAATCGATCAGCAACAGTATCATCAATTTTATCAGGTTCAACAACAACTCTTACTTCTCTTCCAGCTTGAATTGCATAAGTTTTTGCAACACCTTCAAATGATTTAGCTAATGCTTCTAAGTTTTCAAGTCTTTTTACATAACTTTCAAGAGGCTCTCTTCTTGCACCGGGTCTTGCACCGCTTATTGCATCCGCAGCTTGAACTAAAGCTGCAATAGGATGTTCCATTTCAATATCTTCGTGGTGACTACCAACTGCATTAACAACAATTGGATGTTCATTATATTTCTTTGTTAATTCATACCCTAATAATGCATGTGGTCCTTCAACATCTTTATCAATTGTCTTTCCGATATCATGCATTAAACCAGCCTTCTTTGCTAAAGTAGTGTCAAATCCTAACTCGGCTGCCATTATTCCAGTCAGATAAGCAACTTCAATACTGTGCTGTAGTAAATTTTGGCCATAACTCGAACGATATTTCATTTTACCAATGTGTTTCACTAATTCAATATTAACACCATGCAATCCAAGTTGAATTAATGTATTCTCACCCTCTTTTTGAATTTCCTCATCAAGTTCTTCTTGAACTTTAGTAACAATTTCTTCAATTCGCGCTGGATGAATTCTGCCATCTGCTATTAATCGTTCCAATGATATTCTGGCAACTTCCCTTCTGAACTGATCAAATGCAGAAAGGATAACTGCTTCTGGAGTATCATCCACAATTACATCAACTCCAGTAGCTGCTTCAAAGGCTCGGATGTTTCGTCCTTCGCGTCCAATAATTCGTCCTTTCATTTCATCATTTTGAATTTGGACAACTGACACAGTGGATTCAACTGAATGATCTACTGCCGTTCTTTGAATTGCTTGAATGATTACACGTTGAGCTTCTTTTTTTGCATCATTTTTAGCTTGATCACGAATTTCCTTTATTGATTGAGATGCATCAGACTTAGCTTTGGATATCATGTTTTCCATCAACATTTTCTTTGCTTCTTCAGATGTTAACCCGGCAATTTTCTCCAATCGTACATTTTGCTCCGCTATTAATTTATCAAGCTCAAATATTTTTCGTTCAACTTCTTCTTTTTGCTGAGCAATTAACTTTTCCGCTTCTTTATTTGTCTTTTCTTTTTGTGTTACTAAATCGTATTTCTTTTCGAGATTTTCTTCTCGTGATTCAAGTTGCTTTTCATGATTTTGAAGTTTCTGTTTCTTTGTATTGACATCGTTATCAAACTCTTGCTTTTTCTTCAACCATTCATCTTTAACCTCTAATAATTTTTCACGTTTAATATGTTTCGATTCTTTTTCAGCATCGTCGATAATTTTTTCAGCTTTTTCTTTAGCATTTACAAGACTATTCTTACCAATCTTAGAGTTGATAAACCATCCAAGGTAGAAAGCAAAAAATGCCACTACAAGCACAATTAAAATCACCATTAACAAATCCAACTGCATAATTACCTCCGTTATACGAAAATATATTTAAGCCGCAACTGCCGACCCAATAGGAAAAAGAACTCTTTCCTATCATATGCGGGATACTGCCCGACGCTTTTTACTTCCACTAGTCTACTAATGTAGAACCCAAAATTGGGCGAGGCCTGTAATACACGCCGTAAGTCAATAACCCTTAGGTTTTTATTGTTAGTTCTTTTTAAATAAGCCGGCAGTGCGGAAAATTAAGAAGGAGTAGACATGAATATTGATTCGTTCAAAAGAAGCTTTATTTTTTTTACTTTGTCAGTTGCTTGTATGCTAAATTCTCTGAATCTATTCTTTTCTACAAAAAGATCATAAGCTATATTCAATGCAGCTATTATGGCTATTGTATCTTTCGGTTGATCTGGTAATTCTTCGCGAGTTTCTTCCATCATTTTATTTACGTAATCAGCTAATTCAGCAGCTATTTCTTGGTTTTCTACAAGCAGAGAATATTCTTTATCAAATATTTTTACTTTGAGCTTCTTTTTATCTGTCATTATTGTCTATTCCAAATTTCCACAATATTTAAGAACGTAAATGATAGTCTATTTTGGCTATCAGTTCACTAATCTTACTCCTTAATGCTTCTCTGTCCTCCAGTTTTAATGATTCTGCATTAATAAAACTATCTTCATTCAGTAATGCTTTACTTAACTTTGATTCAATTTCTGCAATTTTTCTTTTTAGTGCGTCGTTCTCTTTTTCAAGAGTATTAATTCTTTGATTTAATCCTTCATTTGCTTCTAAAACTTCTGTCCCTTTTTGAATAAAATAATAAATCTGTTTTTCGAGAGAATTTAGTTCATCTAAAAACAAATCATATTTTGATAATTCGGGCAACTATATGCCTCTTAATTGTGCTTTAAAAGTTTTTTCAACTTCTTTTATTGCATTTCTAAAATCTTTATCTACTTCATCTTCCTTTAGAGTTCTTGTTTCGTCAAAATACTCTAATTGAAAAGCTAAAGATTTTTTATCTTTACCTAAACTGTCGCTTTGAAAGATATCAAATAACTTTATCTGATGCAACAAGTTAGAGCTTGCTGTCTTAATAACTTCTATAACTTTATCCGATTCAACTTCGGTATCAAGCACAAATGCTAAATCTCTAACCATTTTGGGAAATTTTAATAAATCCTTGAATTTTCGGTCCGGTTGCTCAATTTTTTTCAATTCATCAATATTGATTTCGCATGCAAAAATTTCTTGACTAACATCAAAAAGATTTGCGACGCTCATTTTCACCTTTCCACCATAACCTATTATTTTATTGTTATGCATTATTGTGAAAGCTTCTTCATAATTAACATGGTTAATATTATAAGTCAATTCAAACTTAATTGAAGGGAAACTTTTATTTAATAATGCGTATACATTTCCTTTAAGTCCGAAAAAATCTGAAGCTATATCCTTTTCGTACCATTCAGACTGAATTTCGTAACCCGTTATTGCAATGAGCAATATTTCTGACTCTTTAAAGTCCTCAAATGACTCTATTTCTTTTTCATGTATTAGTTCAAATACTTTTCCGATTTCGAAGAACCTGAGGTTTTTTTCATTCACTTTAATGTTATTCGAAATTGCTTGGAGCATCCCTGGAAGAAGTGAAGTTCTAAGGTGTGACATCTCACTGCTCTGAGGATTTAGCATTTTTATTGGTTTACCAAATTTTTCTGATATGGTTTCGTTTAAAAGTGAGTTGGTGACTAATTCATAAAAGCTTAATGAATTCATAGCATTTTTCAAATTATCACAAAAGTAAGATTGATCTACCTTTTCTTCTAATGTTACTGATATTTTTTGTACATTCGGAATTTTTTCAAAACCATAAATTCTTGCTACCTCTTCAATTATATCAATCTCTCTTTCAATATCATGCCTAAAACTTGGGATTACTAGTTCGATTTGTTCATTATTCTTACTAATTATTTCAAATCCTAAATTCGTTAAAATATTTTCTACAGTGGATTCTGGAATCGAATAACCTAGAACTTTCATCAATCTTGAAAACCTAAGAATTGTTTTTCTTTTTTCAATTTTATTCGGATAAGCATCAATTTCACCATATAGAATTTCACCGCCAGAAGTCATTTGAATTAATTGAGCTGCTCGTCTAGCTGCCCAAGCGGTTATATCGTAATCTGTTCCCCTTTCAAATCGATAAGAAGCGTCGGTTGAAAGTCCCAATCTTTTTGCTGTTCTGCGAATTGAAGAAGGATTAAAAAAAGCGCTTTCAATTAAAATGTTTTTTGTAGTAAATGTCACTTCAGAATTCTCACCGCCCATAATACCGGCAATTGCAACAGACTTTTCGCCATCGCAAATCATAAGATCAGTTGAAGTAAGTTCCCTATCCTTTGAATCAAGTGTCGAAAATTTTTCAGATTCATTTGCACCTTTTACAACTATCTTATTATCATGAAGTTTATCAAGATCAAAGGCATGAAGAGGTTGCCCGATTTCATGCAATACGAAATTTGTAACATCAACAACGTTATTAATTGGTCTAAGTCCAATACTTTTTAATTTTTTCTTTAACCAATCCGGTGATTCCAGTATCTTTACACCTAAAACTACTTTTCCGACATATCTTGGACAATTAACAGAATCTTCAATAAAAACTTTTGCAAAATCTTCAGATTTCTTTTTTGATTCATTAATTTGAATTTCAGGAAATTTTATTTTACGATTAAATATTGCAGCAAGGTCACGTGCAATTCCAATATGGCTTAAAGCATCACAACGATTCGGAGTAATTGCAACTTCTAAAATTACATCATCAGCACCTAGTGCATCTGCTAATGGAGTTCCAATTTTTAGTTTCTCATCTAATACGAGTATTCCTTCGTGATTATCACCTAATTCTAATTCAAACTCCGAACAGATCATTCCAGTTGAAACTTCACCACGAATTTTAACTTTCTCTAATTTCATTCCATTAGAGGGAATTATAGATCCCACTTTTGCAAATGCAATTTTTTGATCTTGTGCAACATTTTGGGCACCGCATACTACGCTATAGTCAGATTCACCATCACTAACAACACAAAGCGATAGTTTATCAGCATTTGGATGTTTTTTAACTTCCTTTACTAAACCAACTACCATGTTGTTATACTTATCGGATTGAACAACTACTTCTTCTACTTCTAATCCAGCAAAAGTTATCTTATCAATAATCTCATTGATACTTATATCTTTAAGATCAACATAATCAATTAACCATTGTAGAGAAATTTTCATAGTAGTCCTAATTAAAACTGCTTTAGAAAACGAATATCACTATCAAATAAAAGTCTAATATCATCAATTCCGTATTTTCTCATAGTAGTTCGTTCAATACCCATTCCAAATGCATAACCAACATATTTTTCAGGATCTATTCCAACATTAATCAAAACATTCGGGTCAACCATTCCACATCCTAATATTTCCATCCATCTGCCTTCTTTACCTTTTGGCTGCCACCAAATATCCATTTCTGCACTTGGTTCAGTAAATGGGAAAAAACTTGCACGGAAACGATATTTTATTTCACTTCCAAAATATTGTTTAATGAATGCTACTAATGTGCCTTTTAATTCAGCAAAAGTAACATCGGTATCAACATAAAGTCCTTCAACTTGATGAAACAAACAATAACTCTTGGCACTTACAGCTTCATTTCTAAAAACTTTACCGGGCATTATTGCGCGGATCGGTGGCTTTTTTTCTTTCATCAATCTTATTTGAACCGGAGAAGTATGAGTTCTCAATAAAAAGTTTTGATTAATAAAGAAAGTGTCTTGCATGTCTCGTGCTGGGTGATCAGTCGGAAAATTCAGAGCTTCAAAATTATTGTAGTCAGACTCAAGTTCTGGTCCCTCATAAATAGAAAATCCTAACCCTTTGAAAATATTTTTTATTTCATCAAGAGTTTGAGTAATAATATGTTTGCTACCAATCTCTTTTTGTTTTCCAGGAAGTGTTAAATCTATTGATGCTGCTTTTTTAACAGTATATTCTTTTTCAAGTTTTTGTATGAATTCATTAAATTTGGATTGAGTATACGTTTTGAGGTCATTTAATTTTTGACCAATAAGTTTCTTTTCTTCTTTTGAAGTTAATTTGAAATCTTCAAAAAGCTGATTAACAATTCCTTTTTTGCTTAGAAATTTTAGACGTAGTTCTTCGAGTGACTGTGGATTTGTAACTTTAGAAAGGGCCTCATCAAAACTTTTTCGGGTTTCAGAAATTTTTTCTACCATTTTGCTTCCCGAGTATTTAAAAAATACCCTCCGACATTTATTCCATACGAAGGAGGGTTATTATTAATGCACCGCAAATTTTACAACATCCGCAAATGCATTTGGATTTTCAACTGCAATGCTTGCAAGTAATTTACGATTGATCCCAACACCTTTTTCATCTAACAATCGAATTAACTTAGAATATGAAATACCATGTTCTCTTGCAGCAGCATTTATTCTTACAATCCATAGCGAACGGTAATCTCTCTTTTTTACTTTTCTATCTCTATAAGCATGAGTTAAAGCTTTATCTACACTGTGCTTTGCAACAGTTAATACTTTGCTGCGCGCACCCCAATAACCTTTTGCTTTTTTTAAGATTTTCTTACGTCTTGCTTTAGACGCTACATTATTAACTGAGCGTGGCATAATTTACTTTCTCCAATTATTGAAGCATGATTTTAACTCGCTTCGAATCAGCTTTAGAAACTAGAGTTGATTTTCTTAATCCTCTTTTTCTTTTTGTTGATTTCGTAGTGAGAATATGTGATTTAAAAGCCTTGTTTCTTTTTACTTTTCCCGATCCGGTTTTTCTAAAAGTTTTAGAAGCTCCACGGTTACTTTTCATTTTTGGCATTCTAACACCTATCTATTTTTTCTTTTTACCTTTTTGCGGTGCTAATATGGCATGCATCGCTCTGCCTTCAAACTTCGGTTCTTGTTCAACTTTTGCAACCTCTTGCAATCGTTCAATAAATCTTAAAAGAAGAGCTTCTCCTAATTCTGTATAAGCAAGTTCTCTGCCTTTAAAAATAACAGATACTTTTACTTTATTACCATCTTCAATAAAATTAACTGCATGCCTTGCCTTAAAATCAAAATCATGTGTATCAGTGTTAGGATGAAGTCTAATTTCCTTTAATACACTAACTTGCTGTTTCTTCTTTTGTAATTTTTCTCTTTTTTGAATTTCGTATAAAAATTTTCCATAATCAATAATTTTGCAAACCGGAGGAGTAGCTTGCGGGGCAATTTCAACTAAATCCATTTCAGATTCTTGTGCCTTTGCTAATGCAACTTTTATTGGTACAATACCAACTTGCTCCCCATCTGCATCTATAAGTCTTACCTCAGGAATTCTTATTTCCTGATTGACTCGGTATTTAATTTGAGTGATAGAATACCTCTCTAATTATGATTTGTTTTGTTTATTATTTCATCAAGAATTTTTTGTGAAAAATCTTTTAATGACATGATGCCTTTATCACCAACTTTGTGCTGGCGTAATGAAATTGAATTTGATTCCTTTTCTTTCTCACCTACTATTAACATGTATGGAACTTTTTGATTTTCCCACTCGCGTATTTTATAGCCTATTTTCTCGCTTCTTTCGTCCACTTCTACTCTTACATTATTCGATTTTAATTTGTTACACACTAGTTTTGCATAATCAAAATAATTTTGAGATACTGGAATTACAACTGCTTGAACTGGCGCTAACCATGTTGGGAAATAACCAGCAAAATGTTCAATCAATATTCCGATAAATCTTTCGAGCGAACCAAATGGAGCGCGGTGAATCACTACTGGACGGTGTTTTTGTCCATCACTTCCAACGTATTCCAGATTAAATCGCTCAGGCATTACATAATCAATTTGAACAGTTCCAAGCTGCCATTTTCTTCCGAGAGTATCTTTAACCATAAAATCAATTTTAGGTCCATAAAATGCAGCTTCACCTTCTTCAATATGATAATCTAAATTCATTAAATCTGCAGCTTCTTTAATTTCAACTTGAGCTTTATCCCAAAGTGCAAGATCACCGCCATATTTTTCAACATTGTTATCTCTAAATGAAAGTTGGGTAGTAAATTCTTTGAAGCCCATAGTTGTAAATACAACTTTTATCAAATCAATAACATTACATACTTCATCTTTAAGTTGATCACCGCGAACAAATATATGGGAATCATCAACAGCGAAACCTCGTACACGTGTTAATCCATTTAGTTCGCCACTCTGCTCATATCTATAAACTGTTCCAAACTCTGCTAATCTTAAAGGTAAATCTCTATAGCTCCTTGGTTTAGCTAAATATATTTGAAAGTGATGAGGACAGTTCATTGGTTTTAAAAGATATTCCTCATTATCATTTTCAAATTTCATTGTTGGGAATTGACTATCCTTATAAAATGGGTAGTGACCGCTAGTTTTATAAAGATTAATATTACCAATGTGTGGAGTTACAACTGGAAGATAATCCCTTTTTGTTTGCTCTTCCTTTAAAAACTTTTCTAATGTCTCCCTTAATATGGTTCCTTTTGGTAACCAAATCGGTAATCCTGATCCTACTTTTGGAGTTAGATGAAATAGTTCAAGTTCTTTTCCAAGCTTTCTATGGTCGCGGCGTTTTGCTTCTTCTAGAGCTACTATGTAGTCATCCAACATTTTCTTTTTTGGAAATGACACTCCATAAATTCTTTGAAGCTGTTTATTATTTTCATCTCCTCGCCAATATGAACCTGAAACACTTAGCAACTTTATATACTTTATTTTGCTTGTATCAGGAATATGAGGCCCAGTACAAAGGTCAGTAAATTCTCCTTCATCATAAATGCTTATTGTCTCAGCATTTTCATCTAGCTTTGATAAAATCTCTAACTTATAATTGTCACCCTTTTTTTCGAAAAAATTTATTGCTTCGGATTTACTTAGCTCAGTTCTAACGAATGGGTTTTTCTGTTTAGAAATATCAAGCATTCTATTTTCGATCTTTACTAAATCTTCTTCACTTAATGTTTTATTAATATCTATATCGTAATAAAATCCAGTATCAATAGCTGGACCGACACCAAATTTTGCTTCAGGATAAAGAGATTGTACAGCATGAGCCATTAAATGAGAAGTGGAATGCCAGTATGTTTCTTTACCATCGGGATTTTCAAATGTTAAAATCTGCATGTCAGCATCATTATTTATGGATGTAGATAGGTCTACTATTTTTCCATTTACTTTAGCCACTAATGCATCATCAGCAAGTCGAGAAGAAATTTTATTCGCAATAGTAAACGCAGTTATTCCTTTCTCGAATTCCTTTTCTGTTCCATCTGGAAATTTTATTTTTATCTGTTCCATATATTCAAAATCAAAAAAAAACGGAGCTCGCTCCGATGATGTGGGTTCTATAGGACTCGAACCTATGACCTTCTGCACGTCAAGCAGACGCTCTAGCCAACTGAGCTAAGAACCCGAGATCCTATTTCGTCATTAATTAAAGCCTTGTTGTAGAACCCTATTTACAGTACCGAGGGCCGGACTCGAACCGGCACGGGTGTGAACACCCACAGGATTTTAAGTCCTGTGCGTCTACCAATTCCGCCACCCCGGCAAAATGGAATGCAAATATAATCTTTTTTACTTATTTCTCGCAATTTTTTTAAGATTCGATATATAAAAGTATTAGATTAATTTACCCAACCATTGCTTTAATGTCTAATTCAAAACAGTTTTTACTCTATTTGCTTTCAAAAATTCAAAACATTATTTTTGCTACACTTTTTACGGGCCCATAGCTCAGTTGGTTAGAGCAGCTGACTCATAATCAGCGGGTCGGAGGTTCAAGTCCTTCTGGGCCCACAAAGAAAAGCTCGAATTTATAAGAATTCGGGCTTTTTTATTTCCTCCCCGATTTGCTGACCAATAATTCTCAAATAATTCCCAGCATTAATGATTGAATCATAAGGAGATTCGGAGATATCTACAGTTGAATACAAAAGATCAAATTTTTTATTAAAATATTTTTTCGCATCTTCATCAATGATACCAGCAACTCCAATAGCAATCTTACCATTCTGTTTTGCTTTTTGAAGTATGCCCCAAGGTGCTTTATTAAATTGAGTTTGATAATCAAGTTTTCCTTCACCAGTTATAACTAAATCTGCATTTTTTACTTTTTCATCTAAACATAAAAATTCTATCAAGAAATCTATTCCGCTCGTAAGTTTTGCATTCGCAAAAACTGCTAATCCAAACCCCAAACCACCAGCAGCCCCAGCACCCGGAAGGTCTTGTGCAAAAATTTTTAACTCTTTTTCAACAACATTCGCAAATTGTCTGAGATACGAATCCATAATTTGAACCATTTCTTGTGTTGCACCTTTTTGAGGCCCATAAACATGTGCAGCCCCATCCGGACCGTACAATGGATTGGTTACATCACAAATTACTGTAATTGGTGTTTTTGATAATCTTTCTAATTTATTTGTTTGATCAATTTTGGTTATTTTATTTAATGCACTACAATTGCATTCAACAACGTTATTTTCGCCATTTAAAAATTTTACTCCGAGTGCAGTTGCCATTCCAATTCCAGCGTCATTGGTGGCACTGCCTCCAATTCCAATAATTATATTTTTGACATCACGGTTAACTGCATCATAAATTAATTCACCTGTCCCAAAAGTTGTTGTAAACATTGGATTTCTTTCATCTTCTTTAAGAAGTGTAAGCCCAGAAGCAGAAGCCATTTCGATAATTGCCGTTTCATTGTTGTTAATCAATCCATATTTGGCAGAAATGTCCCTTAAAAGTGGATCTTTTACTTGGACTGAAACATAACTCCCTCTTAAACTTTCAACTATCGCTTCAACAGTTCCCTCACCACCATCTGCTAAAGGAATTTTATTGACCTCGAGACTTGGATTTGTTGTTTTAAGTCCTTCTTCAAGAAATTTCGCGACTTCAAGTGAAGGAAGACAATCCTTAAATGAATCAACAGCAATTAATATTTTTTTACTATTCATATTAGTAAACTTAAAGTTTTTCAAATAAACATACGTAAACAACATCATATATTTATTGAAAATAAAATTGTTTAATGTAGATGACGAAGTAACTTGGTAAATAGTGTTTTAAATGGGTAAGTAAGCACAAAAACTGTAATGAAAAAATAAACTCAATTGTTTAGAATGCTATTAACTCTCTCTTTAAAATATCCATTCTCAAGATATTTGTATAAATTTTTACCAGGACAAACTGTAAAAGCCGAATAATCTTTATGGCCACGAATTAATTCAATTGCAACATTATATTTTAATGCTAACCAAGCCATTGTTTTAACAACTGCTTTTAATTGTAATTCATTTGGTTCAACCTCTTCGAAATTACCTACAACTTCAATAAGTGCATGTCCACTTGGATCATATTCTGTATTCGTATCTCCAGCATAAAGGATATTTCTTCCTTCATAAATTTTACCGTTAAGATCTATTATATAGTGATATGGAATATCGATCCACTTTTTTTCTTTTATTGACCATGATTGAAGACTTCTAAGATATTCTATAGGATCTCTATCCTTTGGGAAAAATTCTCCTTGATGATGCAAAGTAATAAATTTTATTGAATGCTTTCGTGCAAGTGAATCATTAACTGGAGTTCCACCCCATTGATTAACAGTTATGATTTCATTCTCAATATCTTCAACAAATCTATTAGTAGTAGAGCAACCATTTAGCATGCTTAGTAAAATAAATACTATTACTATAAATAAATTTCTTTTAATCATTGGAATAAATATCATTTATAACTATTACTAATTTTGTTCAATGTAAAACTACAATGTTTTTCTATTTATTGTAAATAATTGTTATTCAAAATAAAAAACCCCGAGTGTAAAATCCCGGGGTTAATTTTTGAAAAAAAGTTAAGCTTATTTTATTTCGATAGTTTTTGGTTTAACTCTCTCATGCTTAGGTAATTTAACATTGAGAATTCCATTGTCGAATTTAGCATCAATTTTGGATTCATCAATACCGTTAGAAATTTTAAATCTTCTGAAGAAATTTCCGCTTTCAATTTCTTTCAAAATATATTTTCTATTCTGAATTGATGGGTAGTCAATTCTTCCCATTAGAATTAGGCTTCCATCTTCTAATTTAATTTTAATATGTTCTTTAGAAACGCCTGGCATTTGGGCTGTTAGAAAATAATCATCTTCGGTTTCATAAATATCTACAATAGGAGCAATCCATGATTCATTTTCTAAAGCCTCTTCCCAGCTTTTGGTTGTTTGAATATCAAACATTTGTTTATTGTCAGTCATTTTTACCCCGTTTATTTATTATAAATTATTTTTTGTCATCATCAACTACTTCGTAAGATGCGTCTTGAACTTCTCCATCATCTTTTTTCTGAGAACTTTGTTGGTGACCAGCAGTTGGATCTTGAGCAGATTGCTGTTCTCCTTGAGAAGGTGGCTGCTGTTGATATAATTGCTGAGCAACATCATTCCAAACCTTTGTTAATTCATCTGTAGCAGATTTGATTTTTTCAGAATCATTGGTTTTCAATGCATCTTCAACTTTTGTAATTTCACTTTCAAGTCTGCTCTTTGCATCTACCGGCATTTTATCACCAAGTTCTTGAATTTGCTTTTTAGTCTGAAATACTAAATTATCTGCAGCATTTTTTATTTCAACAGATTCCTTCTTCTTTTTGTCTTCAGCAGCATGTTCTTTTGCTTGATTTTTCATTTTTTCAACTTCATCTTTAGATAATCCGCTTGATGAAGTAATTCTAATACTCTGTTCTTTATTTGTTCCTTTATCTTTTGCAGCAACATGTAGAATTCCGTTCGCATCTATATCGAATGTAACTTCAATTTGCGGAACACCGCGTGGAGCTGGTGGAATTCCATCTAAATGGAATCTCCCAAGCGTTCTATTATCTGCAGCCATTGGCCTTTCGCCTTGTAAAATGTGAATTTCTACTGAAGGCTGACTATCTGCTGCTGTTGAAAAAACTTCACTTTTCTTTGTTGGAATGGTTGTATTAGATTGAATTAAAACTGTCATCACACCGCCTAAAGTCTCAATTCCAAGTGAAAGTGGTGTTACATCTAACAATAAAACATCTTTTACATCACCGGCTAATACACCACCTTGAATTGCTGCACCAATAGCAACAACTTCATCAGGATTCACTCCTTTGTGCGGTTCTTTACCAAATATTTTTTTAACAAGTTCTTGAACTTTTGGTATTCGAGTTGAGCCTCCGACCAATATTACTTCATCAATTTGCGAAGCACTTAATCCAGCATCTTTAATTGCTTTTTCACATGGACCTATAGTTCTCTGAAATAAATCATCTACCAATTGTTCAAACTTAGCTCTGCTCATCGAAATATTTAAATGTTTTGGACCATCTTGTGTCGCCGTTATAAATGGAAGGTTAACATCAGTTTGCATTGATGAAGAAAGTTCAATCTTTGCTTTTTCAGCTGCTTCTTTAAGTCGTTGAAGAGCCATTGGATCTTTTCTTAAATCAATACCTTCTTGCTTTTTAAATTCATCTGCTAAATAATCAATTAATCTTTGATCAAAATCGTCACCGCCAAGATGTGTGTCACCATTAGTTGATTTAACTTCAAACACTCCTTCACCAATCTGTAATACCGAAATATCAAAAGTACCTCCACCTAAATCGTAAACAGCTACAGTTTGATCTTTGTGTTTTTTATCAAGTCCATATGCTAATGCTGCTGCAGTTGGTTCATTGATGATTCTTTTCACAGTTAAACCAGCAATTTCTCCAGCATCTTTTGTTGCTTGTCTTTGCGCATCATTAAAATATGCTGGAACTGTTATTACTGCTTCATTAACTTCGTGTCCAAGATAATCTTCAGCGGTTTTTTTCATTTTTTGCAAAACCATTGCAGAAATTTCTGGAGGAGAATATAGACGATCACTTATTTTTACTCTTGCAGAATTATTTTCACCGGCTACTACTTCATAAGGTACTTCTTTTGTTTCAGTATCAACCTCACCCAGTCTTCTCCCCATAAATCTTTTAATTGAAAAGATTGTGTTTTTCGGATTAGTAACTGCTTGTCTCTTAGCTGGTTGACCTACTAATCTTTCATTTGTTTTTGTAAATGCTACTACTGAAGGGGTAGTACGTCCACCTTCGGAATTTGGAATCACTACCGGTTCATTGCCTTCCATCACAGAAACGCAAGAATTTGTTGTTCCTAAATCAATACCAATTATCTTTCCCATTTCATTTTCCTTTTTAATAGTAAAATGAGCTGAAGTATTACTTCAGCTCTATAATTTTTTCATTTATCTTTTTTGGCTCAACTTTGTTAAGCTTGATCGTTAATATACCATCCTCAAATTTTGCGTCTATTTTTTCCGAATCAATTTCCGCTGGTAATGTAAAGCATCTTTTAAATTTGCCGTAAACTCTTTCTGCTCGATAAAAATTCTTATCCTTAACCTCATCTTCTTTTTTCTTTTCACCTTCTAAAGTTAAAATATTATCTTGCAGAGTAAGTTTTAGATTTTCTTTTTTTACACCTGGTATTTCAGCAATAACATTGATATGTTTTTCATCGTCCGAGATATCAATCCTTGGATGAAAGTTATCAGTAAATGCAAAACCGAAATTTGAGAAGTCTTCGAAATATCTGTTTATTTTATCACTGATACTTTCGAGTTCTCTTAAGGGTTCAAATTTAATGAGTGTCATGTTATCCTCCATTGTTTATTTTTGCCCAATATATAACAATGAGAATGCCAAAGTTGATTTTTTCTATAACTATATAAAATATAATAGCTTACACCAATAAACATTAAAACAAAAAAATCTGCTTTAATGACATAGTGCGACAATTAATTGTATAAATTATGATTTCATGGCAGAATCTCTGCCAGAATTCAATTTTTTTCATTGGAGGAAGGATGTTTAATATTGAAGAATTTGATATAAAGCTTGATACCGATTTTATTGGAAGGAATTTTATTTATTCTGATGAAGTTGATTCTACAAACTCATTATTATTAACTAAAAAAGATTTTAATATTGATGGAACAGTACTGCTCGCAGAATTTCAGAGAAGCGGAAGAGGAAGAAAGAACAGAACATGGATAAGCAATGCTGGGCAGAATTTAACTTTTTCTATTCTTCTTATTAATGAAATAAAAGAAAATAAGGCAAATCATATAAACCTTGGGGCTTCTCTTGCTGTTGCACAAGCTCTTGAAAATTTGTATCAACTAAATGTTGAATTAAAATGGCCCAATGATGTTCTAATCTCAAAAAAGAAAATCTCCGGTATATTAATTGAATCAAGTTCTAAAGGAAGCAAAATTAACAGACTAGTAGTTGGTATTGGTATAAATGTAAATCAGCCTAACTTTCCTGGTAAATTTGAAATTCAACCTACATCTATTAGAAAAGAATTTAAATCTACAGTCAGCCGCGAAAAATTATTAAGCGAAATATTGAATAATTTTGAAATTATTTATTACCAATTAAAAAAGAATGCTACTAAAATTCTAAATGATTGGCGAAATAGGTGCAAATTAATTGGAGAGAAAATTAAAATAGTAGAAGAAGATAAAATTCTTAATGGAGTATTTGAAGATATTGATGAAGATGGCTTTTTATTATTAAAGGTAGGTAATAAAATAGAAAAAATTTATTTTGGTGATGTTAGCTTAAGGTGATATATGAATGTATACTTTGACAATGCTGCGACGACTCCACTTCACCCAAAAGTAATTGAAAAGATGAATAGTGTTCTTTCAAATGACTTTGGCAATCCTTCATCCATTCATTCCTATGGAAGAAAAGCTAAAGTTGCGATTGAAGAGGCAAGAGAAACAATTTCAGATTTTATTAATGCAAAACCAAGTGAAATTTATTTTACAAGTGGTGGAACTGAAAGTAATAATTTTATTATTTCCGGAATTTCAAGGGCAGTATTCGAAGAAAAAAGTAAATATGAAATAGTATCAACAAATGTTGAACATCATTCAATAATTGATACTATTGAAGCCCTTAAAATGTTTGGTATCAAGAACAAACTTGTGCCGACTAATAAATTCACTTCATCCGAAATAAATACCATTGAAGAATCAATTTCAAATAATACATCATTAGTTACTAGTATTTATGTGAATAATGAAACTGGTTCAATAAATCCAATTGATAAAATATCAAAGCTAAAAAAAGAAAATGATGTTTTACTTCATTCAGATGCTGTGCAAGCTCTGGGGAAATTCAAAATAGATGTGCAAAAATTAGAAATCGATTCTTTAACTGGATCAGCCCATAAAATTAATGGGCCAAAAGGAATCGGGTTTGCATATTTAAAAAGCGGGACACCAATTACACCACTGCTCTTTGGCGGTTCACAAGAACGGAATCGAAGAGGCGGAACAGAAAATGTTGCCGGAATTCTTGGATTTGCCGAAGCAATTAAAATTAAAAATGAAAACTTAATAGCTGATTTCAATAAAGCAAGTTATCTGAAGCAAAAATTTATAGAGGGAATTAAATCTATTGATTCAAAGCATATCAATATAAATGGCGGTTCTAAAACATCGCCTTTTATATTAAATATAAATTTGGATTCAGAATATTATAACACAGATGCAGAATCGCTAATTATGTATTTAGATATAAATGGAGTTGCTGTATCAAGTGGTTCGGCGTGTACAAGCGGTACTATTAAGGCTTCACATGTATTATTAGCGGCTGGTTTTAAACCGAAAGATGCAGCTGGGGCTATTCGGTTTTCGTTCGGATATCAAAACACAATTGAAGAAGTCAATTACGCATTAGAAGTATTACAAAAATTAGCGAAGAAATTCCGTATTAGTTAGAATTAAAGTAAAATAATAAATGAGATAACTTTTCTTTCAGCTGTTTTCTATTCACAATAAAATCTATAAAACCATTTTCAAGCAAAAATTCTGATCTCTGGAATCCTTCAGGTAAATCCCTTCCTATTGTCTGCCTGATAACTCTCGGACCGGCAAAACCAATTAATGCTTTTGGTTCTGCAATAATAACATCGCCAAGCATCGCATAACTTGCAGTTACTCCACCCGTTGTAGGGTCAGTTAAAACTGAGATGAAAGGTAATTTGGCATCTGCATGCCGTGCTAGTCTTGCGCTTGTCTTTGCCATCTGCATCAATGAAAAAGCTCCTTCCATCATTCTCGCACCGCCGCTTTGACTTATAATAACAAGAGGAATTTTATCTTCGTAAGCGACATCAATAATTCTAGCAATCTTTTCTCCAACAACTGAGCCCATACTACCGCCAATAAATCCAAAATCCATGCATGCAAAGGCAGCTTTTTGTCCTTCAATTTTACCAACACCGGTTTTTATTGCATCATTAAGTCCGGATTTTTTTATCGTTGCATTTATTCTATCTTTATATCTTTTTGTGTCCTCAAATTCAAGGGGATCACCAGAACGCATTTTTTTATCATATTCCTTAAAAGAATTTTTATCAAAAATGAAGCTGATATATTGATCACTGCCAATTCTAAAATGGTATTGACATTTTGGACACATCCATAAATTTACTTCTAATTGTTTGTTATGAATTATTTCTCCACAATCTTCACATTTGGACCATTGCCCATCCGGCAAGTCTGTTTTTCTACTTTCTGGGGAAATGTTCTCTTTACTTCTTTTAAACCAAGCCATCATTTTCTCTTTTTAATATTTGCAGTTATAGTAATAGTCTGATTTTGATTTGCTGGATCGTTGGAATTTAAGGTTATAGTTCGAACAAGTTTACCTTCCCTATTTGCAGTATCAAGTTCAATTTTTAATGAACCGGATTCACCAGCTTTTAATTTTTTACTGCTTAACAAAGCTGCGGTACAGCCGCAAGAAGTTTTTACATCCTTTATTTCGAGAATACTTTTGCCCTCATTTTTAAAACCAATTTTAGCTTCATAAATCTTTCCTTCTTCAACTTGACCAAAATCATATTGATACAAAGACAGAACTAATTTTGGAGAATCTTTTGGCGGTGAGGTTAATTTATCTACAACCAGAGCAGTAAAAGCAAGCTGAAATTGTGGATTATTTGCATCATTAGAAAAAACATACACAGCTTTATGCTGAGCACCCATTCTATCACTCGAATCAAATTCAACTCTAATTGTAGTCTTTTCTCCTGGCTTTAATACTTTTTTTGCCGGCTGAGCCGCAGTACAACCACACGAGGCTTGTACCTTATCTATTTTTAAATCCTCTCCGCCAATATTTTGAATTTCGAAAGTATGGTTTACAATTTGACCGTCAAGGATTTCACCAAAATCAAAGTTTGGATTACTCGATGTTATTTTAGGCCCTTGCTTTTGAGCAAGTGTAAATGATGCAAGTATTAAAAGTAGAAAAAAAATTTTCTTCTTCATTTTTACACCTTTGCAATAAAATTCTTCAAATAATTGGGTTCTAAATAATCGTAGTTATAAGTTAATAAATCAGAGCCAAATAAATAAGACCACTTCGCAATATTCGAGGCGTATGGTCCCAAAATATTGTTGATTTTTAAATTTGCAATCTTATCTCCAAATATTTTAATCTCTTGGTTAATCACACCATGTTCTATTTTTTTTATGAGTTTAACTTCTGAATTCCAATTATTGCTTTGCAAGTTTGAATTGAATGTTGCATAATAAAAATCGTCGATACTTGCATTACGTATAATTCCAAACTTTTCTTCATTCATAAAATATTCATTTATTTGCAAAGCAAATGCATTAAAAGTAGGCACCGGAACAATTGGTAAACCAGAACCAAATGCTAAACTCTTTGCAGCTGTTAAACCGATACGTAACCCAGTAAATGAACCAGGACCTATTGAGACTGCAATAAAAGATAAGTTTTTCAAAGTAATATTTGCTGAGTTTAAAATTAAATCTATCATTTCAATAAGCTTTTCGGAATGAACATGTTTTTTCAAGATATTCATTTCAAAAAAAGTTTTCTCATCAATCATGATGGCAGCACTACAGAGCTCACCCGAAGTTTCTATACTTAGAATTGGAAATTTATTTTTCATTTTTGTCAATTCTTATTGTCCGCAAATAATCATTTGTCATTTGTATTTCAACATTATAAACTTTTTTTGGCAAAATCTCCGGGAACAATTTTGCCCATTCAATAAAAAAAATTGCTTCATTTTCATTTAGATATTCAGCAAAGCCAATATCATATAATTCTTCTACTTTTTTAACTCTATAAAAATCGAAGTGATAAATGTTACATTCAGATTGATACTCATTTACTATCGCAAAACTTGGACTTGCAGCAAAGGAAATATCAAACCACTCGCATATGAATTTTATAAATGTTGTTTTTCCGCTTCCAAGATCCCCATTTAGTAAAATAATGTCCCCATTTGACAAAACATCTGCAAAAGAAGAGGCAATTTTTTTCATATCGGCAAGATTCAGCCCAGATTTAACAAATGGGAACTGCATTATGCTTTACTTTCCATAGTGATAATTGGCAAAATCATCTCTTCCATCGAGATACCGCCATGTTGAAAACTATCTTTATAATAGCTTAAATATTTGTTGTAATCAGTAGGATAAACAAAATAATAATCTTCTTTAGCAATAATATAACTTATTGTTACTCCACGTTTTGGAAGTTTATATTCAGCCGGGTTCTTTATGAATATTGCATGCTTTTCATCAACTTTAAGATTTCTGCCAAACTTAAACCGTAAATTTGCAGAAGCTTCTCTATCCCCTAATACTTTTGCACCGCGAAGTGCTCTAATACTTCCATGATCTGTTGTAACAATTACTTTTGCTTTAGGAATTGTTGAAATTGTTTTAAAGGTATTTAATAAATATGAATGTTGAAACCAACTGTTCGTTAACGATCGATAAGCGGATTCATCAGGAGCTATCTCTTTTAATATTTCAGAATCAGACCTACCATGAGCAATCATGTCTAAAAAATTAACAACAACTGCTATGAAATTAGTTTTTCTATGTGAAAGAACATTTTGTTCAAAATTTCTTCCAACATCAGGATCAATTATTTTTAAATATTTCAATTCATTGCTAAGTGAGATTCTTTTTCTTTTCAGTAAAAGCTGCAAAAGATCTTTTTCATATTTGTTCATACTATTTTCATCATCATTCATTGAATCCCAAAGATTTGGATACTGCTTTTCAATTTCAGATGGAAATAGACCAGCAAATAAAGCATTACGTGCATATGGAGTCGCAGTTGGTAGAATTGAGTAATAATAATCCTTCTGTATATTGAAATTAACACTTAACAATTTTTCCATTAAAAGCCACTGATCAAGTCTTAAACAATCTATAACGAATAAAAACAAAGGTCCTTCAAAATTATTAAGCTGAGGAAGCGCATACCTTTCAATTACATCAATGCTAAGAGTTGGAGTTTTCAAATCATCAGGCTTGTTTAGCCAATTGCGATATTCCTTTTCAATGAATTTTGAGAATTCCTGATTGCATTCTTTCCATTGTTCAGAAAGTGTTTGTCTTAAATCGACTTCTGGATGGATATCCAATTCCATATCCCAGCCAACTAATTTTAAATATATTTCAATCCAATCTTCATAATCCGGATCATTCAATAGTTTTCTCGAAATTTCATTAAAGTCATTCAAATAATCTTTAGCAACATATTCAACCGAAATTTTTTTGCTCTCAAGAATTTTTTTACAAACCATCAACACTTGTGAAGGAACAACTGGTTTTATCAGGTAATCACTAATTTTACTCCCAATAGCATCGTGCATCAAGGATTCCTCTTCGCTCTTGGTAATCATCACTACCGGAATGTTAGGATTTATCTCTTTAATCTGCGCTAACGTTTCTAAACCACCTAGTCCAGCCATCATTTCATCTAAGAAAATTAAATCATAATTTTTTGAACGGACAACAGAAACAGCATCTTCGCCATTGGTAACTGTTTCAACATCATATCCTTTTTCGTTTAAAAAGATTATATGAGAACGTAGAAGTTCAATCTCGTCATCAACCCATAAAATTTTATTCTGTTTCATTCTATATTGAATTTAGTGATTTTAATATTACTGAATGGTAATGTGAACATCAATTCCAGCTTCATTAGTAATCGTTGGCGGAATTCGTGATGCACCTTCAGGTTCTATACTTGTTCTTCTGTAGAAAATTGATAAGGTTACACGTGAACTCATTACATACTTTATTTTGGGTTCAATTGTTGTATTAGTTTTCCCTTCTTGAGGAGTTCATTCATCTCGCCAATTATCCATTTCAAAAATAACACTCGAAGTTTTTCCGCTTGTATAAGAAAAAGAAATTTCAAGATCATTTTTTAAAGATATCCCGAATAATGGAAGTTCAAATCCAGTTTTTGTATAACTTGCAGAAATGTTTATGTCTCTTGAAAGTGACTGTGTAATATTTCTTGTCGTTACGCCAAGACTGAAAGAAGTTTTTGATGAGTATCGAACAGTACTTTGAAAACTGCCACCTAGTAATTGATCAAACTGGAAATTTAAACCTATTAACGGAGTAAACCCATAATCAATTCTTTGAGTTTGAATCTCTTGAATTCCATCAGGATTTATTTTCCAGCCTTCACTGTATGTAGAAGAATACACATGCTGAAGTGTAATTCTTCTTGCAAAGCTTAATATTTCATATTGCTCCAATCCGCTCCAACTAAAACTCCAGTTAGGTCTGGGAATATATTTTGAAAGTTTAGAAAGGAAAGGAATTTTTGATAAAAATGAAACTGTTTCAAATCCTTTTAAAAATGCATCGGATAAATTTGCATTTGGATTTTCGGAAGATTTATCATACAGTTCATGAACCTTATGAATTCCGTTATCTAAAAAAGAAAACATGAATGTTGGAGGCAATGATAAAAACGATCTATCAATACTTCCAGTAGAAACGAGATTAGTAACTCTTACATTTCCAAGTGAATCAGTTTGAAGTGTGCTGGTTTTATTAATTCCCCAACCAACTTTCCAAGTTAAATCTAATTGTGCGCCTTCCCATAACGGGCGTGATGTTTTGATATCAAAATCGTTTTTATGAGAATAATTATCAGACAGATTTCCATTAGGTGCTCTTGCGCCAAGTTCGTTTGATAATCCCAACATAAATAATCTCGATGGACCTTTTACATGCGATTGTTTAATTCCCCAGAAATTATTAAACCCGGTTCCTTCACCGGCAAGTCCGCCTCCTGAATAAGAACTATTCTGTGAAAAATTTATTGAAATTTGATCATAGTCTAAAAAGACGTATTTGAAGGCAAGTTTTAACAATTCCAAACTCGCAGAAAATACTGATTGTTTATTCGGATCCTCTAAATCCTCTGAACTTGCAAGACTATCTGATGTTATGGTTGAATCGGTTAAAACTCTATCATCAATAATTCTTTTTGTAGTATCACCTTCAGCGACTGTTCCTCGTTGGCTTCTTCTGCCTCCTCTTCCACCTTCTTGTCTTGGCTGCTGAATAGTTTGAGTAGGTGCTTCTTCTTGAAAGAGGGGAGCAAAAATTGATTTCAGCCTCACATTAATGCCAGCGGTAATTCGGTTTGCATATCCAGCACCTTTTCCCAAATCTTCTTGCTGGAAATTATTTTGCCAGGTATAAGCTGATCCATAAGATGCATTAACATTTACATATCTATTTATATCACCAAATGATGGAAGTTTTGGATTTAATCTTAAGTCAAAATTTTGTTTATAATTAAAATCTTTTCCGAAGAAAGCACTACTGAAAATATCTTTCCAAATTTCACTTTCTGGTCTTTCTAATTCATTTTCAGTAAGTAAATATGCTAACGAAGAAGAGACGTCAAAATTATACGCAAGAGTTATATTAAGCAAACCACCTTCAGTAACAGTCCAATTAAAACCAGCACCGCGAGTAGCTGTAAAATCTCTCTGAATATTTGGCTTAGCTACCAAACTTCTATTTTGCGAGAACGTTCTTCTGCGCGATGCTGTAACTCCAGCGGTAATACTTTGAGGGGCAAAGAATATCTTTACATCTTTATAGTCAGAGAAAATTCCAAGCAAATCACCAAGTAAAGGAATATCTAGTGGCTGGAAGTACAAATCCCTCGATAAATTCACATTGTAATTTGCATTTGCATTCCATACCCAGCTTGAATTTGAAACAATAGTAGGTGCGCGTCCAAAAGTTTTGTTATAATTAAATCCAAATGATAGACTGTTAAATGTATCCTCAATATACCAAGCGGTTGAAGGAATTTTTAATTTAATATTAGAAAGTGACCAAGTTTCTGAAATATTAATTGTTTGTGCTTCACTCTTTAAGCTATTCACTGCATTTTCAATTTGAGTTGGATCAACAGATTTTTCTTCTAAGGTTTTTCTTAAAAGATTTTGTGCCTCATCTACTTTTATATCTGTTCCGGGGATGAATAGTGGATTTGTAGAACTCTCTGTTCTGCTGTAAGCAATCTTCAAATTGCTTCCGGGCAAACTGATCGGAATAATTTTTAAAATATCGAAATCAACGGCAACACCCCAATTCAAACGATCTTCACGACTTCCAAATCTTTCGGCTATTTTGTGAAAATATGGATTTGTCTGTTGAACATTAAGATTAACTTTCATTAAGTCAGCCAGAGCAAATGAAGCCGAAGCACTATATGCCCAGCCTGGAGTATCATCAGCTTCCAAAACTCTTAACTCGTTAATCCAAACAGTTCCTGATACTCTTTGATTTAGAACCCCAATATTTTTAGGATTAACAATTCCAATTGTGAAAAATGTTATTCTTGTAAGAGTCGGATTTCCTCTAACGCCATATGTATGCCCTTCCTTACCTTCAACTGGCAGACTATAAATTAACGTCAATTGGGTAGAATCACGTCGTTGCTTAATAGCAGTTAATTCTGAAAAAATTAAACTTACCTCATTCCATTCAGATCTTACCGGTTGACGATATTCGTAATAGTTTGATGTATCAGATCCAAATCTCACATATATTTCTGACGAGAAATCATTCGGCGCATTATAAAATGATATTGAGCTTGGTGAAATATCATTTTGATCACCGTGCAAAAAGAGTTTCATTTCTTTATAGTTGAAAACGTCAAGCGGTCTATATAAAAATTTTACAACTTCTCTTTTATCACCATCCTCAAGATTTTTCATTATCAGTTCTAGAGATTGTTCATTTTTGAAAATTTCGTAATCTGGCTTTGTTCTATCTCGTTCTCTAAATACTCCGGGTGGTGAATAATATTCAGGATTATCTTCAATATTAATTGTAGATACTGTCAGCACTGTATCATCAACAGTTACTCTTGGCGGAACTAAAACTTTCTGCCATTGATTTCCAACAAGATTCATTTCAGCAAATCTTAGGTGCACTTTCTTATTTGCGCTAGAAACCCAAAATCTAATTGTCTCTATAACAGAAAAACTTGGATCGCCTACGGTTGGTCTTAAAAAATCTTTTAATGGAACTCGATATAAAAACCAACCATTTCCTCCTCCTTGCACTAATGGGTTAGAAGTTTTATTTGTATCAAGTGGTACTTCATATCTAAAGTAACTGTTAACTTTGTCTAACGTAAAGTTTCTATTTAAATCTTCTGTATCAGGAAGTCTTCCTTGATCAATTGAAACCGCATTTCCCTCCGTTCCATTAATTCTTGAATAGTCAGGATTTTGCGTCAGTTGAAAAGAATAGTTATCATTACTCGGATCTGGATTAGTAGATGAATTATAATTCGGTTCACCAATATCCTTAAATCCGTCTAGTCCAGTATCTTCGCCATCATCTACAAGATCATTAGAATTCTTATCTTCAGTATCAAGTTTTCCATTTGGAATAACATCTTCGCTTATTTGTCCAATATCTATATATAACTTCATGTTTGAAGGAGCTTCAGCTATATACATATAAAACTCAATGAACTCGATATTTTCTTCAATCAAATTACTTGCAGTTGAAGAAAGCGGCTTCATAAAACCAGCCCAATTTTTTGCTACATCAGATAATTTTGGATTCCAATTGTAGTAACCTCTTTGATTGGGTTCATAAACAAAATCGAGTGCTGTAATTAGTTGCTGATCCGGCGCAGCTTGCTTTCTATCTCCATAAATTGCTCTCACAGTTACATCTGAGGGTGTTCTATTGAACCAATAAGCTTTTGCTTTGTAATCTATTTGCTCGCTTTCTCTTAGTCCACTAATAAATGGAAGTCCATTTGGAACGCTTATATCTCTCCAAGATCCGTAAGGCATTCCAAGTGGAATAATTCTTTTTGCACCTTCAAAATCATCAATGTAAGCTATACTTCTTCCCCCGTCGCTTTCTATTGTTGATTTTTTGGTATTTGGATCCGGATTTATATACGCATATTCAGCATTTATATTAAGTGTTGATGGAGTGCTTGTAGGGATAACATAATCCAATGCTTTTGTTAAGAAGGGAAGATTAATATTGGTCTTAAAATCAGCTCCAAAAATTGTATTGTTTAACGGTTCCTCTCCAATTTTTACTTTATCACTTAATGTTTGCTGATTCAAATTCAAAAATGAAAAACCAAGTGTTGTTTCTCGGTTAAATTCATACAATCCGCGAAAACCTAGAAGTGTTTTTGATGCCAGTTGAAATAAGTCATTTTGTTCAAATGTAATTTTCAAATCGGCTCCGGGAACAAGTGCTTCATCCTTTCTAATGATTATTTGTCCAAGGTTATAATCAACTGAATAGTCCATTCCTTCATTCAACGGATTTCCATTTAATAATACTCTAACTGAATTTTCTACTACATTGAAGCCGACATTATAAACAGAGGAAACTAGCGCTGAATATTCACCAGTCAGTAAAAATTTATCTTGTGCGCGGTCTTGCTTAGCAAACGTTACAGTTGTATCATAAATTGCTTTGTATTTTATTGACGGATCTAACGTTGAAGGGAAATCATCGCCAAAAGGCTGAAGCACTGGAAAAATAATTTCTCCGGTTGAAGGAATTATAGTTCTATTCGGGAAATAATCGAATGCTCCATCAGGTTGGGCACTTGTTCCGCTTTTGTCAGTTTTATCTAAACCAAATGCCTCAAGAAGTTTTATTCCTTGAAAATCACTTTGAGGTTCTTGCCCTTCTATCTGATATTTAATGTCAAGAACAAATCCCTCTTCTTTAATATCGCGTCCGCCAATAGGATATATATTACGAAGTTGAAGTTTCCAAGCTTTTTTAAATTGCGGCTGTAAGTTAGGTGGTTTGACCAATTTTAAAACAATTCGTGCTGTTGTATCTGCGCCTACTTCTTGTAAAAATTCACCGTAATAGAAATCATCATTCGCAGATTGAGTTGGTCCTTCGATTCTATATGATACAGCAATTGCATCCAAATCTTGAATTTGAGTTTTAAAACTTATAAAACCAGTTTCTGCATGAAGTTCATAATCAATCCCTTGCTGTAATAAAATCCATCTTCTATCAATTTCTTGAACTCCTGGAATTGACTGTAATGTACTGTCGCGCAGACCAATATATTTTTCAGATTTAGACCTACGTTTTAAATCAATATAAGCATTACCTTTTCGCTCATTTGGATTTACCAAACCGGTTATAGTTTTCCAAACTTCGATATCTTTAACTCGAATAGAATCCGTAATGCGAGGAACTGGATTGCCATAAAAATTATTAAAAATATTTAAATCTCTTCTAGTATAAACATCATTTAAAAAGTAGTGATTAAGAGAATAGTCATAAGCGCGAATTTCATATTTCTGAGATTTGGCACCCCCACTTACTGAAACTTCTTGAACCTCACCTTTCTTTTGGGAAGCTAAAGCTGTAAGTGTAAATGGGCCCATTTTAATCAATGCTTTAACACCGAACAATGCTTCACTTCCACCTACTAACGGCGATGTTTGTAGTGATACATTGCCAGCTTCAATCGATTGAATTATTTCATCTTCATAACCAGTGTATTTCAACTTTAACTGATTTTCATATTGAAACTGTCTTTCAGTATTCCAGTCTGCTGAAATAGTAAGTTTATCACCAATTGTA
>Ga0194119_10002493_pt1 | contig 31037 bp, 26 predicted proteins | sample TA2MahC100mmetaG_FD_148620 | JGI IMG/M metagenome (GOLD analysis project Ga0194119, IMG submission 148620) | Freshwater microbial communities from Lake Tanganyika, Tanzania - TA2015018 Mahale Deep Cast 100m | ecosystem: Environmental > Aquatic > Freshwater > Lake | place: Tanzania: Lake...
CAGAGCTGGTGCAGCGCTGCGAGGCCCTCGGCATTCCCATGGCCCTGGCCACCAGCAGCTCGAAAGCCGCCGTGGCGCTGAAGGCCTCCCCCCACCCCTGGCTCGCCGCCATCGCGATACGCGTGCACGGCGATGATCCGCAGCTCCAGCGGGGCAAACCAGCACCGGATGTGTTTCTGCTGGCGGCCGAGCGCCTGGGCGTGGATCCCAGCCAGTGCTGGGCCTTTGAAGATTCACCCGCCGGCGTGCAGGCGGCCCGCGCCGCAGGCTGCCGCGTGCATGTGCTGCCGCCCACGCACCTCAACGGCGATCAACGCCAGGAGCTGTATCCCAACATCGAGCGGTTCCTGGGCAGCCTTGAAGAGATTGTGGGGGAGCTTCAGTAGAGCCGGCTGAGCACAAACTCCGGCAAGGCCAGCAGGGCACTGCGGCAATCCGAAGCAGGCAACCAGCTGATCGCTTCGCGGGCTTCATTGGCGAAACCCTCCGCCAGGGCACGGGAGCGCTGGATGGCCTGGCTGTTGCGCACCAGCTCAAGCGCCTGATCCAGATCGCCCTCTTCGCTGAATTCACGCTCGATCAAACCAGCCAGAGCCGGATGCTCCTCAAGGGCATACAGGGCCGGAGCGGTGAGATAGCCACTGGCTAGGTCACTGGCCGCCGGTTTGCCCAGCTGCTGATCGCTGCCGGTGAAATCGAGAATGTCGTCCACCACCTGGAACGCCAGACCGAGCTGGCGGCCAAAGCGGTAGAGCTCATCGAGCTGATGGGCCGGCAGGCCGCTGAGCACACCAGCGGCGCGGGCGCTGTTGGCGATCAACGAGGCGGTTTTGCAGTAGCTCTTCTCGAGATAGGTCTCGAAGCTCTGGCCGGTGTCGTAGCGGAACAGGCCTTGCTTCACCTCGCCATCGGCGAGATCCATGATCACGCGCGAGAGCAGCTTCACCACTTCGAGATCATCGAGATTGGCGAGGTGCCAGCTGGCCTGGGCGAAGAGGAAATCACCGGCCAACACCGCCACGCGGTGGTTGAAGCGGCTGTGAACGGTGTCCACACCGCGGCGGGTGCTGGCCTCATCCACCACGTCGTCGTGCACGAGCGAGGCGGTGTGGATCATCTCGGTGATCTCCGCCAGGCGCCGGTGGCGGGCGGTGAGTTCACCATCGGCGCTCAGCGCCCGGGACACCAGCAGCACGATGCCGGGGCGCAGGCGCTTACCGCCTGCACTGAACAGGTGTTCAGCAGCGGCCTGAAGGATGGGGTGCCCCGCTCCGATCAAGCTGCGCAGATCGCTCAGCAGAGCCTCGAGGTCGGCCTCGACGGGCTGGAGCAGCTCTGCAACCGTGGCCATGACCCCCTGCGGTGCGCAGATCCTAGAAGGCGCACCATGGCCAGCGCTGGCTCACCCGCGATGGAGCTGCTGCTCGCGCCAGCTGAGGGGCTGACTGCTGCAGCGAACCCCCACCAGCCGGGCCACGGCGTGATCAAAGGCCTGGGGATCGGCGCTGGTGAAGAACTGGTGCTCACGGCGGCAGGCCCCACCGCAGAGCAAGCCCGCAGCCGCGAGCCGCTCCCCCAGATGGCGCGCCACGGCAGGAGCCGGATCCAGCACCGCCAGAGCAGGCCCCACCAGCCGGCGGATCGCCTCAATCACAAACGGGTAGTGGGTGCAGCCGAGCACGATCGTGTCGGCACCGGCCGCCAACATCGGGTGGAGAAAGCTGCGCAACAGCGCATCGCAGCGCTCGCCCTCCAGCTCCCCCATCTCCACCAGATCTGCCAGGCCGATGCACACCTGCTCCACTACCCGCACATCACCAGCCCAGCGCCCCACCGTGGCCCGGTAGAGCTCCCCTTGAAAGGTGGCCGGCGTGGCCATCACCCCCACCACACCCGAGCGGGTGAGCTCCACAGCCGGTTTCACCGCAGGCTCCAACCCCACGATCGGCAGCTGGGGAAAGGCCCGCCGCAGCGGCTCCAGCGCCACGGCAGACGCGGTGTTGCAGGCCACCACGATCGCCTTGCAACCCAAGCCAATCAGGTGTTCAGCAATCGCGCTGCAATAGGCCCGGATCTCCTCAGCGGAACGCTGGCCGTAGGGCACATGGGCCTGATCCGCCAGATAGATCACTGATTCATCGGGCAGGTGATGCACCACCTGCCGCCAGACGCTCAACCCCCCCACGCCGGAATCAAAGATGCCGATGGGAGCGCCGCTCATGGATTGGCGACCAGGTAATTGAGCAGCCCGGTGGCGATCGCCACGGCCATGCGCCGGCGGAAGGCGGGATCGGCCAGGCGGGGCGAATCGAGCTGACCGGTCACAAAACCCATTTCGGCCAAGGCCGCCGGCATCACGGTGCGGCGGATCACGAAGAAGCGTCCGGGGCGGGCACCGCGATCAGGGCTGCCGGGCGACACCCGCAGCATCTGTAGCTGCACCGCTTCGGCCAGGCGTCTGGAGGGTCCGTCCTGGAAATAGAAGGTTTCGATGCCGTTCACATCCGGGCGCGCCATGCTCAGCGCGTTGGCGTGAATGCTCAAGAAGAGATCAGCGCGGCTGTTGTTGGCCAGGGCCACCCGCGGCGGCAGATCCACATCCACTTCGGAGGTGCGGGTGAGCAACACCTGCACGCCCTTGGCCTGAAGGATCTGAGCCACCTGCAGGCTCACATCGAGCACCACATCGGTTTCGCGCAGGCCGTTGATCCCCACGGCGCCGGGATCAGGCCCGCCATGGCCGGGATCAATCACCACCTTGTAGCGACCCACCGGCACGCTCGGCAGCCCCTCCACCGAGGGCATTGGCCCTGCAGGAACCCCCGCCACCGGCGGCCGGGCCCGCCAGCTGGGTGTGGAGGGGGCATCGAGATCGCCCTCACCGAAGGGATCCAGGCCGCTCACCGCGGACCCCAGCTCCATCTGCCAGCGATCGGCACTGGTACCCACCAGGCGCAGCTGGGCGGGATCAAGCTTGGTGCCGGACCTGAACTCCACCACCAGCCGGGTGGTGTTATCGCTGGGGCGGCCCACCCGCACTTCACGGATGGCGCCGTTACCGCGCACGCTGCGGCTGCGGGAAGGGGCGCCAGGAAGATCGAGCCAAAGCCGCGGACCCACCAGGCCGCGACCCTCCTCATAGAAGGCTTCAATCCTGGTGCCAGGAGGCGTGCGCAGCTCCAGAGCACCGGCGCGGTTGATCCGCCAGGCCGCCAGGGCACTGCCCGCCCAGGCCGGCAGCGCTGAGCCAAGAGCCATCACCGGCACAGCAATGGCCAGCGCCAGGCCTGACAGGCGGGCCCGCAATCGGAAGGACAACGACGCGCTCACCGCTCAGAACAGGGCTGGGCGCCGGTGCTGGAGGCTCGGCATCTGGGCCTGGATGCGCTGGCGGTGCTGCACATCCACGGGCGCCACGGCCTGGCCAGGCCCGCTGCCGGCGTCGGCCAGCACCGTGCCCCAGGGGTCGATCACCAGGGCATGGCCGTGGGTCTGACGGCGGCCGCCGTGGTTGCCGGTCTGCGCCGGAGCCAGCACGTAGGCCGTGTTCTCGATGGCGCGGGCCTGCAGCAGCACCTGCCAATGGTCTTTGCCGGTGAAGGCTGTAAACGCCGCTGGGATGAACAGCACATCGGCGCCGGCACCGGCGAGATAGCGATAGAGCTCCGGGAAGCGCACGTCGTAACAGATCGACAGCCCCACGCGGCAGAGGCCCGGCACCTCCACCACTGGAGGCAATTGATCGCCAGGCTGCACGGTGGCTGATTCCCGGTAGGTGTTGCCATCGGGAAGATCCACATCGAAGAGGTGAATCTTGTCGTAGCGAGCCAGGATCTCCCCCTCTTTGCCCACCAGCTCAGCGCGGTTGCTGGTGAGCCGCTCGCCGGCGGGCACGGGGTAACCACCACCCAGCAGCGTCACCTGATAGCGGCGGGCCATGGTGATCAAAAACTGCTGGGCCCGCTCCGCCAGAAGCGGGGCCACCTCAAGGCGGTGGTCGTCTTCACCCATGAAGGCGAAGTTCTCAGGCAGCCCCACCAGCTCGGCGCCGCGGCGGGCCGCCAGATCGATCTGCTCCTCGGCGGCCGCGAAATTCGCGTCGGGATCAGCGGTGCTGGTGAGCTGGATCGCTGCTGCCAGAAAGCTTGTCACCGCTTGCGTTTGACCAATCCGCGCACTGTAAGGGTCCCTGCAAGGGGGCTCAGGCCGCCTGCAACACCCCGGGGCTGGTCTGGGTGGGCACGATCGTGAGGTTGTCCACCGCGGCGCAGCAGGCGAAGTCGGCGTCGTGGTTGCCGATGCCGATCAGGCGCTGGCCGTGGCTGGCGGCGCGCAGGCAGGTTTCCGGATCGGTGTGCCACTGCTGCCAGAGCGCTAGGGCAGCCAGGGCCTCATCGTTGGCGCAGCGCACGCCCACGTGGGGCGACACGGCCAGCTCCAGCGCGGCCGACACCACGGCACCAGCGGCCAGGCTGTCTTCCAGGGAGTAGTCGCCTTCCCAGCCGCTACCCACGATCCACACCCGCTGGCACTCGCGCTCGATCAGGCGGCGGGCCACAGCGGTGCGGTTCGGCAGGCAGGCCGTCACCAGCAGCGGCACCGCCTTCACCGCCTCCAGCGAGCGGGTGCCATTGGTGGTGCTCATGAAGATGCGCTTGCCCCCCACCAGCTCCGGCGTCACCGCCAGGGGCGAATTGCCCAGGTCGTAACCGTCCACCCGCTTGCCGCCGCGCTCACCGGCCCGCAGCCGCCGCTCTTCCGGCCAGGCCGCTGCCGTGCGATCCAGCTCCGCGAGATCGGCAAAGGCCTGGATCGCCTCGGCACCGTTTTCAAGCGACCAGGCAATGGTGGTGGTGGCGCGGAGCACATCGATCACCACCGCCGCGTCGGGGCCGCCCTCGGCCACGGGCAGCACCGCCGGCACGCATTCAGAGGTATGGAAATAGGAGATCTGCACGGCCACAGCGGCGGGTGGGGTGCGTCACAGTAAGCACCGCATGGCAGTGGATTGAGGCTGATGGGTTCGCAGCGCGACCTACGCGGGTTCCTCAAACTGCTGGAGGAGCGAGGCCAGCTGCGCCGGATCACCGCGCCGGTGGATCCCGATCTGGAACTGGCCGCCATTGCCGATCGGGTGCTGAGCTGCGGCGGCCCGGCGCTGCTGTTCGAAAACGTGATCGGCTCCTCGATGCCGGTGGCGATCAACTTGATGGGCACCCAGGAGCGAGTGCTCTGGAGCATGGGCATGGAGAAGCCCGAGGAGCTCGAAGCTCTGGGTGAGCGGCTCGCTCTGCTCCAGCAGCCCCGCCCCCCCAAGGGAGCCCGCGAAGCGGTGCGCTTCGGCTCGGTGCTGCTGGATGTACTCAAGGCCCGGCCCGATCTCGATCTCACCCCCCCCTGCCGCCAGGAGGTGTTCAAGGGCGAAGCGGTGAACCTCGATGCCCTGCCGCTGCTGCGCCCCTGGCCCGGCGATGGCGGCCGCATCCTCACCCTGGGCCTGGTGATCACCAAAGATCCAGAAACCGGCACCCCGAATGTGGGCGTGTACCGGCTGCAGCAGCAGTCGATTAACACGATGACCGTGCACTGGCTGAGCGTGCGCGGCGGCGCCCGCCACCTGCGCAAGGCAGCGGCCATGGGCAAAAAGCTGGAGATCGCCATTGCCATCGGCGTGCATCCGCTTCTGGTGATGGCGGCAGCCACGCCGATCCCCGTGCAGCTGAGCGAATGGCTCTTCGCCGGCCTTTATGCCGGCCAAGGCGTGCACCTGGCCAAGTGCAAAACCGTGAACCTGGAAGTGCCCAGCCACAGCGAGGTGGTGCTCGAAGGCACGATCACCCCCGGCGAAGAGCTGGCCGATGGCCCCTTCGGCGATCACATGGGCTTCTACGGCGGCGTGGAACCCTCTCCGCTGGTGCGCATCCAGTGCGTCACCCAACGGCGCAACCCGATTTACTTCACCACCTTCAGCGGCCGGCCTCCCAAGGAGGACGCGATGCTCGCCATCGCCCTCAACCGCATCTACACGCCGATCCTGCGGCAGCAGATCCCCGAGATCGTGGATTTCTTCTTGCCGATGGAGGGCCTCAGCTACAAGCTGGCCGTGATCGCGATCGACAAGGCCTATCCCGGCCAGGCCAAGCGCGCCGCCATGGCCTTCTGGACGGCCCTGCCCCAGTTCACCTACACCAAATTCGTGGTGGTGGTGGACAAATCCATCAACATCCGCGATCCGCGCCAGGTGATCTGGGCGATCAGCGCCCTGGTGGATCCCCAACGCGATCTGATCGTGGTGGAGAACACTCCGTTCGACACGCTCGATTTCGCCAGCGAACAGCTGGGGCTCGGCGGCCGCCTGGCCATCGATGCCACCACCAAGCTGGGCCCCGAGCGCAATCACCCCTGGGGAGAGCCGCTCAGCCGGCCGGCTGAACTGGAAGCACGCCTGGACGAGCGCTGGGCCGAGCTGGGCCTGGCGGATGTGGGCCAGAGCGATCCCGATCCGGCCCTGTTTGGCTATGCGCTCGAGCAGGTGCTGCAGCGGCTCGCCCAGCGGGGATGAGCCTGCTGCGCCGCAGCGGACAGCAGGCCCTGCAGGCGCTGCTGGAGCTGGCCGAAGCGCCGCAGCAATGGCGATCCGTGAATGAGATCGCCGCCGCTCAGGATCTGCCGGCGCCGATGCTCGAGCAGCTGTTGCTGCAGCTGCGCCGCGCTGGCCTTGTGGAGGCGCGGCGCGGGCGGCTCGGGGGCTACCGGCTGCAGCGGGAGCCGGCCAGCATTGCCGTATCGGAGGTGCTCGCGGCTGTGGGGGCCGACATCGCCCTGGTGAGCGGCGCTGCAGAGGAGCCGAGCCTGGCCGAGCAGCAGGTGCTGCGCAGCATGGCCAGCCGGCTGCAGCGGGCGATCGACCGAGAACTGATGCAGTTCAACCTGCAGGAACTGCTGTTCGATCTGCGCAGCTGCCGCGAGAGCCTCAGCGGCGATGGCGGGCTGATGCTCGGGTGATGCCTACGCTCGCTGCACTCCACGCGACAACCATGCCCCTCGCCCTGGGAACCAACGCAGGCCGCAGCCTCAGGGGCACGGTGCGCGTACCGGGCGACAAATCGATCTCGCACCGCTCCCTGCTGTTCGGTGCCATCGCCGAAGGCACCACCACGATCGAAGGCCTGCTGCCGGCGGAAGACCCGCTCAGCACCGCCGCCTGCCTGCGGGCCATGGGCGTTGAGGTGTCGCCGATCGAGGCCGGCCAGCCCGTGGTGGTGCAAGGGGTGGGGCTCAATGGCTTTCGGGAGCCTGAAACCGTGCTCGAGTGCGGCAACTCCGGCACCACCATGCGCCTGATGCTCGGCCTGCTGGCCGGCCGGGCCGGGCGCCACTTCGTGCTCACCGGCGACGATTCCCTGCGCCGCCGCCCGATGAAGCGGGTGGGCGGCCCCTTGGCGGAGATGGGAGCCACGATGGCCGGGCGCAGCGGCGGCAACCTGGCCCCTCTGGCGATCCAAGGCCGCCTGCTCCACGGCGCCACCATCCGCACCCCCGTGGCCTCGGCCCAGGTGAAGAGCGCGATCCTGCTGGCCGCCCTCACCGCTGAGGGGCCCACCACCGTGATCGAACCGGTGCAGAGCCGCGATCACAGCGAGCGCATGCTCCGCGCCTTCGGGGCCCAGCTCACGGTGGGCGGCCCTGGCAACACGGAGGTCACGGTGGTGCCCGGTTCAAGCCTGCGCGGCCAGGCGGTGGTGGTGCCAGGCGACATCAGCTCGGCGGCCTTCTGGCTGGTGGCCGGCGCGATCACCCCCGGCGCCGAGCTCACCGTGGAAAACGTGGGGCTCAACCCCAGCCGCACCGGCATCCTGGATGTGCTCGAGCAGATGGGCGCCCGCATCGAGGTGCTCAACCAGCGCGATGTGGCCGGCGAACCGGTGGGCGATCTGCGCGTGACCCACGGCCCGTTGCAGGCCTTTGAGATCGGCGCCGAGCTGATCCCGCGCCTGGTGGATGAAATTCCGGTGCTGGCGGTGGCCGCCTGCTGCGCCGAAGGGGTGAGCCGCGTCAGCGGCGCTGAGGAGCTGCGCGTGAAGGAAACCGATCGACTGGCGGTGATGGCGCGCCAGTTGGGGGCGATGGGCGCCGTGATCGAAGAATTCGCCGACGGCATGACCATCCAGGGCGGCGTGCAGCTGCGCGGCGCCGAGGTAGACAGCGAAACCGACCACCGCGTGGCCATGAGCCTGGCAGTGGCGGCCCAGATCGCCAACGGCAGCACCCAACTGCAGCGGCCTGAGGCGGCGGCCGTGTCGTACCCCACCTTCTGGGATGACCTCGAGCGCCTCCAGGCTTGAGCCACGGCGCACTGCCGACGGCAGCTTCAGCCTGTTCAGCAGTGAATTCGGCGAGGCGTTTCACAGCGGCCTCGGTGCCCTGGCGGAGGCCCACAGCAAGTTCGTGGCGCCAGCGGGGCTGGATCGCTGGCCGGCCGGCAGCACGCTGCAGGTGCTGGATGTGTGTGTGGGCACCGGCTGCAACACTGCGGCCCTGCTGGAGGCCTGCCAGGCCCGCGGCCTGAAGCTCAGCTGGTGGGGGCTGGAGCTCGACCCTGAGCCCTTGGCACTGGCCCTGGCCGATCCCGGGTTCTGCAGCCAATGGCAAGCGGGAACCCCAGAGCAGCTCGCAGAGCTCTGCCGGTCGGAGCGGATGCTCTGGGGTGATGCCCGCAGCCGCCTGAGCGAACTGCTGGAGCGCCAACGCGGCCAGATCGATCTGGTGCTGATGGATGCCTTCTCCCCCAGCCGCTGTCCGCAGCTGTGGACCCTGGAATTTCTCAGCGGGCTGGGGGCCGTCCTGCAACCCCAGGGGCGCTTGCTCACCTATTGCAGTGCGGCTGCGATCCGCAACGCCCTGCTCCAGGCAGGACTACATCTGGCCAGCATCGCCGCCCCCTCAGGGCTGCTCAAGCAAACGAGCGATTGGAGCGGTGGCACGGCAGCCAGCCCCAGCCCACTCGATGGGCATCCCCAGTTGCGGCCTCTGAGCCTGATGGAGCAGGAGCACCTGCGCACCAATGCGGCCGAGCCCTACCGCGATCCCAGCGGCTGCGCCGATCGGGCTGAGATTGTGAAGCAGCGGCAAGCAGCCCAGGCCCGCGCCATGGCTGGCGGAGCCGTGGAAGGCACCGGCGCCTGGCGCCGCCGCTGGGGTGTGGGCTCCAGCCACCACCAGTAGATTCCCGGCCAGTTGTGCGCTTCCGCTGATGCTCGCCGTTGCCGTGTTGGCCGCCGGAAAGGGCACTCGCATGAAGAGCGACCTGCCCAAGGTGCTGCAGCCCCTGGCTGGAGCCACCCTGGTGGAACGCGTGCTGGCCAGCTGCAACGGCCTGGCACCCGAGCGCCAGATCCTGATCGTGGGCCATCAGGCCGAGCGCGTGGAGCAATCCCTGGCCCATCGGCCCGGGCTGGAGTTTGTGCTGCAGCAACCGCAGAACGGCACTGGCCACGCCGTGCAGCAGCTGCTGGCGCCGTTGGCGGATTTCGAAGGTGAACTGCTGGTGCTCAACGGTGATGTGCCGCTGCTGCGGGAGCAAACCATCGCCAACCTGCTGGAGCGCCACCGCAGCAGCGGTGCCGCCGTCACCCTGCTCACGGCGCGGTTGAGCGATCCCAGCGGGTACGGCCGCGTGTTCGCCGATGCCGATGGCCAGGTGTCAGCAATCGTGGAGCACCGCGACTGCAGCGAAGCCCAGCGCACCAACAACCTGATCAATGCCGGCATCTACTGCTTCAACTGGAAGCAGCTGGCGGCGGTGCTGCCCGCCCTCAACACCAACAACGACCAAGGCGAGCTCTACCTCACCGACACCGTGGCGATGCTCAGCCCGGCCATGCATGTGGAGGTGGCCGATGCCGATGAGATCAACGGCATCAACGATCGCTACCAGCTCTCCCAGTGCGAAGCCGTGATCCAGGAGCGGCTGCGGCGCCACTGGATGGCCGAGGGTGTGACCTTCGTGGATCCCGCCAGCTGCACCCTGAGCGATGGCACCCGCTTCGGCCGGGATGTGGTGGTGGAGCCGCAATGCCATTTCCGTGGCGACAGCGCCATCGGCGATGGCTGCCGCATCGGCCCTGGCAGCCTGATCGACAACGCCCGCATCGGCGATGGGGTGGAGATCGTCTACTCGGTGGTGCGTGAGGCGGTGGTGGCCAGCGGCTGCGCGATCGGGCCGTTTGCGCAGCTGCGCCCGGGCGCCGAGCTGGGCGAGGGTTGCCGCGTGGGCAATTTCGTGGAGATCAAAAAGAGCAGCCTGGCGGCCGGCTGCAAGGTGAACCACCTCAGCTACATCGGCGATGCCGACCTCGGCGCTGATGTGAATGTGGGCGCCGGCACGATCACCGCCAACTACGACGGCGTGAACAAGCACCGCACCGTGATCGGCGCCGGCAGCAAAACCGGCGCCAACAGCGTGCTGGTGGCGCCGATCACCCTGGGAGCCAACGTAACCGTGGGCGCAGGCTCCACCCTGACCAAAGATGTGGCCAGCGGAGCGCTGGCCCTGGGCCGCGCCAAGCAGCTGGTGAAGGAAAACTGGCAGCCGCCAAACTGATCGCCGCTCAAGGAGCGACAGGTTCAGCGATGAAAGCCTGCAAATGTTTCAGTGCTCAGGGGTGACAGCCCAGCCAGAGCGGCTTGAAGCTCAGCCGTTGGAAAGCCATAAACCACGACTGATGTGGGCTTGAGCAAGTCCATGAAGCGAGATCCGAAGCGTTCGCCGAAGGCTGCCATGTGGCTTAGGGCCTGGGCTGAATTCGCGTAGCGTTCGTGGATGTCCACACGCGTGCGATCACTGGTCGCACTCCACTCAAAGTGAGTTGTGGAAGGCTCATTCGACTGAAAGTAGTTAGACATCTCAGCAGCAAGAGCCGAAACAGCATCAAATCTGGAAGGATCAGATTCGCAAGTGATCATCCAGCTAACCCAGGTGGAATCAGACATTTGAAAAAAGAAATGATGAACATGAAGGACGGAGAAGCGCTGAAGGATCAGCGGCCAGACTGAATAATGTCAACCAGCTTCTCAGCAACCGCATAGCAAGTGAGCATAGGGTTGCGGCTAACATGATCAGGGAAGATTGAGCAGTCGGCCACACGAAGGCCTGAGCACTCGTAAACCTTCAGAGACGAGTCAACCACGGCATGATTATCACCCGCCGGACCCATCTTGCAGGTACCGATGGCATGCCAAATCGTGGCCGAACGTTCAGAGATGTAATTCTCCAGTGCACGGGTATCAGCGATCATCTCCTCATTGAGCACTGCAACACCGGAAGAGATCTTGCTCAATTCCCCCGATGTCAACAAGGCATAACCCCTTCGAACACCATCAACCATCTTGCGCATATCCTCGGCATGCGAGTTCAATCGATGGTCGATGCGAGGTTGCCGCGACGGATCAGCACTGTCCAAACTGACACGACCTCGAGACTGCGGTCGGTTGATCACAATCCCGGTCCCGAACATCAGACCGCGTGTTGGATCCGCACCAGGGAAACGTTCTGCCCCGAGCTTGCCGAGACAATAGATCTGCATATCATTCTTAAAAGCACTACCAGGAGCCGTGTAGTGAATCACCATCTGAACATCGTCATCAGTTTCGTTAACGATGCCTGAATTCGGATAGGCCGCAACAACAGCGAGTGAGTGATCGATCAGATTGCTGCCAACGCCTTGCAGATCATTGACACACTCGATGCCAAGCCGATCGAGATCATCCTTCGGGCCAACTCCAGAACGAAGAAGGATGGCAGGGGAATTGATGGAACCCGAAGAGAGAATGATCTCGCCGGCATGGATCATTTCAGTGACACCAGCATCGTTCACGAGCTCGATTCCGACAGCCCGCTTGCCAGAGAACAGGATCCGAGAGACGGTTGATCGATCCTTGATCGTGAGATTCGGTCGACCTTGCGCATCGAGCAGGTAAGCAATCGAGCTGGAAACACGGAGGGTGCCATCACCCGCACGATTCATGGGAATGGGGCCGACGCCGTCGTAGCCCTCGGGATGATTGTGATCGGGCACCCATGCATAGCCGTTGCCCATCGCCGTCTGTTTGAAGGCGGAGACCACAGGGCTGTATTCCTCCGGCTTGAAGCGAACAACAGGAATGCGCCCTGAACTACCGTGATAACTGGAACAACCAAAATCAAGATCTGATTCTATGCGCTTGTAAAGCGGCAAGATATCCTCCCAATCCCATCCATCATTTCCAAGACTGGCCCACTGCCGAAAATCCTGCTCAAGGCCACGCAGCGAGATACAACCATTCACAGATGAGCAACCACCTGAAACCTTGCCACGTGCATAGGGGAACTGACGACCCGGAATAACGTCGGTCAGGTAGTTCCAATCATGGGTGTCAACAGACACAGCCCGTGAATCCAGCAGATCCTTGGGCGTGGCCTCGATGGAACTGAAATGAGGTCCAGCCTCGATTAAAAGTACCTGGGTCGATGAATCCTCACTGAGACGGGCAGCGATGGGCGCTCCAGCATTACCGGCACCAACAATGATGTAGTCAAAAACCTGAGGCATCGATCCGAAGCGGCGGTTTGAGATTTTGGCCAGAAACAGGCCGACTAATCAAAGGCTAGACAGCCTGGAACGTGGAGATCCGAGATGTAACATCCATTCATGTTGCGCTTCAGAAGAAGCCAGTGTCAGAAATCGGAGTGCCATCGAGTGCATTGATCACGGTACCGCGATAACGGTCAAAGAGCTGCTGGGCGAACTGCCAGCTGCCTGGCGATTGTGAAGAGAAAAGGGACTGAGACAACGAATCAAAGCTCGAACGATCGGCCTGAAATCCCTGGCCATAAGAGCCATCAACAACGGCGGTTGTCCCCCACTGAACTTGCGACCAGCGAGTGGCTGCAGACAAAAGTGCAACACGCAATTCATCACGGCCAGAAGAGTTCTGAAGAATCGCGATAGGAAGATTGGTCTTGTCCAAGCCGAGATTCACCTCTCGGTTCCATCGCTTCAGCTCCGTTGCCGTTGGAGTGCGGCGGTACAGCGTGGCATAGGCCTTGTAAACGATCTCGTTTGTTTTGAGCTGATCAAGGTCAGCTCCGTAGTAGGCGGAGACCTGCGAAGAGTACGTGTCCAGAATTCTGCTCACGAGATCTTTCACAGGCAAACCGCCACCATGATTGCCGGCAGATAAAACGGCAAGATCAGAGGGAGTGACCATCTGATTGGTGTAGGCCTGAAAGGCAAGCATGGAAAGATTCAGGCGTTGATCAGGCTGCCTCGAACCCAGGCGAGAGCCCAAGTCTGTGGAAACAATGCCGGTCAGATCGTCTCGAGAAACCCGATCAATCCCATCAAGGCTCACGAAAAGATCTTGAGTCGTATTGTCAATGAGATCAGAGCTGGATGTATTGCCATAGGTGAAGCCATCCGAACTTGTACCCTGCCCAATGATCAGAGCGTCTTCGAGCAGCAAACTGCCCTGCCCGCGAACACCTGTGAAGGTGGGGGTTGCAGGTGTGCTCGAGCCATGCCAATGGCGAGTGGCTGTGAGCTGAAGAGGAAGCGGCCCCTTGTTGTCCACGGCGTCGCTGGAGGGCAAGCCAGAACCGCCATGATGACCAGCGCTCTCCGAGTGTGAAGAGGATGTGTCGTGACTGGACGTGCCCGTTGCAATGAAATGCCCTGCATTGAGCTGAAATGTCAAAGCACTGGCATGACCAGACTTCGACGATGTGGTAACGATGAGGTTTTCAATTGGTGATTGGGCATAGGAGTTAAAACCAGTCGTCAGAACGACAGAGTCGACGCCACTCAGATCAGGCGCCGAATACGTCATATCTGAGAGAATGGCGGTATTAGGCAGATAACCATTTTCATCGATCCCAGTTTGGAGAAAGAGGGATACTGATGCACCATCAAGAAGACGAATACGCAGCTTGCCATCCGAGAGATAGGCGGTGGCGTAATCATCAAAGTTATCAAGGTTAAAGTCTCCAACAGCAAAACTCGTTAGAGAACTCGAAAGGGGAGCTTCTGGGAGGGAACCGACACCAAGCCAAGGGTTATGCACATAGGTAGCTTTCCACTCATCGCTTCCACCCAGCGGTTCCCAGCCAGTGATTTGGAAGTCACGGAGATCAACTCTATTACCAGAGTTTTTCACAAAGCCAGCAGTGACGAGCTCACGCTGCCCATCTCCAGTGAAATCACTGTTAAAAGCCCAAGGAGCAAGATTCGACTGACGATACGGGTGAATAGTCGTGATCAGCTTGGATTCATGCTGATCCTTCAGACTGGCGCCATCGTAAATCAGAACGCTAGCGGGGCTAAGATTTGACCCCGAAGTAGTGAGAATAATATCCTGCACAAAATCACCACTGAGATCTCCAACTTGACCGCGCTTCAACAGGTTGGATTCGTTGAGGTCCAATCGAAGAACCACATTCGCTAGCGAATCAGCCTCCCTGAGCACCAGCCCCTTGCTTGTAGTGCGAAGATCCTCAGCAGGCAGCAACCAGCTGGAATCAGTATTTTCGATCACGGTAACAACCTGCATCATCCCCGCATCTTCATGCTCAAGGAGATGACAGTGGTGGACGTACGTTCCAAGAAAATCTTGGAACAGCATGCGAATGGTTGTATCCGTATAACCGGTCGTAAAGAGTGGGCCGTTATGGTTAGGGGAATTTGGATTGTAGGGTGAATCCGGGGAGAGGTAATCGAAAGCCTCTGGGATCGCTGTAAACGAGCCAACGAGCGGATCAAGTTTTTGAATAGCACCCGTTGAATCAGCATAGTGATATCCAGAGGAATTTAACATAGTGACATCCTCTAGATTTCGCTTATTCGGCAGTTCAGTATCGCTTTGCTTGACCTGATAGTCATTGACATGGATATGGAATGGATGGCCAACCAGATAGCCCCCATTCACTGTGTCAGGACCATTCCAATTCCAGTTCTTCAGTGACCATTCCTCCAATGTACCCAGCTGAGTGATAATGAGAGGACCATTCGGAAAGACATGGTCGTTGATGAAATCTGGATTTTCGTAACCTAGCCACGTGGGACCAGGCACTGGGGTATACGTATTATATTTTTTGCTCCCTGGAGATGCTTCAGATTCAGCTAAAGCCTGTTGCGTTGGGATATCGCGCTCATCGGCTGGTCCAACAAGTGAAAGAACGGAATAGTTAAGCTCTCGCCGGCGGATCGGCTGCCACCGATCAACTCCGTTCTTATCTTGCGCGTAGAGGTTTACACTTGGTACGGCGTGGCTGTCATAATCCGAAGCACGTGTTTCGGGAGTAATAGTCTGGACCTTGATGCCACGATTAGCACGTTTGATCGTTTGATTGAGCTGCTCAAGTGAAGGACTCAGCTCATCGCCTTGAACCGTCCAACGGGCAATCGGGCCAGGACCCGACAGTGGATTTCCAGGTGAAACATTGGTTGAAGAAAGATCAACATACTCGTTAGAAGGAAAACGCAAGTTATTAATCGATAGCTCATCGCCATTCTCAGATGTGAACCGATAAGAAGAAACAAGCTCAGACTCACCCGATGGCAAGTAGAAAAGCACATCAACTCGCTTTCCAGCAGGGAGTGAGATCAGATTCTGCGACTGGGCATAGGCCGTTGCGTTTTGGCCTGGCTCCTGGGCATAACCCAGCGCACCATGGCTGGCTGATCTGATTTGAGGATATTGGTGGCCATCTTCTCCATAGATATAGAGCGGCAAATCAATCCATTCACCATTGGACTGCTGATGGCGAATCGATATATTCATATAATAGTTATTATCCTGATTGGTGAGCGTCAGCGCTTGCCAGCCTCCCTGATCAACATCTACAGTTGGCATATATTCACCATTCACGGTGAACATGCTTGATCGGTTAGGAGCTAGTGAATGAAAACCAAGAAAATTGCCATTAACGGCAGCCAACTCATAATCACTGGAAGCAGGGTTTGCCTCCACTTGCATTGTTTTAAGAACGGCGAGATTGCGTGGTACATCCTTGAACAAGGGGACTTTGCTTAAAGGATCACCAACTTGCATGAATCCCGATAAGCCACCATAGAGCTGCGTGTTAACAGCTGGATGGTAGTGGGGATGATACCAATACGAACCTTCGCCATGATCCCTGGGGATTCTGATCGATGTGGTCCAATTTTGGCCACTTGTATAGCGAGCAACAACGTTGTCTCCAAAGCCCGACGGATTGACATGGCCGCCATGCATGTGGAAGTTGGTACTAAACATCCCACCAGCCGTAGAGCCTCCGTTCAATCCGTAGGATGAATTAGGAACCAAAGTGGCATCCTGATTCTGCTTCTTCGAAAGCCCAGGAATCTGAATATTGTTCTCAAAGTTTAGTTTGAGCTTTTCGCCGGGCTGAATCATCAATACAGGCCCAGGATACGAAGTACCCTTACCCTTGATGCCATATGTAAAGAGCATTGAGGGTAGCCATAGAGGGGCGTCACCACTAAATGTGCCGGCTAATTTGTCGAGGTTGGCTAGAAGCGCCTCTGTATCAAGATTTGACTTGACGATGTTATTAGATCCTGGTGAACCCCAAACCAATTCAGGCTGATAGTTGGACAGATCAAGAAGAGCTGTGTACAGTTCACTCGAAGTATCGCTGGTTTTTGCCCAGAATCCAGTACTTTCATTGGCTTTGTCCCAGCCATATCCACGATATCCAAGATAACTAGCAGCCTCAATAAAGAGATTGTTGGGATAGAAGCCCCAACCATTCTCAGTAAAAGCTTTCCAATACTGATGAAAGATACTATTAGGATCTTCCTTGGCAAGCATCTGAGGCTTCAGCCACTGACTGACAAATTGGCTGACACCAGGCAGCTGAACCGGATCGGTGGTGATGGTGAGATCAGCAGAAAGGCGCCCGCTTGAGCGCAAAGATTTCTGCCTAACTACAAAATCAGACCCATCAGAAACAAGCTGATAGCCAGACGACAAGATAAGATTGGGAGAACCGTCGGCAACGCGCGGGTAGAGAGCACCAATCCTGTAAGAATCTTTCTTAGCCATGATTCATGGGTCTAGTAATCAAACACTAGAGATGCGACATGGCGCTGTCAAGCGCTGAACCGGTGCCGGTTAGCATCAGCAATATCTCTACAATAATGCGCAGTTCGGAAAAGAAATAATTGAAAGCTCCTAAAAACGTAGCCAGACCTGAACTCCCAGCACACTCACACCTGATCGAGACGAATCACCTGAAGGTCGCACGATATACTGGTAGTTGGGCATGATACCAACAGACTTATTAAGTGCTATGTTATAGTTAACTTCAAAAGCGAGTTCGCTCGATGGAATAAATGTTGTTGGATCAACGCCACCATAGTAGAAAGAAGGATTAAATACGGCATAAGCCATACCAAGGTTTAACGTATCAAAGGGGCGGCTGGGGATGAGGCCTGCCATGACTAGGCCGGCATTGCCACCAGAGCGGAAATTCTGAACGTCTGGATTAAACCCAACAGAAGATGCTGCAAACAGACGGTTATCCATACCCAACCAGTCGAATGGCAGACGTAGACTTGCAATGCCATAGATAGCGTTGTTGTGATTACCATATTGAGGGGAAAGAGCACTGGCCTGTACAACACTGAACTTCCCATTTGCGAGCCATCCACCCACCGTCAAAGTGGTCGGAGGAAGAGGAGTTTCATACAGTGCGTTAGGGCTGGATTGATCCTGTGAGTCTGCACCAGAAGATCGTATAGTTGTCTTCACTGGGATCAAACTGGATGACCCCAGGGGAACGTTGATCTCCAGGAAGTGTGCCGTTCCTATGGCTTGATCAAAACGAAAATTGAGCCCGTGATATTGGGGCTGATAGGTTTCAGGAGCCAGTTGATAAACGCCATATTTGAATCGTGTCTTATCTTCTTGACCAATTTTGAGAACAGCTCCGTAGCTGTTAAAAGGATTTCCAGGAATCTGCACCATCTGAGGCGTAGCCTGTGCCCAACCACAGAGGCCAAAATTCGAAAAGAAGCACTGAACACGATTAACCGTAAAGTCCTGTGCCTGCATGAGTTTACCGAGCTTGAGCGATGAAACAAGCCCAACAGGATTACGATATTCGAGATTGAGGATGTTGAGACGGGCAATGGGCCCATTGCCAAAGTTCCATTGGGTATTCAGAACGTTAGGGATTTCAAATGAAAGGATCTCGCCAGCTCTTTGCGTGAAAAGGGCATTAAGGGATAAGCGTTGATAAAATCTTGATGGCTTTTCTAATTCCATCCCGAGACGCGGAATCGATTCTGAATTATCATTCGTCTTTGTAACTGGCCTCTGATCAAAAGGACCAATCTGCAAACCTAGATTAAAAAGGTTTGACGAGGTAAATTGGTTATGACGCAACCCAGATGTGGTGCCATTATTCTGGCTTAGTGCAGACAGCGAAACCAAAATCCACTCTTCATCCCCAAGAACACGATTAACGCGAAATCCATCACTCAATCGTAGGATTGGAAGCTTGGACTGCTTGTCAGCAGACTGCTCAGCAACCGGTGAGCGATCGTTGGATGGTTGTTCCGGTGCAGACGTGTGGTTTTGGGCTTGTTCAGCCTGTTGAGCCCACAGCGGCAAACAATACAAGTGATTAGCAGCAGCTGAAGCTGTCAACAAACACCCAATTGCTCGTGACATTCTGAGACGAACCAGACGTAGATCACGAATTTTGTGACCAACGGGTGGAGCATCAGAGAACAAGAAGGACACCACAACAATCAACGATCAGTTCACGAGATCTTAACCGTGAAGGGAGAACTAAGACGCAGCGTGTTGGGAAAGCCGCATCTGAAAATCACGACGTGCCAGGAGCTGCAACACAAGGTGAAGACCTGCAAGAACAACACCAATCCAAATGATGAGAGTTACGTTCTGATTAGCAATTGGAGCTGAGATGAATGTAAAAGCAAGAAAACCTATACTGAGAACAAGGCTGAACTGCGACCAGGCAGTTCTGGCCTGAGCCGCAGGCACAGATTGGTTAATACGATGCAGCAGGAGTCCCATCATGCTTCCATTCCAGAAGGCGAAGGCAAAACCTCCCAAACCAACTGCTGGAATATTCGATCCAGCAGCGCAGGCGAGAGTGCCTACAATTCCGATTGAGGCGCTTACTGTCATAAGCAAATCGGTTCCCCATTTTTTGGGCATATAACCAGATGCCAAAGCACCAATGGTGTAGCCAAGGCCAACATTGGCGAATGATGATGCTGCAGCTGCCTCAGATACGTTGAATCGGGTTACCAGCAGTAACGGGAAGTAAGTGAGCACAGTCACCTGTGCTGCTCCAAAGAAAAGTGTGCTGCCAGCCAACAGCCTCAGACCTCGCGTCCACGTACCAGATGTGTCAGCGATGGGCATAACCTGAGCCGATGCCGGATTGGCATCGCGTTGGGGCTCAAAGCGTTTCAGCAGTTCCTCCTCAATACAGATATCAAGAAGATTATGAATCGGTATTGCTAAAACAACTGCGATCAAGCCTGTAACGACCCAGGATTCAATGATAGAGCTACTGGCCAACAAACTAACCAAAACGGAGGCCAGCAATGCTGCAAAGCCAGCACCAGCAAAGATATAGGCAAGTGCACGGCGCTTATTATCTAAAGCATGGAAGCGGATGCCAAGACCTGGAATACCAGTGACCAACTGTGCGGAAGCCCATCCTGCAATCAGACGCCAGATCACTTGCCAAGACAGGGTATTAATCAGTGGCTCAATAAAAAATGAGAGCACACCGAGGGCAAGACCGATACGAACAGTACGGATATTGTTCAATTCATTCTTGATTGACGTTTGATGCACGCAACCAACGATATAACCGGCAAGACTCAAACCGCTGAGAACACCAATCTCGCTATTCGCAAACCAGCGTTCGTCGGCCATGATCTCGCCGAGCACAGCAAATTGTGAACGCTGCAGCCCGATGCCGATCCCAAGGGCACAAGAACCGGCGAGGGTACCTAGTAATTTCCTGTCCACCTAACGCATTTGCAATGATGTTTGATTCAAAGATTAACTAGATCTTTTTCAGCGTCAACGGTCCCCCAGCTTGCTGAAGCAAAACCTCAACAATGCGGCAGCAGGGGGATCAACCGCTCAAGAGCCACGCCACGGCTTGCCTTCAGCAACAGCACATCGCCAGCGGTCAACCAGTCCAGAAGCGGGATAGCCGCCTCTTCAGGCTTTGAAACCACAGCGAGGCGAGGCAAGGCAGCGGCAGCATCAGCCATCGCTTCGGCTTCAGCTCCATCACTCACGATCACAAGACCATCCAGGCCCAGCGTTGCCGCATCGGCAGCCACCTGGCGGTGCAGCGCCACACTCTGTTCACCCAGCTCCAGCATCGTTCCCAGCACAGCAAAGCGTCGCCCAGGCTGTCGGGCGAGCAGGGCCAACGCAGCCATCACCGCCTCTGGGGAGGCGTTGTAGGTCTCGTCCAGCACGGTTAAACCACCGAGCTGAACACGGCGGTTGCGTCCTCCTGGCACCTCAACCTCAAGATGCTTCAACAACGGCAAGGGAACCCCAAGCTCCTGAGCCACAGCAAGCGCCAGCAAGAAATTACGCGCGTTGTGGCGACCAGCCAGGGGCAGGCGCATCACTTCACCTCTCACCGATATGCACTCGCACTGCTCATCCAACGCTCCGACCAGCGATGCCTGATCGGAGCCCGGGTCATCGCTGAGCGCGACTCGCACGACGCGGCCCGACCAGGCTCGTTGGATGGCTATATCCAGCAGAGGATCGCCAGAGGGAATGACCAGCAATCCACCGGGCTTGAGAGCGGCGGTGATTTCACATTTCGCGGTAGCAATCGCTTCACGACTGCCCAGACGGCCAAGATGTGCTGTGCCGATATTGGTGATCACCGCCACATCCGGTTGGCTGCAATGGCTGAGGCGCTCAATCTCGCCGAGGCCGCGCATTCCCATCTCCACCACCAGAGCTCGTGTGGAACCATCGGCTTTGAATACGGTGAGCGGCACGCCCACATCATTATTTTCATTGCCACTGCTGGCCACAACAGGCCCCAGCGGGGCAAGCACGGCACGGATGAGCTCACGCGTCGTGGTCTTACCAGCCGAGCCGGTTACCGCGACGACCGGAGCTGGAATCGACAGGCGGTGCAGCGAGGCCAGCTGCTGGTAGGCGGCAAGGGTGTCATCCACCAGCCAGTGGAGCAGCCCAGCTGGCACATCTGCAGCGCGGCTGCGCTCAACCACTGCAGCCTGCGCGCCGGCAGCGGCGGCCTGGGGCAAAAAACGATGGCCATCAAAACGCTCACCCACCAGGGGGATGAACAACTGGCCCGGTGCCAAAGCGCGACTATCGGTGCAGATCGCTCCAACAGGAATGGAGGGGTCCAGAGGACCTCGCCCGCCACGAGGTTCTCCCCAGCAGGCAATCAAGGCACCGAGCTGCATCGAATCAGGGCATGACGGAGGGTGTGAGCATGATCATGCCGTCACCAACCAAGGCATCCCGGGCCAGGAGGCCAGCACGGGAATCGCGTAGCTCGAGATGCTCATAGCCGAGCTCGATGACCCATTGCTGCCATCGATCAGCGCACTGCTGCTGCTCTGTCTTCGGCAGTTCGTTGAAAGCAGGGGAAACCTCCAACACCAGGCTGAACTGATCAGGCATGGCACGCACATCGATCAACAGGCCCTCGGCACCTGAACGGCTCAACAAGGCCTGCAAGGGGTCAGGCTCCTGCTGTTCTGCCTCGAGAGCAGCCGGAGGCTCAGGTTGTGGCTGGGGTTGAGGTTGTGGTTGTGGTTCCGGCTCGGGAGCGGACTCGGTTTCAACTTCAAGCGCAAGATCAGCTTCCTGACTGAGCGGCACGGCTGAATCCACAGATGCATCCACGGATGGTTGGACCTCAACCGGCTGCTGCACAGGCACGGGTGCCCGGTGCAAGGTCTTGCTGATGCGACTGACGGTCACCCCAAAGAGCAGCAGCACCAGGCCCAGCAGCAGCGGCCAGAACAGTGGTGCCAGATCCCTGGGCCACCAGCTGGGACACCAGAGTGTTCCCTGGCCGTTACGGCGCCACAGCTCGCGGCTGCGTAAACCGCTATCGGCCACAACCGCCTGAAGGTTTTCGCCCAGGGTTTGCCAGGGGTTGCGATAGCTGGCTGGCAGATCGCGGGAGGGGGTCTCCGGCCCGGATTCCTGGGGGGGCGGCAGGGCCATCCCCGGCGATCAAGCGCCGCTGCGGCGGCGGAGCAGTGAGAGGGGATTGCGCAGACCGCTGCCGTTCAGGCTGGGATCGGCATCCTGGCCGCGGGAGAACTGCTCCACCGCCTCGGCATCGGGGGTGGGCTCCTTCACGCCCTTCACCTCCTTGTACATGCGGTCGTACTCGAGGGCGGAGCGATCCCAGCTGTAGTCGGCGGTCATGGCGCGGCGTTGCAGCTCACGCCAGCTGTCGCCATGGCGATACGCCTCCCAGGAGCGCACGATCGAGGTGTAGAAGTCGAGTGGGTCGTAGCGATCGAAGCAAAAGCCGGTGCCGGTGTGGGCGTTGGGCACATGGGGCGGCACCGTATCCACCAGGCCGCCCACACGCCGCACAACGGGGATGGAGCCATAGCGCATCGCCAGCAGCTGGCTGATGCCGCAGGGCTCGAAGCGGCTCGGCATCAAGAAGGCATCGCTACCGGCGTAGATCAGGCGCGACAGGGCATCGTCGTAGGTGAGGAACACGGCGAAGCGGCCCGGATGGCGGGCAGCCATCTGCCAAAGGCCGGATTCGATGTGGCGATCACCGGTGCCAAGCACCACAAACTGCGTATCGGAATAGGCGAGCACCCGATCGGCCACCTGCAGCAGCAGATCCACGCCCTTCTGATCCACGAGCCGGCTCACCAGACCCATCAGGTAGGTGTCGGGATTCACCGCCAGGCCCATGCGTTCCTGCAGCACCCGCTTGCACTCGGCCTTGCCGCTCAGATCGCTGGCGCTGAAAGTGGCGGGGAGGGTGGCATCGGTGGCGGGATTCCAGGCCGCCTGATCGATGCCATTGAGGATGCCGCGCAGCTTGCCGCTGATGTAGTTGAGCAAGCCCTCGAGCTGCTCGCCGTATTCGGAGGTGCGGATCTCCTGGGCGTAGGTGGGCGACACCGCATTCACGCGATCGGCGTACAGCAGCGCCGCCGCCATGGTGTGATCGCCCTGCATGTACCAGGGGCACCAGGTCATCCGGTCGAGCTTCCAGCGCCAGGGGCCTTGGTATTTGAGGTTGTGGATGGTGAAGACCGTGCTGATGTCAGGGTCTTGGTGCATCCACACCGGGATCATGCCGGTGTGCCAGTCGTGGCAATGGAGGATGTCGGGCTTCCAGTGGTTCCAGGCAAACTCAGCGGTGGCACTGGCAAAGAAGGTGAAGCGCCAGTCTTCGTCTTCACCGCCGTAGATGCGCTCGGGATCGAAGACTGGATGGCCCACCAGATAGAGCGGCAGGCCATTGCTGGGGTGGCGGGTTTCGTACACCGCAAAGTCGGTGCCCATGGTGTGGCCGCGCCAGATGGGCTCGCCGGGGATGTCGAGCTGACTCCAGAGCCGGCCATAACCCGGCATGATCAGGCGCACGTCGTGGCCAAGGGGTGCCAGGGCCGGCGGCAGGGAACCCACCACATCGCCCATGCCCCCCACCTTCACCATCGGGGCGCATTCGGCTGCGGCAAACAGCACCCGCATGGGGAATCCGGCTGAAAGTGCGCGCAACTCTACGGGTGGTTTCAGGGCAGCACCGTCACCGGTGTGCCCACTTGCACCAGCTCAAACACCTCCTGAACGTTCTCCTCGAACAGGCGCACGCACCCGTGCGACACGGCGCGACCCACTGTCCAGCGGTGGGGCGTGCCGTGGAAGCCCGCCACGGTGCAGCCATCCACGCTGAGATAGCGCTCACCATCCCAGGCGTTCTGACGGGGGGTGCAATCGCGATAGAAACCGATCCAGCGGGAGCCGAGGGGATTCTTCGGGCCGGGCCCCACCTGCTTGCCATTGCCCGGATGCTCCCAGATCGGTTCAGCCACCATCTCCAGCACCTGGTGGCGCCCCGCCGGGGTTTCCCAGCCTTCGGTGCCCACCGCGGCGGGATAGCGGCGCAGCATCCGGCCGTCTTTGAGCACCATCAGTTGGCGGGTGCGGCGATCGAGCACCAGGTGCAACCCCTCGTCGTCGATCAGATCGGAGGGAATGCGGCTGAGGGCCACCTCATCGCTGATCACGGGCGCTGGCGGTGGAATCGGGTCGGGCTGCCGCGCCAGGGCGGGGGAAGCCAGGGGGATGCTGCTGGCGGCCAGGGCAAGCAACCAGCGAGACCATCGCGTTTCAGACAAACAACGAGCTGTCACAGCAAGGCGGGCACTCTCACCAACAGCTAGCCAGCAGCAGCGCTCAAGGCAGCCAAGGGGAATCGGAAAAATCCGGGGCCCGTTTTTCGAGGAAGGCGTTGCGGCCCTCCTGCCCCTCTTCGGTTCGGTAGAAGAGATGGGTGGCCTGACCCGCCAGCTCCTGAATGCCGGCCAGGCCATCGGTTTCGGCATTGAACGCCGCCTTGAGACAGCGGATGGCGGTGGGGCTGTGCTGCAACACCTCCCGCGCCCAGCGCACCCCCTCGGCCTCCAGCTGCTCGAGGGGCACCACCGCATTCACCAGCCCCATCTCCAGGGCCTCGGCTGCGCCGTACTGCCGGCAGAGAAACCAGATCTCACGGGCCTTGCGCTGCCCCACCAGCCGCGCCAGATAGCCAGCACCAAAACCGCCATCAAAGCTGCCCACCTTCGGGCCGGTCTGGCCGAAACGGGCGTTCTCCGCCGCCAGGCTGAGATCACAAAGAAGATGCAGCACCTGGCCGCCGCCGATGGCGTAGCCGGCCACCAGGGCGATCACCACCTTGGGCAGGCTGCGGATCAACCGCTGCAGATCGAGCACATTCAGCCGAGGCAGGCCGTCGTCGCCCACGTAGCCGCCATCGCCGCGCACGCTCTGATCACCGCCGGCGCAGAAGGCATAGCCGCCATCAGCGGCGGGGCCGGCGCCGGTGAACAGCACCACACCGATGCGGGGGTTGTCGCGCACGCGCGAGAACGCATCGAACAGCTCCGTCACCGTCTGGGGACGGAAGGCATTGCGCTTGTGGGGGCGGTTGATCGTGATCCGGGCGATGCCCTCCTCGCTGAGGTCAAAGAGGATGTCGGTGTAGGCGCCCTGGGGCTGCCACGTGATCGCCGGCTCAGCTGAGGGTGTTGCCGCCATCAAACCCTGGTGGATGGAGGCCATTGTGCGGCGGCATGGCGCGGCGGAGCTGGTGCCGCAGGGCGGCATCGGAGCGGCGGTCGGTGCGCACATGCAGCAGCGCCATGGGCTGCTGATCGGCCCAGGCCAGGGCTTCGGGCAACTGATGGAGGGCCTCGATGGTGCGGGCCGCCACGCCGTAGCCAGCGGCCAGGGCGCTGTGATCAAGCCGTTGCGGCATGGCAAACAACCGCTCGAAATCCAGCGGGGGCCCAGTGCGGATCGGCAACTGCTCAAAGATGCCGCCGCCGGCGTTGTCCACAAGCACCACCGTGAGCCGGGCACCAGAGGCCGCCAGCTGGTCGCGCCACAGCCAACCGTTGGCGTCATGCAGCAGGGCCAGATCGCCGCAGAGCAGCGTGGCGCGGCCATGGCTCATGGCCAGGCCGGCTGCCATGGAGAGGGTGCCATCAATGCCGGAAGCGCCGCGGAAGCCGAACACGGGTCGGTGGGGAGCATCGGCAGCGGCGAAACTCTCCCAGTCGCGCACGGGGCTGCTGCTGGCCAGCATCAAGGGCTCAGCGGCGGGCAGACAGCGGCTCAGGGCCCGCGCCAGAGCGGGTTCGCTGCAGCCCGCTGGTGGCTCACCCCCCAGCACCTGCTGATCCAGCAGCTGTTGCAGCCGTTGATCCGCCTGCAACCAGCCAGCCAGCCAGGCTTCATTGGCGGCAGTGGGACTGCCGGCTCGCGGCGCAGAGGGCAGGGCAGCGAGCCATGCAGCCAACCCGCAAGCGAGCTGCTGGCTGGCGCTACCGGTGGCATCCAGGTTGCGCGGATCGCCCTCACTGATCAGCAGCTGGGGGCCGCCGCTGGCGGCGATCCACTGCTGCAGGCGGCGGCTGGCCGGCATCGAGCCAAGGCGCAGCAGCTGAGGAGCTGCAGGGAAGCAGTGGCCATCTGCCAGCAACAGGTCGTAGCCATGCACCAGCTGCAAGCCAGGCCATCCCCGTAGACCGGAAAGGCCATCGGCCAACACCGGCCAGCCGCTGCGCTCCTGCCAGCGCCGCAGCGCTTCAGCAAAGGGCGCCAGGGCGGCGGCGGGAGCGCGCCAGGGCCCCACCACCACCACGCCGGGGCGATCCGGATCAAGCCCCACTTCAGTGGCGCAAGCCTGAGGCATCAGCAACGGCGCTGGCGTGATCACGCTGCGCGCCGCCGGCGCTGCACAGGCATCAGCCACCGCCGTGATCTCCGCAGCGCTGGCGTGCAGGGGCTCTTCAAACGGCAGATTCAGATGCACCGGACCCGCTGGTGCCCCCAGGGCTGCTGCCCAGGCCCGCTGCGCCAGATCAGCGAGGGCAGCCGGCTGCATGGCCGCCAGGCCCCGGGGATCCCCCGCACCGAACCAACGGCAGCAGGGAGCCAGGAAGGCTTCCTGGTTCACCGTTTGATTGGCGCCACACCCCTTGAGCCGAGCCGGGCGATCGGCCGAGAGCAGCAGCAGGGGCACGGCGCCATGGTCGGCTTCCACCACCGCCGGCAGCAGGTTGGCCACAGCGCTGCCTGAGGTGGTGACCACGGCAGCCGGCACCCCATCGGCCCGGCCCAGCCCCAGGGCCAGAAAAGCGGCGGAGCGTTCATCCACCGCCGTGGTGAGCAGCAGCCCATGGCGCTCCAACAGGCCAGCGGCCACCGCGAGCGCTGCGGAGCGGCTGCCTGGGCAGAGCACCAGCCGCCGCAGCCCAAGGCCCTGCAAGGCCACAAGCAGAGCCATGGCGGCCTGGAGGTTGACGCCGGCGCTGCAGGGGTAGGCGGGGGGAGCAGGCACCGGGGGTGCTGTTGTTCAGGATGTGGCGATCATGCTCACCGAAGCGGCGATGACGAGCGGCTCCTCTCCCGGCAATCCCTCCTCGGCCGCGGGCTCGGTGCTGAAGGGCTGGCGCTCGCTCCTGCTGTGGCTGGCGGTGGCTCTGCTGCTGCGTTGGCTGGTGATCGAACCGCGCTGGATTCCCTCCGGCTCGATGTTGCCCACCCTGCAATTGCAAGACCGCATCCTGGTGGAGAAAGTGCGCCCACGGCTGGATCAGCCCCTGCCCAACGGCACGATCGTGGTGTTTCACGCCCCACCGGTGCTGGTGGATGCCGGCTACGACCCCAAGGCCGCGTTGATCAAGCGAGTGGTGGGGCAGCCGGGCGATGTGGTGGAGGTTCGTGGCGGAGAGCTGCGCCGCAATGGCTCTTCCGTGGCGGAACCCTGGCGGCCGGAACCGATCGACTACAGCTTTGGACCGCTCACCGTGCCCGAGGGGCAGCTGCTGGTGCTGGGCGACAACCGCAACGCCAGCCTCGATTCGCACATCTGGGGGCCACTGCCGCGCCAGGAGGTGATCGGCACGGCGGTGTTTCGGTATTGGCCACTCAACCGCCTCGGCCCGATTCGGTTCTCCGACCTCAACGGTCTCGATCGAGACATACAGCTGGGGTAGGGTGCAGCCGTGACGCGGAGCACACCGGAATGTTCAACCCGGAGTTCCTGACGAGTGACAGCGAAGCGATCAGCAGTAACTCCCTGATCCAGTACCTGCAGGAGCAATCTCCGGATGTTCTGCAGCGGGTCGCCCGCTCGGCCAGCACCGATATCCAAGACATCATTCGCCACAACGTGCAGGGCCTGCTCGGTGTGCTGCCCGGCGAGCACTTCGACGTGAAAATCACCGCCAATCGCGATCACCTCGCGGGCCTGTTGGCTTCCGCGATGATGACGGGCTATTTCCTGCGCCAGATGGAGCAGCGGATGGAACTGGAAGCCACGCTGTTCCCCGAAGCGGATGCCGATCCGGGCGAGCTGAAGCTCTGAATCCACCGCGAGGCTGAGGCCTACTCCGTTTGCGGTTGCTCCGGCACCACCCCCAAACGCAGCAGAGCGCGATCGATACCAGCCAGATAGGCCCAGTTGCCCTGATCGGGTGCCCAACTGCGCTGCTCCAACCTCACAGCCAGAGCAAGCAGCTGTTCAGCACTGCTGGGCACGGGGGCGTCGTAGTGAGCCGGCACCACCCAGCGCAGACCCTGCAGCGCGGCCAGGCGACGCACCCAGGCCACGATGAGCGCCTGGGTGCGCGGAAACACCAGGCGCTCCAGCACCGGAGCCACGCGCAACTGGCCCGGCTGGGGTTGGAGCTCCTCAAACACCTCGGCTGAATTGCGGGCCCAATGGAAGGGATACAGGCCGAAATAGCTGCGGGCATTGCGGCAGCCGGGTTGGAACGCCTGGCTCAGCAGCGTGGCCAAGCTCGGCACCGCCAGGGCTTCAGGCCGCAGATAGGAGGCAAACAGGGCTAAGCGCTGCCAGCCCTTCAGCCGCAGCGCCGGCGAATCCTCGAGCGGTTGATCACCCCGATCACGGGCGTGAAACAGCAGGGGCGTGGGATCGAGCTCGAACAACTCCGGCGGTGTGGCATTGATCGCCACGAGGGCATCGGTGAGCAGCAGAGCCCCGCTGGCCTGATGCAGGCAGGCGAGCTCCTGAAAACGGCCGAGGCCCAGATCGATCGGCCCCAGCGACACCCAGCTCAAAGCCTCGCCATGGGGATAGCCATCCTCACCGAGCACCCGGGTGCGGCGGGCTGGAAATCCCAGCCAGGGCAAGGGCAGGGGCACAGGGAAACTCCACTGGCCAGGGGTGACCCACACCTGAGCCTGAGGGAAAGCGCGCGCCATCGCCGGCACCGGCAGCTTGTGCTCAAGGCCAGAGGCGGTGGGCAGAACGATGCTCAGCACCGGGCCATAGCGCTGCTCGAGATCGCGAAGCGCCTGACGCACCTCCGCCGTCGGAGCAACCGGCGCATAGAGCATGAGCCCGCCCGGCACCCGCGCCACCGTCATCCGGATCGGCACAGCCACATAGAACACCCCCTGGAGCTGCTCAAAGCTCCAGAGCTGCTCAGGGATCAACTCGCGCACCAGGGTGCGGCGATGGCCGTAGGGGTAAAGCGGCAACAGCGGCCACCAGTTCCAGCGTTGATCGGCGATGGAACGGGTGGCCATGGCTGAAGGCTGACAGCGCCTACATCATGCAGAGGGGCAACCGTTGACCACGGGCTTCCCGGCGAAGCGATCGGCGATCCAGGGCAGCCAGTAGGGCTGCGAGGAGGCTGGTGTACTGAAGTGTGTGTTGTTACCCGGCAACTCAATGCGGCTCATCACCGCACCCTGCTTGCAGGCAGCCTCGAAGTAGAGCTTGTGCATCACCGGCGGCACCACTGTGCTGATGCGCTGATCAGGGCTGGGGCTGATGGCCCTGGAGGATGCCGTAGCGCGGCGCGAATAAAAAGGCGAGCAGAAACAGGGCTGTCTGCGCCAGCACGATGCAGCCGGCGGTGGAGCTGTCGGTCCAGTAGCTCAGATACACACCCAGCAGGCTGGAGAGCACGCTGCTGGCAATGGCGAGCAGCGTCATCCGATCAAAGCGATCGGTGAGCAGATAAGCCGTGGCACCGGGGGTCACCAGCATCGCCACCACCAGGATCACACCCACGGTTTGCAATCCGGCCACAGCGGTGAGCGAGAGCACCGAGAGCAACATGTAGTGCAGCAGGCCGGTGTTGATGCCGATCGAGCGGGCGTGGGTGGGGTCGAAGCAGAACAGGAGCAGGTCGCGGCGGAACACCAGCAGCAGCGTGATCACTAAAGCGGAGATCAGCAGCGTCTGCTGGATATCGGAGCTCGATATCCCGAGCACATTGCCAAACAAGATGTGCGTGAGGTCGATGTTGCTGCGCACCTTCGACACCAGCACCAGGCCAAGAGCAAAGAAACCGGTGAACACCAGGCCGATCACCGTGTCTTCCTTGATGCGCGACTTCTGCTTCACGAAGCCAATCGCCGCCACCGAGCCCACACCGAACACGAACGCACCGAGGGAAAACGGCAAGCCCAGCGCATAGGCCACCACCACACCCGGCATCACCGCGTGAGACACGGCATCACCCATCAGAGCCCAGCCCTTGAGGGTCATGTAGCAGGAGAGCAAACCGCAGACGCCCCCCACCAACGCGCTCACCAGCAGGGCCTTCACCATGAAGGCATGGCTGAGGGGTTCCAGCAGCCAGCTCATGGTTTCGGCACCATCCCACCGAAGGTACGGGCCAGGTTTTCTGGCGTGAACACGGCACTGGTTTCGCCGTAGGCCAGCACCGTGCGGTTGATCAGCACCACCAGATCGCAGAACTCGCGGATGTGGCCCAGATCGTGGGTGGAAATCAAGATCGTGCGCCCCTCCTGGCGGAACTGCAGAAACAGCTGCGCCATCAGCTGCTCGGTGCGCACATCCACGCCGTTGAACGGTTCATCCAGCAGCAACACCGAAGCCCGCTGCGCAATCGCCCGGGCCAGAAAAGCCCGTTTGCGCTGGCCGCCGGAGAGAGCGCCGATCGGACGCTGGGCCAACGGCAGCAGATCCACCCGCTCAAGCGCATCGCGCACAGCCACCCGATCGGATTGGCGCGGCCAGCGCAGCACGCTCATCGAGCCATAGCGGCCCATCATCACCACATCCCACACCGAAATCGGGAAGTTGCAGTCGATCCCCTCGCTCTGGGGCACGTAGGCCACCGCCTGATCCTTCTGGGCGGCCAGCACGGTTTGGCCATTGATGCGAATCCGCCCATGGGACGGGCGCACAAAACCCGTGAGCGCCTTGAACAGGGTGGTTT